>Ga0256830_1000878_pt1 | contig 22250 bp, 33 predicted proteins | sample 128326metaG_FD_190537 | JGI IMG/M metagenome (GOLD analysis project Ga0256830, IMG submission 190537) | Hydrothermal vent microbial communities from Lau Basin, Pacific Ocean - 128-326 | ecosystem: Environmental > Aquatic > Marine > Hydrothermal vents | place: Pacific Ocean: Lau Basin | collected... | reverse complement strand
CACCACCTCAGAGGGCTGCACGGGCTCGGAGGGCTCTGAGGAGGGTCTCCTGGAGCGGGAGGAGCGCAGGAGCCTCACCTCGGCGTCCTCCTCCACGTAGGCAACACCCCTGGAGGTGCGCAGCCTCCCCATGGCGCTTTCAGGAACAACCGCACTGACGGCGGGAATTATGGAGTAGGTTCGCAGCACCTGCCCCCCGTGCCTCTTGATGAGCTCTGCATCAGGCTTATCCTTGAAAACAACAATCACCCTCTTCTGGGGCTCTCCTGCCGCGCCGTACGCTCCCGATATGCCCGAAACGAGCACCAGCAGGAGCAGCGCCACACCAAGACGCCAGCTCAACCTGCCTGCCTCCTGCCTCTCCGGCACTATTTAGCGAAACTTTAACATCGTTCACATATCCTCAAGCATCTCCTCAAACTCTTCTAAGTGCCACTCCTCCTCCCTGAGGATGTGCTCAAGCCTCTCCCTCACCTCGGGTATGTCTATGGCTGAGATGTGCTCCCTGTACTGGGCTATCGCCTCCTTCTCCAGCTCCACGACCCTGCGGACGAAGTCCTTAGGGGAATCCCCCCCGAAGTCCAGCTCCCTGTGGGTCATGCTCGGCCTGCCACCCAGCTCAACTATAAGCTCGGAGAGCCACTCCGCATGCCTCATCTCATCCAGGGCTATCTCCTCCAGCTCCCTCGCAGCCTTGCACGCCTCATCTCCCGAAACTATGGCGTTCCGCATGTACACGAGTATTGCCTCAATCTCGCCGCTCAGGTCCTGGTTGAGAAGCTCAACAACCTCTGCCTTTTCCACACTTCCACCTCCTGCCTCTCCTGTGTTTGAGGGCGCATAAAAAAGTTGTGCCGCTTGGCAGGCATGCAGCGCACATTGAGCATCAGAACTCCGCGTTCAGCAGCTTCTTCAGCACCGGGGAAACCAGCAGAGAGCTCAGGATGTACCACCCCAGCCATCCCAGGGTTGTGCCGTAGAAGGGCAGCTCAAAGGGCAGGTGCACCACCGGCGTATTCTGGGGCATTATGTACCTCAGCCACGAGAACAGCAGCAGCAGTGGCAGCATGGTGTACAGCATCGGCTTAAAAGCATTCGCCATCATCTCCCGCTGGAGCTCAAGCATCTCACGGTTTATCTTCACCATCTTCTTGGAATCCTTCTCCCTCTGCGCCTCCTTCAGCTTCTCCTGCAGCTGCGGCATTCTCTCCCTTATACGCCTCATCTTCTCCCTGTCAACCACCCTGCTGGTCACTAAGGTTATAAACAGCGACACAAGGGTGGAGATGATGAAAATCCCCACCATGTAGCTGTGCTCCCCGCCTATCTTGAACACCACCCCCAGGGTGGAGTTCATCACAGCATACAGCGGCTCCAGCGCCTTCAAGCTATATACACCTCGCCAGCTTATCCCCCGCCTCCTCAAGCATGTTGGTGCGATTCTCCACTATCTCCACCGTGGCCCCCGTGAGCATTGCGCACGCCATCGCCATCGCCCTGTTCATGCTCTGATGCAGCTCAATCTCCTCCAGCGTATCCTCATCCCTCTGCCTGGTCTCATCTCCAGCCCTTCTCTCCCGTATCTCCTCGGGTGAAGCCTCAATCAGCACAATTCTCGCGGGCTTGAGCTCCTCCAGCACCCAGCTCGGCAGCCCCGGGAGGAAGCCCCTGGGGGTCTTTATGGTGCAGTGGGTGTCAACCACCACGTTCTCCCGCTTGGCAATCTCGGCTATCGCCCTTGCAGCGAGCCTCTGAATGCGCTTCTGCACCTCCGGCTCAAGCTTGCGCATCTCATCCCTTGAGCTCACCAGGTTCTCCCGCTTGGCAATCTCAAACATCTTATCCCCGAAGTTCACCACCTGAAACTTCGTCTCAGCCTTTGCGAGAGCGGTGTTAAGCACCGTGCTCTTACCCACACCCGGTATGCCCGTAACCACCACGCACTTCATCTCGCTCACCTCTAAAACAGGTCGCCAACAACCCTTCTGAGCATCGGATGAATCTCCATAATCTGGTGCTTCGCAATCTCCTCGTACAGCCTGTAGAGTATGCCAACGGTCAGGAGCACCCCCGTACCTCCTCCCAGGGCACCCGTGAGGTCCCCCAGGGCTGCGAGGGCGCCCACCGTGGCACCACCCAGCACGGTAACCGCCGGTATGTACCGCTGCAGCACCCTCTCAATAATCCTGATATCCCCCCTGAACCCCGGGATTTTCATGCCACCCTGCTGGAGCTGCCTCGCGACGGTTTTGGCATCCATGCCAGCAGTTTCAACCCAGAATATGGAGAACAGGACGGAGAGGGTGATGAGCAGGAAGGTGAAGACAACCGCATGCACGGGATCAAAATCCGGGGTGTATATGGGCCTCGGGAAGGTGAAAAATCGCACAACACCCGTGGCAACACCCGTTGCCTGGTCTATGGTGCCCAGTACTGGGTACCCCACCTTCTGGAGCATAGCCGCCCAGAGCTGCACGTTAGCCATGAGGATGCTGGCGAAGATAACTGGGATGTTGCTGGCGTATATGAACTTTATCGGGTACCTTCCCCTCGCCCCCCTGAACCTGCCGTAGGTCAGGGGAATCTCCACCCTCATGCTCTCAAAGTACACCACTATCGCAAACACCACCAGGGTGCCGAGCAGTGGCACCAGGGAGAAGAAGTCGGGGTACCCGTTGAACAGGGTGTAGAGGAACTTGGGCACTATTCCCGCGGGTGCACCTCCGCTGAAGAAGGGGTTGAAGCCCCTCCAGGCTATCTCCTCGCACACCCCTGCCGCTATGAAAAGTCCGATTCCCGAGCCGAACCCCCAGCGGGACACCACCTCGTCCATGTATATAACCAGCGCCCCCGCCGCCACCAGCTGGGCGACGATAAGCGCCTGGTACTCCAGCAGGTTCCCCTGAGCCGGCAGCGCCCCCATGGCAACCATGACCACCGCCTCAAAGACCGTGAAGCCGAAGGAGAGCAGCTTCTGGGTGCCCATGTATATCGCCTTGTCCCTGGGGTTGGACAGGTCCAGGTCTATCAGCTTGCCCCCCACCAGTATCTGCAGGATTATGGAGCCCGTGACAATGGGCCCTATTCCCAGGGTCATGAGGGTTCCGAACTTGCTCGCCATTATGGTCTGAAGGGCTCCGAAGTAGTTTATGGCGCGCTCCTCATCAAGCCCGTAGAGCATGGTATTTGCTAAGAGAAAGTAGATGAGCAGTACCACAACAACCCACTTGAAGCGCTGCTTGAAGCTGAGAATCTCCCTCGGACGCTCAACCTCGGGCAGAGACGTGAGGAACCCCTCAAACCTGTGGAGCACGCCCATTACCTATTCACTCCGGCACCACAGCCTCACCGCCAGCCTCCGCAAGCTTCTCCACCGCCCTGGCAGAGAAGCTGGACGCCCTCACCACCAGCGCCTTTGTCAGCCTGCCCTCGGCGAGCACCTTAACCTCGCCCATCCCGGTGAGGTCCACCTCAACCCTGCCATCCTCCAGCTCCTTGGCGGCACCCTCTGCCATCAGCCTCTCCAGGTTCTCCTCAATCTCGCCCAGGTTCAGGGTCACAACCTCCCTTTCCCGCGGGGGCTTAAACCCGCGCCTGCCGAAGTGGTCGGGTGCGTACTTTATCACCCAGGTCCACTTGCCCTTGTGGGTGCCCGCCATGCCCCTGCCCCCCCTGTTGCCGGCACCTCTCGCCTTCTTGTGCGAGCCCCTGCCGCAGGTTCTTGAGCCCCGCTTCTTGCGTATCTTCCTGTGCTTGTGCGCCATCTACCGCATCCTCCTGAGCAGCTCTGATATCCTCTCCCCCCTGTACCCCAGGGCACCGCCCTCCGCAAAGCTCCTCTTAATTCTCCTGTGCCCCTTCCTCGGGGGATGCATCCTGAAAACGGGCTTCAGCCCGGGTATGTCGGAAAGCTCTGCTTTAAACTCGGCAAACGCACGGGCAAACTCCTCAATGCTACCGTAGGGTGTGTTCTCCCTGACGTACTCATCGGTGAGCCTCTCTCCGCCCTGCAGCTCCCCCCGCTCCCTGAGCAGCAGCGCCACCTCCTCGGCACCCACCTCACCCCAGGTGACGTAGTCGTTCACCTTGCGCACCATGCCCATGTAGGTGGGTCTGTCATCAATCAGAACGCAGTGGTTCACCTTAGTGAGCCTGAGCATCCTGAGGGTGTCCTCTATCCTTGAGTTCACCCCCACCCTGCCTCTCACCCTGACCACCGCCAGCCGTCTCATCCGCCTCACCTCGCGCCCACGGTAAAGCCAACCGCCTTAACGGCGCTCTCGTTGAGCTTCATCTTGGTGGTCTTCCTGAGGGCCTCATAGGTGGCACGGGTGGTGTTTATCGTGGTGCGCTTCTCCCCGAAGGCCTTGCTCCACACATCCGAGATTCCAGCCAGGGCGAGTATCTTCTTGGTCACGTCGTTGGTAACCAGCCCCGTGCCCCTGGGAGCCGGTAGAAGGGTCATCCTCACGCTTCCCGCCCTTCCGGTCACGGCGAAGGGCACGCTGTGCCAGGTGCCGCACCCGCACTCCCAGCTTCCGCATCCCCTCGCCACCTGGATGATGTTGAGCTTCGCATCCTTTATCGCCTTGCGTATGGCTGGACCAACCTCCTTAGCCACACCCTTGCCCACGCCCACGTAGCCGTTCTCGTTTCCGACCACCACCGTGGCTCTGAAGCGCATCCTTCTGCCCGACTTGTGCATCCTCTGCACCATGGTTATGTCCAGCACCTCCTCCTTCAGCCCGGGGAGGAGCACGTCAACTATCTCCGGCTCCATTATCCTGAAGCCCCTTCTGAACACCTCTGCGATGTCGGTTATCTCGCCCCTGCTGACCATCTCGCCCAGCCGGGTCTTCGGCACCCACTCAACCTCGTCATTCATCTGCACCAGCCTCCCTGATTCTCTCCAGCACCTCATCAAAGTGCTCGGGCAGATTCTCGGGGTCAAGCCCCCGCTTCAGGTACTCCCCGAAGCGCTGCTCCTTCGCCTCGCCGAGCAGCCTGGCGTAGGCGGAGATGTGCTCCCCCCTAATCCTGCTCATCTCCGGCAGCACCTCCTCGCTCACGGGCACCGTGAGCCCGGCGTCCAGCAGCCCCTTTATCGCGGCGAAGCACCTGCCCCCGTGCACGGGGGTGCGCAGCCCCAGGTCTGCCACCGCCTCCTTCACGCCCCTCTTCAGCGCCCGCCTTCCGAGCAGGTAGCCCACCAAGTAAGCGGAGCACAGATTGCGGGTGCCACCCTTCCAGCCGAACTCCGCCAGCTCCTTGGAGTGGGCAGATGCCAGAGTAACATCGCCCTCGGGTCTGTACTCAACAAGCTGCGCTATAACGTACCTGTTGGTAAGCCTTATCACAGCCCTCGGCTTGTGCGAGAGCAGCAGCTTCAGCCTCTTCCTGTAGTCGGTCTTACCCTCACTTCGCCTTCTGAAGGCAACCCTGTATCTGGCTCCGCTTGCCATCCCGGCTCACCTGCTCTCCATCTCGCTGAGGTAGCTCCTCAGGTGGGCTCTGCTTCTGAATGCACCACCCTTTACCATCAGATAAAGCTTCCTGTAGTTCCGCCTGCTGAGCTTCTTCTCGTCCCTGAGCTCCCTGAGCATCTTGCGCAGGGAGCGCACGTTCCTCATCCACCGCTCCTTCTTGCTCAGGCGTGCGTACTTGGTTCCCTTCCTGCTGCCGTGCCCGCGCCTTCTGCCCTTGCGCTTCTGCTCCATCTGCTTCTTCCGCCGGTAGCTGCTTATGCCGCGCTTCTGCTTCGCCTGAATCACGCCTTCCCTGATAAGCCTGCGTATGTCCTCCCTGGTCACCGCCTCTCTGACCTCCTCCTCCGCCTCCGGGTCTATCCACACACGCTTCCTGCCCGCCTTGAGCAGGGCAGCAGCCAGCCTGCGCTGTGTACGGAGCGTCATTCACCTTACCTCCGGGTTAAGCACCTTAATTCCCTTCTCCTCTGCAATTCTGAGTATCTCAAGCCTCTTTCTCCTGCCCACTCCTCCCGCGATGCGCACCGCCTCGCTCTCTGCATCCACCTCCTCAAGCTGGCTCGGCGTGTGAACCAGCACCTCGCGGTAGCCGGAGGGGTGCAGACCCCGCAGCTCTGCGGCATTTCCATAGCCTATCTTCGGCATCAGGAACTTGCCCTTCTTCTGCTTTCTGGTCTTGTTGTGCCTCCCGCGCGGTCTCCGCCAGGAGCTTCTCCTAAGCTTCTTATGGCGGTGATAATCAACCCTCTTGAACTCCGGTTTCCTTCTGAGCCTCATCTCCAAGCACCATCCTACACAGGAACACCATCCCTTTCAACTAAGTAGATGCCATCCTGGAAGGTTCTCGGGTCCCTCCTTCCAGGCCTGGTGAGCTGCTCTATCCTCGCCGCCGTCTGCCCCACCTCCTCCTTGTTTATACCCTCCACCACCACCTCATCACCCGCAACCTTGACCCTGCAGTTTCCGAATATCTTTATCCTCCTGGGCACCTTCTCCCCTAAGTAGTTCTCCACCACCACCTCGTCCCCCTCAACCCTGACCGTCATGGGGAAGTGGGAGTGCACCACCTTGAGCTTGTAGGTGAACCCCTGGGTAACCCCCTTTATCATGTTCTGGATGTGAGCCCTGAAGGTTCCAACCATGGCGCGGTGCTTCCTCCTCGGCAGCTCCGCCTCTATGTACACCGTGCTGCCCTCCTTCCTTATCCTCACCCCGGGATACGCCAGCCTTCTGCGCAGCTCGCCCCTGCTTCCGCTGACCACCACCTCGTCTCCCTCAATCCTGAGCTCCACGCCCTCTGGCACAGTTACCTCCTCGGCGTACTCCATCTGCGTCACCTCAGTAAACGTAGGCGATTAGCCTGCCACCCGTATGCTTCTCCCTGGCGGCGTAGTGGCTCATAATCCCCAGGGGGGTTGACACCACGAGCACACCAAACCCGCTCGCCGGCAGGAAGCGCTTCTCGTACTTCTCAATATCCCTCACGCCCACGGGGAACCTGGGCCTTATAACCCCGCAGTCGTTTATCTTCCCCGCAAGCCTGACCCTGAACACTCCGCCTCTACCATCCTCTATGTACTCGTACTCCTTCAGGTACCCGTACTCCCTCATTACGTTGAGCACACTGGCTATGAGCTTTGAAGCTGGCTTTATGGTGCACTCCAGCCTGCCGCTGTACTCGCTGTTCTTTATCGTGGAGAGAGCATCTGCAAGCGGATCAAAGCGCATGACTTCACCTCACTCATACTTCTTGAACCCTATCTCGGGCGCGACCTCCCTGAAGCAGTGCCTGCAAATGTACAGCCCGTACCTCCTGATTATGGCGCCGTAGGTGCCGCACCTCCTGCACCTTCTGGTGCCCTTGCCCACACGCCTCTGCGCCATCTACACCACCTCCACACCAAACTCCTGCCTGAGGAACTCAATCGCCTCATCCCGGGTAACCCTGTGGCTCTTGCCCACCTTGGCGCGCTTCAGCCTGCGGTGCTTGACCCTGTAGCCGGGGCGCTCTATGGCAACGCACACGTCCATTCCGTAGATGCCCACCATGGGGTCGTACTTCACGTCCGGCAGGTCTATGTGCTCCCTTATACCGAAGGCAAAGTTGCCGTGCTCATCAAAGCTCCTGGCGCTGATTCGCCTCTCAACGGCGGTGAGAGCCTTATCCAGGAACGCCCTTGCCCTCTCACCCCTCAGGGTCACCTTGCACGCTATGGGCAGGTTCTTCCTTATTCCGAAGGGCTGGATGGTGCGTTTGGCTCTGAGCTGCACGGGCTTCTGCCCGGTGAGCTCCTCCAGCAGCTTCTCAGCCTTGGCGAGGCGCTCCCCCGCCTCACCGACGCCCATGTTAACGGTAACCTTGGCTATGCGCAGCCTGCGCATGGGGTTCACTCCTCAAACACCCCCCTGAGCACTGGCTCCTGCTCCCCGACTACGAACACGTAGTCCTCAATGGTCTCAAACCTCCCGGAGCCCTTTGAGAGAACCACCACGTTCGGCTGGCATCCCCTGACCTTGCGTATCTCCTCTATCCTGGCCACCTCTCCCGTGTGCCTGCCCCCGATGACGTACCCTAAGCTGCCGGGCTCGTACTTTATGTGCCCCACGGCAGCGCCGCTGCTCAGGTCAACAAGCACCGAATCTCCGGTGGTGTACACGTCCTCCTCGGGCTTCTCCGGGTTCTTCACCCTGACCAGCAGGTTTCTCCCGTCGTGCATGTTGAGCTGTATATGCCCGCCCTTCACCACCGTCTTGTTCTCAATCCTGCACAGCTTGGTGCCCGCCTGCTCTGGGGGTATATCCCTGAGCACCAGCCTTCCGCGGGTGTCCATCACCACAACCTTTGAAACCTCAGCCTCCGGGATGGTGACAACGTCCATCAGCCCCACGGGGTACTTGTGGTCCTTCCTCACCCTCCCGTCCACCAGCACCTTGCCAGCCTTGATAATCCTCTTCGCTTCCCTGGCGTTCCTGGCGTATCCCAGCACATCCCTCACCAGCACCAGCAGGGGTATGCTCCTCTCCGCCGGATGCGGGCCTGGAGAGGGCTTGACTATGAACCTGCTCACCCTCTTGGGAATCTTCAGCACCCTCGGAGCCGTAAGCCTCTTCGCGTGCAAGCTCATTACCATCTACCTCTCCAGCATCGCCTTACGCTCTTCATCCCTCAGCTCAAGCTTCACGATCTCAACGTTTGAGGGATGCAGGGGGTACAGCCTCTCGGTACCATCGCTCTTCTGCACCGTAACCCCGGTTACAAATATCCTCATCCTCTTCAGGTCAACCCTCTCCACGAGGCCCTCATGCCCCTTGAAGTCGCCCCTGAGCACCCTGACCTTATCACCCTTGCGCACGGGCATGCTGCGCCTTCCGTACTCCTCCCTGAGCTCACCGCTCAGGTGGGCGCACACCATCTTCTGCCTCCTGTGCATGGGGGCGGTGTACAGCAACTTCCTCTGCTTCCTGGGCTGTCTGCTGCTCATACCCTACACCACCGTGCTCGCCAAGCTGGCTATCTTTGACCAGCGCTCAGCCGCCTCCTTGGCAACCGCGCCCTTAATTTCGCTCCCCTTCGGCTCGCCCTTCTCGTTGGTGATAACGGCGGCGTTGTCCTCAAACTTTATCCTCCAGCCGTTCCTGCGCCTGTACTCCTTCCGCTGGCGTATTATGACCGCTCTGACCACCTGCTTCCTCATCTCCGGGGTGCCCTTCTTCACGCTCGCCACCACCATGTCGCCCACGCCAGCTCTGGGGTACCTCCTTCTGGTTCCCCTGTACCCTATGACCTGGATGATTTCAATCTCCTTTGCTCCCGTGTTGTCTGCAACCGTGAGCCTTGCACCGCTCGGCAGCGCTCTGGTAACGCTTGCGGGCACCGCCTTCATTCCTCTGCCTCCTTCTCAATCACCACAAAACTCTTTGCCTTGCTTATGGGTCTGCACTCCATAATCTTTACCCGCTCACCCACCCTTGCCGAGATGCACGGGGGGTTGTGGGCGAGTATCCTGCTCCTGCGCTTCTCGTACCTCTCGTATTTTTTAATGTAACGAAGGTAATCTTTTTGGACCACCACGCTGTTGTTCATCCTGTCGCTCACCACGGTACCCTCTATTATCTGCCCCCTCACCTTCAGGTGGCCGTGGAAGGGGCAGTGCTCATCGGTGCACTCCCTCTCAGGAGGCCTGACATCCACACCTATATCACGCATCCGCATCACCTTCTCATCTTTATCCTGTCCTCGGGTCTGGCGAGTATGCTCTCGCCCTCAACCTCAAGCACCTGCTCATCCACCCTGAACACGAACCTCGTACCCCTCTTGGGCACCATCTTCCTGCCGTCCCGCGTCTGGATAACCAGCATGTTCTTGGTCTCATCCACAACTCTTCCCGAGATGCCGACCATGCCCCTGTCGGTGGCATCCACCACCCTGCACTCCAAGCCTATGAGCTCGTGCTTGGTCAGGTACTTAGCTCTCAGCCTCATTCTCCAGCAGACCTCTCCTTCATTATGGTGAGTATCCTGGCGATGGTTCTGCGAATCTCCCGCACCCTTCCCGGGTTCTCGGGCGTGCCTATGGCGGCAGCCTTTGAGCGCTCCTTGAAAAGCTCCATCCTGAGCTCCTCCAGCTTCTCCTGCAGCTCCTCGGTGCCCATGTCCCTGAGCTCACTCGTCCTTACTATCGCCATCCCGCTTCACCTCCACCTGCTCTCCGGCATCTGCACCCTGCTCCGTCTTCTCGCTCACCGCCTCCGCTGCCTGCTCAGCCTGCTGCGCTCCCTCTGACTCCGCACCCTCAGGCACCTCATTCGGACCCGCCTCCTGCTGCGCCTCCTCCCTCTTCTCGGGCTCCTCCCTGTAAACCACGTCATCCGGCAGCCTCGTGCCGGGCGGCATTATCTTGACCTTAACCCCTATAACCCCCGGCTTGGGGGAGGCTATGGCATACCCCACCTTAACGAACTGCATAGCAGGCTCGCCGCAGTGCTTCAGGTACCCGTCAACAAACTTCACCGTCTTTGCCCTCTCCCCCGTCAGCTTCCCGGAGATGGTAATCTCCGCACCCCTCGCCCCCGCATCCATTATCCTGTGCAGGGCGGTGTACCCCGCCTTCCTGAAGTGGGTGCCCCTCTCCAGGGCGGCGGCGATGCTCCTCGCCATAACCTGGGGGTTGAGCTCCGGCACCTCAAGCTCCTGCACCTCTATCTGGGGATTGTCAAGCCCGAACTTGCTCTTGAGTATTGCGGTGAGCTTCCTGATAGCCTGCCCCTTGCGTCCTATCACCAGCCCTGGGCGCTGCACCCACACCACCACCCTGGTGCCTATGGGGGTGCGCTGCACCTCCACCTCGCCGCATCCCGTCTTCTCCAGCTCCCTGTGCAGGAACTCCACCACCTCAAACCTGTGGATGTTGTCCTCTATGAACTTCCTCTCCAGCGCCATTACCTCTCCTCCAGCACCACTTCCAGATGGGTGGTCGGCGTGTTGTGGGGTGTAGCCCTCGCAAAGGCTCTGGGAATCCAGCCCCGGATTATCCTGCCCCGCTGGGCTGCAATGTGGCGTATGTACAGCTTCTCCACATCAAGCCCCTTGTACTCGGCGTTCTTCTCCGCACTCTCCAGCACCCGAAGCACCTGCATCGCCGCCTTCTTAGGGTACCTCCCCGCGCACGCCTTGCGGAGCCCCCTGCGGTGCGCCACGCCCTTGAGGTGCCTCCTCAGGGGCAGGGGTCTGCGCATCTCAGCGATATCCATCAGGTACGCCTTCGCCCTGTCAAGCTTCATTCCCCTGAGCTCTCTGGCTATCTCCACGCAGTACTTGGGGGACACCCTGAGCATCCTGCCCATTGCCCTTGCGCTCTTCTCGGGGTTCTCGGGTTTGAAGGAGTAACCAAGCCTGCCCATGCTCCAACCTCACTTGAGCGGTATGTACATTGAGCTCCTGGTCGCACCGACACCAGGAGAGCCGTGCCTGACCCTCTTCCTGGTGGGAGCAAACTCACCCAGGTAGTGGCCTATCATCTCGGGCTTCACCTCCACCCTGACCCACTCCTTGCCGTTGTGCACCTGGAAGGTGAGCCCCACCATCTTTGGGAGTATTATCATATCCCTGGCGTGAGTCCTGAGCTTCACGTTCTTGCCATCAAGCGCCTTTTCCACCTTCTGGAGCAGCTTCTTCTGCACCTGGGTGAAGCCCCTCCTGAGGGAGCGCCTCTGCCTGGCAGGCAGCAGCTCCGCAAACTCCTCAAGGCTCATCTTCTTCAGCTCATCAAGCGTGTATCCCCTGTAAGTGAACTCCTTCCTCGCCATGGCTACCGCCTCCCGGTCCTCCTCGCAGCCACCTGTCCAACCTTCTTACCCGGAGGCATCCTCCTTGATATGGTGGTGGGCTTACCTGGAGAGCGTGAGCCTCCACCGAAGGGGTGGTCCACGGGATTCATGGCAACCTTCCTCACCACCGGCCAGTACTTCGCCTTTGAGCGCAGCATGTGGTACTTCTTGCCCGCCTTCATCACGGGCTTGTCCCTCCTTCCCCCACCGGCAACCACACCTATGGCTGCCCTGCACTCCGAGCTGAGGGTCTTGAAGCTCCCGCTGGGCAGCTGCACCACCGTGGAGTCGCCCTCATGGGACACCACGAGCCCGTAGGTGCCCGCGCTCCTCACAACCCTGCCCCCGTCACCCGGGTGGAGCTCAATGTTGCACACGGGCGTGCCCTCGGGAATCCTGCCCAGGGGAAGAACGTTGCCAACCGCAACCGCAGCCTGAGCACCCTCCTCAACCACGTCCCCGACCTTCACCCCCTCCTGAGCCAGCATGTACCTCCTCTCCCCGGTCTCAAACAGCACCTCCAGCAGGGGTGCGGTTCTTCCGGGGTCGTGCAGTATATCCACCACCTTCCCCCTCACCACTCCCTGCTTCTCAGCCTCATCGTACCTCCTGTACTTCAGGTCGCACCTGTACCTGTGGGAGGGCGCCCTGAACACGCTTCCCCCCCTGCCCCTGCGCTGTGAGATTATCCTCTTGCCCATTTCAGCCTCACCTCAGAATATACCCGCCTTTGTTGCAACATCCGCGGCGCTGTACTCGGGCGCCAGGCGCACGTACGCCTTCTTCCGCCCGCGGTGGATGCTGGTGTTTACCTTCATCACCTTCACACCGTACATCTCCTCAATCGCCCTCCGGATCTGCTGCCTGTTGGCACTCCTTGAGACTATGAACACCAGCTTGTTCTCCTTTTCCAGCATCTTCATGGACTTCTCCGTAACGTCCGGAGAGATTATCACCTCACTGCCCATGGCTCAAACCTCTCAGCAAGCACACTTAAAGAACTTTCGGTGTAAAGGGTAAGCCTGCCCGCATGCGCTCCCGGAGCCAAGTCCTCGGCGCTGAGCTCACGTGCGGTGACAACATCAACCCCCGGCAGGTTCCTGGCACCCCTTCCGATTCCCCTGTCCTGCGCCACGACTATAAGCACGCTCTTTCCAGTGCGATGCCTCCTTCCACGCATCTTACCCTTTCCAGCACGTATCTTGCGCCTTTCAGCTCTTTCAACATCCTCAGCAACACCCAGGGCTGAGAAGACCTTCAGAACGTCTCTGGCTCTGGTGAGCTCCTCAAGGGAGTCCTCCACCACCAGGGGCAGCTCCTCCGCCGAGAACACGTGCCCCCTGGCACGCACGAGCTCCGGAGAAGCCGTGGCAGCCACCGCCGAGGCTGTGGCTTTGAGCCTCTCCTTGCGGTTTATCTTCTCATACAGCACCTTCTCAGCCTTCGGGGGATGCGCCCTGCGCCCGCCCACCGCCTGGGGTACGAAGGCGCCCCTTCCCGCTGCGGGGTGCCTGCTGCCCTTCACCCTGGGCACCCTGGAGACCCCGTGCCCGGGACCCCAGGACTCGGCTGAGGTGCGCTTGCCAGCCATGGGGTCTGCCCCGTAGGGCTGCAGCCTGTGGGACTGCTGCGCCAGCACCGCCTTCTTTATCAGGTCCGGTCTATAAGGTGCAGAGAACACATCGGGAAGCTCCACATCCCCCCTGACGCTACCGTCCAGCGAGTAAACCCTGACCAACGCCTACACCCCCTGCTTTGAGCTGGTGCTCACGTACACGAGCTTAGGGGCACCCTCGGGCATGCGCTTCGGGGGGCGCACCGCCGGGCGCATGCGCACCAGCCTCTTTCTCGGACCGGGAACCGAGCCCTCAAGCAGCACGAAGTCGCTCTTAACCACACCGTAGCTCAGGAACCCTCCCGGCGGGGTAATCTCCACCTCGGTGCCGTCAATGCTAAGCACGCCCTCCTCACCTATTCCCAGGATGCGCTTGTTGAACTCGGTGCGGTGGTGGTACCCCATCTGCCCGCTCTGGGGCACCGACCACATCATCGCCGACGGGTGCCAGGGACCAAGGGTGCCCGCCCTTCTCCTGCCCTTGCGGGTCTTGTGGTGGAGTATCTTCACGCCCCACCTGCGCACCGAGCTCTGGAAGCCCTTGCCCTTGGTCACCGCGGCAACGTCAACCAGCTCGCCCGTGCTCAGGATGTCCTTAACCCCGATGGAGCTCCCGAGCCTCTCGGCCGCGTAATTAAGCGCCTCCTCGGGGGAGCCCGTTACCACGTGCTCCATCACCTCGGGCGTCTTCTTGCCGATTCCAGCCAGCCAGGGCTGGGTGTGAACCAGCACCCTGACCTCAGCCGCCCTGTCAGCGTACTTCTGGATGTCCTCAGCCCCCCTGCGCTTCTTGGGCAGCGGGAACACACGCCCCAGCCTGGGGTCTATATTCTCCGCCCAGCACTCCGTCAGGGTCCTGAGACCGCTGGTTGTCTTCGTGTAAACCCTGACCCCAAAAACCGCAAGCGGGGGCGTCTCAATAACCGTGGCAGGTACCACTATCTCCTGTCCGTGGGTTATGGAGTGCGGATAGTCATCTACCCGCACCACGTGGGTCATGCCCGCCTTGTACCCGGCGAAGCCCTGCATCCTCACGGCAGTGTCAGCTACCCAGGTCCTTATCCTGGGCACCGGGGATGCCGCCCTCTTTCTCGGGCTGTACCCCAGACTTCCACGGTGCGGGTGATGTGCCTTCTTTCCCATCTGTTCACCTCTGCAGACGTTGGGTCCAGAAAATCCTCCGCGGTTCTGGATAGCGGATGAATGAGCTTTCAGGGATAGAGCAGATAACATGTGCAAGTATTATGGTAAGCGTTAAAGCACACCTTCACTCAGTTAAAAATCATTTTAATGGTTACCCGTGGGTATAGCGGTAGGTTTAATACGCTGCAGGGAAGGTGTTACCTATGAAGGCTGACCTGGTTCTCCTCCACCCGCCCAGCATCTTTGACTTCCGGGAGAGGCCCATACTCTGGGGTCCCATAAACGACCTCGTGCCCTCAACCCCCGTGTTTGAGATGTACCCGCTGGGCTTCGTCTCCATCGCCTCAACCCTTGAGCAGCACGGGTACAGGGTTAGGATAGTCAACATCGCCCTCAAGATGCTCAGGGACCCCGGCTTCAACCCCGCAGAGTACCTCTCCAGGATGCAGGCTGAAGCCTTCGGCATAGACCTGCACTGGCTGCCTCACGTGCATGGAGCTCTTAACCTGGCGAGGGTGTGCAAGGAGGTTCACCCCGAGGTGCCCGTGATATTCGGGGGGCTATCCTCAAGCTACTTCCACAGGGAGCTCCTCTCGGAGGTGCCCCAGGTGGACTACGTCCTCCGGGGGGACTCCACCGAGGTTCCCTTCGTGAAGCTCATGGAGGTGATTGAGGGCAGGGGGGATGCGGAGGAGGTCCCCAACCTGAGCTACCGCGAGGGTGATAGACTAAGGGTCAACCCCCTGACCCACGTGCCCGAGAGCATTGACTGCTTCAACCTTGACTACGAGTACATCTTCAGGAGCTTCGTGCGCTCAAAAAACCTGGACATGCTCCCCTTCCTTGACTTCATAGAGCACCCCATAATGGCGGTGCTCACGCGCAAGGGGTGCGAGTGCAACTGCACCGCCTGCGGGGGCTCAAGCTACGCCTACGCCAGGATATGCAACAGGCATGGGGTCGCCTTCAGGAGCCCCGAGAAGGTGGTTGAGGACATCTTAGCTGTCCAGGAGTTTCAGGTGCCGGCTTTCATCCTGGGGGACCTCGCCATAGGCGGGGAGAGGTACGGGAGGAGGATTCTTGAGATGCTGAGGAGGGAGAGGGTGGACATCCCCCTGATTTTTGAGGCATTCGTTCCCTTCTCCCGGGGTTTCATGCGGGAAATCAGCAGAAGCGTTGACGACTTCACCATAGAGATGTCCCCCGACTCGGGGGTTGAGGAGGTGCGCAGGAAGATAGGCAGGAACTACTCCAACGCAGCCCTGCGGGACATGCTGGAGAAAGCCTTCTCCTGCGGGTGCCGGCAGTTTGACCTCTACTTCAGCGTGGGGCTGGGCGGGCAGAGTGAGGAGAGCATCCACGCCACCCTGAAGCTCGCCGAGCAGCTCATGGAGGAGCACAGGGGCAGAAGGCTGCTCCCCTTCATCTCCCCCTACGCACCCTTCTTAGACCCCGGCTCCATCGCCTACGAGCACCCGGAGAGGTGCGGCTTTGTGAAGTTCGCGGAGAGCATGATGGACCACTACAGGATACTTGACACGGGGCTGAGCTGGAAGGACTTCCTGAGCTACCGCACCACCCACCTGAGCAGGGAGGACATAGTCAGGCTGAGCTACCAGGCTGCCCTGAGGCTGGCGGAGCTGAAGGCTGAGGCAGGGATTATTGACTTAGACTCCCTGGAGGAGATCAGGCACAGGATAGAGGTGTCGCAGGACATGATCAGGGTGGTTGAGGCGCACCGCAGGGGGGAGTGCTCGGAGGTCAAGATGAGGGAGTCCCTGATGGAGCTGCGGGAGAGGGTGATGATAGACCGCAGGGAGCTTGACTGGTCAAAGGGGCTGAAGTTCAGGCGCATAGTGGCGCTGCTGAGGAAGCTAATCACCGCCTGACTCCGGCTCTACCACCACGGTGGTGAGCCTCTTGAGTCCCTTCTTCTCCCGGAGGGCGTTGAGCTTCTCTGCAAGCTCGGAGTAGGGCACCACAAGGGTGTGGGCGTCGCTCTCAGCCGCCTCCTCCAGGCTCTTCATAACCCGCACCTCGTACCTGCCGGGGTACCTGGCCCTGAGGTGCTGCTCCAGCTTCCTCAGCGCCCGCTTGAGCTGCCTTTCATCCAGGTCGGGTACAACGTAAACGCTAACCTCCTCGGCACGCTTGAAAGCCTCCTCCAGCAGCCTCGCCTCGCTCTTTCCAACCCGCTCAAATCCGCCTACCACGGCGCACCTTCCCTCGTAGTACATGCCCCCCGCAGGATGCGGTAACGATGGCAGAAACTTTTATTACCGCCTGCGCCAACTCCAGAAGAAGAGGTGATTGCCACGAAGCTCATGATTCCCGGTCCGGTTGAGCTTGACGATGAGGTGCTGCTGGCGATGGCGAGGCCAGTGATGGGGCACCGCACCCCCGAGTTTGAGGAGGTGCTGGAGGAGTGCTGGCGGCTTCTCGGCATGGTGTACCGCACAAAGAATGAGGTTGCCCTTATAACCGGCTCCGGCACCGCCGCCATGGAGGCTGCGGTGGCGAGCGTGGTGGAGCCGGGTACGAGGGTGCTGAGCATCGGGGGCGGGAAGTTCGGAGAGAGGCTGGGCGAAATTGCGAGGTGCTTCGGGGCAGAGGTGAGCCTCCTGGAAGTGGAGTGGGGCGGCACCTTCTCAGCGGAGGAGGTGGATGAGGCTCTCTCCGAGAGCGGTGCCGAGGTGGTGACCCTTACCCACAACGAGACCTCCACGGGCGTGGTGCACGACGCCGGGGAGGTGGGGAGGCTGGCGAGGAAGCACGGCGCTCTATTCATAGCCGACGCAATAACCAGCGTGGGCGGGGACGTGGTGGAGACCGACGCCTGGGGCATAGACCTGTGCATAACCGGCTCCCAGAAGTGCTTGGCAGCACCTCCTGGGCTCGGGTTCGTGGCTGTGAGCGAGCGTGCCTGGGAGCGCATGCAGGAGGTGAGGAACAGGCACGCCTTCTACTTAGACCTGCTCAGGTACAGGAAGGCGCTGAAGAAGCGCACCACCCCCTTCACGCCCTCGGTTTCCCTGATATACGGGCTGCACGCAGCCCTGAAGAGGATTGAGAGGGAGACCCTGGAGGCGAGGATACGCCGGCACAGGGCGCTCGCCGAGGCCACCAGGAGAGCCGCTGAGGCAATGAGCCTGGAGCTGCTGCCGGAGAGGGAGCACGCATCAAACACCGTGACCGCCATAAGGATACCCGAGGGTCTGAGCGACGCGGATGTGAGGGGCAGGCTCAAGGAGGAGTACGGCATCCTGGTGGCGGGGGGACAGGAGAAGCTGAAGGGGAGGATATTCAGGATAGGGCACATGGGGGAGGTCAGAGCCGGGGAGCTTCTGAGCCTGCTCGCCTGCTTGGAGCAGGTGCTCAGGTGCTCCGGGCACAGGGTGAAGCCGGGGGCGGGTACGGAGGCGGCAAGGGAGGTGCTGGAAGCTGAGCTCGGAGAAGGCCTGCGTGCTTGTGGTGGAGGATGAGCCCATAACCCTGAGCGCCTTGGAGAGGCTGCTCAGCCCTGAGTACAGGGTGCTCACCGCCAGGGAGGCGGGGGAGGCGCTCGCCCTGCTGAAGAGGGAGAAGGTGGACGTGGTGGTGGCTGACCTCAGGCTGCCCAGGGGGAGCGGGCTTGAGCTGCTGGAGTGGGTGCGCCACAACCTGCCGGGAACCGAGGTCATAATCATCACGGGATACTCCAGCATAAAGGGCGCGGTTGATGCCATGCGCCTCGGCGCCAGCGACTACATACCGAAGCCCTTCAGCGTGGAGGACATCCAGGGTGCCATACAGAGGGTGCTGGAGAAGAGGGAGGAGAGAAGGGAGGGGATAGGGGAGGAGGAGTTTGAGGAGGTGCTCAAAGCCCTGCTCCACCCCATGCGCAGGAAGATCCTGAGGGTGCTTAACTCTGGCGCGCTGACCTTCACCGCCATCTGGAAGGCTACCGGCGCAAGAGACCCCACCTCCGTGAACTTCCACCTCAAGAGGCTGAAGAAGACGGGAATGCTGGTGCAGGACCGCTCAAAGCTCTACAGAATCACGCCCCTCGGCAGGGAGGCGGTGGTTCTGATGGACTCCATCTGGAAGCTCAGAGGCTCTTGAAGAGATGTTCAATAACTCGGGGTTACTAAACGCTTTGATGGCAGAAGTTTTTGATATTTAGTCCTAAAAAAGTATATATGTGAGTGTGCGCACATAGTTAACGGGGGCTTGGGAGGGGGGTCCTTGATTTTAAGGTGTGGAAAAAGCTTATAAGATGTCCCGTGCCAAGGTAGCATGGGTGCCGCAATGAGGCTTCTGCTGCTTCACGTGGATTATATTGAGTACCGGGCAAAGAGGAAGACCAGGATAGCCGAGGATGTGGAGGAGCACAGGCTGCAGGGGAGGGCAGAGAACGCTCTGGTGGTGTTCACCGCCGTGGAGAGGGGGGATGGGGAGGAGACGGTGCACAGAGCTGCTGAGGAGGTGCTGGAAACCCTGAAGCAGGTGGGGGCGGAGAGGGTGGTGCTCTACCCCTACGCCCACCTGAGCTCGTCTCTGGCAGACGCCCCAACGGCGGTGGAGGTGCTGAGGAAGCTGGAGGCGGAGCTTGCGGAGCGGGTGCCGGTGATGCGTGCACCCTTCGGGTGGTACAAGAGCTTTGAGCTCAGGTGCAAGGGGCACCCCCTGAGCGAGCTTTCCAAGGAGATAGGGGGGGAGGAGGAGAGCCGTGCCCTGGTGGCGGAGAAGAAGCTGGAGAGCGAGTGGTACGTGCTCACCCCCGAGGGCGCCCTTGTGCCGGCGGAGGAGTTTGACTTCTCGGGGCACGAGAGGCTGAGGGAGGTGTACGAGTACGAGCTCAGGGGCACAAGAGCCGCCGAGGGTGAGCCTGCCCACCTGAGGCTGATGAAGGAGCACCAGCTGGCTGACCACGAGCCTGGCTCCGACCCCGGGAACCTGAGGTGGTACCCGAAGGGGAGGATGATAAAGCGCCTCCTGGAGGAGCAGGTGAGCAGGGTGCTCGCGGAGTACGGCGCCATGGAGGTTGAGACACCCGTCATGTACGACTTGGAGCATCCCCAGCTCAGCAGCTACCTGCACCGCTTCCCTGCTCGCCAGTACATCGTGCTCAGCGACCGCAGGGAGTACTTCCTGCGCTTTGCCGCCTGCTTCGGGCAGTACCTGATGATGAGGAACATGACGATAAGCCACAGGCACCTTCCCCTGAGGCTCTACGAGCTCACAAGGTACTCCTTCAGGAGGGAGCAGAGCGGTGAGCTCGTCGGACTGAAGCGCCTGAGAGCCTTCACCATGCCGGATATGCACACCCTGTGCGGGGACATGGAGCAGGCTAAGGAGGAGTTCCTGCGGCAGTTTGAGCTCAGCATGCGCTGGATGCGGGAGGTTGAGCTTGAGTACGAAGCTGTGGTTCGCTTCGTGCGCGGCTTCTACGAGGAGAACAGGGAGTTCGCCCACACCCTGGCGAGAACCCTGGGCAGACCCGTGCTCGTTGAGATGTGGAGCGAGAGGTTCTTCTACTTCGTGATGAAGTTTGAGTTCTGCGTGGTGGACTCCCAGAAGAAGGCGGCAACCCTCTCCACGGTGCAGATAGATGTGGAGAACGCCGAGCGCTTCGGGATAGGTTATGTGGATGAGAGGGGGGAGAGGCGAACCCCCGTGCTGCTGCACGCCAGCATCAGCGGGGGTATTGAGAGGAATGTCTATGCCATGCTTGAGCAGGCGTACCTGAGGGCGAGGAGGGGGGAGAAGCCCGGGCTCCCCCTCTGGCTCGCGCCCACGCAGGTGCGGGTCCTGCCGGTGTCGGAGAAGAGCATGGATTACGCCCTGGAGGTGCTGGAGAGGCTGCGCGGGATGAGGGTGAGGGTGGATATTGACGATACCACCGAGACCCTGCAGAAGAAGGTGCGGAGGGCTGAGAAGGAGTGGATACCCTTCATCTGCGTGGTGGGGGAGAGGGAGGCTGAGGAGGGTGTGGTGAGCGTCAGGCTCAGAGCCACGGGGGAGAACAGGAAGATGGCGCCCGAGGAGCTGGGGCGCATGGTTGAGGCGGAGTGCAGGGGAAAGGTGTTCTGCCCCCTGCCCCTGCCGGAGAGGCTCTCGGAGAGGCCCGGGTTCAGAGGGTAGAGGATGAGGCTCATTGTGACCTCGCAGCGGGATGCTGCAGGCAGGCGGATGTTTGAGATGCTCCCCGAGTACGGCTTCTCGCCAGCCGGGGAGGAGTTTGAGGGCATGCCGGTGCTCAGGAGGGGTGAGCTCCTGGCGATTTCCACGGAGAGGGAGCTGGTCAGAGCGGAGCACCTTGACCGCCACTTTCCAGATGCAGAGCTGTATGTGTTCGCCTCGCGCCACAGGGCGAGGTCAGAGCTCAGGACCCTGAGCGTGCACGTGACCGGCAACCTGGGGAGGGAGGCGCTGGTGGGGGGTGAGCCGTGCTCGGTTGCCAGAGCGGCTCCCGGTGCCATGCGGGTGGCGCTTCTTGAGCTGGAGAGGCACAGGAGGGAGCACTCCTTGGATTACCAGGTGTGCTTAGAGGCGACCCACCACGGTCCCACGGAGCTTGAGAAGCCCCTGCTCTTCGTGGAGGTGGGTCCGGGCGAGGAGGAGTGGAGGGACAGGAGGGCTCTCAGGGCGGTGGTGGAGGCGGCGCTTAGGGCTGCCGCCTGCAGGGAGAGCTTCCCCTGCTGCCTGGGCGCCGGGGGGAGCCACTACGCACCGAGGCACACGGAGCTGGTGCTGCAGAGCGAGGTTGCGGTGGGGCACATCATACCCAGCTACGCCATACCGGAGCTTGAGTTTGAGGTTTTCAGGCAGGCTGTGGAGCGGTGCGGTGCCGAGGCGGTGCACCTGGACTGGAAGGGGATGAAGGCGGAGGAGCGGAGGAAGGTGCTGGAGATGTGCGAGAGGCTGGGCATCCCCGCGGGCAGGAGGAGGCAGGTGCTGCAGAGGTTCTCCGGCAGGAGGGTGGAGGTGGATGTGGAGCTTCTCAGGGAGGCGGAGAGGGCTGATACACGGGGGTTCAAGGAGCTCCTCAGGAGGCTGGGGCTCACAGCCTGCCGCTCCGATGGCAGGCTGACGGGGCTCAGGGGCGATGCCACGCCCGAGGAGGTGGTGAAGGCATGCGTGGAGCTGCTCTCCAGGAGGGGAGGGCTCAGCCTGGAGGGGGACGAGCTGGTGCTCAGAAGCCGCAGGATGGACGCAAAGAGAGCCGCGAGCCTCGGGGTGAGGGGAAGCGGGTTTGCGGAGCTGGTGGAGAGGGGCAGGGTGGTGGTGCAGGGAAGAGAGGTGAGGCTTGATATGGTAACCAAGGAGGAGGTGCGCAGGGTTCGCATCTCCAGCAGGAGCACCCTTGAGGTGCTGAGGAGGGTGCTGTAAAGGTTTATATTGGGGGATGAAAAGATACTGTAACGGGAGGTAACGGTGAATGGAGGTTGTGAAGACAGGAATCCCTGGACTGGATAACCTGTTTGCCATAGGCGGATTCCCCAAAGGAAACACCATCCTCGTAATCGGCGGGCCCGGCAGCGGAAAATCAATCTTTGGTATGCAGTACATCTACACGGGAGTTACCAGGTATGACGAGCCGGGCATCTTCATAACCTTTGACGAGACCCCGGACAAAATCAGGAGGAACATGCGGAGCTTCGGGTGGGACATTGAGAAGTACGAGAAGGAGCAGAAGCT
>Ga0256830_1000877_pt1 | contig 22264 bp, 16 predicted proteins | sample 128326metaG_FD_190537 | JGI IMG/M metagenome (GOLD analysis project Ga0256830, IMG submission 190537) | Hydrothermal vent microbial communities from Lau Basin, Pacific Ocean - 128-326 | ecosystem: Environmental > Aquatic > Marine > Hydrothermal vents | place: Pacific Ocean: Lau Basin | collected... | reverse complement strand
GGTCACCTACCTGACCTTCACGCTCTTCTACCTGTTCCGGGCCTTCGAGGTGCAGTCCCTGATCGCCCAGTTCGGGCAGCGCGGCAGCGTCGAGGGCTTCGCCTACTACTACCTCGCGAGCCCGTCCACGCAGTTCGCGGTCGTCATGGTTCCGCCGGTCCTGACGATGCGGGCCCTCGCGGAGGAGAAACGGACCGGCTCCCTCGAACTCCTCGTGACGGCTCCCGTGCGCGACCACCAGATCGTGCTCGGGAAATGGGCCGCCGCCCAGATCCTCTACATGCTCCTCTGGCTCCCGGGTCTCCTGATGCTCGTTCTCCTCCAGGGAAGCGCCTTCCTCGGCGCGTCCTTCGCCTGGGGTCCGGTCCTCTCCGGCTATCTCGGACTCCTGGCGCTGGGTTCGATGCTCGTGGCCTTCGGCATCCTGAGTTCCTCCCTGACCGACAACCAGTTGCTCGCCTCCCTCTGCAGCATGCTCTTCGGGCTGGGGCTGCTCGTCCTTCCCCCCCTCCTCGTCCAGAAGCTCGCGGCCGTGAACGAGGCCTTCGCCCACCCGGGCGTCGACTCGGGGATCCTCCCGGTCCTCCTCGACCAGGCCCATGTCGCGCGCCATCTCGGCGCCTGGTTCTTCCGGGGGGTTGTCGACAGCGGGCATCTCGCCTTCTACCTGACGAGCGCCGCCCTGTTCCTGTTCTTCGCCGTGAGGGTCCTGGAGTCGCGCCGATGGAAGTGAACGGACGGAAGAACGGCGGGCCCGAGCCGGCTCCGAGACCCTCTCCGGAGCCTGGGAGCGGCTTCGGCCGGGGCAAGCGGGCGCGGACCTGGGTCGCGGTCCTGGCCAACGGCGGACTCGCGCTCCTCGTCTGGCTGCTCGGCAACGTGCTCCTCTCCCAGCCGGAACTCCGGGTCTCCCTCGACCTGACCCCTGACGCCCGCTTCACGCTCGGGGACGGGACGAAGGCCCTGATCCGGGAACTCCGGGCCTCGGGGAAGAAGTGCACGATCCACAGTTTCTTCCTCCGCCTGGACCCCCGCGATCCGATGCGGCGGATCCAGGGTCGGGTCGTCCAGCTCGTCCGGGACCTCCTGGACCGCCTCTCCTACCTCGGAGGGGACCAGCTGATCGTCGAACACCATGACATCTACAAGGAGATCCGCTCCGCGCGGAAGGCCCGGGACGCGCTCGGGGTCACCCGCTTCAACACGCTGGTCCTGGAACTCGGCGCCCGCAAGCGGCAGCTCGGAGTTCTCGAGGATCTCGCCGACATCGAACTCCCGGAAGAGGATCGGACTCCGGGGCAGGCGGTCGTTCCGGTCCTCCGGTCCTTCCAGGGCGAGGAGGCGATCGCGAGCGCGCTCCGGGCCCTCCTGAACGAACAGAAGCTCCGCGCCTACTGGTTGACCGGGCACGGAGAGGGAAGCCTGAAGGACGTGAGCGGGGACGGTTACGACCGGCTCGCCCGCCAGCTCGTCCTGAACGGATTCGAGAACCGGATCCTCGACCTCGACAAGGAGGGGGGGGTGCCCCCCGATTGCCGCCTCCTCCTGGTCCTCCAGCCCGAGCGCCCCCTCTTCCCCCGCCACGCCGCGATGCTCCGCTCCTACCTCGATTCCGGCGGCCGGATGCTGCTCTGCCTAGGCTATGTCCCGGGCGTTCCGGCGCAGCCTTCCTGGGGAGCCCTGCTCGGTCCCCTCGGCGTCGAGATCGGGGAGGGGCTCCTCTGCAACGGCCTCCCCCCGGCGGGAGGGAAGGGAACGCCCGTCTACGGGGTGCAGGAATGCCTCTGGCTCGACCTGCGGCGGGGGATCCACGGGTCCCATCCGGCCACACGATTCCTCGCGAAGACCGGCCGGAGCCTCTCCCTCCCCTGGGCGCGGCCGCTGCGCCTCGCCGAGGATCCGCCCGAGGGGGTGCGCGGCGAGATCCTCCTCTCGACGAACCCCTTCGCCTGGGTCGAGGAGGTCCCTCCGGACCGTCCCCCCGACTTCCGTCCGGCCCGCGAGGCCGACCTCGGCGTCCGCCATCTCGCCGCGGCCTTGACGATCCAAAGGAAAGCGGGCCGGGAGTCCGGACCCCCGACCGAAGCGGCGTCGAGGGAGGGACGGGCCGTGATCCTCGCCGCCGTCGCCTTCCGCAACGGGGAGCGCCTCCTCGAACGGAACCTCGATCTCGCGCTCGGGATCTCCCAGTGGCTCGTCGAGGAGCGGGCCTTCGTTCCCGCGAAGGCGCGGAACCTCGGCGGAGCCTTCCTCGACGTTCCCCCGTCCAACCGCAGGCAGGCGCGGCTCTTCCAGTGGGCGCCTCCCCTCGTCTTCCTGCTCGCGGCCTTCTTCATGATGTTCTGGAGGAGGCGCGCATGAAGCAGAAGAGCCTCCCCATCCTCCTGGCCGCCTGCCTCGCGCTCGGCGCAGGATTCTGGTGGATCCGCAGGGAGAGACTTAAGACCCCGGAACGCTCGGGGACGCGGAGCGCGTTGCTCGCGGCCCTCGAAGGGCGCCGACCCGACTCCTTGACTGTCCGGGACCGGGAGGGCCTGCACTACTACAAGGTCGAATGGAAGAGGGGGGCCTGGTTCCTGACCGACCCGATCCGGGACGAGGCCCATCCCGGCAAGGTCCGGAGCCTGCTCGAGCCCCTGGGGATGGCCCGAAAGGAACTCGTGCGGAAGAAGGAGGACCTCACGAAAGGCTTTCTCGAGGAGGCGGGGCTCTCTCCGCCGAAGGGCTGGATCGAGGTCGGGGCCGGCGAGCGGAGGCTCAGGATCGAACTCGGCGGGGAGGACGTCGTTCCGGACCGGGCCTTCGCCCGGATCGAGGGGGACGTCTATCGGGTTCCCCTCGGCCTGGACGCCGCCTTCGGGTTCCGGCACGACGAACTGCGCAACCCCTTCCTCTTCCGGACCGGGCCCGAGAGCTTCCTGGGACTCGTGCTGGAGAGGCGGGCGAAGGACGGGGGAAGACTCCGTCTCGAACTCCGGAGGGACGGAGGACGCGGGTTCCGTCTCGTGTCCCCCTTCGAGGCGAAGGCCTCGAAGGCGCGGGTCCTGGAACTGATCGGGAACCTCCTCGCGGTCCGGGCGGACCGGTTCCGCGCCCTCGTCGAGCCGCGACGCGACCTTTTCGAGGACCCCTGGCTCCACGTCGTGATCCAGGGGACGGGGAGGCGCGAGGAGGCCTGGATCCTCGAGCCCGAGCGGAGCCCGGAACGGAACCGGAGCCTAGGCCTTCCTCCCGGGGACGAGGAGGTCTACGCGAAGCGGAAGGGGAGGGAGGTCCTCTTCCTCCTCGACCCGCGGAGCCTCGGGCGCACGCTAACGACACCTGTCGAGGGTCTCCTCGACACCTCGCTCTGGCCCTTCGATCCCGCGCGCGCGCGCCGGATCCAGCTCAGGGGAGGTCCGAACGGCCGGCGGTGGGTCCTCGAGGCCCTGGGCGACCGGCCCGGCTTCCGCCTCCTGCAACCCGAACTCCGGGAGACCGATCCGGGCGCCCTGACCGACCTCTTCGGGCTCTGGAAGAGCCTCCGGGTCGTCGCGATCTACCAGGGGCCCGCGGCGGAGAAACTCCAGGAGCGGTTCCGCGCCGGGGCCTTCGACCTGCGGATCGAGTCCCCGCGCGAGAGTTCTCTTCCCGATCTCGAATACGAGATCGCGGAGAGCCCGCGCGGCGGGGCCCTGGTCCGCCGGAAGGGGGAGGGCATCCTGCTCGAGGTCCGAGGCGGACTCCGCGGCAGCCTGGACCGCCCTTGGTGGCGTTTCGCCGGGCGCACGGCCTTCCGCTTCCGGAAGGAGAGTCCGGCCCTCGTGGTCCGGATCGAGGGTCCGGGGGGAACCCGGACCTACGAGCGCGAGGCGGGCGAGGGATGGGTCCTGGATGGGAGAGCGGCTCCCGACTTCGAGGAAGTGCTCGACCGTCTCGTGCCCTTGCGGGCCCGGCGGATCGCCGGCCCCTTCCTCGAGGCCTCCGCGCCGCCCCTCGTCGGAAAGATCCGCTTCCTCGGTCCGAAGGATCCCGCCGGAAGACCGGCGGAGCTCGGCGTGCTCGTCCTCTATTCCGGGCCGGACGGGGAGGGGCTTCTCGCCCGGGAGGAGGGGGACCGCCTCCTCTTCGCGCTCTCCCCGGTCTCGTCCCGCTTTCTCAGGGGGCTCTTTCCGCGCTGACCGCCCCCGTGGATTCAGAGTCCGATCGGGTGCCAGGCCGTCTTGATCTCGGTGAAGGACCGGATCCACTCGAGATCCCGGACCTTCCGACTCCTCCAGAACGAGGCGGGGGAGGCCGGCAGGAAGCGTTCCCGCTTGACGTGGTCGGCCGCCTCGGTTCGGAGTTCCCTGACCTCCTCCGGGTCGTCGGTCGCGCAGAAGTTCGCGGCGAAGCCCCGGTGCGTCGCGAAGTGGGGGAGCAGTTCCTTCCGGTCCCCGGTCAGGGCGTTCCAGACGCCAAGGGGAAGGTCCGAGGTCGCGGCGACCTCGGCCAGGGTCAGGGCCGAGGGGCCCGCGCGGCCCGAGGAGAGGCTGACGGCCGTGTTGCCGGAAACCAGGACCGGGGCGAGCATCGCGAGCAGAGGCAGCAGGCCGGGCCGCTCCGGGGGAAGGATGGCGACGACCCCGCTGGGTTCGGGGATCGAGAAGTTGAACCAGGGACCGGAGACCGGGTTCACCGATCCGAGGACCTGCGCGAGCTTGTCGGCCCATCCCGCGTGCCAGAGCAGGACTTGGATCGCATGGTCCAGATCCCGTTCCGCCTGGTCCTTTCGCGCCCCCTGGAAACGCCGTTCGAGTTCGACGAACTCGGCCCTCCGCGCGTCGCACATCTCGGCCATCCGGTAGAGGATCTGACCGCGGAGCATCGCCTTGGCGGCCGCCCAGCCCGGAAAGGCTTTCCCGGCCGCCTCGACGGCGTTCCGGAGATCCTTGCGGCTCGCGCGGCAGACCTGCGCGCTGGCCGCGGTCTTCGAGGCCGGGGTCACCGTCAGGTGACGTCCGGACTCGCTCCTCGGAAAGGCCCCCCCGAGAAAGAGTTTGTAGGTCTTGTGCACGCCGTCCCTTCGCTCGGTCATCGTCCGTTCCTCGCGGGGATCCTTGGTTTCCATGGGGTTCAGGTCCGGAGATAGGGAAGGAGGCCGTGGAGCCCGCCCTCCCGGCCGAATCCGCTCTCCTTGTATCCGCCGAAGGGGGAGGCGGGGTCGAAACGGTTGTAGCAGTTCGCCCAGACGACCCCCGCCCGAAGGCCCCGGGCCATCTCGAAGATCTTGCTGCCCTTGTCCGTCCAGATCCCCGCGCTGAGGCCGTAGAGGCTGTCGTTGGCCTTGGCGAGGGCCTCCTCGGGAGTCCTGAAGCCGAGGATCGCGAGGACCGGCCCGAAGATCTCCTCCCGGGCGATGCGCATCGACGGGGTCACGTTCGAGAACAGGGAGGGGGGACACCACCATCCTCTTGATGGGATCTCCGCGGGCGCTTGCCAGAGTTCCGCGCCCTCCTCCTTCCCGATCTCGAGGTAGGAGCGGATCTTCTCCCATTGCGGGAGGGAGTGGATCGCGCCGAGGTCGGTGTTCTTGTCGAGAGGGTCTCCGAGGCGGAGGGTCGCGAGCCGGCTCCGCAGCCGATCCATGACCTCGTCCAGGATCCCCTCCTGCACGAAGAGACGGGAGCCCGCGCAGCAGACCTGCCCCTGGTTGAAGAAGATGCCCTGGACGATTCCTTCGACGGCCTGCGAGAGAGGAGCGTCCTCGAAGATGATGTGGGCGCCCTTTCCGCCGAGTTCGAGGGTCAGGGAGACGGGTCTCCCGGCCAGGGCCGCCTGGATCGTCTTGCCGACCTCGGTGCTGCCGGTGAAGGCCAGCTTGTCGAGGCCCTCGTGCCGGACGAGGGCGGCTCCCACCTCGCCCGGGCCGGTGACGACGTTGACGACCCCCTTCGGAATTCCCGCCTGTTCGAGGACCTCGACCAGGCGCAAGGCGCTCAGGGAGCTGGTCTCGGCGGGCTTCAGCACGACGGTGTTCCCGCAGGCGAGGGCCGGGGCGAGTTTCCAGGCCGCCATCAAGAGCGGGAAGTTCCAGGGGATGATCTGCCCGCAGACGCCGCGAGGTTCGGGCTTGCGCCCTCCGGGCAGGGCGTATTCGAGCTTGTCCGCCCAGCCCGCGTAGTAGAAGAAATGCGCGGCGGCCAGCGGCACGTCGACGTCCCGGGACTCGCGGATCGGTTTGCCGTTGTCGAGGGTCTCCAGGACCGCGAACTCGCGGCTTCGTTCCTGGAGGATGCGGGCGACGGCGAAGAGACGGCGCGCGCGCTCGACGCCGGGAAGGTCCGCCCACGCGGGCAGGGCCCGCCGCGCGGCCCGCACCGCGCGGTCGACGTCCGCCGGACCGGCGAGGGCGATCCTCGAGAGTTCCTCCCCGGTGGCCGGGTTCAGGGTCGGGAACCGGCCGCGGCGGGGTTTTCTCCACTCCCCGTCGATCCAGAGGTCGTGGGTCTTCGCGATCGCGGCGAGCGTGGGGTCTTCCCGGCTCGGGGCGTAGGGAAAGGACTCGGGGGGCTCCGCCAGGGGATGCGGGGGACGGGATGCGTATCCGGTCTTCGAGTCCGTCATGTCGTCTCGATCCTTCCTCAATCGGAGGGAATGTCCTCGGGCGCCTGGTAGCGCCCGGTCTTCTGTTTCCGCCACTGCCTGCAGAGGTCGTCGAGCAGCGAGCTGGCCCCGAAGCGGAAGCGGCGGTTCGTCAAGGCTCCGGGGCCCAGGGTCTCGTGCAGGATCGCGAGGTAATGGATCGCGTCGCGCGCGGTCCGGATCCCCCCCGCGACCTTGACCCCGACCGCCCGTCCGGTCTCCCGCTCGAAGTCCCGGGCGATCTCCAGCATGCAGAGCGCTGTCGCTGGGGTCGCGTTGATCCGGACCTTGCCCGTGCTCGTCTTGATGAAGTCCGCTCCCGCGCGGCAGGCGATCCAGGCCGCCCTGGCGATCCGATCGAAGGTGCCGAGTTCCCCGGTCTCGAGGATGACCTTGAGCTGCGCCCCGCCCGCGGCCTCCTTGAACGCGGCGACCTCGTCCTCGACTCTCGAGAGATCCCCCCGGAGGAAGGCGTTCCTCGAGATCACGACGTCGATCTCGTCGGCCCCGGCCTCGACCGCGGCCCGGGTGTCGGAGAGACGGATCCGCAGCGGGAGTTGCCCGGAGGGGAAGCCGGAGGCGACGGAAGCCACCGCGACCGGGCTTCCCTGAAGGGTGGCGACCGCGGTCTCGACGAGGGCGGGGTAGACGCAGACCGCGGCCACGGGGGGCAGGGGGAGGCCCGGGGCCGGTCCTAAGGCCCGGCGACAGAGCCGGCGGACCCTCTCCGGGGTGTCGGCCCCCTCGAGGGTCGTCAGGTCCGTCATCGAGATCGCCCGCTCGAGGGCGGCGGTCTTCGTCTCCCGCTTCCAGGATCGGGTCCTCAGCGAGGCGGCCCTCTCCTCGAGGCCGACCTGGTCGACGCCCCGGCCCGGAAAGGGGGGGAAGACTTCCTCTTCCAGGGAGGGGGGAGCCACGTTCTTGGAAGCGCGGGTCGCGGACATCGAGGGGAACTATATCTCCGATCCTCCCGGGGAACCCGGTTCCGGGATCCACTTTCGGAAGGAGCCGAAGGAGATCCGGGGAGACCCCGGCCGGCTCAGCGCCGCCGCCGGAACGAGCCGGGAGGCGCCGCCTTCTTCTTCCGTCCGCCGAAGCGGAAGAGGACCTTGAGCTTCCGTGGAAGGCGGGCGGGCAGCTTGGCGTAGCCGATAGCTCCCGGATGCCTCGCGATCATGTGGAAGAGGATGAAGTCGGAGGCGAACCTGCGCGGCGGGGTCGCGCCCCGCTTCTGCTTCTTGAGGAGCCAGTGGCGGTACCAGGCTCCTTCGGTCATTCCGAGCACCTCCCGGAGGAAGGCGCGTCGCATATCCGCCCGGTTCGCGCGGTCGTACGGGAGGGCGCGGATCCCTCCGGGCCATCTCCCGAGTTCGCCGAGGAAGATCCGGCGGACGAGGGCGCGGGCGTCCTCCTCGCTGCCTTTCCAGGGCGTCTTCGCCTGGATGAGCACGGCGTAGGGCCCCTCCTTCTCCACCGCGGGCCGCGGGTCCGTCCCGTCCGCCTCCCGGCCAGGGCCGGAGAGGAACAGGGAGGCGCAGAGGAGGAGGAACGGGAAACGAATCACGGAGACCTCAGAAGCTGATCGTCGCGGAGAAACGGAGAATCGCGGCCTGCTGGTCGGTCGGGCGGTCCCAGTTCATCCAGGAGGCCGAGAGGCGGAGCCGGACGAGGGGGTCCGGGAGGAAGTTCAGGCCGACGACGTGCTCGGTCAGGTCGGGCCGCCCCTGCCCGGGATCCGACACGTCGTAGCGGTAGAACGCGATCCAGCCCTTCCCGAGGCGGAGGGCGGGTTGGGAGTAGAATCCGATCCGGTTCTCCCGATTGCGTTCGAAGCTGTAGTAATACTCGCTCTTCCAGAGCAGGGATTCCTGGTCGATCAGGAAGTCCAGGCCTAGGAAACGGTAGTCCCCGAAGCCCGCGCCCTCGGTGTGACGGCCGAAGCCCGCGTTCACGCCCAGGGCCGTGCCCCAGCCCGTCTCCTCCCAGGCCATCCTCGCGCCCCCGATCCAACGACCGGGCTCCTTCTTCGAGGAACCCGTGTAGATGTCGTACTGGAAGCGGTTGCGGCTCGAGGCCGCCGGTCTCCACGAGCCTCCGGCCTGCATGCCGATCGTGAATCTCGGGAAGATCGTCGCCTCCCGGCCCTGTCGCATGAAACGCGGATAGGGGATGTGGAGCAGGGTCGGGTGGAAGTGTTCGATGTTGATGATGCCGTGCGGAGTGATGAAGCGTCCGAGGCGGATCCTGAGGGAGTCCGAGTGTTCGTAGGCGACGGAGTAGAGTTCGAGTTCCGCCTCGTTCTTCAAGGCCCCGAAGCTCAGGTTCGAGGGGTCGCTCTCGTCGATCTTCGCCTCCCGGCGGAACTCGAGGAGCGTGAAGGCGGACCAGCGATCGTCGATCTCCGCCTTCACCATGAGTTCGAACTGGCCGAGGTCGAAGGCCGCTCGACGGCCCTTGTCGGAGTCGATCAGGGCCAGGGTCTGGCTCGCGAAGCCCCCGATGTCGAAGGATCGGGCGTCGAAGGCGCGGACCTGCGCGCGGTCTCCGACCCTCTCCTCGAGTTCGAGGACCTGCTCCTGGAGATTCTCGAGGAGCCTCCGGATCTCGTCCCCGGTCTCCTTCCGGTCGTTTCCGGAGCCTTCGGGGCGGGACTCCGCCGGAGGCCGCGCCCGCGGCTCCTGTCCGGGAGTTCCCGGAACCAGGGCCCATCCGGCGAGGAGGGCGGTCAGGAGGGTGTTCGCACGCATCGACAGTCCCCGGAGTTCTGGAAGTCACCGTTCCTTCGGAAGGAAGGAGCGCCGGCCTTGAAAACGGAGGGAGGGCCCGTTCCCAGGGGATCCTCGGGCCTTCGGCCGATAGGATGGGACCGGACGAGTCCGCGATGCCTTCGAGAACCGATTCCCCCCGCCGCCGAACCCGAGGAAGGCCGCGTGGTCGCCGCCGAGCGATGCGCGTCCTGTCCGGGGTTCCGTTCCTTCCGAGCCTGATCACGCTCGGGAACGCCTTCTGCGGCTTCCTCTCGATCGCCTACGTCCTCGACGTGGCCTTCCGCGTCGGGAACAGTCCTCTCGAGGCGGCCGACCTCCCTGCGATCTTCGGGAAGCTCGAGGCGGCCGGCGCCTTGATCTTCCTCGCGATGATCTTCGACGCCCTCGACGGCAAGGTCGCGCGCCTCACCGACCAGACCTCGGACTTCGGGGCGCAGCTCGACAGCCTGGCCGATGCGATCACCTTCGGGGTCGCTCCCGCGGTGCTCGTCAAGTGCATGATCGACCTGCACCAGAGCCCGCACGGCACGCTGCTCCCGCACCATCCGAAGCTCTACTATCTCTGCGCGGCCCTCTACGCGCTCTGCGCGGTCATGCGGCTCGCCCGCTTCAACGTCGAGACGGCCGGTCACGAGGAGCGCGCCCACGTCGAGTTCTACGGACTTCCGACCCCGGCCGCGGCGGCCGTGATCTGCTCCGTCCTGCTCTTCTCCTTCGGCCGTTTCGAGCAGAATTCCCTGTCGACCCTGATCTTCGGCAGCGGGATCTACGGCTGGCTGATCCGGGGTCTCCCGTTCCTGCTGTTCGGCTGCGGGCTCCTGATGGTGAGCCGGCTTCCCTACCCGCACCTGATGAACACGCTGCTTAGGGGCAGGAAGTCCTTCCTCTCCCTGGCGCTCGCGGTCTTCGTCCTCGTGCTCGCGGCCCTCGAATGGCAGATCGTCCTCCTGACCCTGTGCGTGCTCTACCTCCTGACCGGACCCTTCCTCGGCCTCTTCCGGATGCTCTTCGGGGGGACACCGGTCGGGGAAGCCGTCCTCGACGAGGAGGCCGGGGACTACGACTTCGAGGAGGACGAGGAGGTCTTCGAGGAGGAGGAGTGGGAGGACCGCGGGACCCGGGACGAGGGGGGAGAGGAGCCCGCGCCGCCCGTCCGGCGCTTCGAGGGACGGGGGGGATCCTGACCCTTGAGGGAAGGGCGAGGTCTGCGCACATGAAGGCCCCAAGAGTCCCCGCACGCTTCCTGCTCGGGCTCGGAGGGAACGCGTCCCCGGGCGCGGGCCCTTTGGCCGCCTCCCTCCGCGCCCTGCGCGAGCGGGGGTTCCGTCTCCACGCCGTGAGCCGCCTCTACCGTTCCCCGGCCCTCGGCGCCCCCGAGCCCTTCGCCCGCTCCTTCGTGAACGCGGCCGCCCTGCTCGAGGGGCCGCGGGATCCCTGGATCGTGCTCGAGCTCCTCAAGGAGTTCGAACGCCGGGCCGGTCGCGATCCGAATGGAGCGCGGAACGCCTCACGCCCCCTCGATCTGGACCTGCTCGCCTGGGAGGGCCTGAGCTGCTGCTCCCCCTCCCTGACCCTTCCGCACCCGAGGATCTGGGGCCGGGACTTCGTGCTTCGTCCCCTCGGGGATCTTCCGGAGCCGCGGACCTTCTTCCCCCTCGGTCTCCCTCCGGGGAGGGGATGGCCCTGCGAGGCCGTGGCCGACTCCGCCTGGTGGAGGGAGGAGGGGGCCCTGGTTTCGGGTTCCGGCTTGTGCTGAATTGCCGTCCATGGACGTCCAACGAGGGGTCGAGGGGCTGCGGGGCGCGAGGGCGGGACTCGAGGGGAGCGTCGGGTTCGTGCCGACGATGGGGGCCCTCCACGAGGGGCATTTCCACCTGATGCGGCGGGCCCGGGACGAGTGCGACCGCCTGGTCGTCAGCATCTTCGTGAATCCGAAGCAGTTCGGCCCGGGTGAGGATCTCGAGGCTTATCCCCGCGACGAGGCCGCGGACCTCGCGGCCTGCGAAAGCCTCGGCGCCGACCTCGTGTTCCTCCCTCCCGTCGAGGAGATGTATCCGGAGGACTTCGCGACCCGGATCGAGGTGGGCGGTCCCGCCCTGGGTCTCGAGGGAGCCCATCGTCCGGGCCATTTCGACGGGGTCGCGACGGTCTGCGCGAGGCTCTTCGGTCTCGTCCGACCCGACCGGGCCTATTTCGGCTGGAAGGACATGCAGCAGTTCTGCGTGCTCCGCCGCCTGGTCGCGGACCTCGCCCTGCCCCTCGTCCTCGTGCCCTGCGAGATCGTCCGGGAACCGGACGGGCTCGCCCTCTCGTCGCGGAACCGCTACCTGAGCCCGGCCGACCGGAAGCGGGCCCCGGGCCTCCATGCCGCCCTCCAGGCGGCGCGGCGGGCCTTCCTGGCCGGGGAGCGGCGGGGCGCGGTCCTTCTCGAGACCGCGAGGAGGGCCCTGCCCGAAACCTTCGAGCCGGCCTACTTCGCGCTCCGGCGCGAGGCCGACTTCACCGAGCCGAAGGATCCGGTCGGGGAAGGCGTCCGCATCCTCGCGGCCGCTCGCCTCGGGAGGACCCGGCTCCTCGACAACCTCCCCCTCGTTCCCGCGGAGGACCGCGGGGGCTTCCCGCCCGGGGAGGACGGGAAGGGTCCGCGGTGACCCGGGTTGCGGCCGAGTTCGCCCCGGCCAAGGTCAATCTCGCCCTCGAGGTCCGGGGGCTCCGTCCCGACGGGTTCCATGAACTCTGGACGGTCTTCGATCCCCTCGAGTTCGGGGACGATCTGCGCTTCGAGGAGGGCGGAGGGGGGCTTCGTTTCGAACTGCGTTTCGAGGCGGGGACCCCGGCGGCGCGCCAGGCGCAAGCCCTCGGAGGGGAGGGGGAGAGGGCCGTCCCGGACGGGGAGGGGAACCTCGCGCTGCGGGCCGTCCGGAGACTCGAGGCCCTCGCCGGGAGGCGCCTGGAAGGGCGTCTCCTCCTTCGCAAGCGCATCCCCGCCGGAGCGGGCCTGGGAGGGGGATCCAGCGACGCCGCGGCGGCCTTGCGGCTCTGCGCCCCCCTCCTCGGTTTGCCCGGACCGGGCGCGGGCCCGGGCGATTCTCCCCTGTGGAATCTGGCCGGGGAACTCGGGGCCGATGTCCCCTTCTTCCTGGCCGGGACCAGGGCCTGGGCGGAGGGCCGGGGTGACCGGATCCACCCCTTCGGATCGGGGCCACGGCTCCACTACCTCTGTCTGTTTCCGGGATTCGGATGCCCGACTTCCGAGGTCTTCGGGAGATTCCGGGAGGCTGGGAGAAAGGGAGGGGCTTTGGTAGAGTCTTCGCAATACGGCGAAGACTCGGTTTCCGCTCGTTCTCTCTCTTCCGATAGGGCCGCCCGCCGGGCGGCGCGCTTCTTCGAGGGGCTGGAGAAGAAGGAAAGGATGGGCGGCGCCGCGCCGGGGCTCTTTAACGATCTCGAAGACGCCGCCTTCGCGCTCCGCCCCGAACTCGGGCGCCTCGTGGAAGCCCTGGCCGAGGCCGGCTTCCCCGGGGTCCGCCTTTCCGGAAGCGGATCGACGCTGTTCCTCGCCTTCCTCGATGAGAAGGAGGCCGACCGCCGGGCCGAGGATCTCGGAACCTGGTTGGAGAGCCGGAAGGAACTCGTGTCGTTTCCGTGGTCCCTGATCCGGACGAGGTCTCGAATCGGGACGGAACGGGACGGGTCGGGGGCTTGAGGCGGCGGAGACGAGGATCCCGTTCGGTTCCACCGCAGGGGTTTCCGTGAGAATCACCGAAGTACGCATCAAGTTGATGGGGGATGCCCGGTCCTCGGGAGAGAAGCTCAAGGCTTTCTGCGCGATCACCCTGGACGACGAGATCGTGATCCGGGATCTGAAGATCATCGAGGGAGGGGGGGGGCTCTTCGTCGCGATGCCGAGCCGGCGGAGGATGTTCCGCTGCTCCCACTGCGGGATGAAGAACCCCGTCCGCTCCAAGTTCTGCAACGAATGCGGCCGCCGGACCGGACACGCCTCCCGGAAGTTCGAGGACGGCGAGGAGGAGCCGGCGAGCCGGAAGATCTATTCGGACATCGCGCATCCGATCCACGCCGCGGCCCGGAGGAAGGTGCAGGAGGCGGTGCTCGCCGCCTATGAACGGGAACTCGCCGCCTCCCGGGAGAAGACGGTCCCGCTTCCGCGCCCGGCGCCGCGGAAGGCGGAGAAAGGGGCGCCCCAGCCCGAGGCCGGCTGAAGCGCGAAGCGGTCCTTGGTCGCGCTCGGCGGAGGGGGGATGATCGGAGGCCATGAGCCGAGACGTCGCGATCGTCGGAACCGGAACCCTGGCGGAGGTCCTCGTGGGGGCCCTGCGGGAGGGTGGGGACGAGGGGGATTGGGAACTCCTCGGCGTCCTCGGTCGCGACCCCGGGCGCGCGGCGGACTTCGCGGCGCGGGTCGGCCCGTGCCCGGTCCTCCGTCCCGAGGACGCGGTCCGGGCGACGCTCCTCTTCCTCGCCGTTCCGGATGACCGAATCGCCCCCTGCGCCGAGACCCTCGCGGATCTCGACCGGAGGCTCGGGCCCGCGGCCTTCGGGGGCGAGGCCTTCGTGCTGCACGCCGCCGGCAGCCGCGGTCCCGAGGTCTGCCGGGCCCTCGAAGGAAGAGTCGCCGCGGTCTTGCACCCGCCGTTCTCCCTCGCCGGGCTCGGCGGGGGGACCTTCGGGGGGAGGACCCTGGTCGCGCACGGAGACCCCGGGGCGCGGGCTGCGGCCGAGGACTTCGGGGCGCGCTGCGGGGGGCGCGTGCTCTGGGTCGAGGACCTGGATCCGGCGCTCTACCACGCGGCCTGCGCCCTGGCCGCGAACGGACTCTCGGCCCTGCTCGATCTCGCGGCCCGCTGGCTCGAATGCGCGAGCGGGGGGAGCCTGGGGCTCGAGACCGCGCTGGGGCTCGCCCGTTCGTCGATCCGGGCGCTCGAGGGGGGCGAGGCCCATCGGGTCCTGACCGGTCCGGTGCGCCGGGGGGAGGCGGGCACGATCTCCCGGCACCTGCGGGCCCTCGCCGGGCGGCCCCGGGTCGAGACGGAGTTCTATCGCGCCCTCTTTCCCCTGCTGCGCGACCTCGCGGTCCGCGGGGGGCTCCCCCCCTCGGAGGCCGCGGCCCTCGACCGCTGTTTCCGGGATCCCCCGGGGGAGGAAGGATGACGAAGCTCGTCGCGACCCTGCTGCCCCTGAGCGTGGAGGAGGGGCTCGAGGCTTGCCGGCGGGCGCAGCGGGCCGGGGCGGACCTCGTCGAGTTCCGCCTCGATCACCTCCGCGATCCGGGCATGGTGCGCGAACTCGTCCGGAGAGCCTCGGCGCCGGTCCTCGCCTCCTGCCGCGTGCCGGAGGACGGCGGCTTCTTCCGGGGAAGTCCGCATACCCGCAGGGCGTTCCTCGCCGCCGCCGTCGAGGGAGGGGCGGAGTGGATCGACCTCGAACATTGGGAGGGGATGAGTCTTCCATCCGGCACCAGGACCCGCGTCCTGCGTTCCTTCCACCGCCTGCAGGGCCCCCCGCGCGATCTCCGGGAGGTTCTCGAGCGGATGGCGCGCTCCGGCGCCGACGCCTTGAAGATCGTCTGGATGGCCTACGACGCCGCCGACCTCGAGGAACTGGCTTCGATTCCCGATTTCCCGCCGGAGCTTCCGGTCCTGTCCTTCCTCGCTGGGGAGGCGGGCCTTCCGACCCGTTTCCTGGCCGCTCTTCGCGGCGCGCCCTTCCTCTACTGCGCTCCCGGCCCGGGGCTGGAGGCCGCCCCGGGACAGCCGACCCTGTTCGATGCCGCGGAGCGCTGGCGTGCCCGGGAACTCGGGCCGGACACGCGCTTCTGGGGGCTTTGCGGGAGTCCGGTCGGCCACTCCCTCGGTTTCCGGCTGCACAACGGCCTCCATCGCTGGCTCCGCGAGGTCCCGCTCTACCTGCCCTTCGACACGAAGGACCCCGAACGCCTGGTCCGGGCCCTGCGCAGGCGGCACGGGTCGCGCTTCCTCGGCCTCTCGGTCACGGCCCCGCACAAGGAGAGGGTCCTGTCCCTCTGCGAGGATTGCGACGCCGACGCGAGGGCCGCGGGGGCCGTCAACACTTTGATCCACCGCGAGGGGCGGCTGCTCGGGGCGAACACCGACGTCGAGGGTCTGCGCCTGGCCCTGCGCCGGGGATTCGAGGGCGCCCTTCCCGCCGGTCTGCGCGCGCTGGTCCTGGGCGGCGGGGGCGCGGCGCGCGCGGCGGTCGTCGCGCTCCGGAAGGAGGGGGCGGAGGTCTTCCTCGCCCTCCGCGGAAAGGCCCGGATCAAGGAGTTCGCGGCGCGCTGGGGGGTGCCCCTGCTGCCGCTCGATGAACGCAGCCTCCGCCACGTCCGGCCCGAGGTCCTCGTCCAGGCGACCCCCTTCGGGCAGCGGGGAAGCGAGCTGGAAGGGCGGATCCCCTTCGACCTCCGGGACCTCCCCGAGGGTTGCGTCGTCCTGGACCTCGTCTACAACCCGGTCCGGACGCCGCTCCTCGTCGAAGCCGCGAGACGGGGGGGCGTGCCCGTCCCGGGGCTCTGGATGTTCCTGCACCAGGCCGTGCTCCAGGCCGACCTCGTCCTCGGCGGGAGGCTGCGTCTTCCCGGGCTCGATGCGCTGACGCGCCTGCTCGGGCCGGCGGGCCGCGAGCTGCGCCGCGTGCGGGATCTCTCGAGGGAAGGGTGATGAAGAGGGCGGGGGTTCGCGGGTTCCCGAACGAGGCGGCGGAGCCTTCGCTCCGGGCGCCGGGGAGGAAGGCATGCATCTCGGTCGGAGTCTCTTTCTGATCGGCTTGCGGGGCGTCGGAAAGACGGACCTCGGACTCGCCCTGGCCCAGGTCCAGGGTCTCCCGTTCTTCGACCTCGACGACCGGATCGAGGAGAGGGAGGGGAGGTCCTGCGCGTCCCTGATCCGGGAGAAGGGGATCGCCGCCTTCCGTGAGGCGGAGGCCCTGGCTTTCGAGGCCCTGGTCGAGGAGCGCGGGGACCAACCCTCGGTGCTCGCGCTGGGGGGCGGCGCGGTCGAGAACGGCCGGGTCGTCGAGGGTCTGAAGCGCATGAAGGGGGAGGGGGCCCTCTGCGTCTGGCTCACGGCCGATCTCGAGGTCTGCCTCGAACGCCTCCGGGGCGGGGAGGAGGACCGCCCCCTTCTCGTGGGGCGGGACCGGGAGGAGGAGTTCCGGCTGCTGGCCGCCCGCCGCTTCCCGATCTACAGGGAACTCGCCGACCTCTGCTTCCAGTCCCAGGGGGAAGCTTCCCGGGTCCTCGCGACCCGCCTCGCGGGTCTGCTCGGTTGATTCGACCTCCGGGTCGAACTCGAGGGGAGGCGAGGCGCCTTCCTCGACTTTTCCTTTCCTTACGCCCGGGCCGCGGTCGAGATAGCATGATGGAGAGGGGCAGGACGAAAGGAACCGTCGAGGCATGAGCAGGAGAGGACCCGGGAATCCGAGGCGCAGCGTCCCGGCCTTCCTCGTCCTCGTTCCCCTTCTCGGGGTTTCCTTCCCCTCTCCGCAGGGCGATCCCGAGGCCGATCGCATCGCGCTCTACCGGAAGTACCTGCTCGGGCCCGACCCCGAACCCGCCCGCAGCAAGAAACGGGCGCTCGCGATCCTGAGCCTCGTCCGCAGCGACGTTCCGCGCGCGCACGAAGTGCTGCGCCGGGTCCTCGAGGCGGTCGGCGATCCGAAGCTCGCCCCTCCCGGAACGATCCGGCGCATCGTCCAGGCCCTGCAGGAACAAGCGAGCGTCGACCTCGCGCCGGCGCGCATCCTCCGCCTGCAGGAGGACCCCGACACCGGGCGGCGCCTGAAGCTCTACGTGGCCTACATCCCCGCCTTCCTGCGCCTGTTCACGAAGCTCGAGGGGAAGGAGGCCGCCCCTCCCGGAGCGACCGGCGGAGGAACGCCGCAGCCGGGGGGGAAGAAGCCCCTGCTCGATCCCGCGGAACTGCGCGACGTCCGGGCGGCTCTGCGGGGCTTCCTCTCGGTGCTCCCCCGCGAGGAGAAGCGCCGGGTCTTCCCGGGTCTCTTCAAGGACGAGGATCCGAAGGTCGTTCGCGCGGCCATCCTCCTCGCGGGCGAGACCGAGGACCCGCAGATGGCAGGTCTCCTCGCGCCGATGCTCGAGGACCAGACCCTCCGGGGGCCGGTCCAGGAAGCCATGGGGCGGTTGACGCTGAGGCTCGAGCCCTTCCGGGACCCCGCGGACTTCGAGGCCTGGTGGAAGCGCAACGGGGGGAAGACCTGGGAGCAGCTCGCGCGGGAAGCCGCGCTCGACCGCCAGCGGGCCGCGGCGCGAATGCGGGCCGCGCAGCGCAAGCGTCTCGAATCCCTCGCGCGCCGGATGATCCGGATGGGACTCGCCCTCCCCGCCCCCCCCTGGGAGGAGTTCCGGGACCTGCTCGACGATCCCGAACTCGAGGAGGATCGTCTCGGCATCGTCGAGCAGATGACCCGGGGCTTGACCGCCCGGGAACCGGGAAAGCCCGACGGCGAGGCGCAGCAGGCCTTCCTGAAACGGGTTCTCGAGGGCTACCAGAGGGGGGAGGGGGGCGTGCGTCTCCCCTGGCTCGCCCTCTACACGGCCGCGGCCAGGATCGCCGGGGGAGACGCTCTCGAACTGGCCCGGAACGAACTCCTCCGCCGGGTGGCCTCCCGAGGGGGGAAGGACCGCGCGAGGCTCTACGCCCTGCTGCGCTTCTTCCCGGTCGACGAGGTTCGTTCCGCCCTCCTCTCGGCCCTGGAGACGGACCTCGAGGCCCTCGACCTGGGGGGCTTCGAATCCGGGCTCGAATCCCTGAAGGAACTCCGGCCGCCGAAGGATCCGAACCTGGGAGCCCGGCTCCGGGACTTCCTCGTCCGTTGCATCCAGAACCGGAAGCTTCCGCTCAAGCTGCGGGAACAGGCCCTCGACAACCTCGGCCGGCTCGACCGCCACCAGGGGACCGAAGCCCTGCGGCGCCTCTTCGCCCTGGGGCGCGAGGGGCTCGAGGAGAGCCTCCGGCTGCGCAGCCTGGGGTGGATCCAGACCCTCGTCGCGAGCCACATGCAGGCCAGCGCGGGGAAGGAGCTGAAGGCGCAGGCCGAGGCCCAGCTCGGTTTCCTCCTGCAAGCCCTTGCCGACCCCTCGCCGAACGTCAGGAGGCAGGTCGCGAGGATCCTGGCCGGCTTCCCTCCCGCGAAGAAGAACTTCTCCGCGACCGAACAACGCGAGTTCGCGCTCAGCATCCTCGGGCGGCTCGGCGAGGCCCTGGCCGCCGAGCGCGACCCCGGCTGCCTCGAGGATTTCCGGGCGGTCATCCTCGCGCAGGCGAGGGACACGGAGGTCGCGGGCGCGGCCCTCGAACGCCTCGTCCTGGCCTTCCGGTCCTGGGCCGCGATCCGGGAGCCCGGGAAGCGGCCGGACCTCGCGGCGATGGCGGCGGCCCTGGCCAAGGACTTCTCGGTCCTGCTCCGAGGCAAGGGGCTCGAGCCGGCCCACCTCCTCGAACTCGCCGGCATCCTGGTCGAGGCCGGGCGGAGCGGACTCGCCCGACTCTGCCTCGAGGCTCCCCCGGCGAGCGGGCTCGAGGCCGAGGATCCGAAACTCCCCGCGGCCGAACGGGAACGCAGGGCCGAACTCCGGAAGCGTAGGGCCTCCCTCGTCCTCTCGGCCGCGGGTCCGCTCGAAGGGCTCGAGGACGGCAAGGACGGAGAGGCGCGGGCCCGCTTCCTTCTCGGGGCCTCCCGCGGTCTGGCGGACCTGGGGAGCGAGCGCCCCGAGGCCCGGGCCGCCCTCGGACTCGCGAACTTCCGGCTCGGGAAGGCCGAGGAGGCCGTGCGCGCCCTCGAGCCCCTCCTTCGGTCCTCCAAGACCGGGATCCCGCCCGCTCTCGAGGTCCGCGTGCGTTCCGCCCTGGCCCGGGCCTACCTCGATTCGGGCCGTCCGGCCGAGGCCGCCAAGGTTCTCGAGGGGCGGACCGACCAGGCCTCGAGGCTCCTCCGGCTGCGGGCGCTCGCCTCCGCGGCGCAGTGGGGCCCCCTCGAGGAGGGGGCCCGGGAACTCCTGAAGGATCCCGGCCTCCCGAAGTCCGGCCCTCTCCGCGAGGGCCTGCTCCTCGACCTCGCGCGGGCTCTTCTCGGCCAGGGGAAGCTCGAGGAGACCGAGAGGACCCTCGGATCGATGCCCCTGCTCGAGAACGAAGGCTCCAAGCAGCGATACGAGATCCTCCGGCGGAGTCTGGACCGGGCGAAGAAGGAGAAGGCCGCGCGCGAGGCGAGGGAGGCGGCCGCCCGCGCCTCGAAGAAGGAAAAGGGAGCGGGGAAGGCGAAACCCGGCGGCGCTTCCGGGACGAAGAAGGGAGGCGCCGGGACGAAGGGGTCGAAGCCCTCGGGGAGCCGAGCCGGAGGGGGGAAGGCCGGGGGCGGGGGCTGAGGCCCCGCTTCGCCCTCTTACAGGCGGCGATCCCGCCGCGCGCGCACCCTTGGTTTGAGTCCGGTCCTTCCCGCTTGCATCCATGGGGCGAAGACGTACACTCCCCCGCCTTCCCCGCATGGGAAGCCTTGCAACGCGGGGTGGAGCAGTCTGGTAGCTCGTCGGGCTCATAACCCGAAGGTCGGAGGTTCGAATCCTCCCCCCGCCACCACCCCTGCCCGATCCCCCCTGGAGCCGAGCGGGCCTTCGATCCCTCGCTCCTCCCCTCCCTCTCCCCGCCGCCGGGACCCGATCTCACCCTCTTCGGCGGGAGCCGGCATGGTCTCCGGTCGCGCCCGAAGCGCCCAAGACGAGGGACCTTCCCGCGCTCCGACTCAAGGCATTTTTCCAGCCTCCACCCCCTTGACGACAGCTACGCCCCGCGATCTACAATGCGAAGCGCTGCTGACGGACACCACCCTCGGAAGCGAACGGGAGTGCCCGCCACCCAGCCCCTGAAACGAAACCCATAAGAAGGAAGGGGGTTACATGCGATCCCAACGCAAGAGTTCTCTCTCTCTCTCTCTCTCTCTCTCTCTAGGGCGGTCATACAGGCCGGATTGTTCCTGATCCTTTATTCCGGCCCCGGGGGCTTGTCGGCCCAAAGCGATCCCCCATCTCCGAATGTCTTCCACGTCTACGTGGATCCCCTTTACGGGGATGACGGCTTGGCCTCGCAGTGGAACCCGGTCGGGAATTCCTCTACCACTCAACCCAACCGTCCTGTTGCCTTCTCCCTCCACCCTCAGAACTGGTCGAACCAGAATCCTACGGGGTTTTGGAAGAAACATCAGAATTCCCGGATTCAGCACGCCCCCTATCCCTTCAAGACCCTGAACGCCGCGATGCGGTACATCCGGGCGGAGTTCGTGAACAACAACAGGGTGAATTACTTCAAGGATCCAACCACGGGACAGTATCGGATCAAGCGGGTTCTCGTGCACTGCCTTCCGGGCATCTATGCCCCCCTCCTCCCGAATGAGGTGGCCCCGGTCATCGATCCCAAGTCGGGTCTTCCCTACAACGGGGAGAAGAACGCCCAGGGGGGGGCCGGCTTTCCGATCCAGATGATCGACGGGGTCAGCATCCAGGGAACCTCGGCCTTGGATACGATCTTCGATGCCAGGGGGGACGAAGGGAACTACGCCCACGTCTTCGAGTTCAACTCCAACGGTACGACTGTCCCGACCTTCGAGGATTCCTTCATCGACGGGATTACGATCCGCAACGCCCGGTCGAGTTCGGGGACCCCCTTCCCGGCGGGTACTGCCATTGCGATTACCGGGATTTCGAAGATCTACTGCCGGGTCAGCAACTGCATCCTCGCGGCCAACCACGTGGGGATCGTGATCACCTGCGACACCCTGGCCACGACTACCTTGAAGCATAGCCCGATCCTGGTGAACCTGACCCTCGCCGGGAACATGATCGGGATCTGGAGTGGACCGAACACGACCGCCGGTCAGGCTTTCGGTTACAGCATTCCTCGGATCCTGAACTGCGTGATCGATCGGCGGGACCTTCGGACGAATCCCCTGACACAACTGACCTCCTCCGCCTTCGAGGGGCTCCATCCTGACGATTTCACCGTGCAGAGCGTCAACGCGAATCCGGTGAATCTGGATTTCAATGCCTATGACCAATCCCGCCACACGGGGCTCAAACCTCCCGGGTGGAACCTCACATCGCCCTGGCCTCGGGGGTTCACCCCTCCGGCTCGCCCGACCTATAACCCCAGGGTCGATCTGACCCCCTATGTGAAGAAGGACGCGACGCATGATCCTGGGAATACCGTTCTCTGGGTCAACGACGCCCTTCGCCGCTTCGACCAGGCGACGACCATAGATACCTCGAGGTCCCCCCACGACTATCGGCTCTCCCCAACGAGTTACGATGCATCAAATGCGGGACCCAGCCCGAACCCCCTGGTCAACAAGGGCTACCACATGGATTCCGGTTTCTCCCCGGGAATCCAGTTCAAGAACGGCGCCCCGGTCATCAAGGCTCCTCCGGGCCTTTCGTCGGGTGCCGAGTACCTGGCCAGGATCGATGCATGGGATTGGGATTGCGAAGGGTTTGGGAACCCCAGGGTCGAGACCCGTTCCGCCTTCGGGGCCCCGCCTGCCGGTTCCACCGCGATCGACCTGGGCGCGGACGAATGCGGGGAAATCGGCATCGCCGGTTACATCGACGGGACCCGGATCTTCAGCCGTTTCGTGCCGGGCCGGTCCCAGGGATGGCCGGGTGGAGACAACACGCAGATGTTCTTCTTCGATCTGTATACTCAGGGAAACAGTTTTGATCGCCCCGTATACAACACCTGGACCCAGGGGGCGATCGAACACCAGGGACTCCCTTGGTCGGGAAGCTGGTGGAATTACCTGCAATCCGTCCCCGTCGTTCCGAACCCGTACATGGACAATTCCTCCAA
>Ga0256830_1000876_pt1 | contig 22270 bp, 45 predicted proteins | sample 128326metaG_FD_190537 | JGI IMG/M metagenome (GOLD analysis project Ga0256830, IMG submission 190537) | Hydrothermal vent microbial communities from Lau Basin, Pacific Ocean - 128-326 | ecosystem: Environmental > Aquatic > Marine > Hydrothermal vents | place: Pacific Ocean: Lau Basin | collected... | reverse complement strand
GGAACGGAACAGCATGGGTTAAAACAGCATTTAGTTAGCGGAGGCTTACAATGAGATTTTTACTTATTTTTTTACTGCTGCTAACTCTAATAGGTCTTACTAATGCTCAAGTTACTTTGGATGAAAACGTTACGATAGTGATGGGAAACGTCACGTTGACCTTTCAGAGTGCACAATATGATAACATTTACTATTCCATCGGACAGGAGGTTAAAATAAACGATCATGCGTTTATTATCACAGCAAACAACACCACGGACGTTAAAGTTACTAAATTTGATACATCAACAAAAAATTTCGAGTTTTTGACCACATCAACGGGAAATACAAGCGTTGACTTTCGAATAAATACAAAAACACCATCAAAATTCTTCAACGTCACAAAAAACGGAACGAAATTAGAGAGTGTTATGACAGACTCGAACGGATGGTTAAATTGGACGTATAGCGGTGGATTTTCGACGTGGCTTTTTGCATTCTTCCCGGTTTCCCCGATAACGACAACAACATCAATACTTAGCGGTGAGGGTATTACCGGTTTAGCCCCGGTAATTTTGATAATGGGCTTCATGGCTGAGGTCGTCGGTCGGCGATTCGGGATTGACTTTAAAGCACGTGCGTTAATTGTTGGGGTTACCGTTATAATTGCCCTTATAGGATTGGGGAGGATTGTATGAGTTCAAAAGAAAGTGATTTCTGGCTCGAAATCCGATTAGTGGACAAAAAAGCTTATTCAACAATTTTCGACTACTCCGGAGATCTTGATTTCGGGATTTTCGACAACATCAGATTGAAAATTAACGGGAAACGAAGGAAGAAAAAGAAGGAGACCAAAAAGAGGTGATTTTTTGTCGAGAGTAATGCCGAAAAACCTACAAATTAAAAAATTGCGTAAATTATTGAAGAGTAAAGGTATTGAACCCGATTTAATAGATCTTGAGGCGTTAGTAGATTCGACGTTGACTTATCCGGAGAATAAAAAACGAGTTTTGCGGTTCATCGGGAAGCGTGGACGTGGATATACAACCAAATCAAAGCCGAAAACACAGAAAGCGATGAAAATAGAGGAGATTTATGATACAATTCATCAAGCCGGAATGTTCAACGAGATGAGAAGCGATCGATCGAGAAAAATGGATGAGCGAAAGAAAGCTAAGTTTCCTCTGAAACCCGATCAGTGGTTTGCGTTTCCAAATAGATATGATTTACCTTTTGTCGATCATCCATCTGCAACTATTGACGATTATATTGACTTTTTGAATAAAAAAGGGAAGAAAAAGAAGAAGAAAAGTAAGCCTAAGAAAAGGAGGTGATGTTTTTTGAAGAAGAGAAAGAAAGGTATTGTTAAATTCGAAAGTCTGAGAAGTAATGTCGTTACATTGTACATAATCGAATCCGCAAGTAAAAGAAGGCTTGCAATTGCGTATGACTTACTTAGTGCAAAAAGAAGAGCGAATGAATTGGTACTCAAACGGAAACAACCCGTATGGATTCGAAAAGAGGTATACTTATACAAAGTTTCGTTGAAGTGATGATAAAATCCACTATAATTTTTTATCTGAGACGTTTATTTTTTCTTTCTGAGATTTAACAAAAATGCTTTCTGATTCAAACATCATAGTGCGTTTAAAATCGCTCTCAGAAGAAAAATACATTAACGGGAAATAAAAAAGATGAGGGGTTTTTACTCTTCGAAGCTCAAACAGTTTTTGTCTCCCCATGTGTAATGTCCGTTTAAATGGCAATAACCTAACTTGTTGCTGTTTGTTTCAACCACGGAGACAACTTTGATAAATTCGAAGTGCTTACACTTTATGCACGAGAAGCTCATCATTTCTAACCTCCGCATAAATTTCGCTAAACACCTTATTTTCATCGCTCAAAACTCCGAAACCGCAACTACCTTTTTCATGTTTCACTTTGAAACGCTCCTCCTGTAACACTTTCCTTTTCCCGTTTCTCGATAGTTTACCGTATTTTCCGCAGCGTGGACACTTTACAACTATGCTTATTCCTCCATACTTCCCCCCGTTATACCTCAAAAAAACAACAAATACTTCAATTCCCGATTTTTCAAACCTTCTTAACAATTCTACCCTTCCCGTTTTGAATAGCTTCCCGAACAACCTCAACACCCCCACCATTCAGAAATTTTAACCCGGTTTCGAGATCCAGATGAATTTCAATTCGTTTAAATCCACATCTACAATAAAAATTTAGAGTAGTGTATTCATGCTCATTGTCCTTCACAACACTGAAAGCCCATTTTGGTTTAATTGCATATCCGCAGTTAGGACAAATCATTTAAAACACCTATTTTTTCCTCGAATTTCTGAAAATCTGGAAGATTCTCCCGGCAATAGTTGATAACTTCCTCCTCAGCCATACCGATAGCTTGCGAAATTTCCCTAATCCGCTGAAGGCAATCTTCAAAGATCCACGTACTCGTTTTTTCATCGATATACTTAAGATGGAACGAAAGCGGAAACCCATGTATAGTATATCCGTTCACGCTAACGTTTTGATCTTCAACGAAAACCTTCGTTACGATTTCCTCAAGAAGTTTCTTCTTCCTCTCTTCTTCCTCCTTCTTTATCTTCTCTCGTTCCTCTTTCTTTCTCACGAGTTTTTCAATGATACTTTGAAGCTGTGTTAATTCTCTCTCGATCATACGTAACTCTTTTTCCAACATCTGTTTTTTGCTCTCTAAATAGCTCATTCTTAATTCTAAGTCTTCTATTACCGTTTCAATTTCCTCTGGAACTTCTTCCGCAACTAATTCGGCTATTTTTGCTCTTAAAATGTCACTAATTCTCCCAGCCCCATATAATTCCTCTAAAATTCTTTTCCAACTTGCCGGAATTCTAACACCTACATTTACAAGTTCTTCACCGAATTTTTTGGGTCTCACACCTCAACACCCCCGGTATATTTTGTTTTACAAAACAGATTTGTTGAACAAAAAGAGTAAGAGAAGAATCAAAGGTATCTTCTTGGGAGTTTTGTTTGTCAAACAAAAATAGATTTGTCAAACAAAACTTCCTCAATAATACCTTCGGAAGCATTTTTTTTTCATCTTGTTTAACATTTCTTTTTTGTTTAACAAAACTAATCATTTGAAGCAGCCTCCTTCATAATCTTGTTTTTAACCATTTCTGCGTACGTAATTGTGTTTTCTGTATCCTCATCGCCCAAAACGAGAATTAGATCATTCTTGAACCGTATAACATCGCCCAACAATGCTTTTTGATAGTTTCCTGAATCGTCAATAACTACATAATATAACATTTTATAATACATTGTATAGAGAGATGCTGCATGTGGTTGAATTAATGGAGGGTCATTACTTGTTAACACAAGTAAATATTTCTTTATTTGGTATTTGTTCGGAACAACATTGGTCATGGCTAATGCGTCTTTAACATCCTCGTACGTCACGTACGGGGTCTTATTTTGGATAGTTTTTAAGACTAAGAAAGCATAGATATGTCTTATTTTCCTAACAGTCGGGAGTAATAGTTTCATGTTTATCAACCTCGTATTTATGCGGAGAGATCCATGAAACTTGTCCTAATGCCATATCGATCAAGTACCATTCTCCGTTTTCTGTTCTTGCAAAATCGACGCTCCAGAATCCATCAAACTCCTTCGCTACTTTTTTCGCTTCGTTGATGAAAATGTCTTGTTCATTATATGCTGTTTTTTCCATTCTCTCGATGTAGTACTCCCATTTCGTACTTCTTGGATATCTGATAGCGTCTTTTATCCAATAGAAGAACCAACAGTTTACTTTGTGATTATCGAACAATACCCTCACTTCTGTGCTAATCGGCAATCTCCCCGAAAAAGCCCTGAAATAACTATCTAAGGGAAGCAACTCACGGAAACAGAAAGCCCTAAAGATCAAGTTCTTGTGTATGGTGTCAACAACGAGATTTTTTAAATTGCGTTGAAGCGTATGCGGAGAATATACGAAACATGTATCATACCATTGATGTTTTCCAGAGTTAACATCTGTCCGTGCAAACAAAGGATATCCAATTTCATCGGCTTTTTCCTTGGCAGCTTCAACAATTTTACGGGGAAGCCTCACATACCAACTTACATCAAAATCAACGGTTATCCATGTGGTTTTTGGTACTTTCGTCAATTTCTCAACTTTCGGAAACCAATATAGTAAACTATTTCTATCATCGTTTACTAAATTAAAATATTCTGTTATGTCCAGCTCCGGCAACCTCAACACCCCCCATATTTTTTAACCCTTATCCGAATGTGAGTTGTGATTTCGTTTTTCTTGCCATTTCTCCAAATACTCACGGATTATGTCAACAACCGCTTCGCTGATAGATCGGTAAAACCTTTCTTCTTTGTACTCCTCAAGCTTTTTGTACAACTGTAGTGGCAATTTCGCACTTACTACTTTCCCTTTCGACATTTTCACATCACCGCATTAATGTTTATCTGTTATTTTATTTAAATCTTCCGCTATGCGAAACGTTTAAATATTATAACATGTAATTACATTTATGGCTTCGGTAGTAGTGGAAAAAACGGAATTGAAGGAAAAAGAAGACAATAAAGCGAAAGAATGGCTTCATTTTGTAGGAGCGAGGCTGTATAGTTTAAAACTTTTTGTAGAGGAAAGCAGAAAGCACGGAGTACAAAGGGCAATACCGCTAAGGTTTTTGAAGCGGTTGAAGTGGAGGGATAGAATTTTTTTGGCTTTTCCGGGGAAGAGAAAGGAGGAAAAGGCGTTTGTCTTCGGATTCTTCCGGTTGACAAACATAAGTTACAAAGCGTCGGAAAACTTCATGCAGCGACTAACTGAAAAACTGAAGGTCACCGGTTTTGAAGCGGTTGGAAAATCATGTGATCGAGTATGTGGCAGCTATAACATCGTTTCGTTCATTTACGTTCAAAACACGATACAGGAAATTTACGAAGCAGTCAAACAAACCATAGAAGAGACGGGAGAAAAACCGAAGATATTCATCGGGGGAGAATTGGTTTTGATTGAACCGTTTGAGTTACAAAATGTTCCGTTCACCCGTGCACTAACGAGCGTGGAAATACCAAGTGAAAAAATACGATTATTGAGTGACGATCTCATTGACGGAGAAAGCAGAATGACGCATTTGGAAAACTACCATCAAAGAAAGTACTTGACCAAATCCGAAAGAGTGAAGGTTGAGAATAAAGTATTAAGTGATTACACGGAGGAGTGAGGGGGGTAACGATGAGATCCGGAGTTTGCACTAATCCACATTCATATTATTTTCACAGTAGAGTTTCATCGGATTTCGAAGCGGAAGAGTGCGGATTTACTCAATGCGGTTACTGTGAGTACTTCCTCAGCGATCAGGAGTTAGAAAATGATTTGCGAATGTACGAACTTGAAAGAGAACTCGAACGGGAGAGGAGATATTACGGTCTCTGAGGGGGAGAACATTATGTTTTTGTTAATGGCGGTAGAGCCTCGTAAGATCCCGATTGTCATTGGGCTTTTCTCGAACTTGGAACACGCAAAACTCGAAGCGATGCATTTGAAGAAAAATTACGACGCTCGATATATTATTTTGAAAGTTGACGAAGTGGAGGGGGGTTATGATGGAAACGAAGGATTTGATTAAGAAACTATACGAACGGTACGATATAAACCCGAAAACTGTTAAGGAAATAATAGAATACTATGAGGAAGAAGATGAAGAAATCCGTTCACTTCGAAGGAGGTTCGCAAAAAGTACGACTGATTCAAAATCGAAGATGTGCGTCTTTTCCAATGCTGTAATCGATTTGTGTAGCGATATACACAGAGCAATTAAAAAATCAAATAACGTGAGCGACTTGATAACGGAATATTATTATTGGGATACGATCGAGGGTATGCTCAATGATATTTTAGAGCTTAAAAGGGAGGTAAAGGACAAACTTAGGCTATTGTTGACGCTTGAGAGGCGACTTATTGCATTGTTAAAAGTTAAAGTGGGGGGAATGGAATGATTGTGGATTTTACAGGAGATGAAACGTACATTTTGGAGGAGATTAGAGAACTGAAGAAGGAAATCGAAGAGTTGAGGAAGAAATATGAAGAGTTGAAGATATCCGGAGCGGACGAGGAAACACTCGAAGAGATATCACTCGAAATAGCCGATAGAGAAGAATGGCTTGTGAACCTCAGAGCAGATCTGGCGATAACGAGATCTTATAGGGTTCTCGACTCATGAGGTTGATGAGTAATGCCAGAAGATTGGGTTTACTGTGTTTTTCTTTCAAATGATTTCTGCTCATTCTATGGCGAACATTGTGTTAAAACGCAAGAGTGTGAGTTTTTTGAAGATAGTAGACATCACAAACATGAGTCTTGGCAAACTGATTTCAGCGTTTGTCCGGATTGCGGTACTAAGCAATTGAACGCAAATAAAAAAGCTGGACGGAAATGTGAGAACTCGGATTGTGAAACCGTGGTACTTCACTGCCATATATGTGGTAAGCTGATTTGGCGTAATGATAATTGGGGTTAGGAGGTCGATGAGTAATGAAAGTCCCAAAAGCGATTTGTTTGGCGAATGAACAGAAAACATGTGCTAAGATCAAGAGAGTTTGTGTAGAACCAACACAAAATGGCGGATTTGTTGTATGTATGGCTATAAGGATTGAGGAGGTCGATGAGTGATGGATCAGACGGTAATCGATTTGAAGATTTGCAAAAAAGCTCTTGATTATCTTTTGAAGAACGGAGAAGCATATGTGATAACAGACGTTTTGATTAAGACTTATTCAATCTGTGTAATTTGTTCAAAAGTAATTGGTAGAATGACGTATATAGGTGAAGTTCGTCTGCTTGTTCCCGGAAATGAATGGTGGGTATGTAAAGGAGTTTCTGCCATTACAAGGCTCGAAGAGTTTGTTGATAAATCAGGATTTGAAAGCGTTGAAGAGTGGCTTGAGGAAGTTAAGAGGCTAAACAGTGAAGAACTGTATCTATACAGAATTAAGATAGCAGATAAAATTATAATAATTAGCAATTGTGATGAGGAGGTCGATGAACGATGAAATGTCCATTTTGGGGGAGTTGTCAAAGAACTAACTCAGACTTCTGTGAGAAATGCGTTCATTATTGGTGCAGGAAAGATTACTATGTTCCAAGAAAAACGGTTTCCTATTCGGTTGCGTATTATCGCAAAAAATCGGGGGGTTGTTTGAGATGATTGAACCGGAGTTTAGTTTTTGTTTTTGTGGAGGGGAATTTGAGAGGATAAATGAAAAAACGTGGGAGTGTAACAAATGCGGTTTGGTTATTTTTCAAAAAGAGGGGTAGTATGGAGATTGATAAGGTGTTTGAAGGCAAATATATTTTAAAACGGAAGTATGGGGGAACGATAGCATTTTTCTTTGAATACCTCGAACTCACGGATGTAATTTTAGAATCGTTGAGAGGCAGAAGAGCGGAGCTTTCGGCGGACGGGGATTTTTTCATTTTGTATGTGGAGGTTGATCAGAAATGATATTGAAGCAAGAGACGTTAAAACTACTTGAATATAATATCGAGAGAGCGAAGAGAAAGATCGAAGAACATTTTAACAATGAGTTCGTGATAATTCGCTCTGATTTGGTTACATTAATCAATATGATGGATGATTTGACGGTTCTTAATTCAGATGAGTTTTTCCGCAAGTACTCAAAGTTTTTACGCAGAATGGAGGTTGAACAGAAATGAGGATGTTTATACGGGCTGTTATATTGTGGGTAGTCGGAGTAATTATAATTTCAGTTCCTCTTGTATTGTTCTTACTACTTCTACCGCTATGGCTTGGCGTTGAAGCAGAAAGCGACGCTTACGGATGGTATTTCATCGGGTTAATCTTCGGAGTGATTTTTTACCGTATAGAAAACTGGTTAATGAATAAATTCACCGAACGGTGGGGGGTATGATGCTTACAGTTGACATTTACCATATTCTTGTTTTCTCCGTGCTAATATACCTCGTTACCGGCTTAACCATCGGTTTACTCATTGTCCGCAAGATTGACGTTTTCACAGAACAGGCAATAGGCAGAAAGATCTGTCTAATACTCTCATGCATGTCTTCATGGCTTCCGATTTTTCTAATCGCATTTTACAAAGCATATTTTGAAAGAGGTTGATGAGCAATGAAACGTAAATTTATCTACATGCTGCCGAACTTGGTTTTTCTCTGCTTTGCTTTGTTTATGCTCTCGTCAATAACTCTGTTACCCCTCAAAGAAAAAGACTTAGACAAAACGATATCAGCTATAGCCTCCTTACAAGTAGCTATAGCATTGTTTTCTATGTACATTGAGTTAAGCCTTAACAGTATTTGGGATAGGTTAAAAGAATTGGAGGAGGAAAAGCGATGGAAATAAATTGGGCTGCCATTTTTGCAATAGCTTGTGTATGGGCAATTGCGTTTGCTTTTGTAATGTTCGCATACTTCGATTACAAGATGAAAGTTGAACTTGCTAAAATGAGCGTTGAAACTACCGAAATAAAGTTTGAATATAACGGGGAGGAAGAGCATGGAAAAGCGAGTTGAGGAAATCGGGTTCAACTTTGCGAGAGTATCATTTGTTTTAGGGGCTATGCTGATGGGTACGTTTGCCTTTGCTAACGAACTCATAAGCGAAGGTTTGAGTCTTGGGGAAACTATAGCATTCATTATCGTATGCGTCTCCGATGTTATTCTATTGTATGTATTGAAACAGATAAAGGATGAGTTCATGGCTGCTTGCCGGTGGTAACATGGACGATTTCGAGATTTTACTTAAACTACTACATGAAACCCCCGAAGTCATTGCAAGGTTCAAGAAATTTTGGTTTGAATATTCAACGTACAAAGAAAGACGAATTGAGGATGAATATCCGGAAAACGTTTTGAAGGATTGCATATCGCTAATTTTATCCCAATTGGAAATACTTGAGGAGCGAATGCACAATATAATCAGAGTTGCGGAGAGAATTGAACGAATAAAGGAAAATAACGCAAAATGATAACCTCGATCAATATGAGAGAAACCGAAAAAATTATATATATGTTGGTACTACTTAGTAGTAGGTGATTGAGATGGTTGAGCTATACGTGAGTTTGGTGAAGAATGCGAAAGCAGCAAGAATGAGAGGATGGGTTGCAAAGGTGGATATTGAGAGAGGAGACATTGAGTTTCTAACACCTATCGAAGAGGAGCGAGCGAAAAACGGAATGTTGGTAGGGGGAACGTACGATTTTGAAGAAGGCAACTTTTACATAATAGCGAGTGACGATAGTAGTCATAGAAATCCGGTTCAGATGTACCAACTATTTATATGTGAGAACTATGAACTCCACGAAATAGCAAGTATTACATTTACACGGGGCAAAAGCTTCGGTGGAGAAAGTGATGAAGTTGTTCATCAACTGAAAGAAATTTACAAGAAGCAGACAAACGGTAGGAAGGTTATAAGCAGTTTAATAAAGCTTGCTCAGTGGTACGCACAAAAATACAACATCAAGCCAATCGACAAAAAACAGTTGATATTAAACGAGATTCAACAAATAGCGGAGAAGTACGGGGTCTCAATCGACGAAATAAGGCAAATTCTCAGCGGTGATTAAAATGAAGTCAATCACGACCAATTTTGAGTTTCCTTTTGAAGCGAAGCTTTATAAGGAGGTTTGGGAGATCCTCAAGAAATACAATTGTTCAAGACCGTATTTAAGTGACGAACCGACGTATTTGGTCGAAATTGAATTTTTCGGTGATATAGAAGAAAGTCCAACATGGGCAAGATCAATTTGGATTCGTTTTTGCACTTCGGATTATCACCTTGCACAGGATATTAAGAACAACATGGAAAACGTTGAAGTAGTGAAAGAACTCGAAAAAGTCGTTAAACAATATTTCAGCAAATATGAGGGGATTTGGGAGCTTAGAGTTTGGGCAGTCACTCCCCTTTAATTTTTGAGGTGGTATAAATGGTTTGGCTTAAATGCAAGTTTTGTAACCACGTATGGTTTTATAAAGGCTCGCATAGATGGGCAACATGCCCAAGATGCCTTGGGAAGAATAAGGTAGCTGAAAGTAGATTTGTACCATGGTTTCAACTGCTTTACCATGCTGTTCAACGAAAATTTGAAGAAGGTCATGACCTTGAAATTTGGCTAAACGAGCATAAGGCAAAAATCAAATGTGGAGATATCGAAATAATAATCAACGATGAGAGAGCGTACTTTTTCGTCGAAAGTATTAAGCAATGGGCTTTTGACGAACAATTTATAGTATTTCCTTCGGATGTCGACGAATTGGAGAAGGAAAGAACTTCAGATGATGAGCTGGAAGTATGGTTTAGAGATGATGCAGGGAATTTATACCGTGCTAAACGTGCGGAGATTCATGAAGAGGATGGTAAAACGTACATGAGAATTTTTTCACGGGTAAAACTCGAAGAGGTTGCGTAAAGGTTTAACCAAAATATTTAATACATTTTAAAACATTTAATTTTTTGAGGGGGAAACTACGACCTCGATGAAAAGAGGATTGAAAAGTTTCCCGTATTGATGGGGTGAGCGTTCACAACTCCCCCGATGACCCCACATTTTTTAATCGAATAACGTACTCAGAAAATCCTCAACCTCTTGTTTGACCAATTTCAAATCATCACGGAGGAAAATAGCCCCCATACGTGCATATAAACTTGTTACGGTCGTATCGTCATGTCGGAGTATTTCGGCTATTTTTCTATCGGAAAAATTCATAGAAGCAAGCAGAAAGCCCAAGGAATGGCGTAACATGTGCGGATGTACATCAGTACGACAAAGAGGGGATAATCTCCTTTTTACTATATATCTAATACTTCTTTCCGTTAAAACAGGAAGTTTTTCACCTTTACCCCTCCTGCTAAAAATCACTTTTTCAGCCGGTAGGATGTACTCATTCCATTCTATTCCAAATATTTCAAAATACTCATTCCAAAAATCTATTTCAACATCTGGAACGTGCGTTAACGGTATTGTTATCAGTTTTGGATTATGTCGGGCTAATTCATGCCATGCTTTCTTTGTGTACTCCTCTCTTCTAACTCTTTTCTTTTTCACGCTTGGCACAGTATATAATCTCTCTTTTAAATCTATCATATTTCTTTTCGTTAAAAGTAATTCACTCTCTCTTACTCCAGTCCAAAACAAAAAACCACATATGAACCGATCCCTAATGTCCATTAAATTACCACTCTCTAATGAAATTCTTCGTAACGCTTCCAATGCTTTAATCAAAACCTCCGGCTTTATTGCTTTGATTTTAACGCTTCCCTCCTCGTACGCAAGGAAAGGAATTTCCCCCGAATTTTCGATCATATTTCCGTTTTTCTGTAGAAACGGAAATAAGGATTTCGTTTTAACCGGTTAACGCTGTTAAGCCCGTGACTTTTACCTTAAATTTCCGATTTCTAAGTATCGGAAACATCTGATAGCTTTAGCTTGCTTTTTTGATAAAAAGAAAGCTTTATAAATAGTTATTAAAATAAAACAAAAAAGTAGTGGCGAGCTGAAAGCTCGCTTTTTCATAGGGGGTGACAAATAGAATGGCGAGGTTTAGCGTGATTGAATGGGCTATAGGATTGTACATAATGGTCGTATTGGTGTTTACGTTCTTGATTCCAGACATACAAACACAGATCGCTAACCTCTCCGGCCCAGAAAAAGCGTTAGCCGGGTTAATCCCGTTACTTCTTGTGGTCGGAGTGCTTCGAGTTACAGGGCGTATTTAGCCGCTAAGGTGGAGGGGGAAACTTGGATATCCAAACCTTTACTATATTCTTTTTTATAGGGGTTAGTTTGGGAATAATCGGCTCAATTTTCAATCGGATTATCCCCGCAATTATCGGCGGTTCTTTCTTTGGCTTAATGGGGATTGATTTAATCGGGAGCGGTTTAACTCGTCAAGTTTTTTTCTACGATGAGACAACCGGAAACGTCGTAACATATTCTGAGAAAGTTTTACCCGATTATGTGAACATCATCGGTATTTTGTTGCTGATTATGGCGTTTCTGTATTTTTATTACGCATATGATATGAGTAGGAGGTGATATTTTGGAGGAAAACGAGCTTTACGAGGAGTATGGAGATTATGAGGAATTAGGACAAGAAGAAAGCGAAGGATTTGGCGTTTTTAAATTACGAGAATTGGCAACAAGTAGGGTACAAACGTGGGCAGATTTAATTAAGCAATTATTCAGCCCCGACGATGGAGTTATAGTAAAAAAGGAGTTCGGTATAGCGAATTACAAGAAAAGAAAGTTGAATGAACAAAATCACGAGTTAAGCATGGTTAGAGAATTGCTAAATTTCTCAGCTGCATTATACGCATTTAATTTACACGGTTTAGCCGGTTTCTATGCGGAAAAAGCGAGAATAATAGCGGTGACGAGTTTGGGAGATGAAGGATTTGCCCCGAAACTATTGGTCACGAGCGTGGGAATTCAGAAATTCGAAGCGAAATCGGATAAGAAGGGATGGAGGGATAAGCTATGAGTAGCGACATAGAAAAGGAATTACGTAAAGTTGAAAGCATTTTAGGTAAAGATAAGAAAGAAGCCCCCGGTGAAACAAAGTTACCTCGTGAAAAGGTCTCAGCAATTTTCATAAGGAAAAACGGTTTGATTGAGGATAAGGTAACCGCTGAGAGAATGGGGAGAAGCATACATTACAAAGGAATGACTTGGTTAATCAAAAAGGATAATGAAGACCGATCGCAATTCTTACGATTGATGAAGTTCGGTTTTTTCAAGCGAATTCTTCCAGTTCCAACGTACGTTTTAATCGAAGGAGAACCGTACGTTTTTATGTTAGGTCAACGAAAGTACGCATTGAAAACTTCAGATGGAACGGTTTACCTCGATCGAATCCTTGATGAAAATGATATCGGCTTAATCGTGACAATGGCGGAAAATGTCGGTAAATTGCAAGCATTGAGGCAATTGGCGTATATCGAGCGTTTGGCGTTATTTGCATTATTAGCGGGGGCTGCTTCAGCGGGAATAAGTGTTTACGTTCTCATGAACGTCAACAGGATTATGGAGTTACTTGAAAAATTAATCGGTAAAATACTATGACCGACGAAAAAAATACGAGAAAAGAAGAGTTCGAAACGGTCTCAGTTTTTGATTTAGTGCGTTATACGATGGTGAAAGATTTCTACTTAGTTACGGAGCGTTACGGTTATCTCGTAACTGCACATACACTTGACGAATTTAGCGAAGCGTTGAGATTGTTTCGAGCAGCTGCCTCATCATTATTTTTCAAGCTATACCCCAAGCAGAGAAAACTTAACGAAATCGATTTAGCGAAAGTTCACGATGTTATATTTTCCGAAGATGGGAATATCCCTTCGGAAATATCGAGATTTAGGAGCTACAGAAAAGCGAAACTCGAAGATTGCAAAGAAGTAGTTAAGATATTCGGTGAAGCCCTTGAAGCTCTTGGATATACAAACGTTGAGTTCATAGATAAGTCACGTACGAAATCGGCAATCATATCGGACTATTTGAAGACATTGAAGGATATTGATGTTTGATTTACATGTTGCAGGGCGAAGCGATTAAAAATGATTTGAAATTATTGCGACTTTTAGTTAAACACGATTTAGATGCGAATATCATAATTTTCGGTGTTCCGGGAAGTGGAAAATCAACGTTAGCGATGAATATCGCAAGAGAATTACAGAAAGACTTTAGCGTTGATCAAGTAGCGTTTAATCTTGAAGATTATGCAAGAATCCTTGATGATGAACCTCCGGTTATCCAAATCGATGAAAATTTTTTCCGAAAAAGGGAACGACAAAAAAAGAGTAACGTGATTCTAACCGACGTTTTTGATAGAATCAGAGGGCTTAACATAATTCATATTTGGTGTGTACCGACATTGAGTGAATTGGACGCTTACATGAGATGGGAGAGAACGAGGACGAGCTTAACATCTCTTTTTCTAAATACGAAAGTAGTTCTCGAAAACGGAACGGTAAAAAGAAAATGCTTTGTTTGGAGTAAGGAGGACGTTTTGATCAGAATGAGGGAAGTTATTTACGGGAAACTAAAAACGACAAGTGTTTCAAATCCGGTTTATAGCTTCGAATGGGATTTCCGGGGAATTGAGGATTTAATTCTTGAATATAAGCAGAGGAAGAAAGAAAGCATAGAGGACGCAAAGAAGAAGCTGAAAGAGTACGTTTTCGGTGACCCGGATTTTCAACCGGTCGAAAAAATCAAGAAAACGGAAAAAGAAGAATTCACAGCTATTGATATCGCAAGGGAGCTTAATATTCCATATACCACAGTTGTAGGATGGATTTATAGCGGTAAATTGAAGGCAGAAAAAAGAGGTAAAACGTGGATTGTCAAAAAAGAGGATTTAGAAGAGACTCTTAATTATTTGAAGAAATCCGGTTATGTTGGATTTAAACGTACTTCTCGATAGTTTGAACGGGATATATAACAATTCCACGTTTCAGCTAATTGCTGGAGTGACCGTATTATTTTATTTAGCATACGAGCCGGGGAAGAAATTAGCCGAACTGCCGGATGACCCTTCGGATGAGGAAATTGAAGATTTTCTTAAATCTTTTTTTAGATATTTAGCTATTATGATTTTTATATATGTTATCGAAACTATTCTTAATAGAAACATTTATTTATAATTTTTTAAGAGATAATTAGAGGTGATAATTTGCCAAGTATTGACGCTTTGTTAGCCCGTTTTTCATCGAGTAGGAGTAGTTCCCGAACTACTTCAACATCTCGAAGCTCTTCAAGTGGTTTAATTGGTGGAGATGCAGGATTGAGAGCAGCAGCAAGCAGATCGTCAAGTCGAACATCAACAAGCAGATCATCATCTCGAACTTCATCGAGGAGATCTTCAAGTGGTTTAGTTGGTGGTGACGCTGGATTAAGGACGGGGGCGAGTAGATCATCAAGCTCTCGAAGCAGTAGCTCATCAGGGAGTTCATCGGGGAGAAGTTCCCGGAGCACGTCGGGGAGTAGATCACGAAGTGGTTCAAGTGGGAGAAGTTCATCAAGGAGATCTTCAAGTAGTTCTTCCGGAAGTTCCCGACGTACATCATCGAGTTCATCAAGTAGATCGTCAACCGGTAGATCTTCATCAAGAACCTCACCAAGTAGGTCATCAAGTGGTTCACCAAGTGGTTTAATCGGGGGAGATGCCGGTTTAAGAACCGGTGCAAGTAGATCAACACCAAGTAGATCGACGCAAACAACACCAACACAACCAAGTTCAAGCCCCCCGGATGGTTTAATCGGGGGCGATGCTGGATTAAGAACGGGGGCAAGTAAAACATCGCCAAGTAGGTCATCAAGCTCCGGAAGTACCTCTTCTGATGGCTTAGTTGGTGGTGACGCTGGATTAAGGACGGGGGCGAGCAGAACAACACCAAGTAAGTCAACGAGGAGATCGGATAGCGGATTAATCGGGGGAGATGCAGGGTTAAGAACCGGTGCAAGTCGAACATCACCAAGTAAAACGTCAAGCTCTGGAAGTGGTTCAACTGCTTCGGACGCTCCGTTTAGAAGCGTTTCAGTCACGCAAATTAAAAAACAAGAAGAACGGGTAAAGCAGAGAAAAACAGCTTTTGAGAAAGCTGTTCAAAAAGCATTAGCAGAAGGTAAGGCAACGAAAACAGAGAAGGGAATTCAATTCACGGATTTTGAAACGTACAAGAAGGTTAACAGATTATATAAGAGTTATATAGGGGCTTATGCGGGTTTAGAGCAGTTATACAAACGATATAACTATGAATGGTTGATGAAAACTGAGGAGCAGTTAAAGAGGGCAAAAATACCGAAGAAGAAACGAGAAAAAATAATGAGAGAAATAAAAAGCGGGAAAACCGCAAATATCACGACTCCGACGAGTATTTTCATTGAACCGATTTATTGGCGTAAAGTTCCGGGAGCTGGATATGAGTTCGATGCTACACTTAGAAGAGCAGCAAAAAAGAGCGAACCAACGTATTTTGAGAAATTGTATTTACAATTGTTTAAGAAGGAAGCCGGTTTAAGAGCAGCTGAGGTTGACGTTTCGTTTAATCCTAATCCGTTATATCGATTCGGTAAAGGCTTGGAACTTTCAGCCCGAAGTTTAGGTTTAGGTATATTATATTCGGGGGTTGCTATTCCGATAGCAGCGGAGAGAATAATAAAAAGCCCGATTGAAGGAACGAAAGAAGTCGCTATTGGAACGGGAAAGTGGTTTGCCGGGTTACCCCAGAGGGGTTTGAAAGCATTAAGCGGGTCACCGGTCGAAGGGGGTTTAATGGCTGGAGAGATTTTAGGCGGGTTTATGCTTGGCGAAGGAATTGGTAGGGGTTTGGCAGCTTCCACAAGGGGTTTAAGCGGTTATAGGCTTCAATCAGTTGTTGATTTCAAACCTCCGATTGAATTGTATTCAGTTGCTGATTTTGCACAAAGCAAAATAAAAACTAAACCGGCTATACTTGGAAGAACTTTTGAAACCCCAAGGCGTAATATTGCGTTCATTGAAAAAGCGGACGTTTTCCAAACTAAGATCTCTCCATTCAAATATACATTTGTTTATAAATCACCGTTAAAAGGCAAAAAGATCATTTCAATCGTGGGAGAGGAAGGAGGAAGGGTTTCACTAACCACGAGAAGAATACCAAGAATAGGGAAGCCGAAGACTCAAAAAACAACATGGGATTATGTTACCGAATATACACCTTCGAAGCCCCGAAGCTTCACAGTTCAACAATTTCCTTTGTCAAGAGGAAGAATGAAGCCATTTGATATTATGAGGGAGACAACTAAAAGAGGAGAGCGATTTAAAGCTACAGAAGTTAGAGGAAAAGGCAGTAAACAAGTTCTATTAACAAAAACAGTTGAGAAGCCTAAAATACAACTTCCACGAGGATTTGAAACCTTTATCGGAACAACAACCCGGGGAGATATACATATCCCGTTAGTGTTTCCCCCGGGAATGGGGATAAAACGAGGGGAGAAAGTTCACGTAAGACGTGGGGTAAGATCCCCTAACATGTTCACAGTTAGATTCAGAGGAGGGGAGTTTCTCGGCTCTATTGGAAAAGGTAGATTACTTAATTTCATGGGAACGAAAGGAAGAGTTGATTTATTTTTCAGTGAAAAAACACGATTTGATTCTTTGACTAAACAGGAAAGTAAAATAACGTATAAACAAAAACAAGATACTCTTACACGCACAACGCAAAGAAATAGAGTTTCAACGATATTCGGAACTTTCAACCTTAATATCAAACCTCCTGTAATGCCCCGACCAAGAATTATAATCAACAAACGAAAGAAAGAAGCTGATTTTGATCTTTTCTTCGAAGACAAAAGGAGGAGAAAGAAGACTACCCGGAAAGGAAAGAAGGTAAAAGAGGGTATTGCGTTTATGCCTACTTTGATTGAAATCGAAACGTTTGAAGCGAAAACGGGAAGAGAAGCGGGAGCGTTGATTTCTCCGAAAGCTGCCCCGTATTGGATTCAATTTAAAGAAAAACTGTTTTTAACAGAAATTCCCGTCGCTCAAGAAATTCTGAGAACTAATAAGAAAAAAAGAAAGACAAATAAAGGAAAGAACAATAAAAGAAAGAAATCACGAGGTGTAAAAAGATGATATTCGCTGATGTTGTAGATAGTTCCGTTGAACAAAAAAGAAACGTTAAACGAAATAAGAAAAAATTGCTTCCGAAGGTATTACTAAGGAAGTTTTGTTTGACAAATCTATTTTTGTTTGACAAACAAAACTCCCAAGAAGATACCTTTGTCTCAGACTCAAGAGGTTTCATGAGTATAACAAATATATTATGGGCTTTAATATCTGCAATTGTTCTTTTTACAATAATGCCCCTTATGTTACCGTATATGAATAATGCAACTGCCGATTTGGAAGCAAACGGTTATTGGGAAGCAGCAACACTCGTTAAACTTCTACCGTTTGCTATGGTCGTTATATTCATCAGAGGTCTTGTTAAAGCTGGAGAACCGATTATTTACTCAGTTAGAAACGCTTTCAGGAGAGAAGGTGACGAAGAAGATGAGTTTTGGTAAACTCATCATAATAACAATATTTTTTCTCTTGTTTTTTACTGGAGTTTCATCAGCCATTATATCTCCTCCGATGCTGATAACGACAAATTTAACGAGTTATTACAAGCTCGATGAGAATAATGGAACAATAGCGGTCGATTCTTCCGGAAATAATAACAATGCGACGATTACAAACGGAGTTTGGACAGTAGGACGTTACGGTTACGGGGTTGATCTAACCAACAACGGTAAAATAGTAACTGATAGAAAAATACCTCTCTCACAGCTAACAAGCGGTAAAGGGCTATTAATTACAATGTGGGTTAGATTGGATTCGAAGCCCGACAAAGACGGGTATTATTATTACGATGAAAATATTTTAAATGCAATCAATCAAACAACAGGCAAAGGATTTAAGATTTTTTACAGATACGGGGATACTGGAGCGACAAAATACACGCAAATAGCGTTTAAAGTCACTTATGAGGGGGATGCGACGGTAACTCGTTTTAAACTTGTGAACGACTTAGTAACAAGTAAAGATAGGTGGATTAGGATAACTTTTTATATTGACCCATATAGAACAGAAATAGGTTTATACTCACCGGAAAACAGAGGTTATTATATTTACACTGAAACAAATAAATTGGGCTTGAATGATACGTATTTAGATTTTGGCGGTTTTAAAGGAGCGATTGATGATATCAGGATTTATGAATTTGTCTCTCCCCCATCACAAACGGCTTTAGATAACGAATACGAAGCGATGAGAATTGAAACACGGGATTTAAACAATATGTCGGCTATTAAACCCGATCAAGTTAGCTTAACTTATGCTAAGGAGCTTGGAGGTGACGTTTACGCAAAAATCGACGACGTGACAAAAGCAGCAGTAATTTTCTGGGTGGATATGCCTTCGGCAAATGTTTATACCGCAACAATTGCAAAAAATAACTATTATTCAACCAATGTTATAATCGACGCAACGAAAGGAGCGGGATATAGATTCCAAAGAATAGTTGCGATAACTCCAGCAAGTAACAACGCAATACTTGAAAAGTTCACTCTTGCTTTACTTGGTAGAGAATACGACATGAGTAGCGTGGAACTCCAAATTTACGCAACTGAGGATGTTTTAGCTTATAGCAATTATTTCGACGTCCAAGGAAACGCACAAGTGTATTTAGATTCAGAGTTTGTTTACAAAATCGTTATCAAGTCTCCGGACGGGAATTATTATTACGGTCAATATCGAGCCGATCCGTCGGGAACTACAACGGTAACAATACCCCCGGGAGATACGCAAGATTACCAGTACGTCACATTTAAAGTTTACAAGGGTTGGAAACCGTACAATACAACAATTGAAATTAGAGTCGGGGGGATTACACTTTACGACCTGCAAACCGGGGATGACGGGGTAGCTGCTGCTTATTTAAAAAAGACTCAACGAGCTGAAATACTCGTAAACACGAGCGAAAAAAGAATATTGACTTATCCGATTTCCGACGTTTACGTTATCATGATTCCATCCTCCGAATTTAATGCGTCGGTTAACACATCTGCCCAAGAATATAACATGTCCGTGGCAAACAATACCTTCAATTTACTTAACGTTACGAAAAACTTTAACGCTCAAGCTTCACCGGCAGCTAAAGGAATAGTAAGCAGTTTCGTTTTACTAACCGTGATGGGGGGTATAGCTTACCGGGGCTTTGAAGCGTCTCCAATTGGGATATTCGTTTTGATAATGCTTGCAATAATCGGAGTGACGGACTGGATAACCGCATTTATTAGTATATTGGCGGTAGTAGGGTTATTTATAATAAGGAGAGGTGTTAGCGGATGATTACGAGATTAGGGGTTATAGCTACGTTGATAGTCACGATAAACATTTTATTAGTTATCGGTGGATATGAGACGATAAAAATTCACGAAGAGATGGAAGAAGCAGCTTATCAAATCGCTCAAAAGAATTCAACGAAAATGAACATTTTTGACCGCTTTGATCAGATGAAAGAGATGTTCCGGATTTTCATAGCAGTTAGTATGAACGTTTTGCTTGCCCCTATTGCGTTTTTATCGGATGTTGGAGCACCGTTAGAGATTAGGCTTATCGTTGGCATGCCATTACTAACTATGACGCTCTACGCTCTTTTCATGCCATTATATTACTTATTCGGTATAATCGCAAGGAGGTTTTTCTCATGAACGTGACGGAATACGAACAGATATTTTTTAACGGGGCAACCGCAATTTTCGGTAATTCGTTGATAGTAATCGCCTTTCTCTTCTTCGTTTTTGCTTATTTGATAATCAAAAGCAAATTGAGTTTGGAAGCGTCGGCTTTAGTTTTCATGCCGACAATTGTAGGCTTAACAATGGATAAATGGTTACCGTTATGGATAAAGGGGTTATTTTTGATTTCAATTGGTTTCATCTGGGGATTAGCAATAATAAGGGTTCTCCGTGGAGAACAATAAAAACGAAACAATTTTAAATATTTAATGGATTATATTAGGAAAATTAACGAGGGGATTTGATGAAAAAGAAATGGATGGTATTAGGGATTTTTTTAGCAATATCTTTAATTACTATTGTACAAGCCCGTTTTATAGTACATGATCCAGATAAAAATTTGGACGTTGAAGTAAACGGAACGGGATTAGTTATTTCGGACGGTAGAACAGCGACGGGGATATTAACGGGAACGTCAACGGATACGAAGCCCACTAATGTACCCGTGGGAACTCGTTTTATTGAAACGGATACCGATAAAATGTATTGGTGGGATGGGGTAGATTGGAGTTTGGTAGCTGGTTCTGGAGTGTCATCAAGCGGTAGCGGTGGAGGAAATTATTCACTTGCAACGTATATCGTAAGCACAAATCCGAACGATGATGCAGATTTCATTGTGGACGGAGTAGATGACCAAGTGGAGATAAATCAAGCAATCCAGCAATGTACGGGAACTGAATATTGTATGATTTTGTTATTAAACGGAACTTACTACCTAAATAACAGCATTAACATAACGGTTGATAAAGTGATTCTTAAGGGGCAGAATGCTAAATTAATTTACAGAAACGGTTTTCATGCGATTTACGTTAATTCTAATTACGTCAAAATCGATTCTATCTTTATAAACAATACCGATTGTGCGTTGGATATTTCGGGGTCGAGTAACGGTATTAGATTCGACGGAGCGTCTCATTTCGAAGTCGCAAATTCTGAGATATGGTGTACAGGGAGCGATGCCATATATGGCAGCTATGCAGAACCGGGGTTTATTCATGACAATAAAATTTTCAGTCAAAAAGGTCGTTATGGTGCAATTCATCCACACGGACAACATGAATGGGTCATAACAGATAACTATGTGTACGACAGTAACAACCATTGCGTACGTCACGGATGGATTATAGCGAATAACATTTGTGTAAATAGCGGTGATGATGGAACTATTCACGGAGGAGATGACGGTAGTATTATAGCGAATAACTATATATACAACACGGATAAAGCTTTTGCGATAAGAGCATGGCAGAATAACACGGTAATAATTGGAAATAGAATAGATTTGACGAGAAGCGGGAACACGTACGCATACGGTGATATTTACGGTATATACGTAGGAGGTAAAACATCGTCAAGCCCGTTAAGTAATATTGTTGTAAGTGGAAACGTTATAAGTAACATTGAGGGAGCTGGAATTTACTTAACAACCGTGGAGAGGGCTGTAGTCTCCGATAACATACTTGTAAACGTCGGTTACGAAGGTGACGACAATGCTATTATGTTGGTGAACTCAACGAATATTATCGTAACTAACAACATGGTTTTCGACGATGGAGTTAATCCGCCCCTTTACGGAGTTGCCGATAACGGAACGAGCGATTATAACCGGTTCTTCGAAAACATGATTTTCGGAGTAGCTAACGGTAAATATTTGGTTGCAGCTCATACGTATGCGGACGAATACAAATATACGAGTCTTCCAACGGACGGATTTAGCGTTTCAGGAGTTCCCGTATGGTTTAACGATGGAACAGGAGATTATTTAGCGTTTTGGAACGGAACAGCATGGGTTAAAACAGCATTTAGTTAGCGGAGGCTTACAATGAGATTTTTACTTATTTTTTTACTGCTGCTAACTCTAATAGGTCTTACTAATGCTCAAGTTACTTTGGATGAAAA
>Ga0256830_1000875_pt1 | contig 22271 bp, 19 predicted proteins | sample 128326metaG_FD_190537 | JGI IMG/M metagenome (GOLD analysis project Ga0256830, IMG submission 190537) | Hydrothermal vent microbial communities from Lau Basin, Pacific Ocean - 128-326 | ecosystem: Environmental > Aquatic > Marine > Hydrothermal vents | place: Pacific Ocean: Lau Basin | collected... | reverse complement strand
GGGCTTCCTGGTGAACCGGGTGCTGATGCCGTACCTGCTGGAGGCCGTGGTGCTGGAGACCGAGGGCATCAGCCCGCAGGTGATCGACCAGGCGGCGATGGACTTTGGCATGCCCATGGGCCCCATCGCGCTGGCGGATGCGGTGGGGCTGGACATCTGCCTGTCGGTGGCGGAGATCCTGTCGCAGAAACTCGACGTGGAGGTCCCGCCGCGCCTGCGCGACCTGGTGGAGGCCGGGCACCTGGGGCGCAAGTCCGGGCAGGGTTTCTACCGTTACAAGAATGGCAAGCCGGAGCGGGCCAAGGCCGGGCGGGCGGATTTTCGTCCACCGAACCTGGAGGACCGGCTGATGCTGCGCATGCTGAACGAGGCCCGCGCCTGCCTGCGGGAGGGCGTCGTCGAGAATGCGGATCTGCTGGATGCCGGGGTCATCTTCGGCACCGGCTTTGCGCCGTTCCGCGGCGGGCCGATGCACTACATCGAGGAGCAGGGCGCCGACGCGCTGCTGGAGAAACTGCGCAATCTGCACGAAACCGAGGGCGAACGCTTCGCGCCGGATCAAAGTTGGCTATCTTGAGCCCATGACCGTCAGCTTGTCCGCAGGTGCTTTGGCGTCAAACCATGATTAGTCAGTTCAAGGAAGAGGGTTCACGATGAATGCGACACCGTTGGATGTTATCCCGATGGCCGAGGCGGGCAGCCTGTTCGGCCTGTTCCAGGAGCGTGTGCGGCGCACCCCGCAGGCGCCGGCCTACCGCTGCTTCGATTCCGCAACGTCACAGTGGCGGGAATACACCTGGGCCGAGGCCGCGGCGCGGGTGGCGGCGATACAGGCGGCGCTGAACGAGGAAGACCTGCAGCGGGGGGACCGTGTCGGCCTGATGTTGCGCAATTGCCCGGAGTGGGTGTTCTTCGAGCAGGCGGCGCTGGGGCTGGGGCTGGTGGTGGTGCCGCTGTACACCAATGACCGCGCCGAGAACGTCGCCTACGTATTGCAGGACGCCGGGGTAAAGCTGCTGTTTCTGGAGGGCAGTTCCACGCTGAACGATCTGGCGCCCATCAGCGCGCAACTGGGCGGCCTGGTGCGCCTGGTGTCGCTGCAGGAGGTCGACGGCGAAAGCATGTATCCCCGCCTGATATCCCTGTCCCGCTGGACCGCTGCCGGCGGCGACGCGATGCAGAGCGTCGATTCCGATATCGACGCGCTGGCGACCCTGGTGTACACCTCCGGCACCACCGGCCGGCCCAAGGGCGTGATGCTGAGTCATCGCAACATCCTGTTCAACGCCGACTCCGCGTTGCAGGTGTTCGATATTTTTCCCGACGATGTTTTTCTGTCCTTCCTGCCGCTGTCGCACATGCTGGAACGCACGCTGGGGGAATACATCCCGATCATGGCCGGCAGCACCGTGGCCTATGCGCGTTCGGTGCAGGACCTCGCCGAGGACCTGTTGAGCCAGCGTCCGACGGTGCTGATTTCCGTGCCGCGTATCTACGAGCGCGTGTACAACAAGATTTACAGCCAACTCGAAGACAAGTCTCCGCTGGCGCAGCGGCTGTTTCATGCCGCGGTGGACACCGGCTGGCGGCGTTTCGAACGTGGCGGGGGTGGCGGACTGGCCTGGCCGGTGCTGAAGAAGCTGGTGGCCAGCAAGATCATGGCCAAGCTGGGCGGGCGTCTGCGCCTGGCCGTATGCGGCGGTGCGGCATTGTCACCGGAGGTTGCGAAGACCTTCATCGGCCTGGGTCTGAATCTGTTGCAGGGCTACGGCCTGACCGAAACCAGCCCGATCATCAGCGGCAACCGCATGCAGAACAACAAGCCCCATACCGTCGGTGAGCCCCTGCCCGGCATCGAGGTGAAGCTGGCGGACAACGGTGAACTACTGACCCGCAGTCCGTCGGTGATGATGGGCTACTGGAACAATCCCGACGCGACGACGGAGATGATCGACGAGGACGGCTGGTTGCACACCGGCGACCTGGCCAGTTTCGAGGGCCAGCACATTCGCATCACCGGCCGCTCGAAGGAAATCATCGTGCTGTCCAATGGGGAAAAGATTCCCCCGGCGGACATGGAGGGCGCCATCTGCCTGGACCCGCTGATCGAACAGGCGCTGCTTATCGGCGAGGGACGGCCATTCCTGGTGGCCCTGCTGGTGCTGGATCGAAAGGCCTGGGAGGCGGAGGCGGAGAAGCTAGGGCTGAACCCGTCGAACCCGGACAGCCTGCAGGACAGCAAGGCGAAAAAATGGGTGCTGTCGCGTGTGGCCCAGCACACCAAGGCCTTCCCGGGCTATGCCAAGGTTCGCGCGGTGGACCTGCAGCTGGAGCCCTGGGCCATACAGAACGCAACCCTGACCCCGACCATGAAGCTGCGCCGCAACGTGATCATCGAGAACAATCAGGCGCGAATCGAGAAGCTGTACGAGGGCCATTAGCCCGATGGCGACCCGATGAGCAGCGTCGAAGTCGACACCCTGCCCGACCGCCAGCCCACCACCCGCGTGCTGGCCACCCCCACCGACACCAATGCGTCCGGCGACATCTTCGGCGGCTGGATCATGTCCCAGGTGGATATCGCCGGTTCCATCGCCGCGGTGCGTCGCGCCGGGGTGCGGGTGGTGACCGTGGCGGTGAATTCGTTCCAGTTCAGGAAGCCGGTGTTCGTCGGTGACCTGATCAGCTGCTATGCCGAGGTGGAGCGGGTCGGCACCAGCTCGCTGACAGTGACCGTCGAGGTGTTCGCCGAGCGCAACCGCTGCCAGACCCAGGTGGTGAAGGTCACCGAGGCCACCCTGACCTTCGTCGCGGTGGACGCCAACGGCCGCCCCCAGCCGGTACCGGAGCCCGGGCGCCAACCCTGAGCGGGGGGTGGCGCGGCAGACGGAAAATCGCGGTATGATCCGCCCTGCGCCGGGATGCGGCGAAACCTGAACGGGCGTGCACACCATGGAAATGCGAACACTGGGCCGGACCGATCTCGAGGTCAGCGCGATCTGCCTGGGCACCATGACCTGGGGACAGCAGAACACCGAGGCGGAGGCCCACCAGCAGCTGGACCTGGCACTGGATGCCGGGGTGAACTTCATCGACACCGCCGAGATGTACCCGGTGCCGCCGCTGGCCGAGACCTACACCCTCACCGAACAGTACATCGGCAACTGGTTGCAGAAACGCGGCCGGCGCGACGACATCGTGCTGGCGAGCAAGGTGGCCAGTCGCGCCGACTGGCTGCCCCATATCCGCGATGGCCGGGCCTGCCTGGACCGGGCCAATATCGAGCAGGCCCTGCACGGCAGCCTGAAACGCCTGCGCACCGACTACCTGGACCTGTACCAGCTGCACTGGCCGGATCGCAGCACCAATTATTTCGGCGCGCTGGGTTTCGAGGCCGCGGACGAGCCTGCGACGGTGCCCATCGAGGAGACCCTGCGGGTGCTGGCCGACCTGGTGGACGCAGGCAAGATCCGCCATGTGGGCCTGTCCAACGAAACCCCGTGGGGGGTGATGGAGTTCCTGCGCCTGGCGCGGCACTGCGGCCTGCCGCGGGTGGTGAGCGTGCAAAACCCGTACAGCCTGCTCAATCGCAGTTTCGAGATCGGCCTGGCCGAGGTGGCCTACCGCGAAGACTGCGGGCTGCTGGCCTATTCGCCGCTGGGCTTTGGCGTGCTGAGCGGAAAATACCTGCACGGCGCGCGCCCGGCCGGGGCGCGGATCACGCTGTTCGAGCGCTTCTCGCGCTATTCCAATCCACAGGCCGAGGCCGCCACCGAGGCCTACGTGGCGCTGGCGCGGGAGCACGGCCTGGACCCGGCGCAGATGGCGCTGGCCTTCGTCACCAGTCGCCCGTTCGTCACCAGCAATATTATTGGCGCCACCAATCTGCAACAATTGCAGAGCAATCTCGGTAGCGCCAACCTCGTGTTGAGTGACGAGGTGCTGGCGGGTATCGAGGCCATCCACCAGCGGCATCCGAACCCGGCGCCGTGAGCGCGGCGCCACGGGCGGTTGATGCCCGGCGAACAAGCGGAAAGACACAACGACAGAGACAGCCGAAGAAGCTGTTCGGGGGAAGAGAATGAGTAACGCAATGGGCGAAAGGGTGAACAAGCCGAGCGGTGCAGTCGTTGCGGGGGCCGTACGGCTGTTGCTGTCCGCGTTGGCCCTGCTGGCCGTTGCGGGCTGTGCCAGTGTCAACGTTCAGCATCCCCAGGTGCTCGATAACGACGCCGGCGCGGAACAACGCGCACAGGCGGCGCGGGTGTATTTCGTGCGGCCGCGCCCGTACAAGGGCAAGGGGGTCGCGGACGGCCCGGTGCGCATCACCTACAAGGACAAGCCCTTGTTGAAGATGGCCGAGGGTAGCTACGCCCTGCTGTACATCAAGCCGGGCAAGGGTCAGCTGAAGGTATTCAACGAGACCGAGTTCACCAATACCGGCGAGGTGATCGAGGTGTGGCGGGGCCGCAGGTACAGGTTCATCGCCGGCCGGACCTATTTCATTTACGTGCGCCGAATCGACGAGGAATTCCGCGGCATATTCTACGAACTCGATCCGGTCACATTGGAACGGGCCAGGCGGCTGATCGACACTGCGCGCCCGTCGGGCGGGGCTGCACGCAGTGAGCCCATCGATGAACTCACCGACGTGGTGCCGCCCCCGGCCAGCGCGGTGCAGGGTGTCCGCCCGGCACTGCCGGAAGACGTGTACCGGCAGGTCAGGTAGGCGTATCCCGTCCGGTGCCATCGCCCGTGTCGGTACATCGCCTGTTGCGTCGCCGTTTGGCCTGGTTGCCGCTGCTGGGCCTGCTGGGCGGGTGTGCCGGCACCTTGCCGGCCGATCTCGCGCCACCGACCGTGGAGGTGACCCCGCCTCGGTTGCAGCAGCACAAGCCCGCCGTGCTGACCGTGAAACTGGATCCCCCCGCCGCGCCCGGCACCCGCATGACCCTGGTGCCCGCCGGCCCCTACGTTTCCCACAGCCTGCCACTCTCGGTCCCGCCGAGCGCGCTGGTCAGCGATGGACGACGGGCCTTCGTCGCCGGTGACCGGGAGCTGCTGGTGGTGGATTTCCCCGATTCCCGGCCGGCCCGGGTGCTGGCGCGGGTGTCCGGTCTGCCGGCCGCGGTGACGAGCCTGGCGCTGGGCACACGCCAGTTGCTGATGGCGCTGGCCGACGGCCAGTTGTTGCTGATGGATATCGCGCAGCCGGGCGTCCCGACGGTGGTGGCGCGTTATCGGGCCGGCGCCCCGGTGCGGGATCTGCAGTTCGAGGCCGGCCGGTTTCATCTGCTGACCGGCGATGGCGAGCTGCTGTCGCTGCGTGTGGATACCGGCAGTGGTGGCGAGCCGTCGCTGCGGGAGCATGGGCGTTGGCGACTGCCCACGCCGGCCACCGCACTGGCGGTGCGTGGCACGCGGGTCTGGCTGGCCGGCCCACAGGGGCTCAGCGTGCTGGCGCTGGACGCGCAGCGAGCCCGTCCGCTGGATCGGTTCTCCCGGCTCGGTGCGTCCCACGGCGAGGCCCGGGACATCCAGCTGCACGGTGATCTGGCGCTGCTGGATGCCGGCCCGGGTGGCCTGGTGGTATTCGATATCAGCGACCCGGACCGGCTGCGCTGGACCGGCAGTTTCAGCAAGCGCGGGGCCATCCGTGGCATGAGCCTGCAGCCGGAGGCCGACGCGGTGCTGGTCAGCCTGGACGGTGGCACGGTACTGTCGCTGGGCCTGCACAATCCCGAACTGCCCGATAGCGGCGCGGCCTATCGCGCCCCCGGCCCGGTGCAGGCCATGGCGGCGGCCGGCCCGGCGTTGCTGGTGGCCAGCACCGGGGGCCTGCAGCGGGTGATCATGGGTGACGAGCACACGGCGGCGATCTCGCCCGAGGGCGTGAATCTCGGCGGCAGCCGCCGTGGCGTGATCCGCGACGACATCCTGTACGTGGCCGACTGGTTCTCCGGCCTGCACCTGTACGACATCAGCCTGCCGCGGCAGCCGCGACACCTCGGCAACTACCACACCCCTGGCTCCAGCAAGGGGGTCACGTTGATGGGTGACTACGCACTGGTGGGCGACGACGATCAGGGCCTGCAGATCATCGATATCGCCGATCCCCGCCACCCGGCCTGGGTCTCCGAGTTGCCGCCGCAGGCCATGTCCGGCATCGGGCTGGCCTACACGATGAAACGGCTCGGCACGCGCCTGTACCTGGCCGACCATCGTGGCGGTTTTCACATCATCGATCTCAGCGACATCCACCAGCCCCGGCGTCTCGGCGGCGTGGACACCCGCGGCAAGTCCTGGGCCATCGACGTGCGGGTGCGGGGTGACCGGCACATTGCGTTCGTCGCCGACGACAGCAGCGGTCTGCTGGTGTTCGATGTCTCGGACCCGGGCGCTATCCGGCAGCTCGGCGCCTTCGACCCCGGCGGGCAGGCGGAGGACGTGGTGCTGCGCGGCGATCTCGCCTATGTCGCGTTTTTCGACCGGGGTTTCTACGTGCTGGACGTCAGCAAGCCGTCCCGCCCCCGGCAGCGTGGCCATGTGGCGATCCCCGGCAATGCCCGCGGCATCGCACTGGCCGGCGACCGCGCCTACGTGGCCGGCTGGGAGTCCGGCCTGCAGGTGCTGGACATCGGCGATCCGTCGGCGCCGCGCATCGTCGGCGCCTACGATACCGACGGCGCGGCCTGGGGGGTGAATGTCCGCGGCGACACCGCCTACCTGCTGGACTGGTGGGGCGGCATCAAGGTGCTGGACATTCGCGAGCCCGAACGGCCGGCGCTGCTGGCCCGCTACCACGCCCGCGGCACCCTGCGCCGGCTGCGCGTCCGCGGCAACTACCTGTACGCGGCCAGCGGCGCCGGCGGCGTGCAGGTGTTCGACATCCGCAACCCGCTGAACCCGATCTGGGCGCGAGGGCTGGATCTGGAGGGCGACAGCCAGGACCTGTGGCTGGAAGACGACCGCGGCTACGTGGCCGGCGGCGATGCCGGTATCGCGATACTGGACACGCTGGACCCTTTCTACGCCCGGCAGATCGGCGTCATCGACACCCCGGGCGAGGCCTACCTGGTGCGCGCGTACAACGAATACCTGTACCTGGCCGACCGTCGTGCCGGGCTGCTGGTGTGGGATGTGCGCGAACCCCGGCGGCCGCGCCGGGTGGCGCAATATGAGCTGTGGCCCCGGGACCTGTGGCTGGACGAGCAGGGGCTGTGGGTGGCCACCGCCGATGGCATCAGTCAATGGGCGCTGGCCGACGACGGTCGCCCGCGTCGGCTGTGGCAGCGGGCCATGGGCGGTGTGACCCTGATCCGGAGCCGCGAAGGCCTGCTGGCCACGGCCCGCCGCCGCGAGACTGGTGATGGGCTGGTGGAACTGTGGCGAAGCGGCCCGGGCGGCATCCAGCCGCTGGCCCGTTACCGGGCCTCGGGTGAGGTGCTGGATCTGCAGTTCGCCGCGGACGGCCTGCAGGTGCTCACCGCCGGCGGCCTCACGGTGCTGGGGCTGGACGGGGCCGGCGCACTGTGGCCCAGCGTGCACTACCCGTCCACCGGCGCCGCCACCGGCATGGCGTCGGTGAATGGTGCGGTGTTCTTCAGCGGCGCCACGGCGATGGCCTCGGTGCAACTGCTGCCGCCGGTGGCCATCCGCGCCGATGCCGCCGACCGCTTCACGATGGCCTTGCCGGAGGGTCTGCCCCGCGGTGACTATCATTTGCGCTTCACCACCCCGGATGGTGCGGGCTGGACCCGGTCCCGGGCCCTGTCGGTATCGTTGCAGGCGCCCAACAAGCGCCGTTTCGGGCTGGAGGCCTTCCGGCGACTGCTGAAGACCCCGCTGAAACCGCCCTCGGAGCCCTGAGCGCGCGAAACTGCGAACAGGTTCGCAGTCCCGGCCCGTTTTGCTTGAACACGCCGTCGTCTGGGCTACCTTTATCCGACTGAACAGCTATTTTTCAACGGTTTTGGGGAGGGGCGTCGCCGGGACAGCGAGGCGGACAGCGGCGAACCGGGATTTTCTTCATTTTCCAGCGCGATCTGCCGCTAGAGCCGGTATCTTCGGCGGCCCGAGGGCCCGCCCCAGTGGAACCCCCGTTGGCCGGCCCATGCCGCGGGCCAACGCAGATGCAACGGATCGGAATCATGTCGACATCAATCACTGTTCGCCGCTATCTCGATACCCAGGACGTGCGGTACACCATCGTGCAATCACCCATCGACGCCAACGGCCGCTGGCGCAGCGAACTCGCCGGCGACATGGATCCCGTCACTGTCGCCCGCGCGATCATCCTGAAGGACGTCAACGGGCTGGTGATGGCGGTGCTTCCCGTTACCCACCGCCTGCGCCTCGATGCGCTGAACCGCCAGTTGCACCGCAGCCTGAAGCCGGCCGCGGAGCAGGACTACCGGGGGGTGTTCGCCGATTGCGCCGCCGGCATCCTGCCGGCACTGGGCGAGGCCTACGGTTTCGAGACGGTGATCGACGACTCGCTGCTGGACCAGGACCACGTGTACGTGGCCTCCGGCAACGACGGCGAACTGGTGCGCATCAGTGGCGAGGACTACCAGCTGCTGCACAGCAATGCCTGGTACGGCAACACCTTCTCCCAGATATCGGAGCCCCGTACAAAAAAACCGGGCGCGGCCGAACCCGCCGCCGCGTCAACGACGCCTTCGACGCTACAGCTCAAGCAGCGCATCGAACGCATCACCGAGCTGCCGGCGATGCCGTCACTGGCGCAGAAGATCATCCAGCTCAACGCCAACCCGTACGCCCACGCCGAGGACCTCGCCAAGCTGGTGGAGAAGGATCCCAGCCTGAGCGCGCAGATCGTGCGTTACGCGCTGTCACCGTTCTACGGCTACCAGGGGCAGGTTGCGTCCGTGCGGCAGGCCATATCGCGGGTGCTGGGCTACGATATGGTGATGAACATCGCACTGGGCGTGGCCGCGGCACGGCCGTTCAAGGTGCCGGCCGAGGGTCCGCTGGGCCTGAACGCGTTCTGGCGTCACGCCACCTACAGCGCGGCACTGGCCCAGGCCCTGTGCAAGCGGGTACCCCGGGAGCAGCGGCCCCGCCCGGGCACCGTGTACCTCGCCGGCCTGTTGCACAATTTCGGTTTCCTGCTGCTCGGGCACCTGTTTCCGAAGGAATTCGGTGTGTTGCACGACGCGGTGCGCGCCCAGCCCGAGGCATCGGTGGTGGAGCTGGAGCAGCAGCTGCTGGGCGTGACGCACATGGAGATCGGCGCCTGGCTGATGGAGGCCTGGAACATGCCGCAGGAGATCGTCGTCGTACAGCGGGCGCATCACGATCCCGGCTACGCGGGGCCGCATGCGAACTACGTGCACCTGGTCGGCCTGGTGGACCGTCTGCTGAAAGGGCACGACCTGGGCGATGCGGCCAGCGACGAGATTCCGGCCGACCTGCTGGCGACGCTGGGACTGGGCGAGGCAGAGGCGATCGAGGTGTTGCAGGAGACCATGGAAAACCAGAAGGATCTGGACACGATGGCACGCCAACTGGTCGCCTAGCAGCCTGCCGGGCTTGAGACGCCAGCGGTCCGGTTGAAGTTGCCGGCCCCGGCCGGGGGTGCCGTGGTTCTGACATTGCGGTTTTGGGGGCGTAGAATTGGCGGCCAGCCCACCGAAGAACCAGGCCCGACCCAGCGTCCATGTCCGACGATTTCTATCGCGAAAATCAGGTCCTGCGCCGCAAGCTTCGGGCCTTCATGACCCAGGCGCGCGAAAACGAACAGAAAATGCGTCGGTTTCAGGAGCAGGAACTGCACCTGATCGGCACCGCGTCACTGACCGAGCTGGTGCAGCGCATCCTGTTCAACTACCGTGCCGCGTTCGAACTGGACGTGGTGAGCCTGACCCTCTACGACCCCGAATACGAGATCCAGCGCATCCTCGACGAGGAGGGCATTCGGCTCGCGGAACTCGGGCAACTGTTTTTCCAGCCGGAGCTGGACGATCTCGATAACCTGTTTGGCATCTCCGTGGAGCCCCAGCTGGGGCCGTACAATTCCCGCCGGCACGGTTTCCTGTTTGCCGAGGGGGCGGATGCGCCCCGCAGTGTCGCCCTGTTGCCACTGGTGCGCTATGGCGAACTCATCGGCAGTCTCAATCTCGGCAGCCAGGACGTGACCCGTTTCGTCGAAGGTGCGGCCACCGATTTCCTGCAACGCCTGGCCACCATCGTTGCCATCTGCCTGGAGAATGCGACCAACCACGAGCGCCTGAAGCGCGTCGGGCTGACCGATTCCCTGACCGGCGTGAACAACCGGCGATTCTTCGAGCAGCGGCTGGTGGAAGAGGTGGCGCGCGCCCAGCGTAGCGGTGAACCCCTGGCCTGCCTGTTCTTCGACGTGGACCACTTCAAGGCGGTGAACGATGAGCACGGCCACCCGGTGGGTGACCAGGTGCTGCGCGTGGTGGCGGGCATCATTCGCGAGCAGCTGCGCAGCACCGACGTGCTGGGTCGCTACGGTGGGGAGGAGTTCGTCGCACTGCTGGTGAATGCCCCGGGCGGCGCGGCGCTGGAGATCGCCGAGCGTATCCGCGTGGTGGTCTCGGAGCATCCCTTCGTGATCGGGGACGACAAGACCCTGCATGCGACCATCTCCATCGGCGTCGCGATGCTGCCGGAGGCCTGTATCGATGTGGACACGGAGCAGTTGGCGGAGGACCTGGTGGATCACGCCGACCAGGGCGTGTATCGCGCCAAGCGCCAGGGGAGGAACCGGGTGGTGCTGGCGTCGGACGCTGCAGATGTCTCCGGCTAGGAGTCAGCGCCCCCGGCGCGGGCGGGAACGGTTGCGCTGTCTGCCGCCATTGCCACGGGGTTTGCCATGCGGCTTGCGGGGCTTGCGTGGAATGCGCACCGGCGGGCCGGGTTCGGCCATCAACTCCGCGGATATCCTGCCGCGCGGTATTTCGTAACCGATGTAGTCCTGAATCTCCGCCAACGAGAACGCATAATCCTCGCAGGCGAAGCTGATCGCGTCGCCGCTGGCGCCGGCGCGCGCGGTGCGGCCGATGCGGTGTACGTAGTCTTCGGCGTCCTGCGGCAGGTCGTAGTTGATCACGTGGCTGACGTCGGGGATGTGCAACCCGCGTGCCGCCACGTCGGTGGCGACCATGATGGACAGCTCACCCTTCTGGAACGCGTTGAGCAGGCTAAGCCGTTTCTTCTGCGGTACGTCGCCGGACAGCAGTGCCGCCTGGAAGCCATTGCCCTCGAGGTAACCCCACACCGTTTCCGCGGCGCGCTTGGTGTTGACGAACACGATGGTGCGGGTGGCGTCCATGTGCTTCAGCAGGCCCAGCAGCAGCGGGATCTTTTCGTCGTTGGCGGGACCGTAGACGATCTCCTCCACCTTCTCCGCGGTGACCTTGTTCGACTCCACGCTCACCGTCACCGCGTTGTTCATGTGCTCATAGGCCAGCTCGGTGACCCGTAGCGGCAGGGTGGCGGAGAACAGCATGTTGAGGCGCTTGGTGGGGTGGGGCATGCGTCGCAACAGGTAGCGGATATCCTTGATGAAGCCGAGGTCGAACATGCGGTCGGCCTCGTCCAGCACCATTGCCTCGATGGCCTTCAGGTCGTAGACGTGTTGCTTGAAATAGTCGATCAGCCGGCCCGGCGTGCCGATCAGGATGTCTACTCCCTGCTGGATGTCGTTGCGTTGCTGCTCGTAACCGGAACCCCCGTATACCACGCGGATCTGCATGCCGCACTCCGCGGCCAGCGGCAGTGCGTCCTTGTGTATCTGCACCGCCAGCTCGCGGGTGGGGGCGATGATCAGCGCACGGGGCTGATTGGCGCGGCGACCATCGGGTGGCTTGGAATTGAGTAGCCTGTGCAGCGTGGCGAGCAGGAATGCGGCCGTCTTGCCGGTGCCGGTCTGCGCCTGGCCCAGCACGTCCTGCCCCTTCAGCGCCAGCGGCAGGGCGTCTGCCTGGATGGGCGTGCAATGGCTGAAGCCGGCGGCCTGGACCCCGCGAATCAATTCGGGCGACAGCGGTAGCGCGTCGAAGCGGGTATCGGTGAGGTGGGTTTGTTGGTGAGTATCCGTTGTGGTTTCTGGCATAGTGGGCAAAGAATACCAAATAGCGTCGTGTTTGGGGTTGAAATCGGCCGGGGATTAGGCTGAAATGTCGTGCAAGCCCTGTATGTGTGATCCCGTTGCCGCCTTTTGTGCGTGTAAAGCTGGGGTGTGGAAAGCAGCGACACCGATACAGACAACCTATTTTTCCCCAAATGGAGGTCCCTCGCGTGAGTGGAAACATTGTCTACCTCACTGACGATTCTTTTGAAGATGAAGTGGTAAAGGCCGAAGGCCCCGTGCTCGTGGATTACTGGGCAGACTGGTGTGGCCCCTGCAAGATGATTGCTCCGATCCTCGACGAGATTGCCGAGGAATACAAAGACAAGGTCAAGATCGCCAAGCTCAATATCGATGAAAACCCGGCCACCCCGCCCAAGTATGGAATTCGTGGTATCCCCACGCTGATGCTGTTCAAGGGCGGCAATGTCGAGGCCACCAAGGTGGGGGCGGTGTCCAAATCCCAGCTGACCGCCTTCATCGACAGCAACGCCTGATTCGCCGGGTACCCGGCGCCCATTGTCATTCGGGCGCCCGGGTTGCCGAGCTGGACGGCACCCGTTTTACGTGCTAGCTTTGCCCGAGTTGACCGCGATCCTTGGCCAATACTCCGGCCGCACTCCTTTCTTCAGATTCGACAAACCCGATTTCTTGGTCTTGCGAGGCTCGGGTTTACCAGGATGAGATTCAGGTCAGCCGACTGACGCTACTTGTGCTCGTTGTCGACAATCAACACCAACAGACAGCCGCATCCGTTACTGCCAGAACGCTAATTACTTACCGATAGCTAGATTACCAACAGCAAGAAACCGTTTCCGGTCAAACCTATTCGCGCATTGTCGCATCGCCAGACGTCATTGCTCTGGCCCGTCCGTGTAAATCCCTTTCAATTTCACCACTCAATCGAACGAGAACTATGAACCTCACTGAACTAAAACAAAAAACCGCCTCCGAACTCATCGAGCTGGCCCGCGAGAGCGGCGTGGAGGGCATGTCGCGTGCGCGCAAGCAGGACATAATCTTCGCGTTGCTGAAGGCGCACGCGAAGAACGGCGAGGACATCTACGGCGACGGGGTACTGGAAATTCTTCAGGATGGCTTCGGCTTCCTGCGTTCGGCGGACAGTTCCTACCTGGCCGGGCCCGACGACATCTACGTGTCGCCCAGCCAGATTCGTCGCTTCAGCCTGCGCACCGGCGATACCGTGTCGGGCAAGATTCGCCCGCCCAAGGATGGTGAACGTTATTTCGCGTTGCTCAAGGTGTCGCAGATCAACTACGACAAGCCGGAGAACGCGAAGAACAAGGTGCCGTTCGAGAACCTGACGCCGCTGTTCGCCAACAGCCGGCTCAAACTGGAAATGGGAAACGGCAGCACCGAGGATCTCACCGCCCGTGTCATCGACATGGCGGCGCCGGTGGGCAAGGGCCAGCGCGGCCTGATCGTGTCACCGCCCAAGTCCGGCAAGACCATGATGATGCAGTACATCGCGCAGAGTATCGCGGCCAACCATCCCGAGGTGTACCTGATCGTGTTGCTGATCGACGAGCGCCCGGAAGAGGTTACCGAGATGCAGCGTTCGGTGCGCGGCGAGGTGGTCTCCAGCACCTTCGATGAACCGGCCAGCCGTCACGTGCAGGTGGCCGAGATGGTGATCGAAAAGGCCAAGCGTCTGGTGGAACACAAAAAGGACGTGGTGATCCTGCTGGACTCCATCACCCGCTTGGCGCGCGCCTACAACACGGTGATTCCTTCTTCCGGCAAGGTGCTCACCGGTGGCGTGGACGCCAATGCCCTGCACCGGCCCAAGCGTTTCTTCGGCGCCGCGCGCAACATCGAGGAAGGCGGCAGCCTGACCATCCTGGCCACCGCGCTGGTGGACACCGGCTCGCGCATGGACGACGTGATCTACGAGGAGTTCAAGGGCACCGGCAACATGGAGGTGCACCTGGATCGCCGTATCGCCGAAAAGCGCATCTACCCCGCCATCGACATCAACCGCTCCGGCACCCGCCGCGAGGAGCGTCTCACCGCGCCGGACGAGCTGCAAAAGATCTGGATCCTGCGCAAACTTCTGCATCCGATGGATGAGCTTGCGGCCATCGAATTCCTGCTGGACCGCCTCAAGGACACCAAGACCAACGACGAGTTCTACGCTTCGATGAAACGATAGCCGGGCGACCGGGCCGACCCTCCGTCGCGCCTGCCTGCTTTATTTCTGTCACGGGTTTGAATCAATGAATCGACGACTGTTTGTGAACGTGGTGGCACTGCTTGCCGCCCTGCTTCTGGCTGCCTGCTCGCGCGAGTACAACACCGAGTTGATGAACGCCTCGAAGGATGGCGACCTGGCGTCGGTCAAGGCGATCCTGGCCCGTGGCGCGGATATCGACCAGCGCAACAACAAGGGTAAGACCGCGCTGATGTTTGCGGTTTCCGAGGGCAATACCGAGGTGACCCGTTTTCTGATTCTGCAGGGCGCCGACGTCGACGCGGTCGACCAGTACGGCACCAGCGCGCTGATCGTGGCCGCCACCGCGGGCCATGGCGACGACGTGGCCGCGCTGCTGGAAGCCGGTGCCGACATAAGCGTGCGCGACGAAAGCGGTGGTGCGCCGCTGGTGAATGCCGTGTATTTCGGCCACGTCGACGCGGTGAAGGCGCTATTGGGCGCCCTGTCGCGACAGCCCGCCGGGCTGGAGAAGCAGGAGGGCGAGGAGCTGCTGCTGCTGGCTGCCGGCCTGGGCCACGGTGAGATCGTGCAGGCGCTGGTGAAGACCGGCGGTGTCGACGTCAATGGGCGGGGTTTGAAACAGCGCACCGCGCTGATGGCGGCGGCCTATTTCGACAAGCTCGATGTGGCGCGCATCCTGCTGGAGCTGGGTGCCGACCCGGCATTGCGGGACGTCGAAGGAAACACTGCGCTGGACGTGGCCACCGAGCGGGGCAGCGACGATATCGTGCCCCTGCTGCGCGCCGGCTAGTTTTCGGCACCGCGTTCGTCTACCACCACTTGGGCCCGGAGCCCTCGTGCGGCACGCTGTGGCAGCGCTCGCAGGTGAACAACGCAAAGGCCACCTTGTCGTGGCAGACCCCACAGTATTCCCCCCGCAGCACCTTGTTCATCGTGATCGGGTTGGCGCCCTCCCGTGCTTCGAAGATGGCCGGGTGGCAGTTGGAGCAGGCTAGCCAGCGGGTGTGCGCCAGATGCGGGAACCTGACCCACGGCATGGACTGGGTGTTTTTCATCACGATGTCCAGGTCCAGCAGCGTCATTTCACCCTTGCCCAGCAGGTCCGCACGTGGGGCGATGTGGCCCTGCTCGAGCGTCTTTACCCAGTCGACCTGCTGACGCCGGTCGCGGGGGAAGTCGCGCATCGCGATGCTGGGGTTCTGCAGCACCGCGATCGCATCGTTGCCGGTGTCGTGGATGCCGTCATCGCGCGGTGATTCGCTGGCGTCGATCTCGACGACGTTGAGCACCTTGTCGGTGAGCAGCCTGGTCTCGCTGGTGTTCGCCGGGGCATCGTCCGCCTGTTGCTCGGCCTGTTGCTCGGCCTGTTCTCCGGCAGCGGCGGAGGCCACGAACGGGGTCACCGCGGGGGTGGTGTCTTGTTTCACGGCGGGGTCCGGTTCCGGGCTGCCGGGGACCATGCAGGCGGTGAGCAGCGCGGTGATGGCGACGATGTGGGTACCCAGCGCGAGTCGGGTTCGTTCCTTCACCGCACTTTCCCGGTCAGTCCTTGGGCCTGACGCCCATGAGTTCCATCCAGCGCTTGGGCGTGCCCTCGTGGGGAACGTTGTGGCAGCGCTCGCAGGTCCATAGCGCGAAGGCGACCTTGTCGTGGCAGCGGCCGCAGTGTTCGCCGGCGAGGATGCCGTCCATGGACGGCTGGTTGGCCCCCTGTTTCATCACGAAGATATCCGGGTGACAGTTGGAACAGGCCAGCCACTGGGTGTGGGCCTTGTGGGGGAACTTGACCCAGGGCATTTCTCCGGTGTCCTTGAACAGGATGTCCAGGTCCATCACCTGCATCTGGCCTTCGCCCTTCAGGTCGGCGCGGGGTTCGATGATGCCCAGCGCCAGCGCCTTGACCCAGTCGACGCCACCGCGGCGGTCCAGCGGAAACGCGCTGAGGGCCTCGGCGGGCTCCTGCAGGGCGCGGATCGCATCGTTGCTCGGGTCGTGGATGCCATCGGTGGCCAGCGCCTCGGTTTTCACTGCGGTGGCAAATTCGCGGTTGTCCCGCCAGCGCTTGCCTTCGGCAACGCCCCCCTCGACCACGTAGTCCGCGCCACGGGTGGCGGGGCCCGGTGAACAGGATGCCAGCAGCAACGTGGCTGCCAGCGAAGCGATCAGGGTGAGGTTCAGTGTCCGAAGCATGCGGCACTCCGTGCCTTTGCGGTGCGTGTGTCGGGGGCGCGGGTGGTCACAACTCGGCTCCGGCCTTCTTCAGCACGTCCAGAATCACGCTGTAACCTTCGCTGCGGGCGATGCGGGCCGCGGTTCGGCCGTCCACGCTCTGGGCGTTGATGTCCGCACCTTTCGCGATCAGCAGTTTGACCATCTCCGTGTGGCCACGATTGACGGCCCACAGCAGCGGGGTCCAGCCTTCCTGGTTGCGGGCGTTGATGTCTGCGCCGCGGGCCAGCAGCAGCTCGGCGGCGTCGATGTTGTTCTTGCTGGCGGCGCGCATCAGTGCGGTCCAGCCGTCGTTGTCCTGCAGGTCGATGCTGGCACCGGCGTCCAGCAGGGTCTCCATGCTGGCGATGTTGTTCTGCCGGGCGGCCAGCATCAGCGCGGTCCAGCCGTAGTTGTTGCGCTCGTCCACCAGGGCACCGTTCTCCAATGCCTGGCGGAGTTCCGCGGCATCGTCGGACAGGGCCAGCTTCATGGCCTCGGTGTTGCCATCGCAGGCGCTCAATAGCAGCAGGAACGACGCGGCCAGCAGGCCGGATAAAGTCTTGCGAACGAGATGGGGGACTACGGTGTTGAGCATGTGACGAACGGTACCTGTGTTGGCGCACCCGTAGCGGGGGGCGCTGTCGATGACGGCGGAAATTGTAGCAATTCAGCCCACGTCGGCATAGGCAGGAACCCGCGTCTCGGTATAAGATGACAGACCTCATCTGTTGTTCGCGATTTTCGGGGTTCATCATGGCCGCAATACCCTGCCCGCACTGCAAGCAAAATACCTACTCCTGGTGGGACAAGTACCGCGCTGCGAAATGGCTGCTGCTCACCTGCGATGACTGCCAGCGGCGCGCCTGTGCACAGCCGGTGGTGCTGGCGGTGATGTATTTCCTGTACGTCTGGGACGTGATGCTGTTTGGTTACCTGGCCTACCTGGATTCGCTCTGGTACCTGCTGGTGATGGTGGTGATCTGGGTGATCCTGGATTGCTTCACCATCTACGTGCCGCTTTCCCCGCTGCGCGACAAGCCCGAGCCGGAATAGCCGGCGCCCCTTTCCGATTGCACGCTGATCATGGCCCCCAACATACTCGGTGTGGGCATCGCCACCATTGATATCGTCAACCTGGTGGACGGATTTCCCGCCGAGGATGCGGAGGTGCGCGCGCTGGATCAGTGGCAGCGCCGCGGCGGCAATGCCACCAACACCCTGGCCGTGCTCAGCCAACTCGGGAATCGTTGCACCTGGGCCGGCACCCTGGCCGAGGATGCCAGCAGTGCGCTGATCCGCGAGGACCTGGCCGCTTTCGGCGTGAGCCTGGACGCGGTAACCGTCTCGGCCGGTGGCCGGGCGCCCACGTCCTATGTGACCCTGAACCGGCGCAACGGCTCCCGCACCATCGTGCATCACCGTGACCTCGCGGAATACACGTTCGCGGATTTTCGGCGTATCGACCTGTCGCGCTTTCAGTGGGTGCATTTCGAGGGCCGCAACGTAGGCCAGACCCGGCGCATGCTGGAACATCTGCGCACCACCACACCCGGTCTGCCGGTATCACTGGAACTGGAAAAGCCGCGGCCCGCCATCGAGGAGCTGTGTGGCCTCGCGGACCTGTTGCTATACTCGCGCTGCTATGCCCGCGAGCGGGGATTCGATGCCCCCCTGGACGCCGATCATCGGCGCGGCCCAGCCGCGTTTCTTCACCACATGCGCCAGCGTGCGCCGCAGGCGGATCATGTGTTGAGCTGGGGTGATACCGGTGCCTTCGCGCTGGCGCAGGGCGCGGACAGCGTGATGTTCAGCCCGGCGCGACCGGTGGCCAACGTGGTGGATACCCTCGGCGCAGGGGACACGTTCAATGCCGGCATCATCGATGCCCGCCTGCGAGGCCGGCCGCTGGCAGAGGCCCTGGATGCGGCCTGCGAGCTGGCCGCGAAAAAATGCGCCCGCCACGGCTTTCGGGGCCTGGCCGCCGGCAGCGAGCCCCATCGTTTTCGGGAGACCCATTGCAGATGACCCTGAACCATGACTGATTGTGTAATCGTTGGTGGCGGCCTGATCGGCATGCTCACTGCCCGCTGCCTGAGCCGGCAGGGGGTGCGGGTCACCGTGGTCGAGCGCGGCCGGATGGGGCGGGAGTCCTCGTGGGCCGGCGGCGGCATCCTGTCGCCGCTGTATCCGTGGAAATATCCCGACCCGATCAACGTCCTCGCGCGCTGGAGCCAACCCCGACACCGCGAACTGGCCAACGAGCTGCTGCGCGACACCGGCATCGACCCACAGTGGACCGAAAGCGGCATGCTGTTTCTCGACCAGGAGCAGCGCGATGCCGCCACCGCGTGGGCTGGCGCGTTCTCCGCGGAGCTGCACTGTCTCGACGACCCGGAGTTGCACCGGGTAGAGCCCGCCGTGGGAGCCGATCGCCGTGGTGGATTCTGGCTGCCACGCATCGCGCAAATTCGTAACCCCCTGTTGTTGCAGGCCCTGCACCGGGACCTGCTGGGGCGGGGTGTGCGCATCGTCGAGGATACCGAGATTTCCGGCCTGCTGATCGGCGGGGGCCGCATTCGTGGCGTGCGCACGGCGAACGATGAACTCCGCGCCGGGCGGGTGGTCATCGCCAGTGGCGCCTGGAGCGCGACCCTGCTGGAGGGGCTGGGCTACCGCCTGCCGGTGAACCCGGTGCGCGGCCAGATGGTGCTGTTTCGCGGTCAGCCCGGCCGGCTGACGCGCATCGTGCTGGGCAACGGCCATTACGCGATTCCCCGCCGCGACGGCCGGGTGCTGGTGGGCAGCACCATGGAAGAGGTGGGTTTCGACAAGACCATCACCGTCGCCGCGCGTCGCGCGTTGGTGGAAGCGGCGGTGGAGCTGGTGCCATTCCTCGCCGACGTGCCGGTGGAGCGCCACTGGGCCGGGCTGCGTCCCGGCTCGCCCACCGGGGTGCCGTTCATCGGCGCCCATCCCGATGTAAAGGGCCTGTTCATCAATGCCGGGCATTTCCGCAATGGCGTGGTCATGGGGCCGGCCTCCGCGCAGTTGCTGGCGGACATCATGCTGGATCGCCCGCCCGTGCTCGACACAAGACCCTACGCATTGCCGGGGCATAGCGACGCGGCCTGAAGCCGCCGGCCGCCACGGGCTTGGCGTTGCTGCCGTGCGGGCGATATACTTGCCCTTATGGCCGAAAATACCGACGATTCCTGGCAAGCCCCGACCGTGGACGACATCACCGAGATGTTGGCCCGACACGGCATTGCGCATACCCAGCAGCGCAGCAAGATCGCCCAGATCCTGTTCGCCCGGCCGCAGCACCTTTCTGCCGAGCAGGTCTTGGAGCGGGTCAATGCCGGTGGCTGCATCGCGTCCAAGGCAACCGTCTACAACACGCTGGGGTTGTTTGCCCGCAAGGGCCTGATCCGCGAACTCATCGTGGACCCCAGCAAGGTGTTCTACGATTCCAGCACCCACGCCCACCACCATTTCTATCGCGTGGACTCCGGCGAGCTGCAGGATATCGCGGAGCAGGACCTGATCCTGCAACAACTGCCGGAGCTGCCCGAAGGCACCGAACTGGATCGCGTGGATGTGATCGTCAGGGTGCGTGGTCGGGCCGACTGACCGGCGGCGGTTGAATCCCCGTTCATCCTTCTCTTATACTCGCGCACGCCCTGTTTCCGCCGTCATTCCCGGCGACGGACATCATCGCGCCACATGCAATACAGATACGCCGATGTAGCTCAGTTGGTAGAGCAACTGATTCGTAATCAGTAGGTCGGAGGTTCGACTCCTCTCATCGGCACCATCTTTTCGGCGCTATCGCAGCGTCACCAACTCTTCCGCACTGGTGGGATGAATGGCCACGGTGTTGTCGAAGTCGGCCTTGGTGGCGCCCATCTTCACCGCCACGGCAAAGCCCTGCAACATCTCGTCGGCACCCTGGCCGATGACGTGCACACCCACCACCTTTTCCCGCGCGCCCACGCAGACCAGTTTCATGGCCGTGGTGGGTTGATGCTTGGTGAAGGCGTGGGCCATGGCGGTGAAGCGCGTCTGGTAGACCTTGACCGCTTCGCCGTGTTGCTGGCGCGCTTCTTCTTCGGTCAGGCCCACGGTGCCGATGGGCGGATGGCTGAACATCACCGTGGGGATGTTGCTGTAGTCCAGCTTGCGCTCGGGCTGGTTGTTGAACAGACGATCGGACAGGCGCCGCGCCGCGGCAATGGCCACCGGCGTGAGTTGTGCGCGGCCGGTGACATCACCCACCGCGTAGATGCCCGGCACGTTGGTGTTCTGAAATTCATCGGTGGGCACATAACCATGAGTATCCAGCTCCACACCGGCCGCGGCCAGGTTCAGCGCCGCGGTGTTGGGCGTGCGGCCGATGGCCCAGATCAGCTGATCCACTTCGGTGAGCTGCTGGCCATTGGGAAAGCTCAGGGTCAGGCAACCGTCGCCGCATTTTTCGATCTGCGTGCAACTGACGTTGGACATCACGTTCACCCCGGCATTGACCATCTCCTCCATCAACGTGTCGCGCAACATGGAATCGAAGCTCTTGAGGAAATGCTCGCCACGCAACAGCAGGGACACGTCGCTGCCCAGCGCGTTGAGCACCCCGGCCAGCTCCACGGCGATATAGCCGGCGCCAACCACGGCGACCCGCCTGGGCTGTTCGGTCAGGGCAAAGAAACCGTCGGAGGTAATGCCGTGTTCCGCGCCCGGCGTATCCGGCACCGAGGGCACCCCGCCGGGGGAGATGACGATGTGATCGGCCGTGTAATGCTCGCCGTTCACTTCCAGGGTCCGGGCGTCCACGAAACGCGCCGTGCCGGTGATGGAATCGATATTGGAGTCGGCCAGGTAGTTGCCGTACCAGTCGTTGATGCCCTTGATGTAGGCCTCGCGCCGCGCCACCAGCTCTCCCCAGTTGAAGCCCTTTACATCGACGTCGAACCCGTAGCTCGGCGCATCGCTCAACGCCTGGGCGACCTCCGCGCCGTACCACATCACCTTCTTCGGCACACAGCCCACGTTGACGCAGGTGCCGCCCATTTTTCCGCTCTCGATCACCGCGCACTTGGCGCCGTACACCGCCGCGCGTTCGGCAGCAGACAGGCCGCCGCTACCGCCACCGATGGCGATGAGGTCGTAGTGTTTTGTCATGTTTTGTCATCCTAAAAGATAGGTGGTTATAACCACTATCGAGTTATTGACGCAGAGTTCGCAAGGGCGCAAAGCACGCCAAGTTTTTCTTTGCGTCCTCTGCGTCTTTGCGCCCTTTGCGTTTACAACACAATACTTAAAAAAACCATGCACCATTAATATGCCACCCCACTGGCTTAACCCATCCAGCGCAACGGTTCTTCGTTCATCATCGCCGCCTGCTCGCGCAATGCCAAAATCTGCTCTTCCCAGTAACGCGGTTCGGCGAACCACGGGAAGTGCATCGGAAACGTGGGGTCATCCCAGCGCCGTGCAAGCCAGGCGGAATAGTGGATCATGCGCAGGGTGCGCAGCGGTTCGATCAAGTGTAACTCGCGGGGGTTGAAATCCATAAATTCCGTGTAGCCGGTCAATACCTCGTCGATCTGTGCGGTCATTTGCGGGCGATCGCCCGAGAGCAGCATCCACAGGTCCTGTATCGCCGGGCCGGTGCGGGCGTCGTCGAAGTCCACGAAGTGCGGGCCGTCACCGGTCCAGAGGATATTGCCGGGGTGGCAGTCGCCGTGCAGG
>Ga0256830_1000874_pt1 | contig 22274 bp, 17 predicted proteins | sample 128326metaG_FD_190537 | JGI IMG/M metagenome (GOLD analysis project Ga0256830, IMG submission 190537) | Hydrothermal vent microbial communities from Lau Basin, Pacific Ocean - 128-326 | ecosystem: Environmental > Aquatic > Marine > Hydrothermal vents | place: Pacific Ocean: Lau Basin | collected... | reverse complement strand
AGAGCATGTCTGAGTGAATCCCGGCATTAAACCATGAAATTCCCGGAGATTAACGACACAGTCAGGCTTCAATTCCTAAACCAAGAAACCAGGATACCAAGTCACTGTTCACTATTTACTGTTTACTGCTTCCCCAGTCTAAAGTCCAAGAGTTGTGAGTTATGAGTTGTTAGTTCCCTGTCCCGGCGCATGCCGGGGCGCCTATGCCTCCATGTTAGACTATAGACATCAGACTATAGACATTAGACGGGAAAGACACATGATACGGGGGACCAACTCACTATTTACTGTTCACTATTTACTATCTTTCCTCGTTACTCGTTGCCATTCACTATTCTCCCAGTCTATAGTCTCAGGTGGGCTGGTTTTTCCCCCGTTTTGCTTCTCTCTTGTCATTCCTGCAAAAGCAGGAATCTATACTCTTCTCCAAGAAACTAAGAAACCAGGAAACCAGGATTACCAGGAAACTATGATACCAAGTCACTATTCACTGTTCACTGTTTATTATCTTTCCTCACTACTAACTACTGCTCACTATACTTCCAGTCTACAGTCTAAAGTCTATGGTCTAAAATCCTGGATGCCTGCTTTCGCAGGCATGACACGCGGGCTGGTTGCTTATCTTTCCTGCTTCTCTTTTGTCATTCCCGCGAAAGCGGGAATCCATCCCCTCACTACTATCTACTCGCTACTCACTACTTTCTCACTACTTACTGTTCACTATTTACTGTTTACTATTTCCCCAGTCTATAGTCTAAAGTCTACGGTCTATAGTCTTCCAACTTATATCCCACGCCCCGGATATTTTTGATGAATTTCCCTGCTTTGCCCAATTTTTCTCTTATATTTTTTATATGCACGTCTATGGTCCTATCTAAAACGACCTTCTCATCTCCCCAGAGATAATCCAGTATCTGGTCCCGGGTGAAAACCCATCCTTTCTTGGAAGAGAGAAGTTTCAAAATCCTGAATTCCGTGGATGTCAGTTCCACCCTTCTCCCTTCCACGCCAACCTGGTACTTTTGCATATCCAGGGTAAGAATACCACCTATCTTAACCTGTGCACCATTTCCCTTTCTTTCCCTTCTTCTCAGCACTGCTTTTACCCGTGCTATTAATTCCCTGGGAGAAAAAGGCTTGGTCACATAATCATCTGCTCCCAGCTCCAGTCCCAGCACCTTATCTGTTTCTTCTACCTTAGCCGTGAGCATGATAATGGGCAGGTAGGAAAACTCTTCTCTTTTTCTTAGGTACTTGCAGACTTCCAAGCCATCTGCATCAGGCAGCATCAAATCCAGGATTACCAGGTCCGGGACCCGGTGTTCAATAGCAGAAAGAAATGCTTTGCCATCCTGGAACTCTGCAACTTTAAAACCGGATTTTTTAAGATGGAGAGACACAAGTTCCAGGATATCCGGTTCATCATCCACCACAAATATCAATTCATTCATTTAATACAAGACCCCTTTTCCCCCACTAACTTCCCTTCGCCTTCTGCCACCAATTCACCCTCTTCATTAAAGATATTTGCCCGGGTGAAGAAGAGTCCAAGGCGGGAATCTTCTATCCAGCCCCTGATCTTTAGCTTTCCTCCCACTGCTGCCTCCCGGTGGAACCTAACTTTGAGCTCTCCGGTAACTGCTTTTATGCCGGAGAAGTAGGCTGCATAAACCATGGCTTCGTCCAGGAGAGTAGCTATCAATCCTCCGTGCAGAATTTTGCTCCATCCCTGGTGGTAAGCATGGGGAACAAAAAAGGATTCTGCAAATTTACCATCAAAAGTAAAGGATAGTTTCAGCCCATGCGGATTTTTCTTTCCGCAGGCAAAACAGTATTCCATCCTTTTCAAATTCCTGTCTTTCCCGCTATTTTTATTCTCCAATTTATCCACCCCTTGCAAGAAACAATAATTGAGCAAATACTTATATAGACTTTACCAAATTTTTACCCTTAATTGAAATACCTAATTGTTGGGAAACCAGTGGTTTAATCAAAGTAGGCGAAAAATGATAAAATAGAGCCTGAGAAATGAAATATAGAAATTTCAAAAGAGGCAACATTACAGAGAAGAGCCGCAAAACCCTCAGGAAATTTTTCCTGCTGGTGCTTCTTATGACCACCATTCCCCTGTTTGCCCAGGATTTAGACCTGGCAAAGAAGCTGTACCAGGATGGATTCTATAATGCCTCCATGGAGGAGGCAAGGAAATTCCTCTCTATTAATCCTAATTCTTTCCGTAAAGGTGAAGCCCTCATCCTGATGGGCGACATATACCGCAAAAGAAACAAGAAGGTCAATGCTTTATCCTATTATCAGAAAGCACTTTCCCTCTCTTATTTTCCTGATAAAGATTTAGCCCTGGACAGGATAGGAAAGCTTTACATGGAAGAGGGTAAGTTTGATGCGGCCAGGAAGTATTTTTTAAGGATTTCCCGGGAATTTCCCTTCTCTTCCCTCGTACCTGAATCATTTTACTGGATTGGAGAAACCTACCTGGCAGAGAACAACTACAAGAAAGCGGAAGAGTACTTCCACCGGCTTATACTCCTTTATCCCGGGAGCGATTTTGTGAAATACGCCCATTATTCACTGGGTTATGCTCTTTTCCAGGAGAAGGAGTTTGAGCAGGCACTGAAAGAGGTAGAAGAGATAGAGAAGACATTTGCTGACCCGGACCTGGAAGGAAAAGCTAAAATTCTTAAGGCAAGAATTTATATTGCAAAGAAAGATTTCCCTTCTGCTCTCTCTTTACTGGAAGAGCTGGCCAAAACAAGTTTTGCAGAAGAGGCAAACTTCTGGATAGGGGAAGTATATCGCAAAAACGAGGACTTTACCCGGGCACGGGAATATTTTCACAAGGTACTCCGGTACAAGAACCCTTCCACGGGCGGCAGTGCTCTCTTTTACCTGGGGTGGATGGATTATGAAGAAGGGAAGCAGGATTCCGCACTCAAATATTTCTCCCGCTTGCTGGATACCTATCCTGCAAGTACGTACCGCCAGAGTTCCCTTTTCTACCTGGGGAAAATATTTAAAAATAAAAAGAATTACCCAAAAGCACGGAAATACTTTGCCCTGCTTCTATCCGAAGGGAAAGGTATATGGGCTCAGCGAGCCTATATATCCCTGGCCAAATTGATGAAAGAAGAAGGGAAAAGCAAGGAAGCAATAGAATTCCTGGGGAAATTTTCAGAAAAATTTCCCGGAAGCTCTCTTACCCCGGAGGCCCTCTACCAGCTTTCTCTCTGGCTCTCAAAAGATTCTCCGGATAAGTCAATAGCAATTTACGAAAAGATTAAGGCGCGTTTCCCCGATTTCGCCGGGATGCCCACCGTGCTATATAACCTGGGAGTATTACATTTTAATCAGGGGAATTACTTCGAATCCGCCCGCAACTTTGAAAGCTTGAGGAAAGATTTTCCCCGGAGCAGCCTGGTTTCCGATTCTCTTTACTGGCTGGCTCGCTGCTACCTGGAAATGGGCTATTTCTCCCGCGCACTGGGATTCCTGGAAGAATTCGAGAAGAAATTTCCCAATTCGTCCCTGTATGCCGAGAGTTTCCTCATTAAGGCACTCGTTTACGAAAAGATGGGGAACCTGGACAATGCCATAAACACCCTGAAAGAAATCACCAAGCTAAACAGCAAGCTTGTTCCCCAGGCCCTGATTAAAATGGGAGACCTTTACGCCAAGAAAGGGGACTTCTCCGAGGCCAGAAAAACCTACCAGAAAATACTGCAGACTTTCCCCCGGGATTCACTTGCCCCCCAGGCTTATTACAATCTCGCCTACACTTTTTACCGGGAAGGCAAACTTCTGCAGGCTGCTTCCTTGTTCAACTCCCTGGGTGACAAGTATCCCAAATCTTCCCTTATCCCCGATGCCTATTACCTGGCTGGATGGAGCTACTTCCGAAAAGGCGACTACGAAAAGGCAAGAGAAAAATTCCAGGAGGTACTGGCTAAATTCCCTGCCTCTTCCGTCGTCCCCCGCAGCATATTAGGCATGGGTGATTCCTACTACAACCAGGGCAACTTTGTTAAAGCAAAAGATTGGTACCAAAAGTTAGTGGATAAATACCCGGAAGCAAAGGAATCTTCTGTTGCCTTGATTTCTCTTTACAACACTTATGTCCAGACAGAAGAAATGGATACCGCGATTGGCTTCCTGAAAAAATACATAGAGGAGAAGCCCCAGGGAGAATTCGCAGATTATTCCCTGCTTCAGCTTGCTCTTTATTACATGAGGAAGGAAGATTATCCACGGGCAACAGCACTCCTGGAAAAGTTAAAGAAGGAGTTTCCCAAGAGTCATCTTCTCCCGGATAGTTATTATTGGCTGGGAAGGATGTACCGGGACATGAAAGAATTCCGGAAAGCAGAGGAAAACTTCCGCCCCCTTTACACCTCCGGGAAAGACAATCCCTGGAAGGAAGAAGCCATGCTGGAAGTAGCCAACATGTATTACCAGGAAGGAAACCAGGAACAGGCTTTGCGTCTTTACTCTGATTTTGAGAAATTATTCCCGGATTCTCCTTTTCTCCCGCGTGCCTGGCTGAATCAGGGCAAGATTTACCTGCATCTCAAGCAGGGAGACAAGGCTTTAACGATTTTCAGGAAAATAATGGCTTCCCAGGCTTCCCAGAAGATAAAGATTGAAGCAGAATACTCCATTGCCCAGATTTTAGAACAAAGAGGGGAAAAAGAAAAAGCGGCTTTTGAATATTTAAAACTAACCTATCTTTTCCCTGCATTCGGGAAAAGGGTGAAAGAATCCCTGCAAAAATCCGCCCGGCTCCTGGAAGAGGCAGGGAAATATTCCGAGGCAGTGCAGGTATACAAGAAACTGTTAAGCTACGGAGAAGACAGAGAGAAAATCCTGCAGAAAATAGAAGAATTGAAGAAAAAGAGCGGGAAAGCTGAGGAGAAAAAGGAAGAAGGAGTTAAGTGAAGTGGAAAGAATAGGGTTTTTGGAATTGGAATATGTATAGATACAAATACCTTGCGGTTATTTACCTGGTATTGCTCTTATTCTCGGTTGCTTTGGCAACGGAGGATATAGAGCTTTCTCCTTTAATCATAAAGGGAAAAGATATCTCCACTTTTCCCTCATCGCCCCTCTCCCTTTCCCCCGGACTGCTGAGAAAAGAAAGAGAAGGGAAAGAAATCCCCCGGGAAAAATTCTTCCCGCTGCGAATAAAAGGAAAACTCTGGAAGGGGCGGGAAGGATACGCGGAAATAGAAGGGGGAGCAGGAAGTTATGGAAGTTACCAGGGAAAAATCTTAGGCATAGTAAAAGGTAAAAGCAATTCTCTCATTTTCCAGTACCTGAAAGAGGGCACACAGGGTTACCGGGAAGAAGGCCGGGAAGAAAGCAGCAGAAGTACCCTGACTCTTATTTTCCCGGGAGGGAAAATAAGCGGCTCCCAGGAACAGGCCAAGCTGAACCTATTAGGCCCTCTGGGAGAGGGAAAGATAGGAAGAAGGCGTATATACACTGCGAGCATAAGAACGAGGTTCGGGGGAGAAGAACCGGGATGGGATATCAAAGGGAAAAATTTCTTTATCAGAGAAGAAAAAGACAGGTTTTCAGGCGGAGAGAGCAGTGTAAAATTTTCCCGGAACGGGGCTGATAGTTCCTTCCTCTTTGCCGTAAGAGAAGAATTCCTCCGGGATTACTACGACAAGGGAGAAGGGGAATTCTCGTACAATTCTCTCTCCTCTTCCTGGGGGATAAAAATCCTGGGAAGAGAAAAAGGAGTAGCTCTTTTCCCCCAGTACTCTTACCTCCGGCCGTTATCCACTAAAACCTCCCTGCATCTCTCACTGGGAGGAGGATGGGATAAACCTGACTTATTGTCCCTGTACAAGTTATCCGGGACAGGTATCAGGAAGAGATTCCTGGGCTCAGAAAAATACTGGGAGTTAAATGCAGGCATTGAGGGGGATTCTGCCTTCCCCTACTCTACCTCGCTCTTTTACCAGAGGATGGAGTCCATTCTTTCCTGGAAAAGAGAAGACATACTATGGCAACCCACGCTTGTTTCTTCCGCCAGTTTTATGGGCTGGGAAGGAAAATTCCAGCACAAAATAAGCGAAAACTTCACCTGGGAAGGAAAGGCAATATACCGGCAGGAACTCCGGGAGAAAAACGTGCCTTACTTTATTTATTCCAGCGCGGAGACTTCTCTTTTACGGGAAAGTCCCAGAATCAAGGAAGAAATCTCCTTGCAATACAACGGTCCCCGGTATTTTGAACGAGACAGCAAAAGGCAGTTAAAAGCATTCACCAAGATAAATCTGAATCTTGCCTGGAAAATTTCACCCCGCCTGACTATATCATCTTACCTTTCATACATTCCGGACGGCGAGACAGAAATTTTCAAGGGCTACCCGGTCGCTCCCTGGGAGTACTTCGTTTCCATTAAGTTAAACTGGTAAAATGCCTGCGAACTTACCACCCGAATACTACGAGAAAGAACGGGAACTGAGAAAGGCAAAAACTCCGGATGAGAAAATATCCATACTGAAAGAACTTCTTTCCATAATGCCCAAGCATAAGGGCACGGACAAACTCCAGGCAGAACTCCGCACAAAGATAAAAAAACTCAATAAACTGAAAGAGGCGGAGAAGAAAAAGAGAAAAACCCTCTCTCCCTATGACATTCCCAGGGAGGGAGCAGCCCAGGTTGTCCTCATCGGGCCGCCAAACAGCGGTAAATCCCTTTTCCTTTCCACCCTTACCCACGCCCACGCCAACAGCGCACCGTATCCCTTCTCCACCCTCAAACCCGTAGTAGGCATGATGGCTTTTGAAAATATCCAGTTCCAACTGATTGATACTCCTCCCATTACTGCTGAATTTATGGACAGGGGAATCACCCAGCTTCTCTACCAGGCAGACCTCCTGCTTGTGATAGGAGATGGGAGCAACGAGAAAGCCGCCGAGGCACTGGAAGAGGTAAACAAACGCCTTAAAGAAAAGAATATCATCATAGGAGAGAATAAGAAGGCAATATTAACTCTTAATAAAATGGATACTCCCGGGAGCGAAAAGCAGCTTCAGCTAATCAAGGCGCAGTATAAAAGCCTGCCGGTAATTCCCATAAGCATCAAAAACCAGCAGTTCAATAACCTGGCAAGAATTATGTTTGACACTCTGCAAATAATCAGGGTTTACACAAAAACCCCCGGCTCTCCGCCCAACTTAAACAAGCCTATCATAATGAAAAAGGGCAGCCGGGTTATTGACGTGGCCGAGGAAGTGCACAAAGATTTCCTGAGGATGAAGTACGCCCGGTTGTGGAATTTAAAGGGGATTAAAGGACTGAGGGTGGAGAGAAAGTACGTGCTTGAAGACGGAGATGTCCTGGAGTTTCATATTTGATTGGAAGTGAATAAGTTAGTCGCAGGAGGCAGTGTTTCATAAGTGAAAATTAAAATAAGTCCAGGGCTCCTGTCATTTCTCCTTTTGTTTTCCTGGAACAGTGTCATCTTCAGCCTGGAGAAAGAGACCATACCCACCCCTCCCGACAGGGCATTTAACCATGCTCCCAGTATAATAGAAGTCCCCGGGCAGGGATTACTTGTAGCCTGGTACTCGGGAAGCAAAGAAAAGAACAAAAATACGGCCATCTTTTTTAGCTTTAAAAAAGCAGGCAGACAAAAGTGGAGTTCTCCCAGGGTGCTTGTGGATACTCCCTCCCGGGCAGACGGAAACCCTGTTCTCTTCTTCAAGGATAATGCAATATATTGCTTTTATTCCGTGCTCTGGGGAACGGGATGGAGTACTGCACGCATTTTTTACGTAAAATCGCCGGTAGCACCCGGGGAAAATGACCTTTCCTGGAGTCCTCCCCGCCGTATATCCCCCTTTTACAAGACAGGAGAGCTGGTACGGGGAAAGCCAGTGGATTCAAAGGGGGAATCATTTTTCCTTCCTCTTTACCAGGAATTATTCGGCTACTCTTCCTACCTGTATTTAATCAGGAAAGGGAGAGTAGCATGGCGTTCTCCCTATTTGAAAACCAGTCCCGGGAATTTGCAGCCAGTAATAATTCCCCTCCGGACATCCTGGCTAATGTTTATGCGTTCAGCCCGGGGAGGCTACCTCTGGGAGGCAATTTCCCGGGACCAGGGGAAAACATGGAGCACCCCGGTAAAGAGGAGGGACCTGCCCCAGCCCAATTCCGGATTCGATACGCTGCGTTTATCTTCCGGAAGGATAATACTGGTATTCCACAATAATCCTGAGAATACTCACTCTCTTGCTATTAGCATTTCAGAGGACGAGGGAAAAAGTTTCTCCCTGAAAAAGGTTATAGAAGAAGACAAAAAGAGAAAATTTCTTTACCCCTCGGTAATACAGGATGCCAGGGGAAAAATCCATATCGTTTACACTGTGAACAAGAAGGAAATCAGGCATGTTGTGCTGAGGGAAAAAGAGCTTCTGGGAAGGAAGGGGAAAAGCATAGACTTTAGGTGAGCAGTAAACAGTGAACGGATCCTGGTGTACCGAAAAGTTCGGAAGAATTTATTTATAGTTTAGGGTTTTCCTGTCAGGGAAACGAAGTGTAAAATATAAGGCAGGATAAAACCAGTTCTATGAAGAGAGAGATAAGAAGTAATGAGTAATACGGGCGCTTACCTCCCGGGAACCAGCGGGAAAACCTGCTTTCCCCGGGGCAAAGAGTGCAAGACAGTTCCCCTCCTGGTCATCTTGTTGGTCTTCAGTTTTCTTCCCTATTTTATAGGCATCAATATTCCCGCTATAAAAGACAAGGACGAGGCAATTTATGCCGAAGTAGCACGGGAAATGGTGGAATCAGGAAATTACTTTAACACTACCCTTAACTATAAGCCCTGGTTCCAGCATCCGCCCTTAACCATGTGGTTAATTGCTTTGAGCTACCGGGTATGGGGAATAACCCCCTTTGCCGCGCGTTTCCCTTCCATACTGCTCGCTCTACTCTCGGCCATTTTAGTATATTCCATGGAGAAAAGGTTTACTTCCTCATCTACGGCAGGTTTGCTGTCTTCCCTCTCCTTGCTCGCCTCGCCGGCTTACCAGCTGATGGTAAGAGATGCAAAGTTAGACATGGTGCTCCTCTTTTTCGTAACCCTCGCCTTTTATGCCTACAGCAAGGCAATAGAACAAAAGGTTTACCCTGAAACTAAACTATCTTTCCAGGCAGGAACAAGAAGAAAAGGAGAAGGATCCGAGCGGCAAGAATATGCTCAGGAGAGAAGCCATACAGGCAGGCACACGGTACTCTACCTTATGCTTTTTTACCTTTCCCTGGGGTTAGGGTTTCTTACCAAGGGACCGGTAGGGATTGTATTCCCCTTTATTCCCATTTCTATTCACTGGTACATCAGGAGAAAGGAAATTTACCTGCCTAAAACTTCCCTAATCTGGGGTATCTTTTTGATTGGGGCAGTAATATTCCCCTGGTATTACTATATGTACAAAACGCAGGGGCTATTCTTTCTCAAACGTATTATCTTCGAACAAAATTTTAAACGCTTTTTTACCACCCATTACACGGAATCCTACTCGCCTCTCTACTACCTCCATACATTTGCCTGGGCTTTCCTGCCCTTTCTCTTTCCCTTTCTTGCTTCACTCCGCTCCGCTTTCAGGGAGTGCAGGAAAAACAATGGCATGGGTGATGTTTACCTGATTCCCCTTCTCTGGTTCTTTATTCCTTTTATTCTCATGTCTTTTTCCAGCTCCAAGCTACCCCACTACATATTCCCCATTTTACCCGCAGCTTCCCTGTTAACCGGGAATTACCTGTGGGAAATTACCAGGGAGAAGGAGACTTCTCTCCCTCTCCTTGTTTCCCAGTTTCTCGTTCTTGCAGTGATACTTTCACTCTTCTTAGTCCTGAATTTTATCTTCTTTCCCTTTCTCTCCTCTCTTCCTTTCTGGTTTGCTTTCTTTCTCCTTGTTTCCCTCTCTGTCGCCGGAGTACTTGCCCTGCGCCTAAAGAGCCTAATTTTACTCATCTCTACCATAGTCCTGGCCATGGGTATGCTCAATTTCTCCCTGAATTTTCACGTTGACCCCTCGCTGCTTAAATACCAGCCTTCCCAGTATTTCGCCAGGAATCTGCCGGAAGATTCCCCTATCTACACTTACAAATTCTTCCCCAACGCCTCTTTAGTCTTCTACTTCAAAAAGAAGATAACTAAACTCAACGGAGGGGAACTGGAAAGATTACTGGAGAAAAATCCCGGGAAAGAATTTGTCATTATCTTTCCCTCTGAAGAGATGCAAAACCTGAGGGAAAAAGGTTATACAATCAAACCTTTATCTATAAGAAGTTATTACCCGGTTTCCCGCCTTTCCCTGCAATTCCTTGATTTAAGGAAAAGAGAGAAGATAGCCAGGGATATCATCCTGGGAAAAATAATATTAAAACAAAGGGTTGAAAATAATTTATAATTAAGCTAATCTATGAGAGAAAGCATTAGAGAAATGTTAAAATGCAAATTCGCAATTTTCAATATTATCTCCGGAGGATTTCCTGGGTTGCCCGGGAGATTTTAGGATTTTGAGTTTGCTTTTTTGCAAAAGGAGGGTGCAATGAGGAGAACGAAGCTTCTTTTGGGAGGAACAGTGGTATCTCTTGGTTTAATCCTTTCTGGCTGTGCTACCTTTATCGGCCCCAGCCAGGAAACCAGGCGCATGGGAGAAGAGATTCAGGCGCTTCAGGAAAACGTGAAGAAGCTCTCACAGCAAAATATCCAGCTGCAGAAGGAACGAGACCAGCTGTACAAGGAACTGCGCAGTATATCCCAGATGTTCCAGCAGGCTCTCCAGGCAGAGAAAAAGGAGAGGGAAAGGCTGCGAACACAAATCCAGCAGTTAAGCAAGACTATCCAGGAGCAAAAGAAGAAACAGGCCACCGTGAAACGCCGTCCCAAGCCAACCCCTAAACCCAAGCCCCGCGCCAAGGTAAGCCAGGCACGGGAAAAGGTAAAGCAGATACAGGAAGCCCTGAAAAGAGCCGGCTACGATCCCGGTCCCATTGACGGAAAAATTGGGCCTCTTACCCGGAACGCATTACAGGAATTCCAGAAAGAAAATGGCCTGCCGGTAACCGGTAAAGCAGACGATGCCACTATAAAACTTTTGCAGGAATACATGGAAGAATCACTTAAATAATGGATAAGTGGGAAATAAAGAAAACGGACGGGAAAATCTACGGCCCGGTAGATACAAGTACACTCATCCAATGGATTGAGGAAAAGAGAGTTCTGGCCGATGATTTGATCAGCCCCGCGGGAGAAAACAGGTGGGGAAGAGCAGTAGATACCCCACCTTTTAAAGAAATATTCGCTCCCTCCATCCCGGGAGAAGTGATAAAGGAAGAAGAAAAAGAAGAAATAATCTGTCCCAAGTGCGGCAAGAAATGGGACACTGACACTGTCCTGTGTACCAACTGCGGCACCAACTTGAAAAGCGGTAAGCAGATTAATAGCATAATTTCTCCGCTTGTGCAGGGAGATTCCCCACCCTCCTTGATATCGGTACTCTGCATAAAGGAAGCTTTGCGTATCCTCAAGAGCAATCCATGGAACCTGGCAGGCATAACCTTCCTATACTTTCTCGTCAACGGCTTCACCCAACAACTTCCCATTCTTGGATGGCTTATGCAGATAGCCATTGGGCCCGTACTTACCGTGGGATTCTATACGGTGTGTTTAAAAAAGGCTAAAGGGGAAGAAAGCAATGTAAACACGTTATTTACTCCTTTCTCCTTTTTTGTCCCCACATTGGTGGTGGTAGCGCTCTATGGCATTATCGTTGCCGTAGGCAACATGTTCTTTCTTATCCCGGGGATATTCTTTACAGTGGCACTCTCATTTTCGTTTTTCATAGTGAGCGAAAGGCAGAGTGAACCGGTGGAAGCCCTCAGGGAAAGTTTTGACCTTACCCAGGGGCTGAGATGGAAGATACTGGCTATATTTGTCCTGGGCGGGTTGATTAATATACTGGGATTACTTGCCTTAGGGATAGGAATACTATTCACCTTCCCGGTTACCTTTCTTGCTCTGGCGACTCTTTATAACGGCGTAAAAAGCGGCGAATTTGCAGAAGCAAGGTATGTAACAAGCAAGAAGGAAATACTTCTCGCACTCCTTCCCGTGGTCATTCTCCTGGGGCTTATGGCTCTCTTGATTGTTATAGGGTTTGCAAAAATACTCCCCCTCTTTAAAAATATCACACACATGACAAAATGGGCATAAAAGAAGAACTTGCTTTAGTCCTCATTACCGAGAAATCCCTGGAGAAATCTCTTACCGGTTCTATAATAAAAGAGATATTTTCTGGCGGAGTTAAACCCCTGGAACTCATAGAGGTAAGGATGTTTGCCCCCAGCCAGGGGCTAATCAGGAAATACATAGAACTGATAATACAGGACTCTTTCAGAGAATACCTCTACCGGGAATACATAGCAAAAAACAAAGGCCCGATAAAAAAAAGAATGATGCTTCTACTTCTGCGGGGGGAAGAGGCCATTTCCCAAATCAGGGGAGTGGTAGGGCCAATATCTCATCGAATTGACGGCACGATAAGAAACTCTTTCGCAGAGTTTGAAGAAGACGAGGATGGAAACATAGTAAGATTCATTGACCCCGCGGTAATTATTATTCCCAAGCCACGCGTGGCAAAGGAGGTAATTACCCTGTGGGCTGAATACAGCGAAAAAGACGGCGGACTGCTGAAAAATATTGTGAAATGGGAAAAACTTATCGAACGCTGGGATCACCACGAGCTGGAAGCCTTGAGGTACCGGGAAGGACTCTGCGTATCCAAGGAAGACTTACTCAACAATATTGAGACTACCATGGTACTGATAAAACCGGACAACATCTATACCAAGTCCCGCAGAGTGGGGGAAATAATCAACGCCCTCTCCGGCCCCGGATTAAAACTCATAGGCGCCAAGGCAGTAAACATGTCCATCAACCAGGCAATGAAATTCTATGCCCCGATAGAGCGAAAACTGCAGGAAAAACTGGGGGAAGAAAAGGGGAAAGAAGAATTTGCCAGGCTGATTGAATTCATGACCGGGCATAACCCCTACCAGGTAGATGACCCCGTCCTCAAGGACCGACCCGGTGGAAGAGAGCATCAATCTCTTGCCCTGGTCTATCAAGGCCCCTTTGCCGTGTCCCGCATTCGTAGAAAAGTAGGAGCAACTGACCCCCTGGAAGCAGAGCCGGGAACCATAAGGAGAGAATACGGGCATGACATAATGCGCAACGGGGTGCATGCCTCTGATTCGGTAAAATCTGCCCGCCGGGAGATGAAAATAATCGATGTGGAAGGCACCCAGATGAAAAAGCTGGTGCAGGAATACCTGGCGAAAGACAGGAAAATAGTGAACAGTAAGCAGTGAGAAAGTAGTGAGAGGAAGGCTCCCGACAGAAGTCGGGATAGACTTTAGACTATAGACGGGGAGAGGCGGGTAAGCGAGTGCATTGGAATTTGTGCGGAGGCCGGCATGACCCATAGCTCACTAAGTTAAGACTAATGACTAAACTGCCATATGCCTACATTTCATAGGGTAGCGGTTATCTGGGGAGGCCCTTCCCGGGAAAGGGAGGTTTCTTCCCGTTCCGGGAAAAGAGTAAGCAATGCACTTCGGGCCCGGGGACACGAGGTAGTAGAAATAGAATTAACCCCGGAATTGCCCTTTGATTTGAGAAAGGCAAGAGTGGAAGCAGTTTTTATTGCTGTACACGGGAAAGGCGGGGAAGATGGGAAGCTCCAGGGGCTGCTGGAAATAATGGGCATTCCCTACACGGGAAGTGGCGTGCTTGCCTCTGCCCTCTCCATGAATAAAATATTCTGCAAGAAACTCTGGGAAAAAGAAAACATCCCCACCCCGCTATACCAGGAAATAAAAAAAGACCACTTCCTGGAAGATGTAAAAAAGGGCATAAAAAAGTTAGGGCTTCCCCTGGTAGTAAAACCGGTGGCGGAAGGTTCAAGCCTGGGCGTGGAGATGGTAGAGAAAGAGGAGCAGGTTCTTCCCGCCGTGCAAAGGATAAGTGAAGAATTCGGAGAAGTATTCCTGGAGGAATATATCAAGGGAAAAGAAATTACCGTGGGGCTCCTGGGAGAGGGAAATACTCTGCGCGCCTTACCGGTGCTGGAGCTTGCTCCCCAGGGAAATTTTTACGATTACCAGGCCAAGTATACTCCTGGTATGACCGAATTTATCATTCCTGCAGACCTCCCGGCAGAAACTTACCGCATAAGCCAGGAAATAGCCATAAAAGCACATAAAATTCTATCCTGCCGTTCTTTCTCCCGCGTGGATATTATAGTAAGAAAAGATATACCATACGTGCACGATTTGAACACGGTGCCGGGACTCACCGATATTTCAGACCTGCCTGCCCAGGCAGAAGCAGCAGGAATAAGTTATAATGATTTAATAGAGGAGATACTTTCCTATGCCGCCTGCAATAAATTTTGAGCCAGAAATAGGTATTGCATCTTTCATCTGCTACGGAGAAAGACTGCTGACCTGCCTGGAAGATTTTTCCGCATCCGGGTTCAGGTGCCTGGAGCTGTGGGGTATTCCTGCCTTTGGCAATCCCCTGCATTTTCCTTACAAGAACAGAAGATACATAAAGAAATTTGCCTCCCTGATGGAAAAACATCAACTGGTCCCCTATGCCATTCATACCCCTATCCACCCAGGCTGGTCTATTTCTGACCCGGACGAGGAGCTTCGCTTCTTAGCTCTAAGAGAAATCAAGGAATGCATTGAATGTGTCTCCCCCCTGCACGTTCAGATTGCCGTCATCCATGCAGGCGGGCCCTACCAAAATGAAAATGAAGACCTGCAGCTGGAAAAAACGATGAATTCCTTGTTGAGACTGCTTGAGTTCTCCTATCCGAAAGGCATACAGCTGGTGGTAGAGAACAGTATCCCGGGAGTTATAGGAGACAAGCTGGAACACATGGAAAAACTGCGCGATTTCTTGCCGGAAGAGATAGGATTTTGTATAGACACCGGTCATGCATACAATACGGGGGTTCTCGCTGCAATATTTAAGACTCTGGGAGCAAGAGTAAGGCACCTGCATCTCCAGGATACCTTTTTTGCTAAAGATGCCCACCTGATTCCGGGGGAGGGGGAGCTGCCTTGGGAGGAAATTATGCTACAACTAAGAAGGATAGATTATTCGGGAGCCCTTCTCCTGGAAATAAGAGAGCGAAAAGAAGCCTCTTTAAAAGAAGCTTTGCAACGGTCCCGGGAAAGTGTCATCAGGCTCCGGGAAATGCTAAAGGGGAAGGGATAACCAAGGCAAAATCTTTGTTTTACGCATTATAATCCCATAATATGCCTGAAAATGGAGAGTGTATTACTTTTCCGGCGCAAGGAATACCCGGTAAGAAGGGAAAATGCATTTCTTCTCAGGGCTGTTTCACCGCTTAAAAGAGAATTTCCTAAATTCCGCATTTTTTAGGCACTATGATATTCAGCAGAGATAAAATTTCTTTTTGCTGTTTAGTTTGTTCAGGAATTAAGATTTCGTTATCATAGACCTTACATTTCAAATTCCTCATACTCATTAATGCCTCTTCCACTATATATTTATTTTTCAGTTCATTTCTTAAAAACATAAAAACAACGAGGGTTAAAAACATCAGAAATAGATATCCTCTCAGTGTCTCTTCTTTATGAACTCTTAAAGGCAGAAGGTTTAAATCATCCTTTGAAAATCCGAACACCTGCTCAATCTTCACCCTCATATAATACATCGGTACCACCTTATCCTTTTCTATCGGGAAAGAGGAAAAAAGTATCATTATTCCCTTCTTTGAAAGTTCATACTCCAGAGCTTCGTCTCTTTCCCTTCTATCCTCAATACTCTCAATCATTAACTTTCTTATCTCTCTACCCCTACGTTCAGGGTCAAGCACTATGTGGGCATATCCCCTCTTACCATATAATTCAACCTCAGCCTGCTGTATAAACAAAACCCTTTGACCGTACCGAACTGCATTGCTTGCTTTCTCAATCTGAGTCTGAGTGCTGTACTGGCTTATTAACTCCTTGTATACCCTCCTACCTGAGGGTATCCTGATAAGATACTCTATCTCTTCACTGTTTAGTTGTCTTAGATTAGTCTCACTAAAAAATCCAGCATCAAGTAGCACAAAACTACTTCTTAATCCTGTACGTCTCAATTCTTCTATTGTCATACCAAATACACTGACATCAACAATACTACCCCCTACATAACGATAATAAACAGGCATACCACTCTCTTTATCTACTACGCATATCAGCCTTATCTGCATATCTATGCTTAAATTACTATAACCCCACCTCGTTAACCCCAGGCCTATCTCATTGGGCAGTGCAGTTGTATCTATCACTATCCCTTCTGTGTCTTTGAAGTACATCTGGATGTATTTCCTGAAAAATTCCCTCTGCTTACCCTCCCTGCCAAAAACCTTCAGTAACCTGCTCATCCTCTGAGAACTTAATCCCTTTGACCTTGATAAAAGACTCAATACATTACCTTCATACCACAGAGGGAGATGCCTCATCGCTGAGCCTTCAGTGAGCCTGTAGGCTATCATCACCTCTAACTCCTCAGCACTGCCACCAAATATCTCCCTCAACAGTTCATCCATCCCTATCTGCTTCAGAAATTCATAAATCAAGTATCCGTCTCCAAAATCAAGAATCAATCTCTCCTGTGGCCTCTCTCTCGCTCTTTTAAATATCTTCTTCTCCCTGTCAATAACAACACCAAGATATCGGGTTCTCTGCCTCGGTTTTTTACTGGATGAGTCCCAGTAGGCATTCACCTCATATGCATACTCCTTATTGCCAATTTTCTTGTATCTTATAAAGCTCATAATGCCTATTAGGCATTATAACAAAAATAATACCCCAATGTCAACTCCTTTATGATTGAAAGGTTTCTCCCTCTTTATTACTTTCTAATGCCTAAGATGTGAGGAATATAGGAAATTACGCTTTCTCCCGGGAAATCCCACTTAATCACCTCCGAAGAAAGCTCAGTCATATCCATTTATACCAGATTGCATCGGGATAAATCAATGAATACCCGCAGACAGCCCCCTGCTCTGCAATGCAACTATCGGGATAAATCACCCCCTCCACTTTAAGCCTTCCTCCAGCATAATAAGAAAATTTTCCACCGGAACATAGTTAGCAATGGAATTGCCCGAGCCCAGAGCATATCCTCCTTCCGGCATACAATCAGATAGTATCTTTCTCACATACTCTCTTAAGTCTTCCTCTTTCAACCGGGTCAACTTATCCACATCCACTCCGCCTAAAACAGCCACTCTCTTGCCGTACTTCTTTTTAAATTCGGCTACAGGCATAATCTCATCTTCTGGTTTGGTAATATTTTCCGTAAATACTTGCCAGTGTAGGAACGAGGATTCTTCGCCACATCCTCTGGTGCACCCTCAGCCACAATCCATCCTCCTTCCTCTCCCCCTTCAGGCCCCAGGTCTATTATGTAATCGGCATTTTTTATCACTTCCAGGTTATGTTCAATCACAAGCACGGTATTTCCCTTATCCACCAGGCGGTTCAGCACCTGGAGGAGTTTCTCCACATCCGCAAAGTGAAGGCCTGTAGTGGGCTCATCCAGGATATAAAGTGTCCTGCCAGTAGCTACCTTACTGAGTTCCCTGGCCAGTTTTACTCTCTGTGCCTCTCCCCCAGATAACGTGGTGGCGGGTTGCCCCAGTTTTATATAACCTAAACCCACATCATAAAGGGTGGCAAGTTTTCTTTTAAGCAGAGGGACATGGCGGAAAAAGCTTAAAGCCTCCTCCACGCTCATTTCCAGCACATCTGCTATATTTTTTCCCTTGTACTTTACTTCCAGGGTCTCTTTATTATAGCGCTTACCCTTGCAGGCATCGCAGGTGACGTACACATCGGGCAGAAAATGCATCTCTATTTTGAGCATCCCTTCCCCTCCGCAGGTTTCGCACCTTCCTCCCTTGACATTAAAGGAGAATCTTCCCGGAGTGTAGCCTCTTATCTTTGCCTCGGGAGTCTGGGAAAATAATTTACGTATGGGAGTGAAGGTATCAGAATAGGTAGCAGGATTAGAGCGCGGGGTTCTTCCTATGGGTTCCTGCGTAATATGAATAACTTTGTCAACATGTTCAACTCCTTTAATCTCCGAAAAATTACCCGGTTCCTCCCGGGAAGTGTATATGATTTTTGCCAGTGCCCGGTAAATAATTTCTTCCACCAGGGTACTCTTTCCCGAACCACTGACACCGGTAACGCAGATGAAAAGACCCAAAGGCAGCTTCACATGGATGTTTTTCAGGTTATGTTCCCTGGCTCCTACAATCTCAAGAAATTTACCCTGGCCTGTCCTTCTACTCACCGGCACGGGAATCTTCAACTCTCCCTTAAGATATTTCCCGGTAAGAGAGTCGGGGGCATTCATAATCTCCTCTAAGCTCCCTGCTGCCACCACATTCCCGCCATGTTCTCCAGCTCCGGGGCCCAGGTCAACTATAAAATCAGCACTTCTTATCGTATTTTCATCGTGCTCTACCAGGATTACCGTGTTGCCTATGTCTCTTAAGTTCTTCAGTGTCTCCAGCAACCTGAGATTATCCCTCTGGTGTAAACCGATGGTAGGCTCATCCAAGATATAAAGCACCCCTACAAGCTTTGAGCCAATCTGGGTAGCCAGGCGGATTCTTTCCGCCTCCCCCCCTGACAGGGTTTCAGCCTTCCTATCCAGCGTCAAGTAGTCAAGTCCAACATTTTTCAGGAAACTAAGCCGGGAAATTATTTCTTTTACCACCTGGCCAGCAATCCTGGTTTCCTTCTCGTTGAGGGTAAGTTCCTGGAAAAACTTAAGGGAGTTCTTAACCGACATCTCCGTTATCTCAGCAATATTTTTCCCGCCCACTCTAACCGCAAGGCTCTCCTTTTTCAGCCGCCTGCCCGAACACTCGGGGCAAACTCCCATCCTTATGTAGCGCTTAAATATCTCTTCTCTTACGAAGTTTGAATCCGTCTCCTTGTACCTTCTCTCTAAATTTTTTACTACCCCCTCAAAAGTATCCCGGTAGCGGTGAATATGCCCGCTTCTTTCCACCTCGAACTCTATCTCTTCTTCGCTACCGTAGAGGATGACATTTTTTATCTCTTCCGGCAACTCTTTGAAAGGAACGGCGAGAGAAAAATTATAATGGCGTGATATAGATTTCAGGATACTTCTGAAGTAACGAGCAGTTGACCACTTCCAGCGATGCCTTCGGGTAGTGATAGGATTATTCCAGGGTTCAACCGCACCTTCCTCCAGTGAGAGATTTTCATCGGGAATTACCAGGCGCGGGTCAACTTCCATCTTTTCCCCCAGTCCACTGCACAGTGAGCAGGCACCATAGGGAGAGTTAAAGGAAAACATGCGGGGAGTAAGCTCACTGTAAGAAATGCCACAGACAGGGCAGGCTAATTTTTCTGAAAACACTTTCTCCTCTTCTCCCTTCTCTCCCTTCAGCAAAACCTTTACCAGCCCGCGGGAAATCTTCAGGGCCAGCTCTACTGCCTCGGTTATTCTTGACCTCTCCTTCTCTTCAATCTTTACCCTATCCACCACCACATCAATATCATGGCGTTTGTATCTGGCTAATTCTATTTCCTCCTCCAGGTCATACATTGCCCCATCAATTCTTACCCGTACAAATCCCTCCCTCCTAATCTCCTCCAGCAGTTTCTGGTACTCACCTTTTCTTCCCCGCACCACGGGAGCAAGAATTTGCATCCTCTCTCCGGCAGGAAGAGAGAGAATCAAATCCACTATTTGTTCCGCAGATTGTTTCTCGATTCTCTTTCCGCACCGGAAGCAATAAACTTTCCCCACACTGGCAAAAAGAATTCTTAAATAGTCATATATTTCAGTAACCGTCCCCACCGTGGAGCGTGGATTACGGGGAGGAGCTTTTTGCTCAATAGCAATAGCAGGAGAGAGACCTTCGAGATAATCCACCTCCGGCTTCTCCATCTGCTCCAGGAACTGCCGCGCATAGGCTGATAGGCTCTCCACATATCTTCTCTGTCCCTCTGCATAGATAGTATCAAAAGCAAGGGAGGACTTGCCGGAACCGGAAAGTCCGGTTATCACCACCAGCTTATTACGGGGTATATCCAGGTTTATATCTTTAAGATTATGTTCCCTGGCTCCGCGGATAACGATTTTTTCCATATTTGTAATAAAACTTTTATCCCAGAATCTTTAATATTTTCGCGGTGCTACCCCGCAGATTGAAAGCATCCACGTATCTCATAATAGCCTTCTTAACTGCTGAGACAACATAACCTTCCGGCTCATTCACAATTGCATGCTTCTTTAAATTAGAGTATAACCTGAGAATAGCTTCCCTGACTTTCCCATCATAGTAAACATAATGACCTGCTGTAAGAGTTACTGCCCTTAACTCGGCCGGCATACTCCTCAATTCATCTGCACTCCATTTCTCAGCTTCTCTCAGCCATTTCTTAAAAGGTGCTTTCTGCAAAACAGCATTGCTCATGATATTATACAAATTAGAACTACCTTTACCCAGACTTTTCTCTTCCAAATCTGCCAGCTCCAGCAGAGCCCCTGTCTGGGCAGCAGCAAAATCCGGGCCGACATTCGCACAGGTAATCCCGTACACCGGATGTAGCGAGAGTATTGGGGTGCTCAGATAGTCTGCGTTATGCTCCTTAAAGCCCATCCTGTATTCTTTTGCCACGCGGGGAAGAGAGCTGGCAGCAGTGTAGTCAAAACCCCCCACGTTCTCCAGCATTTTAACCTTGGCACCGGTCTTCCCTACCACAAAAGCCAGGTCAGGCAATCTCCTTCTCCTGAATTCCGCCAGCATCTTATCAATTGACTCTCTGAAACGAGCAGCTGAAACACCTGCACCCGCACTTTCCTCTGTACCTATCTCATAACTCAAGGACGGTTTACCCAAACGCACCCTTTCTTCTTCCGCAAACTCTACCAGGTCCGCTGTCAACCTTATAACTTCCTCCTCATCTATCCTTACGTGGGGAGGAGGCTCAAACGAACAATCAACATGAATTCCTGCATAACCAGCACTTATACAGGCAGTCAGGGTGCGCTTAACCGACTCTATGGCCTCTTCCTTAGCCAGCGATTTCTCCCGTTCCTTGTACCAGGGGCCACAATGGTCCACGCTTACAAAGCGAAGATAGGGACGTTTTAACCCCAGGGTTACCCGGCAAAACTCTTCCATGCTTTCTATCTTTCCCAGAAAACTTTCCTGGTCTAACCCCATCACATATCCCCCTCCCTTATCCTCGCTTACCTGATTCCTGCTGGCTACAAAGAGCAGGGGAAAACCATACTGCATCGCCAATTCAATGGGAGCTTTTATCAACTCCTCGGACATGGGACAGATGCCCAAATGCGTCATCCTCTCTCCCTTTTCGTATAGCCTGTAGGTTCCCTCTACAAGCTCATTAAGTGATATATCTTTGCTCAGTGCCATAACATCCTCCTAATTATAGGTATACAGAAAATAAGAAGCTGCACGGGATGCCGGTTCCCCCATACCTTCGGGGCAAACCCGTAATTTTCTTAACCGTCGAGACAAATTGCCTCATAAATCAGCCAAGATTGGCAAGCGGTAAGTTAATGGTGCTACCAAATGATGCTGCCAATTAACAGAATACCAGAATATCAGAAAAACTCGCTCCCTGTCAATAATAGGGAGTAAATGAGCCCAAGGATATTATACAGATTTGACATCAAATATATAAAAAGAACCGAAAATAAGATAGCAACAAAAACAGGGAAGAAAACACAAGATATTTGCTTTAATTTATTCTATTACTTAACCCCTTGTGCAACTTTTAAGTAATGTTGACTGTCCAGAAAATGCCCTGCCCCCTCCCGCCCCCGATTTATATCGGGGGGGGGTGACTCGTTCACAACCGTATTCCCGGTAAAGCCAGGCAGGCGCAGCCTCCAGCATGAACCTGAAACTTAGATGCAATTTGTGCTTCTCTGCCAGGACAAATAGTCGGACTTATTGCAAAAGATAGAGCCGGAAATTCTTTGCGGGTATCCTTGCTCCCCTGATTATACCTCCGGAAAAATTGACACTATTTTCAGGATAAAGCATACTGACGCTTGCAATCCTCTTCATACCTAACTTTTCAGCATCAATCTTAAGGTCAATTACCTTGTCCTTCACATCAA
>Ga0256830_1000873_pt1 | contig 22277 bp, 16 predicted proteins | sample 128326metaG_FD_190537 | JGI IMG/M metagenome (GOLD analysis project Ga0256830, IMG submission 190537) | Hydrothermal vent microbial communities from Lau Basin, Pacific Ocean - 128-326 | ecosystem: Environmental > Aquatic > Marine > Hydrothermal vents | place: Pacific Ocean: Lau Basin | collected... | reverse complement strand
CTTCTTCCTGAAAAACAAGCAGGGAGAGCTGGAGTTCACGTTACTCGCAGAGGGAATGCGCAAGCTCGCGCTGCTCTGGCTGCTAATCCAGAACGGCACCTTGCTCGACGGCTCGGTGCTGTTTTGGGACGAACCCGAAGCCAACCTGAACCCGATGAAGATCGGCACGCTCGTCAAGATCCTGCTCGAGCTTCAGCGCATGGGTGTGCAGATCCTGATTGCGACGCACGACTACGTCTTGCTCAAAGAGTTTCACCTTCTCATGAAGGAAGAAGACGCCGTCCGGTTCCACGCCCTCTACAGGGACGACGAAGGCAAGGTACAGCACGCATCGACCGATGACTTTCTTGCTATTCATCCTAACGCCATTTCCGACACGTTCACGGATCTTTACAACCGAGAGGTCCGCCGCAGCCTGAAGGTCGACTGATGCCGGCGATCCAGGAAGGAGAGCTTCGGTTTACGTTCCCAGCGGGCGCCGGGGTCCTGCGTTTTGACGGGAATAGCCATGGCCTTTCGCACTGCATGAAAGCAGTCGACTTCATCGTGGAGTTTGCCGATTTCCACCTTTTCGTCGAAGTGAAAGATCCCGACAACACACAGGCGACTCCGCAGCGTCGGCGAGAGTTTGCTAGTCAGCTCGCACAGCCAACATTCCCCAGGGCGATCGCTCGAAAATACCGGGACAGCTTCATCTATCGGTGGGCGGAGCAGAAGCTAGACAAGCCAGTACGTTACGTCGTGTTGCTGCAGCTGTCGACATTGCAAGCCCCGCAGTTTCTGGCGGTCGATCAAGCGCTGAAGAGAGAGCTTCCGGTCTCGAATACACCGCCATCCTGGAGCCGACCTCTCGTCGAAGGTTTGGCCGTTGTCGACATGACCCAGTGGAACGCACTCTGTGTATACGGGACGGTGGAACGTGTCTGACGTGGTCGTCGGCGACTGGGCATGGCTCCCCGCGACTCGGCAGGCCGGCCAGGTCGTCACCAAGAGTCGCCTGTGGGGCACCGAGGTCGTCGAGGTGTGGCTGCCCGCGCAGGGCACGACGGTCCGGGTCACCCTGGACCAAGTCGAAAGCCTGGAGCGGTCCGCGACGAGCGTGAGCCCGGCGAACCTCATCTACGTGGCCGCGGCCGCTCGCATCGCCGACGCGCTCGAGCGGGACGCGCTCGTCGCTCCTCTCGAGGGGACGGTCATCCCGCTCCCGCACCAGATCCACGCGCTGTCACGGGCGATGTCCGGGGACCGCGTCCGCTACCTCCTCGCCGACGAGGTTGGGCTGGGCAAGACCATCGAGGCGGGGCTGATCCTGCGCGAGCTGAAGATCTGCGGCCTGGTCCGCCGCGTCCTCGTCGTCGCGCCGACCGGGCTCGTCACCCAGTGGGTCAGCGAGATGCTAACCCACTTCAACGAGGACTTCCGCCTCGTCATCCCTGGAGACTTCTCGGCCTGGCGCCAGATCGCCGCCGTCGACGAGGGCAAGAACCTGTGGCGCCTGCACGACCAGGTGGTGTGCCCGCTCGACTCCGTGAAGCCCCTCGACGGTCGGCGCGGATGGACCCACGAGCAGGTCGCCCGCTACAACCGCGAGCGATTCGAGGACCTGGTGACCGCGGGGTGGGACCTCATCATCATCGACGAGGCCCATCGCCTGGGGGGTAGCAACGAGCAGGTCGCGCGCTTCCGGCTCGGGGATGCCTTGTCGCAGGCCGCTCCCTATCTCCTGCTGCTGTCGGCCACCCCCCACCAGGGCAAGACCGACGCGTTCCGCCGGCTCCTCGCCTTCGTCGATCGGGAGGCGTTCCCCGATGACGATGCGGTGAGCCAGGAGAACGTCGCGCCCTACGTGATTCGCACGGAGAAGCGGCGCGCGATCGACGCGGACGGTAACCCGCTGTTCAAGCCGCGCCGCACCCAGCTCGTCTCGGTGGAGTGGTCGACCCAGTACCACGACCAGAAGGTCCTCTACGACGCGGTCACGGACTACGTGCGGGAGGGCTACAACCAGGCGCTCCGGGAGAAGAAGACCGCCATCGGCTTCTTGATGATCCTGATGCAGCGCCTCGTGACGTCCAGCACCAGGGCGATCCGGACCGCGCTGGAGCGTCGGCTCCAGGTGCTGCAGCTTCCCGCGGGCCAGCTCAGCCTCTTTCCGGAGGACGTGGGCGAGCAGTGGGCGGCTCTCGACTCCCAGGATCAGATGGAGTCGATCCTCACGAGCCGCCTCAAGGGGCTCAAGAACGAGCGGGCAGAGGTGGAGCTGCTGCTGTCCGCGGCCCGGCGTTGCGAGGCAAAGGGGCCGGACGTCAAGGCGCAGGCCCTGCTCGACTGGATCCACAAGCTCCAGCGCGAGGAGAACGACCCGGACCTGAAGATCCTGGTGTTCACCGAGTTCGTCCCGACTCAGGAGATGCTCGCCGAGTTCCTGGGCGACCGCGGGTTCAAGGTGGTCTGCCTCAACGGCTCGCTCAGCCTCGACGAGCGGCGGCAGGTCCAGCGCGCCTTCGCGGACGACGCTCGCGTGTTGATCTCCACCGACGCCGGCGGCGAGGGGCTCAACCTCCAATTCTGCCACGTGGTCTTCAACTACGACCTGCCGTGGAACCCGATGAAGCTCGAGCAGCGCATCGGCCGCGTGGACCGTATCGGCCAGGCCCACGTCGTGCGCGCCCAGAACTTCGCCCTCGAGGACACGGTGGAGCTGCGCGTGCGCGAGGTCCTGGAGGAGAAGCTCGAGCGGATCCTCGAGGAGTTCGGCGTGGACAAGCTGGCCGACGTCCTGGACTCCGAGGAGGGGGGCGTCGACTTCGACGACCTCTACATCAGCGCCGTCCTGACGCCGGAGGAGGCAGAGGCCAGGGCGAACGAGCTGGCCGTGCGGATCCGCGAGCGCGCCGAGGCGGCCAAGGAAGGCTCGAAGATCCTGGGCGCCACGCCCGAGCTCGACCCAAGCGCGGCGCAGAAGATCGCCGGGCACCAGGTCCCGTACTGGACCGAGCGGATGACCGTCGCGTACCTGCGAAGCCGCCAGGACGAAGGTGCTGAGGCTGCCAATGACGATGTGGGCTACCACCTCCGCTGGCCGGACGGCACTTCGTTTCGCCGCGCCGTCTTCACCCGACGTGAGGCGGAAACAGGAGGGACGACACTCCTGTCCCTGGAGCACCGCCAAGTGCGGGCGCTCACCGCGCGAATTCCGCTCTTCGCGCCGGGGCAGCCTCTTTTGGGCATCGTGCTCGACGGCATATCCGACAAGGTGTCGGGCACGTGGTCGCTCTGGCGGATTGCCCTGCGTGCAGCGGACAGCCGGGCCCAGCGGGTCTTGCCTCTCTTCCTGAGCGACGATGGACGTGTCCTGGCGCCGACGGCGCGTGCCATCTGGGACCGCCTGATCGATCTAGATGAAGGCTCTTGTCCGATCACCCCGGTGGTGGTGGGTCGCGAGGAAGCGCGATCGATCTACGACCAGGTCAGGGCGCAGGCCGAGGTGCACGGGCACCATCTGTTCGATGAGCTGATCGATGCGCACCGAGAGCGCGTGCAGCGAGAACGGGAGAAGGGGAACCGGGCGTTCGCGGCGCGACGCTTAGGCGTCGAGCGGATCGGCCTCCCCCAGGTGCGAAAGCACCGCCTCGATGAGCTGGAGAGGGAGGAAACGGAGTGGGCAGCCGAGTTGCAGGCTCGCGGCGACGCGCTCCCCGAGCTCACTGCCCTCGTGTTGATCCGCGTTGCTCGACCGGGAGAGATCGCATGAGCGGTAGCAAGCAGCGAGCGCGGACCGGTGCAGGGTGGCGCGAGCCAATCCTCAGGCACTTCACGCCCGAGATCGCTGCTGCGAGCAGGCTCACCATCGTCGCCGACCCGGACCTCCTCCTGACCGAGCAGGAGATCTTGGATGCCCTGCGATCGCGCGGCTACGACCTCATCCCCTTCGATGACCACGTGGCCTTCCGTTTCGCCTACGAGAGCCGCTACCGGCAGCTCTGGGACCGCGGCGAGAAGACGAACCTCGTCGTGGTCCTGCGCACGCCTCGGGACGACCTCGACGCGCTTCCCTACGACCTGCTGGAACAGGCGCGCCGTTATGAACGCTGCCTCTCCTTCACGATCGCAGCGCTCTTCCCGAACCTCGTCCCGAACATCGTCGCCCAGCTCGACCGGAGCGACTTCGACGTCCTGTACAAGGCGCAGGAAGAACAGGCGCCGGGTCAGCCTGGCGTCAACGCGACCAAGGATTTCATCCTCCGGCACGTCTTCAAGGTCGCACCCGAGCTGATCGAGAAGCCCGCCGATCTGCTCCACGTGCTTCTTCGGCGCCACTACCGAGGGCTCCAGTTCCCGACGGAGCTGGATGAGAGGTTCGTGCACCTGCTGAGACTGAGCGGTCGGTGGGCAGACTGGCCGCTCGAGCAAATCGTACCGAGCCGCGCATCCTTCCTGAGCTTTCTGCAGGAGCGGTGGCCCATCTTTCTTCGGTCGCGAGTCGCGAGTCACGAGTCTCGACTCGGAGAGCCAGAGACCCCCTACGAGCTTCGGTTCGAGGGTCCGGCCGACATCCCGTTCGACCACGACGACGTAAGGATCTACGTCGACAACCTCTTCGTGGAAGGACACCTGGAGCCGACCGACGCGGTCGTCGCGTCCGAGGTTCCAGCCCCGTGGATGCTCGTCGGCGTGGTGGGGGCCGACGCGGGCAAGGGCGACGCGGAGCGCTTCAAGCGGCTGCTCGCCCGGCTCGAGGAGGAGCTGCCAGGACGGGATGCCAGCCATCGAAGCTGGGCAGACTACGCGCGGGTGTGGGCCGAGTGGGCGGCGCTCCGGTGGGAGCTGGGAGACGACCCTACGGCCAAGTCGCGTGACGACTGGGAGACGCTTCACGACGCGATCGAGGCGTCGTTCGCCTCATGGATGACAGACCACTTCGCCTCGCTCCACAACCTCTCCTTCGTGCAGCGGCCGGTGATGGTGCACCACGTCCCCCATCACATCGCGCGTCGCTTCACCGCGACCGGAGCGGGAGCCCCCGGCGCGCGGATGACGCGCCATGCCCTGGTCGTCGTCGATGGGCTGGCTCTCGACCAGTGGGTGCCCCTGCGCGCCGCGCTGCGCGAGCAGCTCGGCCCGGACACGGTGGTCGAGGAAGACGCCTCCTTCGCGTGGGTGCCGACGCTGATAGGCGTCTCGCGCCAGTCGTTCTTCGCCGGTGAGCCTCCCTTCTTCTTCGGCACCACCCTGGGGTCGACGCACAAGGAGAAGAGCCACTGGCAGCGCTTCTGGGAGGAGCGCGGCGCGCGGCGGCTGGAGATCGGCTACGCCTGCCAGAAGAAGCAGGAGCCCGACGAGGTGTTCCTGGAGCGGGTCCGAGACATCTCGAGCCACCCGAAGATGCGCCTGCTCGGGCTGGTAGTCGGCACGGTCGACCAATCGATGCACGGGGTCGTCACGGGGACGAGTGGCCTTCACAGCATCGTCCGCGACTGGGCCCGCAGCGGCGCGTTCGGGAGGCTCATCGGAACGCTGCTCGACGACGGCTACGAGGTGTTCATCACCGCGGACCACGGCAACATCGCAGGAAGCGGCATCGGCAAGCCGAACGTGGGCGCCATCGCGGACGAGCGCGGCGAACGCGTCCACGTGTTCGTCGACGATCGCACGCGGGAGAAGGTGCGCGCCGAGTTCCCCGAGAGCCTCCCATGGCCGCAGATCGGCTTGCCGGAGACCTATCGTCCTCTCCTGGCTCCTGGTCGCAGCGCCTTCATCCACGAGGGCAAGACCACTGTGGCGCACGGCGGGATCGCCATGGAGGAGGTCATCGTCCCCTTCGTCAGGGTGGAGAGAGGGGGATGATGACGAACGGCCACGGCATTGGGATCGACCGCCGCCTGGACATCGAGTGGCTGGACGCCGTGGCGGGGCAGGTTACCGCCGGAGCTTCCGAGCCCGAGATCCGCTCCTTCCTGTTCCGGCTCCTCGACGGGGTGGTCGCCGGCGGCAACCGCCGCGGGACGGCCTGCCACAAGACGGTGGGCGTCCTGTCGCGGACCTGGGTGAACGTGGCCCCCGCCTCGCGGAGCCTGCGCGATCGAGGCGCCAAGCTGCTTCCGACCTTGGACGCCGAGCAGCGAGTGGCTCTGCACTGGGCGATGCTGACGGCCGCCTACCCGTTCTTTCGCGACGTCGCGACGAATGCCGGCCGGCTGCTCGCGCTCCAAGGCAACCTGGCCCTGGCGCAGCTCACCCGTCGCATGCGCGAGGGCTGGGGAGACCGGTCGACGATGACTCGAGCCGTGCAACGCGTTGTTCGCTCGATGGTCCAGTGGAACGTCCTCGTGGACAGCGACACGAGGGGGATCTACGAGCGGCCCGCGAGGATCATCATCGTCCCACCTCCCGTCGGGAAACTGCTTCTGGAAGCCCTGCTCCTGCAAGCTGAGGAGAAGAGCCTGCCGGTGGAGCAGGCCCTGCGGCATCCCGGCTTCTTCCCGTTCCACATCGAGTTGCGAGCTCATCAGCTCCGCAGGTCGGATCGGTTCGACATCCATCGCCAGGGGCTCGACGTGGATGTGGTCACGCTGGTTCGACCCCAGAACCTGCAGGAGGCCGCGCAGCCGCGGTGAGTGTCAGGGTAGTGGGCCGCAGTGGACACTCGGCAGGGAGACAACGCGAGGGGATCGTGAGTCCCATCCGGCGCGAAGCAGGGATCGGGGGCCGCGATTCAAGGCCCGCCCGAAGGGCCGGGCGCCTCCCGCCGGGGGCGGGGAGGCGCGGCCCGGCGGTCTCCGTTCAGGAGACGGTCCAGGTGTTGCCCGCGTAGATCAGGGATTCGAGATCGCGGTCCCCCCGCGCCTTCCGGATCTCCTCGATCTGCAGGTGGACCTCCCGGTCGTAAGGCATCCTCCCGTCGAAGGACCGGATCACGCCGATGGCGGTCGGGTCGATCCCCTCCCGGAGCTGGGTCATCGCGAAGGAGAGGGCGGGGTTCGGATCCCGCGCGTTCCAGACCGGAAGATCCTCCTTCGTCCAGACCTTTCCGTGTTCATCGGGCTCCCCGAGCTTGACCGGGCGCACGGCGAAGCTGTCGAAGACGAGCCCCTTGTCCAGTTCCTTCCCGTAGACCAGGGGTTCGCCGTGACGGACGTCCACCAGCATGTCGTCGCGGACTTCCTTCTTGACGATCGGATCGTAGGCGCCGTTGTTGAAGATGTTGCAGTTCTGGAAGATTTCGACGAAGGCCGTGCCCTCGTGCTCGGCCGCGGCCTTCAGGACCTCGCGCATGTGCTTGCCCATAACGTCGACCGCCCGGGCGACGAAGGTCGCCCCGGCGCCGATCGCGAGCGCCAGCGGGTTGAAGGGCTGGTCGACCGATCCGAAGGGCGTCGACTTCGTGACCTTCCCGTGCTCGGAGGTCGGGGAGTACTGCCCCTTCGTCAACCCGTAGATCCGGTTGTTGAAGAGCAGGACCTTGAGCCCGATGTTGCGGCGGAGCATGTGGATGAAGTGATTCCCGCCGATCGAGAGGGCGTCGCCGTCCCCGGTGACGACCCAGACGTTCAGCTCCGGATTCGCGAGCTTGATCCCCGAGGCGATCGCCGGAGCGCGCCCGTGGATCGAGTGCATCCCGTAGGTCTCCATGTAGTACGGGAAGCGGCTCGAGCAGCCGATGCCCGAGACCAGGACGGTCCGGTCCCGGTCCAGGCCGAGTTCGGCGAAGACCTGCTGCACGGCGTTCAGGATTCCGTAGTCCCCGCAGCCGGGGCACCAGCGGACGTCCTGGTCGGACTTGTAGAGGGCCTTGTTGGGCTTCTTGGGCTTGGCGTCGGCGGCGGTCATCGCAGCACCTCCCGGATCTTCTCGTGGATTTCGATGTTGCTGAAGGGGCGCCCCGTGACCTTGCTGAAGGGCACGTACTCGGCCGGAATCTGCGAAGCCAGGACCTTGTGGAGCTGGCCGAGGTTCATCTCGGGAATCAGGATCCGCTCGAAGCGGGCGAAGGTCTCCTTCAGGGAGAGCGGCAGAGGCCAGACGTGCCGGAGATGGAGCCTCGAGACCTTCAATCCCTCCTCCCGGGCGCGGTTCACGCCGCCGGTGATCGAACCGAGCGTCGATCCCCAGCCGACGACGAGGAGGTCCCCGGACTCCTCGCCGAAGAACTCGGGCTCAGGGATGTCCTTCGCGATGCCCTGAACCTTGGCCTCCCTCGTCTTGATCATGTGGAAGTGGTTCTCCGGGTCGTAGCTGACGTTCCCGGTGCCGTCCTCCTTCTCGAGGCCTCCGATCCTGTGGTGCAGGCCGGGCGTCCCCGGGGGAGCCCAGGGCCGGGCGAGCGTCTCCGGATCGCGGGAGTACGGAAGGAAGCCTTCCCGCTCGGTGTGGAAGCGGACCTCGATCTTCGGAAGGTCCTCGATCCGAGGCAGTCTCCAGGGTTCGGAGCCGTTCGCGAGGTAGCCGTCCGAGAGGAGGAGGACGGGGGTCATGTACTTCGTCGCGATCCGGAAGGCCTCGATCGCCATGTAGAAGCAGTCCGCGGGCGTCGCCGCGGCGAGCACCGGCACCGGACACTCGCCGTTGCGCCCCCAGACGGCCTGCAGCAGGTCCGCCTGCTCGGTCTTCGTCGGGAGCCCGGTCGAGGGGCCTCCGCGCTGCACGTTGACGATGACGAGCGGAAGCTCGGTCATGACCGCGAGTCCGATCGCCTCGGTCTTGAGGGCGATCCCCGGTCCCGAACTCGTCGTCACCGCGAGCTTCCCGGCGAAGGAGGCGCCGATGGCCGAACAGATCCCGGCGATCTCGTCCTCGGCCTGGAAGGTGATGACGCCGTCCTGCTTGTATCCCGAGAGCTGCTGAAGGATCTCGCTGGCGGGGGTGATCGGGTAGGACCCCAGGAAGAGCTGGACGCCGCTCAGCTTGGAGGCGGCGAGCAGGCCGAGCCCCATCGCCTGGTTCCCGACGATGTTGCGGTAGGTGCCGGAGGGCAGCTTGGCGGGTTCGACCTGGTAGGTCGTATGCAGGAGTTCGGCCGTCTCCGCGTAGTTGTAGCCGGCCTTGAGGACGGCGATGTTGGCCGCGGCGACCTCGGGCTTCTTGCCGAAGCGCTCCTCGATCCCCCGGATCGTCGGCTCGAGGTCCCGGTTGAAGATCCAGAAAAGGATTCCGAGGGCCGCGAAGTTCTTGCAGCGCAGTTGCGCCTTCCCCTCGAGGTCCGAATCCTTGAGGGTCTCCTTCGTCAGGTGGTTGAGGTCGACCTTGAGGACCTTGTATCCGTCGAGATAGTCCGGATCCTCGAGAGGGTCGGCCTCGAACTCGGCCTTCGTCCAGTCCGTCTTGTTGAAGTTGCCCGTGTTCACGAGGACGATCCCGCCCTTCTTGGTCTGGGGCAGGCAGACCTTCAGGGCGGCCGGGTTCATCGCGACGAGGACGTCGGCCTTGTCCCCCGGAGTATGGATGTCGAAGCTCGAGAAACGGACCTGGAAGGCGCTGACGCCGGGAATCGTTCCGGCGGGAGCCCGGATCTCGGCCGGGTAGTCCGGAAAGGTCGCGAGGTCGTTCCCGAAGAGGGCGACGTTGTTCGTGAATTCCCCCCCCGTCAGCTGCATTCCGTCTCCGGAATCCCCGGCGAAGCGGATGATCGCCTCCTCCAGGTGCTCGATCTTGCGGGCCGAAGCCGCCTCACCCTCGGTCTGGGTCGTGCTGGTCATTTCGGGTTCCCCATGAGGACCGCGCCTCTCCGAGGCCGTCCCCCGGACGGCCCCTCAGGTAAAGGGACGCAATCGGTCGAAGCCGCGGCCCGGACGGGGTCCGGCGGCGAGAAATAAAGGTCATCAGCATAGCGATCGGCCGGATCGCGGGGAATGGCGCAGTCCTTCCATTTCCCCCGATGGTTGCGGCATTTCGTCCCCATGTCCGAAATTCGTGCGCATCCCCAAGGTCCGCCTTGCGCATTCGTCGCTTTCCGCGCGGGAGACCCCGTGTCCGAGCCCTCGCGCCTCAACCCCGGAACGCCTTCATCCTCCGCGCGAACCCCTCCAGGCGATCCCGGACCCTTCCGAGGAGACTCCCGGGCCGGTTCGGCGCCCCGGCCGGAAGACCGGTCAGGATCTCGAGGACCTCCTTCAGATCCTCGACGAGCCAGACCCGGAAATCCCCGCGTTCGACCGCCTTGAGGACTTCCGGATCGAGGCAGAGGTCTCCCTTGTTCGCGATGGGCAGGATCACGCCGGTTCCGCGGCGGACCCCCTTCGCGAGGCATGCCCGCCAAAATCCCTCGACCTTGGCGTTCACCCCCCCGACGGCCTGGATCCTGCCCTGCTGGTCGACCGACCCGGTCATCGCGAGGTTCTGGCGAATCGGGACCTCGGCGATCGCCGAGAGGAGGGCGACGAGTTCGGCGGCCGAGGCGCTGTCCCCGTCGATCCCCGAATAGGACTGTTCGAAGCAGAGGCTCGCGCTCAGGCAGAGCGGAAAGTCGCGCGCGAACAGCCCCGTCAGGTATCCGCTCAGGATCTGGACGCCCTTCATGTGGATCGGCCCGGAGAGTTCGGATTCCCGCTCGATGTCGATGACTCCGAGTTCGCCGACCCCGACCCGCGCGCTCAGGCGCACCGGCCGGCCGTATTCGAAGAGCCCCCCGTCGAGGATGACGAGGCCGTTCAGTTCCCCGACGGCCTTCCCGGCCAGCGGCAGCCTCACGAGACCGCGGCGCAGGAGGTCGAGATAACGTTCCTCGGGGAGGTTCATCCGGCGGCGGCGCTGAGTCTCCGCCTCGAGGAAGTCCCGGCGCTCGACGGCCTCCGCCCCCCGCCTTCCGGCCAGGTAGGAGGCCTCGCGGTAGAGGTCGGCCATCTCCCCGAAGCGCGTCGAGAGCCGCGTGCGGTTCCCCGCGCGCCGGACCCCGGCCTCGACGAAACGCCCGAGCCCCTCGGGCGTCGGCGGAAGGAGCCCCTCCTTCTCGTGGAGGTCCTTCGCGAATGCGGCGTAGCGCCGCCGGTTCGTCCGGGTGTTCGGCATCGAACGGTCGAACTCGGCGTGGATCTTGAAGATCTTCCGGAACTCCGGATCCTCCGCGGCCATCGCGGCGTAGGTCCCGGGTTCTCCGATCAGGACGACCTTGACCTCGACCGGAATCGGCTGGGGTTGGAGGGGGCTGGCCACGCCCTGCCCCTGGGATTCGACGCTGCGGATCTCGCAGAGGTTCGTCTTGAGGACCCGCTTCAGCATCGGCCAGACCCCCTGACCGCCGAGCACGTCGACCAGGCGGAGGACGAGGTACCCCCCGTCGGCGCGGACCAGGCTCCCGGAGCGGATCTGGGACAGGCGCGGCTCCTCCCCCTCGGGTCCGGGCAGGATGGATCCGAAGAGGTTCTCGAAGGTCGGATTCGATTCGAACAGGACCGGACAGTCGTCCCCGTCCTTCGTCCGCTGGAAGAGGGGGGCGATCTCGAGCGGACGCGGCAGCGGGTCCGGAGGCTCCTCGCGACCCTCGGTCCAGGCCAGGATCCGGTCGGGGTGCTCGTGGAGCCAGGTCTGCAAGGCGCGCAGGTAGGTCTCGCAGGATTCCTTCCAGCGTTCGACGAGCCTGTCGAAGACGGGACCGAGAATGCCGTCGGCCGTCTGCCGCATCAGGGCCCGGACCTTGTCGAAGAGTCCGAGCTGCAGGTCCCGTGCGCGGCCCTGGATCTCCCGCAGGCGGGCGACGAGGGGATCGCGCTGCGCGAGCATGCGCTTCGCCGCCTCCCGGTCGAGCTTCCCTTCCTTGATGCCCTTCGCGAGGCCCTCGGGGGGGACCGGTTCTCCGTCGAGGACCGGAAAGATGTCCTGCCCGGTCGGCTGGCCCTTCTCGTCCTGGAAGGTCACGAGGGCGAGCCCGTGCTCCTTGCAGTTCGCGACGAGATCCCCGTAGAGGCGGTTCTCCTCCTCCCGCGCCTCTTCCCGGAGGGCCTGGATGCGACGCTCGAGGGCCGGGGAGCGGAGGGTCCGGGCCAGCATCCCGAAGAGGATCCGGTGCAGGCGGCCCATGTCGGCGAGGAAGGCCTTCCCCCGCCCGCGGGGAAGACAGAGGAGGCGGGGTTCGTAGGGGTGCTCGAAGTCGGGGACGAAGAAGCGGTCGGGGGCGGGGCGGCAGATCGCTTGGATCTCCCGGAGCAGCTCGGCCACGGAGGCCGCCCGGCGCGTTCCCGTGAGGCCCGAGACGAAGAGGTTGTATCCGGGTCCGTAGAGTTCCATGCCGAGGCGGAGGGCCTCGAGGGCGCGTTCCTGGCCGATCAGGGTGCCGGCCGTCGGTTCGACCCTCTCGAAATCGAGGGGCGGACAGGACCAGTGCAGGGTCTCGACGCCGACCGGTTCCAGGTTCTTTTTTTTCATGAGGCGCATCCTAACGGGGGGACCGGCCGGGAACGGAGATCCGCGGAACCCGGATCTCTCACGGAACGCGGACGACCCGCGTAGGATGGAACTCCCGTCCCCGATCCCCGCCGGGCCGAGCCCCGGAGTTCGAACATGCGCATGCGCTCCCCTGCCCGCGAGACCCGCCCCGCCTCACGCTCCGCCGCCCGCGGGAGGGGCCTCGGCCCCCTTCCCGCCGCCCTCGCCCTCTTTCTCCCCGCCGCCCTCGCCGGGGGCGCGGCCGCCCAGACGGCCCGCAGGCTTCCCCGGGAAAAGATCTGGCCGGCCCCGACCGCCGAGGACTGGAAGAAGCCGGTCGCCGTCCGCTGGCAGCGGACCTGGGAGGACGCGCTGGCGGTCGCGCGGGCCGCGAGGCTCCCGATCCTGGTCTGCGTGAACATGGACGGGGAGATCGCGAGCGAGCACTACGCGGGCGTCGTCTATCGGCGCCCGGAGACGAGGAGGCTGTTCGCGGGCTACGTGCCGGTCGTCGCCTCGGTCTATCGCCACAATCCCCGCGACCACGACGAGAAGGGACGGCGGATCCCCTGCCCCCGCTTCGGGACCGTGACCTGCGGGGAGCACATCGCGATCGAGACCCTCCTCTACGAGAAGTATTTCGACGGGAAGCGGATCGCGCCCCGCCATCTCCGGATCGACCTCGAGGGGGCCAAGAGCTTCGACGTCATGCTGACCTGGGACGTCGTCTCCGTGCTCACGGCGATCCGCGAGGGCGCGGGGAAGACCCCGCCGATCACCGAACGAGGCGATCGGGATCCGGTCGATCTCGTCGCCTCGAGGGACAGCCGAGACCGCGAGCGGGTCGAGAAGGCCTTCCTCGAGGCGGACCCCGGCGGGAAGCGAAGGCTCCTCGAGGCCGCGTTCCGGCATCCCGAGGCCGCCCCCGGAGGACTCCTGCGGCTCGCCCTGCACGAACTCGACCCCGGGCTCGTCGACCTCGCCCTGCGCGCCCTCGCGCGGACGGATTCGCCCGACCTGACCGCCCTCCTCTACGAAGCCCTGAACTCGACTCCGAAGGGGCCGCGCCGCGAGGCCCTTCTCGCGACCCTCCGCAGGCTCGCCGAGCGTTCGGTCCTCGCCCGGCGCCTCAGCGCCGTCGAGGCCGCGGCCTCGGGCTCCTCGGGACCCCTGGACCTGGCTCGATGGCGCCGCGGGCTCGAGACGCCGGCCGGCGCCGCTCCGGCCGACCGGGGGCGTCTCGCCGCGCGTCTCGACGCGCTCGAGACCCGCTCCTATCGGCCCGATCCCCGAGCGAAGCTCGAGTTCGCGGCGGCCAACGTCGAGCTGGCCCTCGACCCCTCCTCGAGGGCTCCCCTCCGTCTCGGACTCGGATCGAAACGGAGCTTCGCTTCCCTCCTCCTCGAGGACGCGGAACGGGCCGCCCGGGAGGCCCTCTCCCTCGGCGCCTCGGACTGGCACCTCCACGCCGTCCTGGCGGTGACCGCGCAGGGTCTCGGCCGCCCCCGCGAGGCCCTCGCGCACGCGGTCCGCGCCGTCCCCGCGATCCCCCCCGGCGAGGGGAGCCGTCTCGCGATGAAGACCCTCGAGACCTTCGCCTACGAACGCCAGAGGGAGATCATCCGGAGGATCCGGGCCGGGAAGCGCTGGCCGCATTCCTGGATCCGCGACCTGCACGCCGCCTACGCCGTTCTCGACCGGCACCCCTTCGGCACCGACCGGCATTTCGCCGACCACTACGACTTCCTCCACTGGCTCAAGGCCCACGGGCCCGCCGCGCGCTGCCTCCGGCAGGGCCTCGAACGCTTCCCCGCCTCCCCCCTCCTCCATGCCCGCCTGCGCCGCCACCTGCTGCGGAGGAAGGGCCCGGAGGGGCTCGAACGGGAGTATCGAAGCCGCCTCGCCGCCTCCCCGCAGGCCCGGGGTCTCCCCTACCAGGCCGCCCTGGCCTCGCTCGCCGCCGCGGAGGCCTACCGCCGCGCCCGCGAACCCGGGCGGGCCCGGGATGCCTACGACCGGGCCCTCGACCTCTTCCGGACGGCCGGGGAACGCGATCCCGCGACCGAACCCTCCTGCGCGCACGGACGATCCTTGGCCCTGGCCGGGAAGGCCCGGATCGCCCTCGAGGCGGAGCGCTGGATCGAGGCCGCTGAACTCTGCCTCGCGGCCTTCGCGGAACGCCCCGAGAGCGCGGCCGCAAGGGACGGCCTCAATCTCTCGGCGGTCGACACCGCGAAGATGTGCCTGACCCGGCTCCGCGAGGCCGGCGAGGACGAGGCCGCCCGGCGTCTCGCGGAGGGTCTCGGGGAACTCGACCCCGCCCTCCTCGCCCTGCCCCCCTTCGAGCGGGGACTCGGAGGCCGGCGGTCCGCCCCGCGCCGCCGCCGTTGAGCCCCCGCGCCCCCCGCCGGCCCTTCCCCTCCCGAACGCGGCGGATTCAGTCCCGGAGATCCAGGTCCCTGCGTTCCCCCCCCACGACCGCGTAGCGCGCCCCCGGCCACACGCATTCCGCGCCGCCGTCACCGTGGAGCTGGATCCCGGTGAAGACCGCAAAATCGCAGCGCTCGACGTCGACGCAGCGGGAGATCAGGGTCTCGAGATCCTCACGGACGACCTCGTGGGCGACCCGCGTCAGCTCGACCAGGCCGGAGACCTCCGCGCCCCCGAGCTTCCGGTGGAGCCGCCGCTTGAGCAGGCCGTATTCGAGGTCGTCGGGATCGAGTTCGAGTTCGGGGCCGCCGCCCTCGATCTCCTCGAGGAGCGCCCGCAAGGCCCCGCAGGCGGCGGAGGTCCCCTTCCTCCCGGGCCGGGCGCAACGGCCGATCCCCCCCTCCTCCGAGATCGCGAGGTGCGGCATCGCGAAGAAGACGGGCCGCTCCCGGCCGTCCTCGTTCGGCGCGTGTCCGAGGGCGGCGCGGAAGCCGGTCTTCCCGAGGAGGAGCATCCCCCCGAGGCTCGAGAAGTTGAAGGCTTCCCCCCAGCAGGCATGGATCGCGTCGACCATCGCCCGCGTCCGCTCGTCCCGGCAGAGCCCGACGCAGGCGATCGCGTTCTCCCGCCGGAAACCGAGGGGGGCCAGCGCCTTCCTCCCCGCCTCCAGAAAGGCCTCCAGCGGCATCGCGTCGGGGAAGACCGCCTCGATCGCGGGGGGGAGTCTCCCGGCCGCCTTCATTCCCTCCCCTCCTTCCGGACGATCTCATACCCGGCGAAGTGCTTCCACCCCCCCTCCCCATCGCCGGCCTCGATCACGAGCCTCCAACTCCCCTTCGTCTCGTCATAGTCCAGGGTATCGCGGAAGCAGGTCTTCTCGTAAGGGACGATGAAGCGGACCCGGTTCCCATGGATCCCGCCGGTTCCGTGGGGGATCGAGGCAAGCGCGCCGAAGCGATCCAGCCAGTGGGCGATCAGGGTCCCGCTCTCCCGGTCGAAGCCGAGGAAGACCTGGGCCTCGTACTGCGGGGGGTCGCTGACATCCTTCATGTGGAGTTCGGTGAAGGCCCCGCCGAGGACCGGTCCGGCCTCCAGGTCGTAGGTGACGGGCTTGCCCATGACATCGCCGCGCATCGTCCATCGCCCGTCCAGGGCCGCGAGGAGCGAGGGTCTCGGATCGTGCATTCCGACCTCCTGTCCCGGGAAGACGCATCCCGTGAAAAAGAACGACAGCGACAAGCAGGCGAGGAGACGCATCACCGCCCCCCGCGCCGTGTCCTCGGGGGAAGGCGGCCGGGCGGGCGGATCCCGCGGCCGCGGCGACCGGTCAGGCGGTCGCCGAGGTCGTCGCGGGCCTTCTCCGCCAGCCGCCGCAGGCGGGCGACGACCTCGGGGTGCTCCGAGGCGACGTTCTTGGTCTCGCCCGGATCCCGTTTCAGGTCGAAGAGCGCGAGCCCGATCCGCGCCCTCTCGTAGGGGACGGGGCGGCCCCCGGTCCCCCCCCGCCGGCCGTTCAGGGTCCGGTAGCGGTGCGGGAAGTGCAGCTTGTAGCGCCGGTCGCGCACGGCCTGGAGCTGTCCCCCCGCGTAGTAGAAGAAGAACGCCTCGTGCGGCGAACGCGCGCCCGGCGCGCCGAACATCAGCGGGCGGAGGTCCTTGCCGTCGATCCGGCGCGGGGGAAGCTCCGCGCCGCATAGGGCCGCGAAGGTCGGCAGGATGTCGATCGTCGAGGCCAGCTCGTCGCAGGTCCGGCCCGCGGGGATGCGGCCCGGCCAGCGCATGATCGTCGGCACGCGGCACCCGCCCTCGAACATCGTCCCCTTCCCCTCGCGCAGCGGCCCGGCCGATCCGGCGTGGTCCCCGTAGCTCAGCCAGGGCCCGTTGTCGGAGGTGAAGATCACGAGGGTGTCTTTGGCGAGCCCGTGTTCGTCGAGGCAATCGAGGATCCGCCCGACGGACCAGTCGACTTCCATGACGACGTCGCCGAAGAGCCCGCGTCCGCTCTTCCCCTTGAACTTGTCGGAGACGAAGAGCGGCACATGGACCATGCTGTGCGGGAGGTAGAGAAAGAACGGGCGGTCCTTGTTCCTCGCGATGAAGTCCACGGCCCGTTCCGTGTACCAGGTCGTCAGCATCGCCTGTTCCCTGCCGGTGACCTTCGGCACGACGACGCGTTCCCCCTCGATCAGGGGAAGGTCGGGGTAGCCCCGCTTGCGGCGGGCCGCATTCGCGGGGAGCTTGGCGAAGGCCGGATGCAGCGACCACATGTCGTTCGAGTACGGCAACCCGAAATACTCGTCGAAGCCGTGCCGGAGCGGCAGGAACCTCGGATGACGGCCCAGGTGCCACTTCCCGAAGCAGGCCGTCGCGTATCCCCGGCTCCTTGCGATCTCGGCCAGCGTGACCTCGTCCTCGTTGAGGCCGATCCGCGACCGCGGGCCGAGGGCTCCCGAGATCCCGACGCGCCGGTGGTAGCAGCCGGTCAGGAGGGCGGCCCGCGAGGCCGAGCAGACGGCGGAACTCACCTCGAAGTCGGTGAAGCGCATGCCTTCCCGGGCGAGCCGGTCGAGGTTCGGCGTCTCATAGCCCTTCGCCCCGAAGGGCCCGATGTCGGCGTAGCCCATGTCGTCGATGAAGATCAGCACGAGGTTCGGGGGCCGCCGCGCCCCCTTCCCCTCGACACGGACCCGCTCCCTCGGGCCGGCTCCCGCCTCGGCCCCCTCCGCCCCCGAAGGCGCCGTCCCTCCCGCGCAGCCCGACAGGACCAGCGCGAGCGCCCCTCCGAGGAGTCCCCCACGCAAACGCCTCCGTCCGGTCCCCTCCATGGCCCTCCCGAAGGCCCCCATCATGCCCCCCGACGGGAATCGCGGGGATCGGAGAGGTCGGCCAGGTCGGCGAGACTCCAGGTTCCCCGGTGGCGGAAGAGGCGCTTGCTGAGCCTCGGGTACTCGGCGACGTCGTGGGGAAGGCGCTGCCCGAAGAGCAGGAAGACGAGCAGGTCCTTCCCGTCGTTCCGGATCGCATAGGCCTTCTTCCCGGCCGGCAGCCCGAGGAAGTCGCCCGCCCCGAGTTCGAAGGTCTCGTCGCCGAGTTCGAGCATCCCGCGGCCGGCGAGAACGTAGACGCACTCCTCCTCGTCGTAGTGGATGTGGAACTCGGTCGAGACCCTTCCGGGTTCGATCTCGACGAGGTGCACGCCGAGCTTCGTGAGGCCGACCCGATCCCCGAGCGAGCGGCGCAGGCGGACGGCGTTCGGATTCAGGAAGTGCACGCGGCGCTCCCGGGCCATGCCCTCGATCTCCGCCGCCTTCAACAGCAGGCGTCCCGATTCCTCCAAGGATTCCTCCTTTCAGCCCCCCGCGCCGAACCCCTTGACCGGTCCGACCCCTTACGACCGGGTGAAATCGTACCCCCGCGCGAAGGTGTTCGAAACGGAGAAGCCTCCCGGCTCGTAGAGAGGAAGGGTCAGGTCGATGCGGTTCGAGAAGACCAACCCCAAGGCATTCGCCTTCGGATCGGACCCGATCATCTGGAAGCGAAGCGTCGCTCCGCGCAAGCGCCGCAGCCAGGGGACGCTGATCACCCAGAGCGCAGCCGCATCGCGCGAAGCAATGGCGCGGCTCTGCGTGGGAGTCGGATCCCACCGAAGGTCCTCCAGCCCGACCGGCGGGCAAGGTCCTCCTGAAACGGCACGCGCAGGAACGAGGGACCGCCGCCGACTGGGTGCACAGGGACGGCCTCCGAGCCCCGGGGCCTAGGCTTTCTGGTAGAACAAGGGCTCGAACGATCTCGCCGCCGGCCGGCCGCCGGGCCGGCTCGGGACCCACGCCGGTCCTACCGGGCGGCATCCAACCCAGGCCCCGGAGGTCAACATGCTCAAGATTGCACTCACCGCCTGCTGCTTTTCCGCCGCCTTCTTCTTCGCCGGGCCCAAGATCTTCTACTCGGGTTTCCAGCCCAAGTGGCCGATCGGCAGCGGGGTCAAGGTCGTGCCCGACCTGACGAACGTCTGGTCCTGGCATTTCGAGAACGTCAATAAAGCGAAAACGGGCAAGGTCGAGATCGTGATCGACCAGAACGGCGACGGCAAGCCGGACCAGCTCGACTCCTTCCTCGCCGTGGGGCTGACGGATTCACAGTTCGACTATGGAGGGGATATGGTTGCGCTTAGGAGGAGAAGTATGTGCATGCTCGTCGCCGAAGATGGGACCCACCTATGGAACATGGCCGCCCCTCCCGGCACAATTCCACCCAGCTCAGGTATCCTTCACACTGGCGCCGTATCTCATCATTTCAGCACGCCCTTACTCTTTCCTCGGGGAAAACGCGTATTCCTGACTTGGAATTACAATTATTCGGTCCCAAGCGGGCCCTTTTTTGTCCATCTTGTCGGACGCACGGTCAACCTTTGAACAAACAGGGCAGCCCCGGAATCGACCGTTCGAGGAAAGTAAGATCCCTTCTCGGTACGATCATCGTACGTTCGCACGCCGCATCAGACGAAGCTATGGCGCGGCCCCAAAAGGAGAACGAATCCCGCCGAAAGTCCTCCAGCCCGACCGGCGGGCAAGGTCCTCCTGAAACGGCCCGCGCAGGAACGAGGGACCGCCGCCGACTGGGTGCACAGGGACGGCCTCCGAACCCCGGTGCCTAGGCTTTCTGGTAGAACAAGGGCTCGAACGCTCTCGCCGCCCGCCGGCCGCCGGGCCGGTTCGGGACCCATGCCGGTCCTGCCGGGCGGCGTCCAACCCAGGCCCCGGAGGTCAACATGCTCAAGATTGCGCTCACCACCCTCTTCACCACCTGCGGCCTTTCGGCCGCCTTCTTCTTCGCCGGCCCCAAGATCTTCTACTCCGGCTTCCAGCCCAAGTGGCCGATCGGCAGCGGGGTCAAGGTCGTGCCCGACCCCACGAACATCTGGTCCTGGCATTTTGAGAACGTTGGCTATGCCTATTCCGGCAAGGTCGAGATCGTGATCGACCAGAACGGCGACAGCAAAGCTGATCAATTCGACTCGTTCCTTGCTGTCCTCCTCACCGACATGCAGCTGGTTCGCGGTGGGAGTAATTTTCATTGTGCCCTTGTCGACGCGGACGGCACTGAACTCTGGGACTTATTCCCGGGCAAGCTGGCTGCTGATGCACGAGAATCCAGCCATCGGTTTGTTACGCCATTGGCCTTCCCACGGGGCAAACGAGTTTTCCTTTCATGGGCCGGCCCAATAAGATACAAGTTCTCTGTCCACCTGATCGGAAGGGTGGTGAACCTTTAAAAGCGGCACAAACAAATCCTGTTTCGATGGCGCTATGCGGCAAGAATCCCCCTCTCAAGCGTGAATCCATGCCGTCACGCGTCATTGTTTCCTTGCTCATAATCGAAAATCCAGGACAGAAAAAGCTAAGAGATGAACATGCTCGTTCGAGACGTCAATGTTCTCATTGACCGTGATAATCAGTCACCCCCAAATGTCAGAACGCATGCACGCAGAGTCTCCGTGGGACCGCGTGGTGCGTATGCGGTCACTGTGCTGACGACGGAAACCAACGGGAGTGCTGCAGACGCAAAGCTGAGGATCTACGTAGGTGATGGTTCTCACTGGTCGATTGTGCAGCTCACTAGCTCAGGCGACATTGGTGCAAAGGGACTCGTGAAAGAAACTGGTACGACGAACCACGCCTTCCTTCTGGTTGTACTCGAGGTCCTGACAGCCGGGAAGATGGTTGTCTGCGACCTCAGTATCAACACCGCTTGAGGCCAACGCAGAATGAGGCCATCGATTCCATGGTGCAGGGTGCAGGCGACGGTCGCCAGCGAGGAACCGGCCGTGATCGACTGGGAGGCCGGCGGCGCGGAGGAGTTCACCGCAACGCTCGAGGTCCTGCGGATTCACGGCGTACACCTTGCTGCGCGTCGAGCCGCTGCCGGTCGGAGCCCCCGCAACACCTCCCCTGTGCTGGCCCGCCCGCTCCAGCGCCGCCTCGCACCAGGCCGGGCGAGGATGAGCGGCCGGCCCCAACCACGCGGATTCCTGCTATATAAAGCTGGGAAAGCTCTTGACGCTGGCTGGCTGGTTGGCTGGCTCAAAATCCATGCCGGTCCTGCCGGGCGGCGTCCAACCCAGGCCCCGGAGGTCAACATGCTCAAGATTGCGCTCACCGCCTTTTTCACCACCTGCGGCCTGTCGGCCGCCTTCTTCTTCGCCGGCCCCAAGATCTTCTACTCGGGTTTCCAGCCCAAGTGGCCGATCGGCAGCGGAGTCAAGGTCGTGCCCGACCCTACGAACATCTGGTCGTGGCACTTCGAGAACCTCAATGCAGCGAGAACCGGCAAGGTCGAGATCGTGATCGATCAGAACGGCGACGGCAAGCCGGACCAACTCGACTCGTTCCTCGCGGTCCTCCTGACCGACATCCAGTTCGACTCCTCGAGGAAGAACGGAACGACTGTTATCCGCTGCATCCTCTCAACAACAGGTGGGACGGAGATCTGGAACGCTTCGGGGATGCCCTACCGTCAGGCTGCCGTCGTCTCTCAACATTTCGCGACTCCTTTGGTCTTCCCCCGAGGAAAGCGTGTTTTTTTGGAATGGACAAGTGGTCAATATACAACTTTTAGTGTTCATGCTGTTGGACGGACGGTCAATCTCTAAGGACAATCTCTAAGGAAGATTCGAAGGGTCTCATCTGTCGCTGAACTATGCGGTTTCCGTCGACGTCCGTGATGAAGTTATCAGCTGAGTTCCGGCTAAGACAACTCAACAGTCTTGAGGGGACCATAGGCAATAGCGATAAGGAGAGCAACTGATGCTAGTCAGAGACGTGAATGTCCTTATTGATCAAGGTACACCCCGAAGGCATGCCGCTTCGTGCCAGCGGGGCCAAATGGAAACTATGCCGTAGTAGTGTTAACGACCTACACTAGCAATCAAGGAACACGCGCTGCGGGGGATGCTGTTGCCCGCCTCTACGTCGGTGATGGCTCATTGTGGGTGCCTCAGGGCAGTCCTTTACAAATTGGCACGCTCACGCTGAAAGAGACCAGCTTCAAAACCGAACATGCATTCCTGCTGGTCGTGCTCGAGGTAATAGCTGCAGGGATAGTTTACAGATGCGACCTCAGCATTAACGCAACTTGAGGCTAGCCGCAGGATGAGGTCCTCGATTCCAAGGCGCAGGGTGCAGGCAACGGTCGCCGGCGGGGGACCGGCCTCGTTCGACCGGCGGGTGGTGGGCGTGGAGGAGTTCACCTTGAGGCTCTAGGTCATGTAAGGTGTAACTGTTCGGCGACGCCCATCTTTTTCCTGGGGGGTCATTGGGTAAGACGGAGTGTTTCTCGAAGGAGGAGCACATGTCGAAAGCCCGGAGCAGGCGTGAAGAGGTCCTCAGGTGGTTGGCGGTCCGACAGCGAGAGGGCCTGACCTACGAGGAGTTGGCGAGGCGTTCGGGGATTCCGAGGAACACGCTCACGAGCTGGAGTTCACGCCTGCGGAA
>Ga0256830_1000872_pt1 | contig 22286 bp, 21 predicted proteins | sample 128326metaG_FD_190537 | JGI IMG/M metagenome (GOLD analysis project Ga0256830, IMG submission 190537) | Hydrothermal vent microbial communities from Lau Basin, Pacific Ocean - 128-326 | ecosystem: Environmental > Aquatic > Marine > Hydrothermal vents | place: Pacific Ocean: Lau Basin | collected... | reverse complement strand
ATCGCGTTCGGTGGCGATGGCCGGGAACAGCACCGTGGAAACCGCGCTCGCGAAGCCGTTGAGGGCCGTGGCGGCGAGCGTGAGCGCCACCACATAATAGCCGATCTGCACATCGTCGAACAGCCGGACCACCAGCAGCCGGTCCATCTGCATGCCGAGGATGCCGAGAAGCGCGGTCAGGTGAAAGCCGCCCGCCCGGCGGAGAAGGGCGCTCGCTTCCGCGGGATCCGGCCAGTGCAGCAAGTGGCGCCAGCGGGCGCCCATGCGCAGAGCCGCGGTGACCACGGTCCCGAGCCACGAGGCCCAGAGGAAGGAGACGGCGTCGATGGTACCGATCGCCCAGAGGAGGAGCATGCCGAGGAGATAGACGGCGGAGGGAAGGATGCGCAGCAGGTTGAAGCGGCGGAAACGCAGCTCGGCCTGGTCCAGCGCCAGCAGTGCCAGGGCGAGGAAGTTGAAAGGCAGGAAAAGAAGAAGATAGGCCCGGGCGACCGGAACCAGATCGGCCCGTTCCTCTCCCATCAGAAAGGGCAGCGTCAGAGTCGCCGGGAGAACGGAGACGGCGGCCAGCACCGCGGCGAGCCAGAACACCGTGCTCTCGAACCGGCTCGCTTCCAGCTCGGTGGCATGACGCCGATAGACCGCTCCCTCACCGAGGCTCAGGAAACCGATGCCGGCGAGAAGCCCCGGCCAGAACAGGAGCACGGCCAGCGCACCGCGCTGTTCCGGGCCGAGAAGGCGGGCAGAAAGAATACCCGTCGCCATGCCGATGAGGACGATCACGCCGTTGGTGGCCAACGTCCCCAGAAACGGCCGCAGAAGTGCCGGGCGCGCCATCCCTATGCTTCCGAGCCCGCGCCGATCACCGTCCCCGGCGGCACTGTCGTTCCCGGGCCGAGGCGGGAGAAGGCGCCGATCCAGGCGCCGTCGCCGATGGTGACGGGCTCGCAGAAAAAGCGAAAATGGGGGTCGTTCCAGTCGTGATTGCCGGTGAAGATGTAGGCACCCTGGCTGATGCAGACATGGCTGCCGATGCGAACTTTCGTGTGATTGTCGATCCAGACCATTTCGCCCAGCCAGACATGGTCGCCGATCTCGAGGAACCAGGGGTACTTTATGGACACCCGCGGCTTGCACACGAACCCTCGGCCCACCCGGGCACCGAAGAGGCGCAGGATCGCCGCCTTCGCACGACCCGGCAGCAGGCCCAGGATCGCCCCCTGGAACAGGATCGCGTTCACCAGATACCAGGCCGCCCGCCAAACGAGGTTGCGGTTGCCCGGAATGTCCGGCCTTTCGAAGCGCGAGAGATCGTGCCCCGCGATCCGGCGCCGTCTGACGCCCTTCGGGGTATGCACCGTGGGCGCGGGCGAGGAACCGGATCGCGCGTCCCTCGCCCCGCCATTCGCCGGCCGCGCTCGCCGATCCGCTTCTACCGACATGTTTCGGCCTTCGACCCCAAGGATGCGAGAACGACGCATTCGAGCGCGTCGGCCAAGCGCCTCTGCCCGGTGGCATTGAGGTGGATCGCGTCCCGGTAGGGGTTCTGCATCTCCGCGGTCGCCGCGAGATAATAGGGTCGGAGTTCGACGAACGGGACACCCGCGCGCTCCGCTTCCGCACGCAACAGATCAGCGTACCGCGAGAGCCGTCCCTGCGCTCCCTCCCGTTGCAACTCGTCCCGTTCGGGGTGATGGAGGATCCGGACCTTCTCGACCTTGCTTCGTGCCTCCCTCAGGAGCTGCGCGAACAGTTCCCGCCCCCGCTCCTCGCGGGACCTGTCGGGAGGTGACGTCCGTCCCCCCGCTTCCGTTGGCCACGCCGGCAGATAGCGCGGGAGATAGCGGAAGACGGCCTCCGACAGCGCGAGGACGGGCGTCTTCTCGGGGAAGTCGGGCCCGAGATTCGCCGAGAATTCCGGCACGTCGGCGAGGTCGTGCGATGACACCACGAGGATCGCGATATCCGCATCGAACCAGCCGAACTTGCGCACGTATGCGAGGAGGTTGCCCGGTCCCCAGGAACCCGCCGAGACGTTGGCGACCCACACCGGGCGGTCGAGGCGACTCTGGAACCGTCGCTCGACGATCCGCGTGGCGAGTTCGGCGTCATCCGTCAAGGCACCGCCGTTGATGACGCTGTCACCCATGACGACTACGCGCAATTCGGTGCCGTTCGTTTTCCGTGGCTCGACGTCCCGCGTGGCGCGCATCGAATAATAATTGTAGCATATGTCATTCCCGAAACGCGCGTAACACCGGCTGGGCGCAAAGAGATAGTCGATGTCGGAGTCGCGGATCGTAAGTGGCGGATCGCCGAGGCCGAGGGAAAAACGGGCGAACAGCTCGGCGGACGTGAGTGCGAACAGCACGAGTACGAGCGCCCCGACGACCAGCCGTCTCTTTGTCATCGACATGTGGTTTTCTGACCGAATGCCCCGGCCGCGCTGCTCATATCGCGTTCGTTCGCCCACGCTACCGCCGTTCGGGTGAATCGGCGATCCACCCGGGACGTTTCCTCCCTGGGGTGCCCCGAGGGCACCTCCGTTATGCCGGCGCCGGAGCGCCGGGTTCAGGCCACGCCGAGCAGGCCCTGCCGCGGCAGGCTGACGGTGCGGGGCGCGCCCATGATCTCGAGGAGCACCCGTGCCCGTCCCCGATCGTCCAGCTCCAGGAGCGTACCCAGTAGCTCGGCGAAGGGGCCGCTCAGCACCCGCACCTTCGATCCGGGCCGCAGCCCTGCTCCCAGATCGACTTCCTCGCCGCTTCCCGTCAAGATGCGGAGATCCTCCACCACACCATGGGGCACGGGCAGCGGCCGCTCACCGCTCATGATCAGCGACAGCACACCGAAACTGCCGTTGATGCAGCGCCAGCGCCGGCGCCGGATGTCCAGCGGCACGAACAGATATCCCGGAAACAGCGGCGCCCGCACGGTGCGGGTCCGGCGGGCGTGGCGCACGGTCTTCAAGAGACGCGGCAGGAAGGTGCGGAAGCCCTGGCGACGCAGGTTCGCCACCGCGAGCTCCTCGCGCCGCGGCTGCGTCTGCACCACATACCAGCGCTCGCCGGGGGCGAGAGACGGCGGAGCGCCATTAGTGATGCGGTCCTTCCCGCTCGTCATGCGGGTTCCCCCTTGCAATCGCCGATCCGCTTTCTGAGAAAGACGAATATGTTCGATCGCATCGCCTCCGGACAGATTGCCTCCCAGAGGAGAAGAACGGACCAGACGAGCCGGCTCGGTGGCGCATAAGAGGGCTCTGCCGAATAGGTGTAGCTGAAGTCCTCGTAGCGCTCCGGCGGGAACAGGGTACGTAGCACTCTTCGCGTGTTCATGAGGTATCGTGTCGGAAAAACGTCTTCTTCCTTGCGACCGGGCTGAAGCCAGGACAGCAGCAGCCCATGCGCGCGCTTGGGAAGCAGGCGCGCGCCGATCGAGACATAGTTCCACTTGTTCGGTGTGCGCGCACAGATCCATCCGCCGGGCTTCACGATCCGGTCCAGCTCCGAGGCGAAACGGACGGGGTCCTCGATATGCTCAAACGTGAAATCGGACAGGATCAGATCCGCGCAACTGTCTCCCAGTGGAAAAGCGGACCCGGAAGCGATCACATGAGCTTCGTCCAAACCCGGATTCTCGAACACGGCCTCATCGACGTCGAGGCCGATCACGCGTCGCACCTTTCCGTTAAGACGTCGTAGCTCTCGGCGATAGGCGCACGGATCCTCTTGCAAGGCGGCGCCCCTCCCCGCACCGACATCAACGACGACCATACCTCGGTGAAGCAGAGCGTTGACCCTCGTATAGAACTGGATCGTCCCATCCACCCGCGTGAAGCCACCCGCGTTCACTTCGGGATACAAGCGTCGCAGGATATGCGTGGATTTTTGTGTCTCGCTGCCGGTCCCGACAACCGCTTGTCTGTTCACATGCACATCCGATGGCATGCCAGCATCATGGTCCCGGCGCCCCAGAGGATTCGGAACATGTTCGCGCTTGGCAGAGTTCCCGCTCATGCCACCAATTCCGCTTCGGTCGTTCGCGGGGCGGCCGGCCGTCCGGCCAGCAGTTCCTCCCAGCGTGCGAGCGCGTGCTCGGGGGCGAAACGGCGGGCGCAGATCCGGTGCGCCCGCTCGCCCATGCGGGCGAGCTCACCGCGGTCGCGAAGGATCCGCTGCAGCTCGGCACGCCAGCTCTCGGGCCGCGCGACATCGAGACAGCAGCCGATGCCCCAGCGCCGGATGTCGCGGGCGATCTCGCCCTCCTTCGCGCCCAGGAACAGCACCGGTCTGCCGGCCGCCATCACCCCGTAGAGCTTGGAGGGGAGCAGCAGCCCCTCGCAGGCGGGATCCTGGCTCACCAGGTGCAGATCGGGCACCGACAGGCTTTCCGCGAGCCGCTCGCGAGGCTGGTAGGGAAGGAAGGTGACGTTGGCCAGCCGCCGCCGCTCCACCTCCCGCCGCAGCCGTTCCATGCCGGCACCGCCACCCGTGAACAGCCATCGCAGACCGGGAAGCTCGGCGGTGTCCAGCACCAGCCGGGTCACCGCATCGGCGAGATGCGCTCGGCCGAGATTGCCGGAATAGCCGATCACGCAGTCCTCGCCGAAGCCGAGGCGGCGGCGAAGCGGATTGGCGGTGGCCGGCAGGGGACGGACCGCCTTGTCGGGCCAGTTGGGGATGACGGCCAGAAGCTCGCGGGGGATTCCTTCCGCTTCGAGATGACGGGCCATGGCCGGGGAGAGAACGACGTTGCTTTCGGCCCGGCACAGGGCCCGATTGCGCAGCCGCCGCAGGGTGCTGCCGATCGGCCCGCCGGCCCAGCGCAGGCCCAGGGCCTCGGCCGCTTCGGGGAACAGGTCCTGGTTCCAGGTCACGAGGCGCGCGGCGCGCAGGCGGGCGGCGAGGGCGGCGGAGAGGCAGAGGAGCGGCGGGTCGGTCTTGACCACCAGAACGTCGCCCGGTCGCAGTTCGGTCAGCATGGCGAAGAACGCGGTTGTGTAGAAGCTCGCGTAATCGGCCGCGCGGCCGAGGAGGCGTCGGCGGCCGAAGCGGGTGGTGGGGAGGCGGCGGATGCGCACCCCGCGACGGATCTCCGTCGCCGCCGGCCGGGTCTTCGGATCGTCGTAGCCCAGGCGGCCGGCGAGCACCGTGACGGCGTGCCCGGCGGCGGCGAGACGGGCGGCGAGATCGCCGAGCAGCCGCGCGGTGGGGCTGGGATCGGGAGGGGCGAAGCGGTTGAGGAGGAGGATGCGGGTCATCCCGCGGCCTCCCCGGGAGCGGGGTGGCGGGCGACCGTGCGGTGGAGCTCGCTCCGGTACCAGGCGAGGGTGCGGCGGATGCCCACATCGAGGGGGATTTTGGGGCGCCAGCCGAGTCCGATGATGCGGGTGACGTCGAGGCGCTTTTCCGGGGTGCCGTCGGGGCGGGAGGGGTCGTGGCGGATGGGGCCCCCGAAGCCGACGATGGCGCAAACGAGGTGCGCCAGCTCGGCGATCGGGATGTCCTCGCCGGTCCCCACGTTGGGCGCGATCTCGGCCGACCAGTGGCGCAGCAGATGGAGACAGGCCGCCGCCAGATCGTCGACGTGCAGGAACTCGCGCCGCGGCCGGCCGCTGCCCCAGATGCGCAGCACCGGCTCGCTCCCGGTCCGCCGGAAGCCGTCCGCCCGGCGCGCGAGCCCGAGGTCGGCGAGGACCTCGTCGGGAAGGCGGCCGAAGCGCGCCTCGTCGGCCCGAACCGCCTCGAGATCGCCCTCGGCCGCCAGCCGGGCCAGATGCGCCTTGCGGATCAGGGCCGGCAGCACGTGGCTGGTGGCGAGGTCGAAATTGTCGAAGGGACCGTAGAGATTGGTGGGCATGCAGGCGATGAAGTCGGCCCCGTGCTGCCGCCGCCAGGCCCGGCACAGCTCGAGGCCGCAGATCTTGGCCAGCGCATAGGCCCGGTTGGTCTCCTCGAGCGGCCCGGTCAGGAGATGTTCCTCCCGGATCGGCTGCGGGCAATCGCGGGGATAGATGCAGGAGGACCCCAGGAAGAGGAGCTTTTCCACCCCGAGCCCGGCGCTGGCCCCGATCACCTCGAGGGCGATGCGCAGGTTCTGCTCCAGGAAATCGACGGGGCGCGTCGCGTTGGCGAGGATGCCGCCCACCCGGGCCGCGGCCAGGATCACCACCTGCGGCCGGTGCCGCGCCATCCAGGCCCGCACCGCGGCGCCGTCGGTGAGATCCAGCGCCGCCCGCGGCACCGTGAGAAGCTCGACGGGCTCCCGTTCGAGGGCGCGACAGAGGGCCCGCCCCACCATGCCCCGGTGGCCGGCGACGAAGACGCGCTTGCCCGCCAGCGCGTAGGGCCCGCCGCTCATGCCGCCGCCGCTGCCCGCCGGCGCGAAGGGCCGCGGTCCGGTCGCCGCCCCTCAATCCGCCGCATCGTGGATCCGCCGTCCGCCCAGGAGCTCCCGCCGCAGCGCCTCGAGATCGGCCTGCACCATCTCCCGCACCAGCTCCCGGAACCCCACCCGCGGCCGCCAGCCCAGCTCGCACCGCGCCCGGCTCGCATCGCCCTCGAGATGGGGCACCTCGAGGGGCCGGAAATAGCGCGGATCCACCTCCACCAGCACCTGCCCGGTGCGGGCGCAGATCCCCTTCTCCTCCGCCCCCTCGCCCCGCCACACCAGCGGCCGGTCGATCTCGGCGAAGGCCAGCTCCACGAACTCCCGCACGCTGTGCGATTCCCCCGTCGCCAGCACGTAGTCCGAGGGCCGCTCCGCCTGCAGCATCCGCCACATCCCCTCGACATAGTCGCGCGCATGCCCCCAGTCGCGCCGCGCCTCCAGATTGCCGATCCACAGCCGACCCTGCAGACCCAGCGCGATCGCCGCCGCCGCCCGGCTGATCTTGCGGCTGACGAAGGTCTCGCCCCGCAGCGGGCTCTCGTGGTTGAACAGGATGCCGTTGACCGCGAACATCCCGTAGCCCTCGCGGTAGTTGCGCACGATCCAGTAGGCGTAGAGCTTGGCCGTCGCATAGGGGCTCCGCGGCAGGAACGGCGTCGCCTCGTTCTGCGGCGGCGGCGCCGCCCCGTAGAGCTCCGAGCTCGAGGCCTGATAAAAGCGCACCCGCTCCTCCATCCCCAGAATGCGCACCGCCTCCAAGAGTCGAAGCGTCCCCAGCCCGTCGGCGTTGGCCGTGTATTCCGCCGTCTCGAAGCTCACCTTCACGTGGCTCTGCGCCGCCAGATTGTAGATCTCGTCGGGGCGCACCTCCTGCACGATGCGAATGAGGTTGGTGGCGTCCGTCATGTCCCCGTAATGCAGGAAAAACCGTGCCTCCCGCTCGTGCGGATCCACGTACAGATGATCCACCCGCTCCGTGTTGAAACTCGACGACCGCCGCTTGACCCCGTGAACCTCGTACCCCTTGCCCAGCAGCAGCTCCGCCAGATAACTCCCGTCCTGTCCCGTCACCCCCGTAATCAACGCCACCTTGGTCATGTGATGCTCTTTCCCGTGCGCGGACGGACCCCGGTCTCCTGGCTTCAGGCCTAGCGCGGGTTTGGTTAAGATTTCGTCAACACCACGCCGGGGGATGCCACCGTGCTGCCGGAAGGCCAGACCATCGCCGAGATCCGGGCCAGGTTTCGCTGGCGGATTCCCGAACGTTTCGACATCGCCACCGCCTGCTGCGACCGCTGGGCCGACGGCAGCGGCCGCGAGGCCCTCGTGGTGGTCGGCGAGGACGGCGGGCGGCGGGTCTGGAGCTTCGACGCCCTGGCCGACCGCTCGCGGCGGCTCGCCGCCCTGTTCGCGGCGAGCGGCGTGGAGGCCGGCGACCGGGTGGGCATCCTGCTCGGTCAGCGGGTCGAGACCCTGCTCGCCCATCTCGCCTGTGCCCGGATCGGTGCCATCGCGGTACCCCTCTTCTCCCTGTTCGGCCCCGAGGCCCTCCGCTTCCGCCTCGCCGACAGCGCCACCTGCCTGCTGGTCACCGACCGGGCGGGGGTGGAGAAGGTGGCCCCGCTGCGCGGAGAGCTCCCGGCCCTGCGCCGGCTGCTGTCGGTGGACGGCGCGGAGCAGGGGGCCGACGCGTTCTGGCCGCTGCTCGAACGGGCCGCCCCGATCACCGGTCGGCGTCTGCGGGCCGAGGATCCGGCCCTCGTCATCTACACCTCGGGGACGACCGGACCGCCCAAGGGGGCGCTGCACGCCCAGCGGGTGCTGCTCGGCCATCTGCCCGGGGTGCAGATGCCGCACGAGTTCTTCCCGCAGCCCGGCGACCGCTTCTGGACACCGGCCGACTGGGCCTGGATCGGCGGACTCCTCGACGTGCTGCTGCCGAGCCTCTATTTCGGCGTGCCGGTGGTGGCCGGCCCCGGGGGGAAATTCGATCCCGAGCGGGCCGTCCGGCTGATGGCCCGGGAAGGGGTGCGCAACGTCTTCATGCCCCCCACCGCCATCCGCCTGATGCGCCGGGCCGGGGTCGATCCGCTGGCCGCCGGCGTGCGCCTCAGGACCATCGGCAGCGGCGGCGAATCGCTCGGCGCCGACGTGCTGGAATGGGGGCGTGAACGCTTCGGCGTCACCATCAACGAGTTCTACGGCCAGACCGAGGCCAACCTGCTCGTCTCCAACATGGCCGCCGTCCTGCCGCCGCGTGCGGGCTCGATGGGGGTCGCCGTGCCCGGTCACGAGGTGGCGATCCTCGGCGAGGACGGAGAGCCCCTGCCGCCCGGGGAGACCGGCGTGATCGCCGTGCGCCGTCCCGATCCGGTGATGTTCCTGGGTTACTGGCAGAGACCCGAGGCCACCGCCGCCAAGTTCCGCGGCGACTGGCTGCTGACCGGCGATCTCGGCCGCATGGACGAGGACGGCTTCTTCACCTGCCTCGGTCGTGAGGACGATCTCATCAACAGCGCCGGCTATCGCATCGGGCCGGCGGAGATCGAGGCCTGTCTCGCCCGCCATCCGGCGGTAGGGCTCTGCGCCGTGATCGGCGTGCCCGATCCGGTACGCGGCGAGATCGTCAAGGCCTATGTGGTGCCCGAACCCGGCTATCGTGCCGACGAGGCGCTGGCCGAAGAGATTCGACGTTTCGTTCGCGAGCGGCTCGCCGCCCATCTCTATCCGCGCGTCGTCACCTTCGTCGATTCCCTGCCCCTCACCGCTACCGGCAAGGTGCGCCGGGCGGAGCTCAGGGCGCGCGAGCGGCGGGAAGCCGGCGGGTGAGGGTCGAGCCCGATCCGCCACTGGCGGCCGGGAAGGCCGCCATAGCGCCGAAGCGCCGGACGCGGGGAGCGATCTCCGATTTCGGCCCCATCGCCTTCGTCCTCGGCATCGTGCTGAGTGTGCTGGCGCTGGCCATGATCCCCAGCATCCTGGTCGATCTGGTGGCCGGCCGCCCGGACTGGGAGGCCTTCCTGTTCAGCGCCGGCGCCACCGGCTTCTTCGGCGTCACCCTGCTGCTGATGCACCGCCGGGCTCCCTCGCGCCCCCTCTCCGCCCGCGAGGCGTTCCTGATGATCACCCTCGTGTGGACGGTGACGGCGGTGGTGGCCGCCGTTCCGCTGGCCTTCTCCGAATTCGGGCTGTCGGCGGCGGACGCCTTCTTCGAGGCCATGTCGGGCCTCACCACCACCGGTTCCACGGTCCTCGTCGGGCTCGACATGGCGCCCCCCGGGCTGCTCCTGTGGCGGGCGCTCCTGCAATGGCTCGGCGGCATCGGCATCATCGTCATGGGGATCGCCATCCTGCCGGTACTGAGCGTGGGCGGCATGCAGCTGTTCCGCATCGAGCGCTCCGATCTCTCCGAGAAGGTGCTGCCGCGGGCGGCGCAGGTGGCCTCCGCCATCGGCGGCGTCTATCTGGGGCTCACCGTGATCTGCGCGGTGCTCTACTGGAGCGCCGGCATGACCGCCTTCGAGGCGGCAGCCCACGCCATGACGACCATCGCCACCGGCGGCTATTCGACCTCCGACGCCTCGATCGGTGGCTTCGGCAACCCGGCCATCGAATGGACCGCCATCCTGTTCATGATCCTGGGCGGCATCCCCTTCGGTCTCTACGTCCAGGCACTGCGTGGCCATCCCATGGCGCTGGCCGCCGACGTGCAGGTGCGCTGGTTCCTGGGGATCCTGCTCGGCGGCGCCCTGCTGCTGGCCGCCTGGGTGCTGCTCGACGGCCGCATGGAGGGTGCGGGGGCGCTGCGCCATGCGCTGTTCACCACCGTGTCGGTGGTCACCGGCACCGGCTACGCCTCCACCGACTACGGCCAGTGGGGGCCCTTCGCGGTGGCGCTGCTGTTCTTCCTCATGTGCGTGGGCGGCTGCACGGGCTCCACCACGGGCGGCATCAAGGTGTTCCGCTTCACCGTCCTCTACGCCGTCGCCCGGGTCCAGATGCAGCGGCTGCTGCAGCCGAGCGGCGTCTTCCGGGCGCTCTACAACGATCGACCGATCTCGGACGCGGCGGCCATCTCGGTGCTCGCCTTCATCTTCGTCTTCGCCCTCAGCTTCGCCGTGCTGGCCACCCTGCTGTCGTTGCTGGGGCTCGACTATCTGACCGCCATGTCGGCATCGTTGACCGCCCTCGCCAACGTCGGCCCGGGGCTCGGCGAGATCGTCGGCCCGGCGGGCAATTTCGCGAGCCTTCCCGACAGTGCCAAATGGCTGCTCGCCTTCGGCATGCTGCTGGGCCGGCTCGAGCTGTTCACGGTGCTGGTCCTGTTCACCCCCGCCTTCTGGCGGGCGTGAGCCGGGCATCGCCTTGAAAGCAGGGCGCCTTTGGGATAGCTCATAGGCGCAACCCGAGCACGGCACGTCTGGAATGCGCGAGCGAGCCGCCCGTTACGCCCCCGGGGCCGCCGGGCAACGACCAGCACCGACGACCACGGCCCGGCCATGACCACCGGGCCGGACCTCGCGCCACCGCTTTCGGCCTGTCCGGCCCTCGTCCTCAATGCCGATTATCGCCCCCTGAGCTACTATCCGCTGTCCGTCTGGAGCTGGCAGGAAGCGGTCAAGGCGATCTTTCTCGACCGGGTCGACGTGGTGTCCCGCTACGATCGCGTGATCCGCGCGCCCGCCTTCGAGATGCGGCTGCCGAGCGTGGTCGCGCTGCGGCAGTACATTCCGCTGCAGCGGCGCCCGCCCTTCACCCGTTTCAACGTCTTCCTGCGCGACCGCTTCACCTGCCAGTACTGCACCCGTCGGCTGCCGGCCCAGGATCTGACCTTCGACCATCTCGTGCCGCGCTCGCGCGGCGGGCGCACCACCTGGACCAACATCGTCACCGCCTGCGCGCCCTGCAACCTGCGCAAGGGCAACCGGCTGCCCGAGGAATGCGGGGTACGGCCGAAACGGCGGCCCTTCGTGCCCACGCTCCAGGAACTCCACCGCAACGGGCGCGCCTTTCCGCCCAACTTCCTGCACGAGAGCTGGCGCGACTTTCTCTACTGGGACAGCGAGCTCGAGCCCTGATCGCCGCGCGTTAACCGAATCTTGGTGAAAGGGCGGCAGTGTCGCCCCGAACGTTGCGGCGAACGGTGCCCATGGCGCTTTCCATCCGTCTTTCCACCGCGTCTCGCGGCGGCGAAAGATCATCGGCACGCGAGATCCTCGGATCGGCGCGACTCGCCCTCCTCTACGGCCTCGCGGCTCTCGCCGGCTGGCTGCTGTTCTCCCATCCGGCAGGCGCGACGGTGGCGCTGTGGCCGGCGGCCGGGGTGGTGCTCGGCCTCGCCTGGCGGCGGCAGGAACGGCTGGGGCCCGCCGCGCTCCTCGCCTTCGCGCTCGTCGATCTGGCGGTGAGCCTTCCCTTCGTCGGCTGGAGCCCGGAGCTGCTCCTTCTCTCGCTGTTGCGCGGCGCGGCACCGGTGGTGGCGCAGCGGGCCCTGGCCGGTCCCGATCGTGCGACCGCCGCCTTCGACTGCCTGCAGCACTATCTGACCTTCCTCCTGCGGGCGGCCCTGCCGTCGGCCGCGCTGGTGGCGGCGGGGGTGATGCCGCTCGCCGGGGCCGATGCGGCCATCACCACCTTCGGCGCCCATTTCCTCGGGGTGATGCTGTTCGCCCCGCTGTTCGCGGTCAGGGGCGACCGGCTCGCCGCACTCCTGCGCTCGCCCATGGGCATCACCGAGGGTGCGCTGCTGATCCTCGGCATCGCCGGTGGCACGGTGGTCCTGTTCATGCAGTCGGCGCTGGCGCTGATCGCGCTGCTCGCCCCGCTCCTGCTGTGGGCGGCCCTGCGCCACGGTTTCCGGGTCACCGGCCTCCTCGGGGCGCTGGCGGCCGCCATCGCCGTTCTCGCGACCCTCGAGGGCTATGTGCCGACGCCCCTCCTGCGCCGGGTGGCACCCGAGGATCTGGTCCCCGCCCTCCAGGGTTATCTCGTGCTGGTTACCGGCATGTCGGCGGTGATCGCCCTCGCGGTGAGCCGCGAGCGGCGGATGGCGGCGGCGGCCCTCGCCCGCAGCCAGGAGCTCGAGGGGCTGCTGCGCGCGCTGCCGGATCCCGTGTTCCGCCTCGACCGCGACGGGCGGATCCTGGATTTCCGGGCCGCGCTGCCCACCGTCATGCCCTTCCCGCCGGAGCGGTTCCTCGGCCAGCGGATCGGCGATCTGCTGCCGTCGGAGGTGGCCGCCCGGCTGCGCCGGGCGATGCGGGAGGCGGAGAACAGCCCGGGGGCCGTACAGCTCGAATGCGGGCTCGGCGAGGGATCGCAGCGGCGGGAGTTCGAGATCCGCATCGCCGGTCTGCCGGAAGGGCGCTTCGTCGCCGTGCTGCGGGACATCACCGAACGCAAGCGCGCCGAACGGGCGCTCGCCGCCCGGGCCGAGGCGCTCGCCCGCTCCAACGAGGAACTGCAGCAGTTCGCCTATGTGGCCTCCCACGATCTGCAGGAACCGCTGCGCACCGTGGCGAGCTTCTGCGAGCTCCTGCGCCGCCGCTACCACGGCAGGCTCGGCCCCGAGGCCGACGAGTTCATCGATTTCGCCGTGGACGGCGCCCGCCGCATGCAGAGCCTGATCCGCGACCTCCTCGATCTCTCCCGCATCACCACCCGCGGGCGGCCTTTCGTGCCGGTCGACGCCGCGGCTCTGCTCGCCGAGACGGTGGAAGGCCTGCGGACCGCCATCGCCGAGGCCGGAGCCCGGGTCGAGATCGGCGAGATGCCGCGACTGCGGGGTGATCCGGCGCAGCTCCGGCAGCTCTTCGCCAATCTGCTCGGCAACGCCATCAAGTACCGCTCCGAGGCACCACCGCGGATCACCGTCACCGTCGAACGCGAGGGCGAGGGCTGGCGGTTCTGCGTCGCCGACAACGGCATCGGCATCGAAGAGGCGTTCCGGGACCGCATCTTCCAGATCTTCCAGCGCCTCCACACCCGCGAGGAATACGGCGGCAACGGTATCGGCCTCGCCCTCTGCCGCAAGATCGTGGCCCGACACGGCGGGCGCATATGGGTCGAGAGCCGCAAGGGGGAGGGCAGCCGCTTCTATGTCTGGTTGCCCGACCGGCCGCCGGCGGGCGAGGAGCTGGTCACCGCCGGAACGGATCCGGATGTACCGCCTTCCGGGCGCGAACCGTCGCCCGGGGAGACCGCGATGGCCGTCGCCGGGAGTGACGACGCCCGGGCCGCGCCGCCGGCGTGAGCCCGCTCGGCGAGGGCCGGCCAGGGGGCCACGGAACCGACGTCCCGGGGAAGGCGGAGGCCGGCGGAGATGGCACGGCCGGCCGGGATACACGCCGGCCGTGGGTTCCGGGTCTCCGATCCGCCCTTCCTCCGCCCGTACGCGCGCCGGCGCCCGGACGGACCCTCAGATGCCCAGCCGGCGCGCGAGTTCGCCGGCGATCGCCTCCATGAACTGGGTGGTGGTGAGCCAGGGCTGATCGGGGCCGATCAGCAGGGCCAGATCCTTGGTCATCCGGCCGCTCTCGACGGTATCGACGCACACCTGCTCCAGGGTGCGGGCGAACGCCTCTACCTCCGGCGTGCCGTCGATCCGGCCGCGGTAGGTGAGGCCGCGGGTCCAGGCGAAGATGGAGGCGATGGGGTTGGTGGAGGTCTCCTTGCCCTGCTGCCACAGCCGATAGTGGCGGGTGACCGTGCCGTGGGCCGCCTCCGCCTCCACGGTCCGACCGTCGGGGGTCATCAGGACCGAGGTCATGAGCCCGAGGGAGCCGAAGCCCTGGGCCACGGCGTCCGACTGCACGTCGCCGTCGTAGTTCTTGCAGGCCCAGACGAAGCCGCCTTCCCATTTGAGCGCGGCCGCCACCATGTCGTCGATCAGCCGGTGCTCGTATGTGAGACCCTTCTCCTCGAAGCGGGCCCGGAACTCGCGGTCGTAGACCTCCTGGAAGATGTCCTTGAAGCGCCCGTCGTAGACCTTGAGGATGGTGTTCTTGGTGGACAGGTAAACGGGATAGCCGCGCTCCAGCCCGTAGTTCATGCAGGCCCGGGCGAAATCGCGGATCTTCTCGTCCTCGTTGAACATGCCCATGGCGATGCCGGGGCCGGGATAGTCGTGGATCTCCCAGCTCGTGGGCTCGCCGCCATCCTCGGGGGTGAAGGTGAGGGTGAGCCGGCCGCGGCCGGGGATCGCCACGTCGGTGGCCTTGTACTGGTCGCCGAAGGCGTGACGGCCGATGACGATGGGCTTTTCCCAGGTGCGCACGAGACGCGGCACGTTGCGGCAGATGATCGGCTCGCGGAACACCGTGCCGCCCAGGATGTTGCGGATGGTGCCGTTGGGCGAGCGCCACATCTTCTTGAGGCCGAACTCCTCGACCCGCGCCTCGTCGGGAGTGATGGTGGCGCATTTGACGCCGACGTTGTGACGCTTGATGGCCTCGGCCGCCTCCACCGTCACCCGGTCGTCGGTGGCGTCGCGGTTCTGGATGGAGAGATCGAAGTAGACGATCTCGAGATCGAGGAACGGCCGGATGAGCTGCTCCTTGATCATGTGCCAGATGATGCGGGCCATCTCGTCGCCGTCGAGCTCGACGATCGGGTTCGCGACCTTGATCTTTGCCATCCTGCGATCTCCGGAGAAAGGGGTGGGGGCGCACCGTCCCTGGCTTGCGCGGCTTCTAGCGGCCCTCGTCCGCCTTGGCAAAGGGATCCACCGTCGCAGTCTCCTGCAGCCACAACGGATCCTCGAGGGTGGCGAGGAAGGCCTCGTGGGCGGCGAGTTCCTCGGCCGTCGGTGCGTGGGGCCGCGGCTCTCGGCGCACCCGGGCGGTCGTACGGTCGCCTCGCGCTTCGCCTCGCGCCGTCTCGAGACCGAGTGCCGCCTGCCTACCGCCGATCAGATGCAGATACACCTCCGCCAGGAGCTCGCTGTCGAGCAGCGCCCCGTGGAGCTGCCGCTGGCTCGCGTCGATCCCGAAGCGGCGGCAGAGGGCGTCGAGGCTGTTGGACTGGCCGGGAAACTTGCGCTGGGCGAGGAGCAGGGTGTCGATCGCGCGGGCCGGTGGCAGCGGCTCGCGCCCGCAGCGCTCCAGCTCGGCATTGAGAAAGCGGAGATCGAAGCTCGCGTTGTGGATGACGAGCGGGCTGTCGCCGATGAACGCGAGGAATTCCTCGACGATCTCGACGAAGCGCGGATGGTCGGCGAGAAAGCGGCTCGTCAGGCCGTGCACCCGCTCCGCCTCCGCCGGCACCTCCCGTTCGGGGTTGACGTAGCGGTGGAAGCTCTGGCCGCTGGGCAGATGATTGATCAGCTCCACCGCGCCGATCTCGACGATGCGGTGGCCGTCCGCGGGATCGAGGCCGGTGGTCTCGGTGTCGAGGACGATTTCACGCAGCATGCGGGCGACCTTCCTCCCTCGCGTTCAGGAACCAGCGCTGCGGCCAGACGCCGGCCGGGATCCGCCGCATCTCGAGCACGATGCGCCGGATGATGGCGAGCGTCGTGCCCTTGCCCTGGCCGGTGGGGATCACGTAGTCGGCGCGCCGGCGCTTTTCCGCCTCCGGCATCTGCGCGGCGCGAACGGCCGCCAGCCTTTCGCCGGTCATGCCGGGGCGGCGCAGGGCGCGCTGCTCCTGCAACAGCGGATGGCAGGTGACCACCGCCACCCGGTCGGTGCGGCGATCGCCGCCCGTTTCCAGGAGCAGCGGGATGTCCAGCACCGCGAGCCGCACGCCCGCCCGGGCGCAGCGTTCGAGAAAGCGCCGCTCGCAGTCCCGCACGAGCGGATGGAGGATCGCTTCCAGCCGCCGCAGCGCCGTCCGGTCGGCGAACACCCGCCGGCCGAGGGCGGTGCGGTCGATGCCGCCACGGCCGTCGGCCGCCTCCGGGAAGAGCCCGGTCACCGCCGTCACCGCCGCGCCCCCGGGCCCGAGCAGCCGGTGCACCGCGGCATCGGCGTCGAACACGGGGACGCCGAAGGCATCGAACACCGAGGCGGCGAAGCTCTTGCCCATGGCGATCGAGCCGGTGAGACCGAGGATCCGCATCGTCTCACTCTTCCAGTACGCCTTCGCGGCGCAATGCGTCGAGCAGCGGCAGCAGCGGCAGACCGAGCACCGAGAAGAAGTCGCCCTCGATCCGCGCGAACAGCTGGGCACCCCGACCCTCGAGCTCGTAGGCGCCCACCGAGCGGAGAATATCCGGTCCGCAGCGCTCGAGATAGTGGGCCAGGAAACGGTCGGAGAAGGCGCGCATCTCGAGCTCCACCGTCTCCACGTGCCGCCAGCGGAGCCGTTCCCTTCCCAGCAGCACGGCGGCGGTGACGAGCCGGTGTGGGCGTCCTCTCAGCCGGGCGAGGAGCTCTGCCGCCGCCGTCATATCGGCGCATTTCCCGATCCATTCCCCCTCGAATTCCAGGATCTGGTCGGCGCCCAGCACCAGCGCGTCCGCGTCGACACGGTCCGTCACGGCGAGCGCCTTGCGTCGTGCCAGCTCGAACGCCGCGCGCGCCGTGGCCGCCCCGGCGGCCCGCAGCTCCTCGCGCAGGTGGGCTTCCGGCGCGCCGGCGGGGATCGCCCGGAAGGGAACGCCGGCGGCGGTGAGCAGACGCGCCCGTGCGGCACTGGCGGAAGCCAGAACGAGCCGGGTGGTGCCTCGGGCCTGGGCGGGGTTCGGGTGCATGGCTGCCGCTTACCATGATGTGCGCGCGCGGAAAACCGACCGGCAGCGGCGACCACGCCGGACGGGAATGTCGCCCCCCGGACTTGACAAGCGCCCGACCCGTGTGACCATGCGGCCACAGCAAGATCGGCCAAGAGGAAGGAGGTACCCTCGATGAAAGGAAGGCGGGCTCTCGCCCTCACCAGTGCCGTCGCTCTCGCCGCGGCGGCGGGGATCGCCTATGCCGCCGAGACCCTGACCGTGGTGTCCTGGGGCGGCGCCTACACCAAGAGCCAGATCGAGGCCTATCACAAGCCGTTCACGGAGAAGACCGGCGTCGTCATCAATTCCGTCGACTACAACGGCGGTCTCGCCGAGGTGCGGGCCCAGGTCGAATCCGGGAACGTCACCTGGGACGTGATCGACGTCGAGCTGTCGGACGCCATCCGTGGCTGTGACGAAGGCCTGTTCGTCCCCATCGATCCCTCGATCCTGCCGCCCGCGCCCGATGGCACGCCGGCCGAGGAGGACTTCATCGAAGGCGGGATCCAGGAATGTGCGGTGGCCAACATCGTCTGGTCCACCGTCTACGCCTATCGTACCGATCTCGTCGGTGACAAGGCGCCCACCACCATCGCCGACTTCTTCGATCTCGAGACCTGGCCCGGCAAGCGTGGCATGCGCCGCACGCCCAAGGTCAATCTCGAGTTCGCGCTGATGGCCGACGGCGTGCCGACGAGCGAGGTCTACAACGTGCTCGCCACCCCGGAGGGTGTGGACCGCGCCTTCGCCAAGCTGGACGAGATCAAGGACCAGGTGATCTGGTGGGAGGCGGGTGCCCAGCCGCCGCAGCTCCTGGCCGACGGCGAGGTGCTGATGAGCACCGCCTACAACGGACGGCTGTTCAACGCCATCTACAACGAGAAGCAGCCGCTCGAGATCGTCTGGGACGGCCAGGTCTACGACCTCGACCTGTTCGCCATTCTCAAGGGCGCGCCCAACGAGAAGCGGGCGCTCGAGTTCGTGGCCTTCGCCACCGACACCGAGCGGCTCGCCCGGCAGGCCGACTGGATCTCCTACGGTCCGGCCAGGAAGTCCTCCATGAAGTACGTGCAGCCGGACATTCTGCCCCACCTGCCGACGGCGCCCGAGAACTTCAAGAATCCGCTGCAGAACGATTTCGAGTTCTGGGCCGACAACCAGGACGAGCTCAACGAGCGCTTCAACACCTGGCTGGCCGTCAACTGACGCGCTTCGCCGGCGACCACCGAGCGGGAGGCGGGCTTCGGCCCGCCTCTCCTTTTTCTACTGCCGGACGCGGTGGAAATGGCGACCGGCGAGATCCTCGAGCAGCGGTCGCATCTCCGGCGGCCCGGCGATCACCGCGTTGCCTTCCGTGAGCCCCTCCCCGGCCAGGAAATCGTTGGCGAACCCGCCCGCCTCCTCGACCAGCAGCAGGCCGGCGAGACAGTCCCAGCTGTTCATGTGCGGCTCGAGGTAGCCGATCAGCCGCCCGCAGGCGGTCCAGGCGAGGCCCAGGGCACCCGAGCCGTGCCGATGGTACATGCCGCCCGCCGCCAGCACCTCGGTGATCAGCGGGCCCACCTCTTCGGGCCGGCTGCGGTGGGAGAAGCCGACGCCGAGCGTGCCGTCGCGCAGTGAACGCGCCTCGGCCACCCGCACCCGCTGGCCGTCGAGCCGCGCCCCCAGGCCGCGTGCGGCCGCGAACATCTCGCCGCTGCAGGGGTCGAAGACGACGCCCACTGCCGTGCGCCCCCCGATCACGCAGGCGACGGCCACGCACCAGGTGCCGATGCCGTTGAGAAAGCACCAGGTACCGTCGATCGGATCCACCACCCAGACCGCGTCGCTCCTTCCTTCGGTCAGCCCCTGTTCCTCGCCCAGCACCGCATCCTCGGGCAGGAGCGCCGCGAGCCGTGCGCGGATCAAGCCCTCCACCTCGCGATCGGCGGCGCTCACCACGTCCTGCAGCCCCTTGCGCTCCACCGTCAGGGTTTCGAGCTTGCGGAAGCGACGGAGGGCGAGGGCGCCGGCTTCGCGGGCGACGGCTTCGGCGATGGCGAGGCGGGTGGCGAGCGGGGGCGACGGCATGACGGCTCCGGCGGATTGCGTGGCGCCCTCAGCATGGGCGTATCCCCGGCCGCTGTCGAGCCGCCCGCGCGGCGGCTTTGCCCGTGGCGGCGGCTGTGCGATGAAGGGGCCGCGTGGATTGCAGCGGGGTATCCTGCCGTGTCGCCGGACGAAGCGGCTCCTGCGAAAGGTCGACTGTCCCTCGAGGCCTACCGCCGCGGCGTGCTGGCCGGCGACCGGGGCGTGCTGTCGCGCGCCATCACCCTGATCGAGAGCCGCCGTGCCGACGACCGCGAGCGCGCGGAGGCGCTCCTGAACGCGCTCCTGCCCCACGCCGGCCGGGCCCACCGGATCGGCATCACCGGCGTGCCCGGGGTCGGCAAGAGCACGCTCGTCGACAATCTCGGCTCGCGGCTGATCGCCGCCGGCCACCGCGTCGCGGTGCTGGCGGTGGATCCGACGAGCGTGCGCACGGGCGGCTCCATCCTGGGCGACAAGACCCGCATGCCGCGTCTGGCGGCGAGCGAGGCCGCCTACATCCGCCCGTCGCCCTCCGGCGGCGCCCTGGGTGGCGTGGCGCGCACCACGCGGGAGACCATGCTCCTGTGCGAGGCGGCGGGCTTCGATCCGGTGATCGTCGAGACCGTCGGCGTCGGCCAGTCGGAGGTGATGGTCGCCGAAATGGTCGACCTCTTTCTCGTGCTGGTCCTTCCCGGCGCCGGCGACGAGCTGCAGGGCCTCAAGAAGGGGGTGCTCGAGCTCGCCGACATCATCGCCGTCAACAAGGCGGACGGGGACAATCTCCATCGCGCACGGCAGGCCGCCCGCCACTACGAGAACGCCCTGCGCATCCTGGAGCCGGTGCATCCCGACTGGCGGACGCCGGTCTTGCTGGTGAGCGCCAAGGAAGGTCGGGGCCTGGACGATCTGTGGCGGACGGTGACCGAGCACCGGCGCCTGTTCACCGCCAGCAGCGCCTTCGCGGCACGGCGCCGCGAGCAGCGCATCCGCTGGTTCCACAGCCTCCTCGACGAACGGCTGGAACGGCTGCTGCGCGAACATCCGGTGGTCGCGCGGCGGTTGCCGGAGATCGAGCGACAGGTGGAGGAAGGAACCGTCACCCCCACCCTGGCGGTGAGCCGGATCGTCGAGCTGTTCCTCCGAAAGGGCGGCTGAACCCGAGCGCGCCGCGGCCGCGCCTCAAAACCCGAAGGTGCCGCCGATGGTGATCCGCTGGCCGAAAAGATCGAGGCCGTAGGTGTCGGCGTAGTCGTCGGGGAAGAGCGCGGCCATCGCGCGCCAGACGGCCCGTTCCACCGCCGCCGCGGCGGGCTCGCCGCTCGGCACCTCGACCGCGGCCACGGTGCGATCCTCCTCGCACCAGGCGGCGACCACCGCTTCCGCGACCTCGCCGGCGAGCGTTTCCCCCTGCCGGCAGGCCTCCCGCGGCAGCGGTCTCCCCGCCTCGCGCAGCACCAGCAGGAGGTAGGGACCCTCGGGCGGCGGTTCCGGCCGTGGCCGCAAACGGACGTCGATCGCCCGCACTCCCTTTGCGGCGGCCGTCGCCATCTCCTCCGCGGAGAGGTTCCGGAGGGTTCCATGGATCACCAGCGGCACGGGTCCAGCCTCGGCCCGTGCCATCAGGAGCGCCCGCGCCGTCGAGGGTTCGCCCACGGTGGCCACCGGTCCGGGCGCGGCGACGCAGCCCGCGAGCAGCAGGAGGAGGGGTGCGAGAGCGCGGTGGCGTAACGGCATCGCCTTCGATCCGAAGTGCGTCGACACGGATTTACGCCGATTTAACCATGATCTCCGAAGATGGGGCCATGCTCGCCGTCCGTCCAGCACCGATGCGCCCCGTCGCGTCCTTCCTCCTCGTGCCGCTCGCCGGCGACGGACCGTCACCGGCGGCCCGGACGGGCTTCGTGCTGCCGCGCGCGGATACGCCAACCGCCCCCACCGCTGCGGTTCTGTCGCGGATCCGCCCGCTGCCGCTCCCGGCCGGGACGGAAACGGGCGAGGCGCCCGCAGAACGGGGCACCTACGGGGCCCGGATATACGCCCGCGCCGCGACGGCGGGTGTCCGCATCGACGGTCCGGAGCGGCCGGTGAATCTCCTCGTCTAGGGCGCGGTCTCCCCGGCGAGCACCGTGAACGCCCGGTGCAGGCTCGTGACGAGCCGTGCCATGAACCCGAAATCGAGCGTGTCGATGGTGTCGCTCGGCCGGTGGTAGTGCGGATTGCGGAAGAAGGCGGTGTCGGTGACCATCACCGCCGGGATCCCGGCATCCCAGAAGCTCGCGTGATCCGAGAGGCGGGTGGCGGGTAGAGGCCAGCCGCGCAGGGGCACGAACAGGGATTCGACCGGCAGTTCGGGATTGCGGCGGAAGCTCTCGAGCAGCCGCCGGCCGAAGCGTCGCGACCGGCCGTCGCCGACGATGCCGATGAAGTCGCCCCGCTCCGGATAGCCCGCCCAGCGCAGGATCGGCGGGTAGTGCTGGCGGGGCGCGGTGTAGCCCACCATCTCGAGCACCACCGCCCCGCGGATCCGCCGCCGCGCCTCGCCGAGGGTGTGCAGGAACACGCGGCTGCCCTGACGGCCGGTCATGAAGGCCGGCGGCTCCTCCATGGTGAAGGCGACGCAGCGGAGGGGGATCGGCAGCGAGGCGGCGATGCCGGCGAAGGCCAGCAGCACCGCCACGGCGCTCGCGTTGTCGTCGGCCCCCGGGCTGTCCGGCACGCTGTCGTAGTGGGCGCCGAGGAGCCAGCAGGAGGAGGCCGACCGGGCGGCGGCGTTGGTGGCGATCAGGTTCGCCACCTCGCGGCCGTGGAAGTCGTAGGCCTGCCGCTCCACCTCGAGCCCGGCGTCCTCGAGCCGGCCGCGGATGTAGGCTTCGGCGCGATCGAGGGAATCGCCGACGAACGGGGCGCGCGGCCCGATCTCGACGCTCAGCACCTCGACGTCGCGGCGCAGCCCGGCCTCCCAACCGCTTCCGGTTCCGCTCACGGCAACGGTCCCGGCCCCCAGATGTCGGAGAGGGTGTGGCCGAGGGGGAAGGGATCGCGCGGATCCACTCCGATCTCCTCGCGCGAGAAGATCCAGGCCCGGCCGGTGATGCGCGGGCAGACGGCGGGT
>Ga0256830_1000871_pt1 | contig 22288 bp, 21 predicted proteins | sample 128326metaG_FD_190537 | JGI IMG/M metagenome (GOLD analysis project Ga0256830, IMG submission 190537) | Hydrothermal vent microbial communities from Lau Basin, Pacific Ocean - 128-326 | ecosystem: Environmental > Aquatic > Marine > Hydrothermal vents | place: Pacific Ocean: Lau Basin | collected... | reverse complement strand
CTCGGCCGGAAGGGAGGGGCGGTTCGGCGGCTTGGAGAATATCAGATATTTCTTATATGAAGGTCGAAAACACCTTCCGGAGCCTCTTCCATGACCGCTTCCCGCCATCTCCTCTGCCCCGCCTGCGGCGCCGTCAACCGGATTCCCGGCGACCGGCCGGCCGCCGCCGCCAGATGCGGCCGCTGCAAGGCATCTCTCTTTCCCGATCATCCGATCGAGCTCGACGCCGCCTCCTTCGAACGCCATCTCGCGAAGGACGAGGTCCCGCTCCTGGTCGATTTCTGGGCGCCCTGGTGCGGCCCCTGCCGGATCATGGCGCCCGCCTTCGCCGAGGCGGCGGAACGCTTCCGGGGCGAAGTGCGGTTCGCCAAGCTCGACATCGACGAGGCCCCCGAGGTGGCTCGCCGGTTCGCGGTACAGGGGGTGCCCACGGTGATCCTGTTCGCCCGGGGGCGCGAGCTCGCCCGCCGCAGCGGCGCCCTGCCGCGGCCGATGCTGGAGCGCTGGGTGGAGCAGCATCTGGCCGGCGTCGGGGCCTGACCGCGAAACGAATTCGCCGGCACGAAACGGATGGCTTCCCCGCTCCCGGCCCGCCATGATCGGGGCGGATGGGACGGGGAAGCGGGCCATGACTCTCTTCGTGCAGGAACGGGATCGATGGCAGGCGGTGCTGGCCCGTGACGCGGCGGCCGGGGAGGACTTCGTCTATGCGGTGACGACCACCGGGATCTACTGCCGCCCGGACTGTCCGGCGCGGCGGCCCAGGCGTCGCCACGTGCGCTTTTTCGCGACCGCGGCGGCGGCCGAAGCGGCCGGTTTCCGTCCCTGCCGCCGTTGCCGGCCCGAACTCGCGGAGCGGGTGCCGGCCCGCCTCGTCGCCGTCGCCTGCAGGCGGCTCGAGGCGGCGGAAGAGGGACTCCCGCTGGCCGTGCTCGCGGCACGGTTGGCCGTCTCCCCGAGACGGCTGCGACGGCTGTTCCTCGACACCCTGGGAACGACCCCGAAGCGATACCGGATGGCGTTCAGACGCGCCCGCCTGCGCCATCTCCTGGAGCGGGGAGAAGGGGTGACCGCCGCCATGTACGGGGCGGGCTTCGGCGGACCCGCCACCTTCTATGCCCAGAGCGACGCCGCCCTCGGCATGCCCCCTTCCGCCTACCGCCGCGGTGGCGAGGGGCAGAGGATACGCTACGCCCTGCGCCGGACCGGGCTCGGCTGGCTGCTGCTGGCGGCCACCGACCGGGGTGTCTGCGCGCTCGAGTTCGGCGACGATCCGAAGGCCCTCGAAGAGGGGCTCCGCCGCCGTTTCGCCCGCGCCGGGCGGATCGAGAAGGATCCCGTGCTCGACGGCTGGCTCGCCCGCGTCACCGCCTTTCTCGAGGATCCGGCGGCGCCGCTCGACCTTCCCCTCGACATCCGCGGCACCGCCTTCCAGGAGAGGGTGTGGCGGGCGCTGCGGACTATTCCGCCCGGCGAGACGGTGGACTACGGCGAGCTGGCGAAGAGGATCGGCGCGCCGCGGGCGGCGCGAGCGGTGGGGGCCGCCTGCGGCGCCAATCCGACGGCGCTGGTGATCCCCTGTCACCGGGTGCGTCGCCGCGACGGCGGCCTCGGCGGCTGGCGCTGGGGGGCGGAACGCAAGCGACGGCTGCTGGAGGCGGAGGCCCGGGTGCGGGAGAAGGGAGAGGGGTGAGCCGGGAAGACCGGGAACGCTGGGACCGCCGCTGGGCGGCACGCAGCCACGATCTCGGGCGGCCCGAGCCCTTCCTCCTGCGCCATCTCGATCTCCTGCGTCCGGGCCGGGTGCTGGACGTGGCCTGCGGCGCGGGGCGCAACGCCCTCCTGCTGGCCGGACGCGGCTTTTCGGTGACCGCCCTCGACATCTCGGAGGAAGGGCTCGCGCTCCTGCGCGAACGGGCGCGCGCGAAGGGGGTCGGGATCGCGGTCCGGCGGGCGGATCTCGACGATCCGGAGGCACTCTCGGGGCTGGGGCGGTTCGACGATCTGCTGGTGGTCCGCTATAGACCGGACGAAGGGCAGTGGAGGCGACTGCTCGCCCACCTCGTGCCGGGCGGGCGGCTGCTGCTCTGCTCCTTCGCTCTCGAGGACCATTTCCGCCACGGTACCCGGCGTGCGCACTGTCTCGAGCGCGGCGCACTGGATGCGGCGCTGAGACCGCGGATGCGTCTCCTCCTCCGGGAGACCTTCGTCCAGGGCGGGCGCTTCCTCGAGGGCTCCGTCTGGGAAAAACGGGAGGAAGAGGGTGAGCGCCTATGAACGCTACGCGGTGACCGCGGCCAGCTACGACGACACGCGCTGGGCGGCGGGACAGGAGGTGATCCTCGGCTGTCTCGCCCAGGCCGACGGATCGCTCGCATCCATGACCCTGCTCGACGCCGGCTGCGGTACCGGCAACTACGCCCGGGCGCTGATCGACCGGGTGGGTCGTATCGAGGCCCTCGATCTGGAGCCCGCCATGCTGGAGCGGGCGAAGGCCAAGCTGCGCGGGGAGGAGGCCGCCGGCCGCATCCGCTTCCACCGGGGATCGGTCACCGAACTGCCCTTCGCCGACGCCGCCGTCGACGGGGTGATGGTCAACCAGATGCTCCATCATCTGCCGGGCGAGCCGGGGGATCCGCTCGCGGGATACCGCCGGGCCTTCGCCGAGTTCGCCCGGGTGCTGCGGCCGGGCGGGGTGCTGGTGGTCAACAGCTGCGCGCCCCATCAGCTCGACCGGGGGTACTGGTACTACGCCCTCATTCCCGAGGCCGCCCGCCGCATCCGGGAGCGCTTCCCGCCCCTCGTCACCCTCCGCGGCATGCTGGAGGAGGAGGGAATGGAGTGGCGAGGGAGCTTCGCTCCCCTCGATCTGGTGCTGATGGGAGAGGCCTATTTCGATCCCCGCGGGCCGCTGGATCCGGTCTGGCGGGCGGGGGATTCCACTTTCGCCCTGGTCACGCCCGAGGAGCTCGAGCGGGCGCTCGCCACCCTCCGCCGGCTGGAGGCGGAAGGCCGGCTCGAGCGCTTCCTGGCCGAGCAGGACGCCGAGCGGGAGAAGGTGGGGCAGATCACCGTCTTCTACGCCCGCAAGCCGGCGGGGGGCTGAGGGGGGACCGGACCGTGGGGCGGCCGCTCGAGGGGATCCGGGTGCTCGATCTCACCAACGTGCTGGCGGGTCCCTTCTGCACCTACCAGCTGGCCCTGATGGGGGCCGAGGTGATCAAGATCGAGCGTCCCGGCGGCGGCGATCTCGCCCGCCGCCTCGGCGCCGATCCGGAGCTCAACGCGCGGCGCATGGGGGCCTCCTTCCTGGCGCAGAACGCGGCCAAGGCGTCGCTCGTCCTGGATCTCAAGCAGGAGCGCGGCAGGGAGGTGTTCCGGCGGCTGGTGGCGACCGCCGACGCCCTGGTCGAGAACTTCCGCCCCGGCGTCATGGAGCGTCTCGGGCTGGGCTGGGAGGCGCTCCGCGCGATCCGGCCCCAACTCGTCTACGTCGCCATCTCCGGCTTCGGCCGGGACGGCCCGCTGCGCGACGATCCGGCCTACGACCAGATCATTCAGGGGCTCTCCGGGGCGATGAGCATCACCGGCGACGGACGCAGCGCGCCTCTGCGGGTGGGGTTTCCGGTGGCCGACACCGTCGGCGGCATGACCGCCGCCTTCGCCACCGCCGCCGCCCTCCTCGGCAGCCGCCGGCGGGGCGAGGGGATGCTGGTCGACGTCTCGATGCTGGAAAGCCTTCTCGCCGCCATGGGCTGGGCGGTCTCCAACTGGCTCCTCGCCGGGGTGGCGCCCGAGCCGATGGGCAACGAGAATCCGACCGCCGCCCCCTCGGGCACCTTCCGCACCGGCCGGGGGCTGCTCAACATCGCCGCCAACGAGCAGCGCCAGTTCGAGATCCTCTGCCGCCTGCTGGGGCGGGAAGAGCTGGCCGCCGATCCGCGCTTCGCCGAGCGGGAGGCGCGCAAGCGCCATCGCGCGGCGCTGCGGGCGGAGATCGAACGGGCGCTGGCGACGCGCCCGGCGGCGGAATGGGCACGCCTCCTCGCCGCCCACGGGGTGCCCGCGGGGGAGGTGCTGACGGTGCCCGAGATCCTCGCCCATCCGCAGATCCGGCAGCGGGGCTTCGTCCGCGCGTTCGCCGATGTGCCCGGGGTGGACCGACCGGTCTCCGTGGTGCGGGGCGGCTGGCGGATCGTCGGCATGGAGGAGGCGTCCGGCCCCGCGACGCCGCCACCCGTGCTCGGTGCCGACGGCGATGCGATTCTCGCCGGGATCGGCTACGGGGAGGAGGAAATCGCGGCCTTGCGGCGGGAGGGGGTGATCGGATGAAGGAGCCGGAGGATCTCGCCGAGGCCTGCCGCGACTGGTGGCGGACCGGCATCATCGCCATGCGGCCGGGGGAGATCCGCATCCGCGGCTATCCCATCGAGCAGCTCGTGGGCCGCCTGTCCTTCGCCGAAATGATCTTGCTGATGCTCCGCGGCGAGCTGCCGGAGGCGGGCCGGGCGCGGCTTCTGGAGGCGGCGCTGGTGGCGGCGGTGGATCACGGGCCGCAGGCTCCCTCGATCGCCATCGCCCGCATGGCCGTCACCTGCGGGATGGGGATCAACAACGCCATGGCCTCGGCGGTGAACGTGCTGGGCGAGATCCACGGCGGGGCCGCCGAGCAGGCGATGGAACTCTATGCCCGGGTGGAAGGGGAAACCGCCGACGGCCGGCCGCTCGAGGAGGCGGTGGCGGCGGCGGTCGAGGCCTGGCGCCGGGAGCGGGGTCGCCATCTCCCGGGCTTCGGCCATCGCTTCCATCCCGTCGATCCGCGGGCGCCGCGCCTCCTCGCGCTGGTGGAGGAGGCGGCCGGGGAGGGGATCGTGGAGGGGAGGACGGTCGCCGTCGCCCGGGCCATCGAGGCCCTTCTCGGATCCCGGGGCCGGCGGCCGGTACCGCTCAACATCGACGGCGCGGTGGCGGTGGTGTTCGCGGAGCTCGGCTTCCCGCCGCCGCTCGCCCGCGGACTCTTCTGCCTCGCGCGCAGCGTCGGCATCCTCGCCCATGCCTTCGAGCAGCTGCAGGCGGGCGAGCGCAACAAGGGTCCGACACCGCCGGGCTGCTTTTGGGTCTATGAGGGACCGCCTCCCCGGGACTATGTTTCCGGGACAACGGGGGCCGGAGGCGGGAACGAACGCCCGTCCGGTCCCGGAACGGAACGAGACGAGGAGGCTCGACGATGACCAGACTTTCGCGCAGGAGCCTGTGTGCCACCCTCGCCGTGGCGGGCCTGGTGTTCGGCGCGGCGACCGCCGATGCCGTGGAGATCAAGAAGATCCACTTCCTCATTCCGGGCGGCGCCGGGGGCGGCTGGGACACCACCGCCCGGGCCACCGGCGAGGCGCTGACCAAGGCCGGCCTCATCGAGAGCGCCTCCTTCGAGAACATGTCGGGCGGCGGCGGCGGCAAGGCCATCGCCTATCTGATCGAGACCGCGGACCGCCAGCAGGGCACCCTGATGGTCAATTCGACGCCCATCATCCTCAGGAGCCTGCGCGGCCGCTTTCCGCAGTCCTTCCGCGATCTCACGCCGATCGCCAGCATCATCGGCGACTACGGCGCCCTGGTGGCGCGCGCCGATTCCGAGTTCGCGGACTTCGCCGCCGCCCTCGAGGCCTATCGCGGCGATCCGCGCTCGGCCAAGGTGGCCGGCGGCTCGGTCAAGGGCGGCATGGACCATCTGATCGCCGCCCGCATCTTCCAGGCCGCCGGTGCCGATCCCAACAAGGTGGTCTACGTGCCCTACGATGCCGGCGGCAAGGCCCTGGCGGCGCTCCTTTCGGGAGAGACCGAGCTGCTCTCGACCGGCTTCGGCGAGGCCATCGAGGCGGCCCGCCAGGGGCAGGTGAAGATCCTCTGCGTGACCTCGCCGGAGCGGCTCGCGGCGGCCCCCGACGTGCCCACCTGCAAGGAGGCCGGCGCCGACATGACCTTCGTCAACTGGCGCGGCTTCTTCGCCGCTCCGGGGCTGCCGGACGAGCTCGCCGACGCCTATGCCGATCTCCTCGGGCGGATGCAGAAGACCGAGATCTGGAAGGAGATCCGCGACCGCTACGGCTGGGTCGACATCTACAAGCCGCGTGCCGAGTTCGTCGCCTTCCTGGAGCAGCAGGAGGGCGAGATGAAGGCGCTCCTGAACGCGCTCGGCATCGAGACCGTGCGCTGATCCGAGACGCCGGGCGGGCGGCCCGCGCGGCCGTCCGCCCGCCTTTCCGGCGGGTCCATGCTGCTCCACCGTGATCGCGTCTGGGCGCTGATCTTCCTGGCCCTGTCCATCGCCTACGGCGTCGAGGCGCAGCAGATCGAGCTCTATTTCGGCGGCGAGGACGAGACCTTCACCGCCCGCACCTTTCCGACCGCCCTCGCCTGGACGGGCGGGATCGTGTCCTTCCTCCTGCTGGTCTCCCCGGTCGATCCCGATCCCCGTCCCCGTCTCCGGGAGATCCTGAACTACGACTGGCTGCGGGTGGCGGCGCTGCTCCTGCTGATGATCGCCTACGGGCTCACCATCCAGCGCTTCGGCTTCTTCCTCTCCACCTCCTTCTTCCTGCTGGCGGGCTACCTGCTCCTCGGCGAGCGGCGGCCCTGGATGCTGTTCCTCGTCTCCTTCCCGCTGGTCGCCGTGTTCCAGTTCCTCCTCCAGGGGCTGCTCGGCATCTATCTCGCCGATCCCTTCCTGGCCCGGCTCGGGATCACCGGATGATCGAGGGCCTGTGGATCGGGCTGACCACCGCGCTGCAGCCCCTCAACCTGCTGATGGTGGCGATCGGCTGCTTCGCCGGCACCTTCATCGGCATGCTGCCCGGGCTGGGGCCGATCTCCGCCATCGCCCTGATGATCCCCGTGACGTACGGGCTCGACCCGGCGGCCGGCCTCATCCTCATGGCGGGGGTCTACTACGGGGCCATCTTCGGCGGCTCCACGAGCTCGATCCTGATCAACGCCCCGGGCGTGGCGGGTACCGTGGCCACCGCCTTCGACGGCTATCCCATGGCCAGGAAGGGGTTCGCCGGCAAGGCCCTGGCCGTCGCCGCCTATGCCTCCTTTTCGGGCGGCACCATCGCCGCCGTCTTTCTGCTGCTGGCCGCTCCGGCGCTGGCCAGCGTCGCCCTTTCCTTCCAGTCGCCGGACTATTTCGCTCTCATGGTGCTGGGTCTCACCGCGGTCTCCGCCTTCGCCGGCCGCGGCCAGTTCCTGAAGGCGCTGCTGATGACCGTGCTCGGGCTGATGCTGGCCACCGTCGGCCAGGACGTGAGCTCGGACGTCTCCCGCTTCACCTTCGGCAGCATCGATCTCCTGGACGGCATCAGCTTCCTGCTGCTGGCGATGGCCACCTTCGCCCTGTCGGAGGCGCTGATGCTGGTACTCAAGCGGGAGAGGCCCTCGGCCGAGGCCGAGAGAGCGCTCCGCGGCGGCATGGGCTCCCTCAGACTCGACCGGCGGGAGGTGCGGGAGATCGCGCCGGTGATCGGCCGCTCCTCGCTCCTCGGATTCCTGATCGGTGTACTGCCCGGAGCGGGCGCCACCATCGCCTCCTTCCTGGCCTACGGCATGGAGCGGCACATCGCCCCGGCGGGGAGGAAGGAGGAGTTCGGCAGGGGCTCGCTCAGGGGGCTGGCCGCTCCCGAGACCGCCAACAACGCCGCCTGCTCGGGTTCCTTCGTGCCGCTGCTGACCCTCGGCATCCCGGGTTCGGGCACCACCGCGGTGATGCTCGGCGCCCTCATCTCCTTCGGCATCCAGCCCGGCCCGCGGCTGTTCGTGGAACGGCCGGACGTCTTCTGGTCGGTGATCCTGTCGATGTACATCGGCAACGTCATCCTGCTCGTTCTCAATCTGCCGCTCATCCCCTACATCGCCCGCCTCCTCGCCCTGCCGCGGCGGATCCTGATCCCGCTCATCCTCTTCTTCTCCCTGACCGGGGTCTATCTCATCTCCTTCAACACCTTCGACATCCAGCTCATGGTGCTGTTCGCCGTCGTCGCGGTGGTGCTGCGTCTGGCCGGCTTTCCCATGGCGCCGATGATCCTGGCCTTCGTCCTCGGCCGCCTGATGGAGGAGAACCTGCGCCGCTCGCTGCTGCTCTGGGACGGCTCCCTGGCCTTCCTGTGGGAGCGGCCGATCACCCTCGGCATCACCCTCCTCACCCTGCTCGTGCTGGCGACGCCGCTCATCCAGTTCCTCCGGGAACGACGCAACCGTCCCGTCACGGCGGGGAAAGGCTGACGAGTTCGGGGGAGGGGACGAGCCGGGAATCGACCAGCAGCGTCGCGCGCCCGGTGACGGCCGCGAGCGCCCGGCGCCAGATCCGATCGCCTCCGATCCGCGGATCCGCCGGCGGCGGGCCGTCACGAACGAGGGCCAGCCATTCGACCCCGGCACCCTTGACGACGATGTCGCCGCCCGTGTTGGCGTCGAGGAAGTTGTTCTCGAGCAGGCCGGAGGTGCGGGCGGCGAAGTCGGGTCCGAACTCGGCGGCGGTCTTGGGGGCGGGGCCGGTGTAGAGCCGGATGCCCGCGTCCCGGTTGGCGACGATCCGGTTGCCGGCGATCACCACGCGGCGGCTGTTGCGCACCCGGATGCCGGTGCGGGCGTTGTCGCGGGCGATGTTGCGCAGCAGCCGGGCGTCGTCGCTCTCGTAGACGCTGATGCCGTCGCCACCGTTGGCCTCGAGGAGGTTGTCGGCCACCAGAACGCGGTCGCTGCGCCGGTCCAGCATGATGCCGCTGCCACCGTTGCCGGTCGCCCGGTTGCCGATCACCGCGGAATCGCGCACCCGCCGGGAGAGGATGATGCCGTGCCGTTCCCGCGTGCCCTCGACCCGGTTGCCGGCGATCAGGAGTTCGCGGCTGTCGTCGTGGGGATCGATGCCGTAGCGGATGTTGTCCCGGAAGAGATTGTCGAGGATGCGGACGCCTCGGGCGGCGTGGCTGTAGAAGCCGTAGTAGAGGCCGCGGATCTCGGAGCCGATGATGATCCCGGTGGGCGGCGGCAGCTCCCCCCCGGGCCGGTCGGCGGCGAAGGTCAGCCCGTAGGCGCGGCCGGCGGCGAAGCCGAGATGGCCGAGGCGGCTGTCTCGGAGGATGCCCCGACCGCCCGAAAGGACCAGCAGGAACGGACGGAAGCGCGCCGGCTCGCGGAAGAGGGCGGGGCCGCCGCCGTCGCGGCCGGTGAGCGTCGCCCGCTCGAGGAACAGGCGGCCGGCCGCCACCAGCATGGCGCCGCGGCCGGCGTCGAGGGCCACCGTCCGGTCGGCGATCACCAGCGTGGCGTCGGCATCGACGAACAGGGGTGCGCGCAGCTCGCAGGAACGTTCCCGGCAGCGCAGGAGGGGTGTGCCCCCGCTCGGCGGCAGGCGGGCGGCGATCGTCTCGAGATCGGCGGTGCCCCGTACGAGGTGGATGGCGGGAACGCGTCTCCGATCGCCGCCGTAGGCGGGACTCCGGGCGGCGGCGTCGAGAAAGCGGCTGCGCAGGCGGGACAGCTTTTCCGCCGGCCGGACTTCCACCTCGATCGGCGTGAGCTCCGGCAGCGGAACGGCTCGGGCCTCGGCGCGATGGACGGAAAGCTCGGGAGCGGGCGGCGGCGACCATTCGAGGCGGCGCTCGAGGAGGAGGACGTCGCCGCTCGCGGTCGCCGGCAGCAGCGAGAGGAGGAGCAGCGCCGGGAAAACGGAGAGGGGCATGCGGGTCATCCGGGCAGGGGTGGCAGGAGGAGATCGAGATCCCGTACCGCGCATTCCTCGAGATTCCCGCCCGGCCCCTCGCGGTCGACCACCAGGAAACGGCCCGGACGTTCCGGGGAGAGCAGGAAATGGTGCCAGACCCCCGGCCGATAGACGATCCCCTGTCGACCCTCGGCGAGGAAGGCGCGGTAGCCGTCGGGGCGGCGCGGATCGCTCGCCACCACCACGAGCCAGGGATGTTCCCGCAGCGGCTGGAAGGCCTGGCTGCCGAGGGGGTGGCGTTCCATCACGAGGAGGCGGAACGGCAGCCGCACCGGGCGGGTCTCGAAGATGCCGATCACCGGCCGCGCACCCCGGCCCCGGATCTCGATCCCGGCCAGGGCGGGGTAGCGGCGCGCGGTGCCGTGATTGGCGGGAACGCCGGGGCGTCCCGCGCTGTCCACGACGTCGCCGAAGGGGGCGAAGGCCTCCCGGGTGAGCGGTTCCGGAACGAGTTCGGGCATGCGCGCTCAGGACCGCTGCGGAGGACGAGGCGGACGGGCTGCGATGGTCGCTGCCCGTATCGGGAACGCCGCACCGGCCCGGGCATCGGCGGGATCGGACCGGCGGTGAGGGGAGGCCCCGGCCGGCCCGCCGGTGACCGCGAGGGTGGCGCCCACGTCCATGCGCAATTCCGCTCCGCTGCTCGCGGATCTTCATGCCCGAGCTTGTTCCGGGGAGCAACGGCGGGAGGGCGCCGGCGGGACGGAACCGCGTCGCCGTCGGCGGGTCCCGCCGGTCCGCGGCGCCCCCTCCGGAGGCCCCCGGCGTTCAGGCGGCGCGCATCCGGGCGAGGAAGGCCTCGATCCGCTCCTTCAGCGATCTCGCCCCTTCGGCACAGCCGTCGGCGTTCTCGTGCATCACCCGGGCCGCTTCGCCGGAAGCCTCGATCTGGCGGCTGATGCGATGGATGCTGCCTTCGATCTCGCCGGTGCCGCGGGCGGTCTGCTGGGTGTTGGTGGCGATGTCGGCGATGGCCGCGTTCTGCTCCTCCACCGCCGCGGCCACGGTGGCGGCGATATGGTCCACCTCGTTCATCACCTCGCGCACCTGCTTGATGACGCCCACCGCATTGCCGCTGACCTCCTGCACGGCGGTGATCTGGGCGGCGATCTCCTGGGTCGCCTTGCCGGTCTGGGTGGCGAGGGACTTCACCTCCTGGGCCACCACCGCGAAGCCCTTGCCGGCCTCGCCCGCCCGTGCCGCCTCGATGGTGGCGTTGAGGGCGAGAAGGTTGGTCTGTTCGGCGATGTCGGCGATCAGGTTGATCACCGCCCCGATCTTCTCGGTCATGGCGGCGAGCTCTTCCATGGTGCCGCTGGCCCGTTCCACCTGCTGGCTGGCGTCGCGGGCGATGGCGCTGGAGCGGGTGATCTGCTCGGCGATCTCCTGCGCCGACTGGGAGAGCTCCTCGGCGGCGGTGGCGATGGAGCGGGTGGTGGCGGACGCCTTCTCGACCGCGCCGAGCGCGTTGGCGCTCTCCTTCTTCGAGTTCTCGACGCTCTCGTCCACCGCCCGGGCACTGGTCTCGAGCTCGCCGATGAGCCGGCCGAGCTTCTCGACGATGCCGCTGATCTCGCTCTCGAAACGGGCGGCGATCTCCCGCGCCGTCTGCCGACGCTGCTGCTCGGCCTCGCCGCGGGCCTGCTCCTCGGCGGCCTGCATGCGGTCGATGGAGGCGAAACCGCGCCAGACGAGATATCCCGAGACACCGGAGACCGCGAGCAACAGGGCGAGCAGGACGAGCAGCAGGCGCAGGTTGGCGCTTTCCTGAACGGACGCCGCCTCCACGAGCTCGTCGGTCAGCCGCCGCTCGAGGGCGAACAGCCCGTCGATCCGGTCCGTCGTCAGGCGGAGCCATTCCGCGGGATCCCGCCCCTGGGTGTTGAAGGAGCTCGCCACCTCGATGAGCGTCTTCTCCCAGTCACGGTAGAGGGTGCGGCCGGCGTCGGACAGAACGCCGTCGAGCAGCGCCGTCATGGTCTCGCCGCCCTCCTCCGCCAGATCCTCGAGGAAGGCGTGCTGATGGGCGTGGGAGGCCACGTATTCCGGATAGATGATCGGATCGAAGGTGCCGTTGCGGGCGAGGGCGAGGCCGAAGGCGGCTTCGCCGGCCGCCGCCGCCCGCCCTTGGAACAGTTTCAGGATGGTTTCGAAGCGGCCGGCGATCTCCATGTTGGGCACGGTCCGGCCGACACGCTCCAGATAATGCGTGATGCGCAGGATGCCTTCGCGGTAGAAGGCCACCACCTCGTCGCGCCCCACCTTGCCGCCGTCGATGCGTTCGCGGATCCCGTCGAGATCCGCGAGCTGCTCCAGCACCCGCCGGTAGTCCTTGGCGAGCGCCTCGTCGGCACGGACCGCCGGCGGCGGCTCGTAGGCGGTGACCCGCTGGCGCAGGTCGTCCACCACCGGGCGCTGGGCGGTCATGAGGTCGGCGTATTCCCTGCTGCCGCCGCTCATGTATCCGGTGGTCAGGACGAATTCCTTGCCGAGTTCGCGCGAGAGCTCGTGCATGCCGGCCTCGAAACTCCGAAGCGCCGCGTTGAAACGGGAGAGTTCCCGGATCTCGCGGAAGCTGTCGAGCACGATCATGCCGGAAGCGATCAGCAGGCCCAGGACCGGGAGGACCAGCATGACGAGGATCTGGCGTTTGACGGGTGACATGGGCGGCTCTCGGCAGTGGTCGGATTCGGAACGGGAAGCGGATTTCGGCCTGCCCTTTCTGGACGAGAATGTTTACCAATCGATTAACGGCAGGAACGTCGCGGCCGGAGCGCGCGATCGCCGGATGAACGGGAGACGGGAGGGATGATGAACACCGAACGGGTGCGCCGCATCGTTCTCGGACGTCGGCCGAAGGGAGCGCCTGTGGATTCCGATTTCGTGCTCGAGGAGGTGCGCCTGCCCCGCCCGGGCCCGGGCGAGGTGCTGGTCCGCACCCTGTGGCTGTCCATCGACCCCTACATGCGGGGACGGATGAGCGACGCCCCCTCCTATACGGCGCCGGTGGGTCTCGGCGAGCCGATGCACGGCGAATGCGTGGGGATGGTGACGGAAAGCCGGGACCCAGCCTTCTCTCCGGGCGATCACGTGGTCGGCATGGGGGGGTGGCAGAGCCATTTCGTGCTGCCCGCGGCGAAGCTGCGGCGGATCGATCCCGGGCAGGCACCGCTCTCCGCCTGGCTCGGCGTGCTCGGCATGCCCGGGCTCACGGCCTATGCCGCCCTCCACGACATCGCCCGCCCCGAGGCCGGGGAGACGGTGGTGGTGCCGGCGGCCGCGGGCGCGGTGGGGGCGCTCGCCGGCCAGCTCGCGAAGCTGCGCGGCTGCCGGGTGGTGGGGATCGCCGGCGGGCCGGAGAAATGCCGTTACGTGACCGAAGAGCTCGGCTTCGACGCCTGCCTCGACCGTCGGGAGCCGGACCTCGAAGGGCGCCTGAAGGCGGCCTGTCCGAGGGGAGTGGACGTCTATCTGGAGCTGGTCGGCGGTGAGGTGCTGTGGGCGGTGCTGCCGCTGATGAACCTGCACGGTCGCGTACCGGTGATCGGCGGCATCGCCTGGTACAACCTGCCCGGGTTGCCGGAAGGCCCCGACCGCACGCCGCTGCTGATGCGCCGGATCCTGGTCCGCCGGCTCCGGCTGCAGGGCATGATCGTCTGGGACCACGCCGCCCTCGAGGAGCGGTTCCGCGAGGAGGTCGCGGCTCTCCTGCGCGAGGGGCGCATCCGATACCGGGAACATGTCTACGAAGGGCTCGAAAGGGCCCCGCAGGCGCTCATCGATCTCCTCGAGGGCCGCACCTTCGGCAAGGTGGTGGTGCGCGTCGCCGTGGCCTGAAGGACGGCTCCCGCGCCCCGCCCGCCGGTTCAGCCGCCGGGCCGCACCGGCGGTGTCGGCGGACCCGAGGAGACGGCGGGCGTTCCGCCGCCGGCCTCCGCGAGCGCCTCGTAGAAGGCCTTCTCGAGCGCCAGGAAGGGCCCTTCCCAGGTCCATCGTTCGAGCACGAAACGCCGCGCCGCCTCGCCCAGGCGCCGCCGCCGCCCGGCATCGGCCATCAGCGAGAGGACGGCCTCGGCGAAGGCGCCGGGAGTCTCGGCGAGCAGCAGCTCGCGCTCCGGCCGCGCGCCGATCCCCTCGTTGGCCACCGGCGTCGCCACCACCGCCCGGCCCATGGCCATGTATTCGAGGAGCTTGTTCTGCAGCCCGGCGGCGGCCCGGATGGGGGCCACGCAGACCGTCGCCCGGGCCATGTAGTCGGCCGGATCGGGCACCGTGCCGGTGACCGTGATGCCTTCCGCGCCGTCGAGCTCCCGGAGCGCCGGGACGGGGTCGCGGCCGACCAGGAAGAGCCGGGCTCCCGGGCGGGCCTCGCGGATCCGCGGCCAGACCTCGCGGGCCAGCCACAGCGCCGCCTCGACGTTGGGGGCGTAGCGCATGACCCCGGACATCACCACCGTCGCCGGCTCCTCGGCGACGTCCGCACGCGGCGCGAAGCGTTCGGTGTCCACCCCGTGGGGACCGAACACCACGTTGTCGATCTCCGCCAGCCCCTGCTCCCGGCACATGGCGGCGATCGCCTCCCGGTCCTTCTCGCCGATCAGCACGGTGCGGGTGAAATGGCGCCAGATGTCGGCCTCGTAGCGGCCCATGCGGCGGCTCTCGAAGCGGTAGAAGAGCCGTTCGGGCCAGCTCGCCGCGGTCTCCGACAGGCGCCGGGTGTTGAGGGTCTGGGAAAGCTGCAGGGCGAGGAAGGTGACGGGCACCCGCCCCCGCGCGAGCCGCAGCGCCTCGGCGCTGCGCACGTAGTAGGCATAGGCGAGATCGTAGGATTCGCGGGCCAGCAGCTCGCGGGTACGGGCGAGCTGGGCCGGGGAGTGGAGATAGCCGATCTGGGCCGGCCAGCCACGCAGCCAGCCGAGGCCCGCCCGCAGCAGCCCGCCGATGGCGGTGTGGGGGATGATTTCCGTTCTCCGGCAGCGGCTTCGGAGCCATTCCTCGTGTGCCGGTGCGAGTGCGGGCCGGTTCGAGGTCAGGGTCACGAAATCCACCCGGTGGCCGCGGGCGTGCAGGAACTCCAGGAGATGGGCGACGGTCAGCTCGTCGCCGGTGGTCATCGGCAGCGGCAGACGGCTGTAGAGGAAGAGGATGGACAGGGGCCGCGGCGCCGGCGGCAGCGCCATCGGCCGCGGCAGGCGGTCGATCCCCCGCGGCTCAGCCATCGCCGTGGCGCAGCCTCGTGATGTCGAACAGCGGCAGTCCCGCGGGCAGCCGTTCGCGGACGCCGGGGATCGGCTTGCCGAGCACGGCGAGGCGGGCGCCGTCGGCGGCCCGTTCGAGGTCCCGCCGCAGATGGGCCAGCAGGATCTCCTGATGTTCGAGGGCGACGGCGAAGTTGACTCCCACCAGCCGGTCGGGATCGAGATCGGGATCGTAGACGTCGAGTTCGTAGCCGGCGTCCAGCAGCAGGCTCGCGAGATCGAGAAGCGGGCTGTTTCGGAGATCGTCGGTGCCGCTCTTGAAGGACAGGCCCAGGAGCAGCAGCGGCCCGGGCGGAGGCGCCAGCTCGCGGATGCGCTGGGCGATCCAAGCCAGATGCAGGCCGTTGCTTTCCTTCGCTCCCGCCAGCACCGGCACGGCGAGGCCGGATTCGCGCGCCAGCGCCAGCATGGCGGACAGATCCTTGGGCAGGCAGGAGCCGCCGAAGGGGCCGCCCGGCCGCAGATAGACGGGCGAGATGTTGAGCTTGGTATCGGCGAGGAAGATGTCGGCCACCGCCTGGGGGTCGATGCCGCGGCTCGCGCAGATGCGACCGATCTCGTTGCCGAAGGCCACCTTCAGGGCGTGGAAGCTGTTGTCGACGAACTTGACCATCTCGGCGACCGCGAAGGGCACCTCGAAGAGCGGCGCCTCGATGCCGTCGTAGATGCCCAGGAGACGGCGGGTGATGCCCTTTTCCCGCTCGCCGATGACGATCTTGGGGGGAGCGTAGTAGTCCTCGACCGCCGTCGATTCGCGCAGGAATTCGGGATTGAAGGCGACCTCGTAGCGTCGTCCCGGCCCTTCCCCGACGAGCTTGGCGAGGGTCGGCAGGACGAGTCGCTCCATGGTGCCGGGAGGCATGGTGCTGCGGTAGACGAGCAGCAGCGGCTCCCCGGTCGGCGCCCGCTCGCGCAGACCGCGACCGAGCTGGCGGGTGACCTCGAGCAGATGGGTCATCTCGAGCTTGCCGTCGGCCCGCGAGGGGGTGCCGACGCAGATCAGCACCATGTCGAGCCGATCGAGATGGGGGCCGATGTCGGCGGTGCTGGAGAGCCGCCCCTCGCGGGCGCCCGCCGCCAGCAGCTCGGCCACCCCGGGCTCCACCACCGGCGAGCGCCCCTCGCCGATCGCCGCCACCTTTTCCGGATTGACGTCGACGCCCACCACCCGGTGGCCGTCCCTGAGCAGGCAGGCGGCGGTGGTGGTGCCGACGTAACCCAGTCCGAGAATCCCGATCGCAAGTCCCATGTTCCGTCCGATCCGTCGTGCCGTAGTCGATCCGTATCGCGCCGTTCTTCTACCGGCAATCGGTGGGGATTGGCCACGGCGGAACGCGGGAAGTCACCACCGGGGATGCCGCCCTCGGCCGGTCGGTCCCGGCGCCGTCGTCGAGGCCCTCGGCGAGGGGACATCGGCGGATCCCTCCTTCCCGGTGCCGAGGGTGCCGGGAAGAATATCGCCGTTTGAGTGGACTGGTCCGGCGTCGCGAAACCGGCAATGTCCGTCGTGCCGTCGGCATGTTTCTACCGAATGGCGAGAAAGTGGGGCGAATGAATATACCATTCATCATTATTTCTGGGATTAAATCACGATATCCGTAGCATTTTATGGGAATCTTGTCTGGGAATCGAATATGTGTTAACCATTAGGCCGTTCCAACGAAAACAACTCGCCCCCTCCGGGGAGGACAGATGCTCTGGTCTTCGAGACTGATCGCCGCCCTCGCGGTGGCGGGATATGTACTGCTGGGCGACGGGATCGCGGCGCAGGGTTTCCGCGAACAGGGGGGCTGGCAGTTCCGCTCCTCCTCGCAGACCCAGGTGCTGCTCAACATCGAGGCCACCCGTGTACAGATCAACGGCATCGGCGTCCGTTCGGTGGGCACCGGCGGCACGGCGCTCGGTCTCGGTTCGGCGGCGCTGGGCAGCGGCCTCTCGGTGACGAACTCGCCCGGGAACCGCCAGTCGAGCAGCACCACCACCGCCAACGCCACCACCGGCACCACCACCTACAACGTGACCATCCGCGGCGACCGCAACGAGGTCAGGGTCGACGGCTATCTCAACCTGGATGTCGCGCAGGACAGCCAGGGCATGGATTCGGCCATCACCAATCAATGAGACGAAGGTGCCGGAGGTCGGCAGCGGGCAGTGAGGCGGAACCAGATGAAGAAGATCGGAACGTTCCTGTTCGTGGCCTTCGGCGTGGCCGCCTGTACCGTGCCGCCGCCGAAGGAGAAGCCGATCGAGACCATCCGCGGGCCGGTGCCGGTCCGGGCGGTGTCGCCGATGACGGAGGCGCTCGCCTGCCTGCGCCGGAACATGCCCGAGGGAATCGATCTGCGGCTCGCCGTCTTCGGCCTGCCCGACAAGACCGGCGTGGTCGACTACGACGGGCCCGGCGCCTACGTGACCCAGGGAGCGGAGCTGATGATGGTCACCGCCCTCGCCAAGGCGGGGGTGCGCCAGGTCAACCGCACCGCCACCAACGTCGCCGAATGGGAGCTCAAGCAGGCGCTGGAGAAGCGCCTCGGCGAGGGCCGCGCGGTCCGGGTGAACGGCACCGCCTACCCCTTCCGGCCGGTGCGTCTCGGCAATCTCCTGGGTTCCACCCACACGATATACGGCGGCATCACCGAGCTCGACTTCGACATCGTCTCCGACGGCGCCGAACTGAGCGTCGCCGGCATCGGCGGCAAGGCCCGCGGCTACTACATCAGCCTCGGCCTCGACATCATCGTCGCCGACACCCGCACCACCGAGATCGTGCTCGCCCGTTCCTACCGCAAGCAGCTCTGGGGGCAGGAGCTGGAGGCCAATCTGTTCCGTTTCTGGGACATCAATCCGGGCGGCAACGGCGGCGACGACATCGGCGATTTCGGCATCGAACTGTTCGATGCCCGCATCGGACGGCAGCAGAACGAACCGGTTCACGCCAGCATCCGCTGGGTGGTGGAGCAGGCGGCCTACGACATCGTCCGCGATCTCGCCGGCATCGGCAACGTCTGCGACGAGCTGGTGCCCGAATACAGCCGTTCCGCGCCCCTGATGCTGAGCGTGAACGACACGGTACCGCCCGTGGCCGCACGCAGGAAGGAACCGATCCCCGCCGAAGAACTCGTCCCCGAGGAAGCCGAAGCCGTCGCGCCGTCCGCCGGCCCGACCGCCCTCTCCCCGGGCGAGGAGCCTTCCGGACCGCGTGCCGTGCGGCTGCCGGATGGGAGGGTCCTGCCGGTGCAGGAGCCGTAGAAGGAACCCACCCCGCACGGGGCGGGGTGGGTGTGGTCCGACAACCACATGTGGAGGTTACAGGGATGAAACGTCTTCTCTCAACGACCGCCGTGGCCCTGCTCGCATCCCTGGGTGCGGCGCAGGCCGGTCAGGTGAACATCGTGATCCAGGATTTCGATGTTCAGAACGAGCAGAACGTGATCAACAGCATCGACGCCGGGGCGATCGTCGATTCGAGCCAGGAAGGCACCAACATCGCCAACATCGCCTCGCTGCTCGATACCACCCCGGGTGCCGCCGGGGATGCCGACGACGGCGGGACCGCGGTCGATCCGACCTTGCTGGCGGCGACCGTCGATGCCGTCAACGACGTCTTCGGCACCTCCCTGACGCCCGCCGACGTCGCGGACTACATCAACGGGCACGGCGATCTCTACGCCGGCGCGCAGCTGTTCGCCGACATCCAGCGGGTGGAGAACACCGCCAAGGCCGGCCTGGGGGCCGCCGAGGTGGCGCAGAGCGGCACCAACGTCGCCAACGTCTTCTCGGTCACGGACGCCTACGACGGCAGCGACGTCGGCGACGTCTATCTCGTCTACCAGTCCTTCGGCTCCTGGTTCGCCGACGGAGTGGCCGGTGCCGAGGTGACCCGGCAGACGGTGGAGAACAGCATCCGGGCGGCCGACGACATCAATTCCAGCAGCCAGGAAGGCACCAATCTCGCCAACGTGATCTCGATCGCCGACGATGGCGGCAGCCTCGGGGCCGACGAGCTCGTCGGCAACCAGATGCTGCTGATGCAGGTGGCGGGCGGGCCGGCCCGGCTCACCAAGCAGCTGGTCCGGAACAAGGCGCGCGCCGGCGACGACATCAACGGGCTCACCCAGGAGGCCCTCAACGCCGTCAACCTCGTCAGTCTGACCCTGGACGGCGACCAGGCCTCGGGTCTCACGGCCATCGCCCAGAAGACCTACGAGAACTTCGACCAGTCGATCGCGAACGTGGCCCAGGCCCACTCGGTCGCCACCGGCGTCGCTCAGAGCGGCACCAATCTCGGCAACGTCGTCACCGTCAGCGTGACGGTCGAGAACGGGAGCTGATACCGCGTTTCGCCGATCGGGACACGCCGATTTCCATTCACGGGGCGGCTCCGGCCGCCCCTTTCTTTCGCCGGCGGGGAAGAAAACGGCCACAAGACCGGTCTTCGAGGTTAAGACTGGCCCCGGATCCGCGGGAGAGGCGCGATGAGGGATTGGGGCGGGACGACGGGCCCGGTGACGCTCCTGCTGGTTTTCCTGATGTCCACCGCCTCCGCCGCCTGTCTGCCGCCGCCGGCGGGAGAGGTCCTGCTGCGCGTCTCGGGCGCCATCGGATGCACCAACGCCGGCGACGAGGCCCGCTTCGACCTCCCCCTGCTCGAGAGCCTGGGGGCGGCGCGCCTCGTCACCCGCACACCCTGGACGGAAGGGGAGGGGATGTTCGAGGGGGTGTCCGTGCGGCGGCTGCTGGCGGCCGTGCGGGCGCGGGGCGGAACGGTGCGGGCGCTCGCCCTCAACGATTACGAAGCCGAGATCCCGGTCGAGGAGCTGGTCCGGCACGAGGTGCTGATCGCCTGGAAACGCGATGGACGGCGGCTGCGGCGTCGGGGCAAGGGGCCGCTCTGGATCGTCTACCCCTGGTCCGAGCATCCCGAACTCGACACCCGCCTGGTCCGGCAGCATTCGGTCTGGCAACTCGACCGGCTGGTGATCCGCTGAGATGGGCGGCGGCGCCGCCCGGAACGTCCCCCGCTATTCGCGGACGGTGACCTATCTGCTGCTGATCCTCGCGCTGGCGCTGTTCGCCGCCGGTCTGCTCTACAACACCCGGCGTCTCGAACGGGGCAACGAGGCATTGCTGGCCTCCGCCAGCGAGAGCGCCTGGAACGTCTTCCAGGCCGAGTTCGAGCTGCAACGGCTGCTCTACGCCCTCGAGCGGTACGCGCTGGAGGGCGGCGCGGGAACCCGGGAGGAGCTGCAGAAGCGCTTCGACGTCTTCTGGAGCCGGCTGCCCCTGCTGATCGAGGGAGAGGGGCCCGCCCTGGTGCGCGAGGTGACCCGCGCCGAGGTGGTCGTCCCCGACCTGATCGCCACCCTCGAGCAGCTGGCCGCGACCGTGGAGCGGGCCCGCATCGACCGCGCGGAGCTGCGTCGGACCCGGGAAGAGCTCGAGGCGATGCAGGGGCCGCTGCACGCCATCTCCCTCGCCACTCTCCACGAGATGGCCCGCCGCCACACCGTTCTGCGCGAGGAGGTGGCGCTTCTTTCGCAGCGCAACAACCTGTCCTTGGCGGGGCTCGCGGGCAGCGTCGCCATCCTGCTGTTCCTGCTCCATCGCGAGGTGGCCCGCACCCGTTTCCTGCTCGCGCGCTCGCACCTCCAGGAACGGCGCGAGCGCCATCTCGCCCATCACGACATGCTGACCGGCCTGCCCAACCGGCGCCTGTTCGAGGAGCGGCTGCGGGAGCTCCTGCGCCGGTCGCGGCGGGGGCGGCGGATCGGGCTGCTGCTGCTCGATCTCGACCGTTTCAAGGATGTCAACGACCGCCACGGGCACGCCGTCGGCGACTCCCTCCTGCGGGCCGCCGCCCGGCGCATGCGCACCTGTGTCCGGCGGGGTGACGTGCTGGCCCGTCTCGGAGGCGACGAATTCGCGATCGTCCAGGAGGAGGCGGCGGACGAGGCCCTCTGCCTGCGCCTCGCCGGGCGGCTGCTCGACGCCTTCGTCGAACCCTTCGAGCTCGAGGGGCACCGGCTGCGGGCGAGTCTGAGCATCGGCGTCGCCCTGTTCCCGGATCACGCGAGCGGCGTCGCCGAACTCCTGCGGCGGGCCGATCTCGCCCTCTACCGGGCCAAGGCCGCGGGGCGGGGTCGGCTCGCCCTGTTCACGGTCGAGATGGAGCGGGACCGTTCCTGACCCCGCCCGGCGGGGTGGGTGTTCGCCTTACATTCCGGTTGCCGCGGCGGTGGCCGCCGGTTAGGCGCTTGTTGAGATTCGCTGTCGATGATGGACCGACCCCTCGGCCCCCGCCTCCACCGGCACCACTTCCGGTGGATGCCGGAGAAGGCGCAAGGCGCGGAACAGGACGTGCGAAGGAAGAAAGAGGAAGAAGCAATGCCCTCCCCGCCCGTGCTGACACGTCGTCGTTTTCTCGAAGCGACCGCCGCCACCGCGATCCTCGGCACGGCGGGCTTCCCGGCCCTGGCCCATGTCCGCGAACGGCGCCTGACCCTCCGGCATCTCCACACCGGCGAGAAGCTGCGCACCACCTATTTCGCCGACGGGCGCTACATCGAGGAGGAGCTGCGGGCCGTCGACCACATCCTCCGGGACTGGCGCACCGGCGAGGTCAGGCACATCGATCCGAAGCTGCTCGATCTCCTCTTCTTCCTGCGGCTGAAGCTCGAGACCGACGCCCCCTACCACGTGATCGGCGGCTACCGCTCCAGGAAGACCAACGAGATGCTGCGCCGCATGGGACGGGGCGCGGCCAGGAAGAGCCTGCACATCCAGGGCAAGGCGGTGGATTTCCGGGTCCCCGGCCGCCGGCTCGCGCTGGTGCGCAAGGCGGCGGTGAGCCTGCGGGGCGGCGGTGTCGGCTACTATCCCCGCTCCGACTTCCTGCACATGGACACCGGTCCCGTCCGCTACTGGTAGGAAGGCGGCCGCCGCGGCGGCTCGAGATTGAGCCGGGCGACCGCCTCGGGCACCTCCTCCGGCCAGACGAACAGGCGGTCGAAGGGGGCCACGCGATGGTAGTCGGCGGGCTCGAAGATCTCGCGGCTGGTCATGTCGACGCAGTAGCGATGCACCCAGCCCCGCCGCTCCGCCGTGCCGAGCCGTCTGCCGCGCCGCAGCCGGCGCGTCACCTCCCACAGCCGGTAGCACATGCGGAATTCGTAGCCGGTGAGCATGGCGGGATCGGCCCAGGCACCCCGTCTCTCCGTCACCGCCCGCCGCGCCCCGCCGGATCCATTCCGCGAGT
>Ga0256830_1000870_pt1 | contig 22294 bp, 15 predicted proteins | sample 128326metaG_FD_190537 | JGI IMG/M metagenome (GOLD analysis project Ga0256830, IMG submission 190537) | Hydrothermal vent microbial communities from Lau Basin, Pacific Ocean - 128-326 | ecosystem: Environmental > Aquatic > Marine > Hydrothermal vents | place: Pacific Ocean: Lau Basin | collected... | reverse complement strand
GAAAGTGGTTAATGAGAATAAGGCCAACAACAATCCGATGATCCAGAAACGAATGACAACCTTGGTTTCCGGCCATCCTTTCAGTTCAAAGTGATGGTGAACAGGCGCCATCCGGAACAGGCGGACCCCGGCGCCGTGCCGTGACCGGGTCCAGCGAAAATATCCTACCTGTATTATGACGGAAACCGCTTCCCAGACGAAAACGCCCCCGATGATGAACAGGAGTAATTCTTTCTTTAACAGCACGGCCAGGGTGCCTAACGCGGCGCCGGTAGACAAAGAACCGACATCGCCCATAAAAATTTGTGCCGGCGCGGCATTGAACCAGAGGAATCCCATGCACGCTCCTGCCACTGCGGCGGTAAAAATGGTAAGTTCCCCGGCGCCGGGAAGGTAAAGAATGTTCAGATAATCCGAAAAGTCCACCCGTCCGCTGATGTATGCGATGGCCGAGAATACCGTGAATGAAATCGCCAGCAACCCGGCGGCCAATCCGTCCAAACCATCACTGAAATTCACTGCGTTGGAAGTCCCGGTAATCACGAGAATAATGATCAAGGGGTAGAACCAGCCGAAATCGAGTTCCAGGTTTTTGAAAAAAGGGACGGAGGTCACGCTTGTGATTTCCGCGAATTCGGGAGCGCTGAAAATCCAATAGCTGATAATAATTCCCAATAACACTTGACCGATCAGCTTATAGCGGGCAATCAAACCGCGTTTTAATTTTTTCATCACCTTTAAATAATCGTCCAAAAAGCCGATTAATCCCATCCAGACCGTAGCGAACAGAATAATCTGCACGTAAATATTGTCCAGCCTGGAAAAAAAGAGGGTGGGGAGGAGGACGGCGGCAAGGATGAGTACTCCTCCCATGGTCGGCGTGCCCTTCTTTTTCTGATGTGACGCGGGTCCCGTTGGCCGGATTTCTTCGCCGATCTGGTATTGCTCCAACTTGCGAATAACCCAGGGACCGATAAGAAAACTGATGATTAAGGCCGAAATTGCCGCGATCGCCGCGCGAAACGTAATGTATTGAAATAAATTCAATGCCGACCAGTATTCTTTCAGGGGATATAAAAAATGGTAAAGCATTATTTCCGGAAAACCTCCTCGATGATTGTTTCCATGGCCATTCCCCGGGAACCTTTGAACAATATTTTGTCTCCGGCCCTCAAATCGGATCTTAAAGCCCGCGCTAAATCCGATTTATTTTCAAAATGTTTGTGAGAGGCTACGTTATTCAAAACGTCGGCAGTATAAACGGTGTCTTCCCCGACGGTGTATACGGCATCCAGACCAACCTCGTTACATTTTATCCCCACCTGACGATGCAGTTCGGCCGATCCCCGGCCCAACTCATACATATCGCCGAATACCAGTATCCTTCGTCCGTTTCCGCTGAAAGCGTTTAAATAATCGATCGCGGCCAGGGTGGATTCCAGATTTGCGTTGTAGGTGTCGTCAATGACGGTTACCTGTTTAATGTCTTTAATCCGGCATCGTCCGGCGGGGGGGACAAAGGATATTATTTGTTCCTGGAATGTTTCCCAGGTAATCCCGTTGGTAATAGCCACGGCCGCCGCGGCGATGACATTTTTGGCAAAAGACAGGTTACGCGAGTTGGTGGCGATTTCCTGCGCCTCAATGGTAAGAGCAATGGTTCCATCGCGGTCATGGTGCAGGTCGGCGGAAAAGTCACAATCCGGCGTAAGCCCGTAGGTTACCTCGCGACCAGGTCGCGGCAGTGATTTGATCCGTTCGTCGGCCATGTTCACGTACGCTAAACCTTTTTCCAGAGTCCGAAACAGTTCGCTTTTTTCTCTGGCTACAGCCTCAATGGTGCCAAATCCTTCCAGATGGGCGGGAGCGATGTTGGTGATCAAGCCCTGGGTGGGCTCGGTAATTTTACAAAGATAGGCAATGTCTCCCGGTTGATTGGCTCCCATCTCCAAAATGGCAAAGGAGTGTCCTTCATGAATTTGCAGCAATGAGAGCGGCAGTCCGATGGAGGTATTGTAGTTGCCCTCGGTGGCGTGGATGTTGTATCGTCTCTGGAGCACATGTTTGAGCAATTCTTTGGTGGAGGTTTTCCCGTTTGATCCGGTAATCCCAAGAATCGGGAACGTAAATTGTTTTCGCCAATGATGAGCAACACGACCGATGGCGATTAAAGGATCCGGCACTTCAATTTGTTGCATTTTCCCGACGTTCTTATCGGCGCGCGTGACCAGCGCGGCAGAGCAACCCGCGATTTCGGCGGTTTCGATAAATTGATGCCCGTCCACACGACTTCCGCGAAGGGCGATGTACAGGTCACCCGGTCGGCATTCCCGGGAATCGGTAACAATACCGGAAACCGTTTCATGGAGATGGATTCCGGTTACCTCGGAAAAGATTCGGGCGAAGAGGGGAGGATTCGGGAGCTCAATGCGCACGACAGAACTCCTCGATAATTTCAAAATCGGAGTAGGGTATCTTCTCACCCCGGATATCCTGGTAATTTTCACGTCCTTTCCCGAGGACAACAACAATGTCGTCGGGTCCCATTTCAGTCAAAGCTTTCCGCAGGGCCTGGCCGCGATCTTCGAAAATCGTGTAGCAATCCCGGGTGAATCCCTTTACCACGTCGGCGTTGATCTGTGCCGGATCTTCGAAGCGGGGATTATCGGGCGCGACAAAACAACGGGTGGCATAGGATTCGGCGATCGATGCCATCAGCGGTCGTTTGGAAGCGTCGCGGTCGCCGCCGGCGCCGAACACAACGGTGATTCGACTACCGTCGGGCGCCAGGTCGCGAACAGTGGAGAGGACTTTTTCGTACGCGTCGGGAGTATGAGCGTAATCCACGATAACCTTGTTCCCCGAAGGGGTGGTTATGATTTCCATGCGTCCGGGTACCACGGCGCAGGATTTAACGCCGGTTTCGATCGCCGCCGGCGGAATTCCCAAAATGTGGGCGGCCGCTACGGCGGATAAAATGTTTTCCAGATTAAAGGAACCGATCAGCGAAGACTCCATTTGATAACGGTGCTCACCGACGCGGATCTCGCCCTTTATTCCCTCTATCGTCGAATCAATCCTGGTAAAGTGTACATCCGCTTCGGAGGAGAGGGAAGTGGTCACAACCGGGGCTGTACTCTCCGATTTAATGGCTTCCCCGTAACGGTCATCCGTGTTTACCACCGCCGTGGCGGTGATGGAAAGCATTTTGAAGAGTCGGGCCTTGGCGTGGAAATATTCCTCCATGGTGTGGTGATAATCCAGGTGTTCGGGGGTTAAATTGGTATAAATCGCCAGGTTGAAATCCACGTCGGCCACCCGGTATTGCTGGAGCGCGTGGGAAGATACTTCCATAACCAGGTGGGTGAATCCGTGTTGAACCAACCGGGCGAACGTTTCCTGGAGGGCAACCGGTTCCATGGTGGTGAGGGTATTTTGCCGGGGGAAATCCTCCGCGATCAGCCCCAGAGTACCCAATTGGGCGGTTTTGTGTCCCGCCGCTTGCAGGATGGAAGATATGAGGGAAGCCGTGGTAGTTTTTCCATTGGTCCCGGTAATGCCGATTACCGTCATCTTACGGGAAGGATGGTCGAAAAATTCGGCCGCGATGAGCGATGCCGCCCGACGGGGATTGGCCACCTTTATTTGGGGAACCGGCAGTTCTCCAAGATCGCGCCCGCTGGTGATAACAGCTACCGCTCCGCGATCAATCGCCGTGTGGACGTAGTCGTGCCCATCGGCCCTCGCGCCGGGAATGGCGATGAACAGGTAGCCCGGCCGGACGTTGTCGGTGTGAGTGGCAACGCCCAGCACTTCGATATCAGGAAGTGTTTTACCTGAAGGGGTTAAACCTGCGACCAAGCTGTCTAATTGTTTTTTCATTTCAGTCCTATTTCACATATCGATCCGGGAGGAACTTTTGTTCCCGGGGGTGGACTCTGCCATATAACCCGGCCGGAGCCGTTGATTTTGGACTTCAATTGTTTTTGTTGTAATAGCGAAACAGCTTTTCGCAGACTCATCCCCCTTACCTCGGGTACGGTAATGGTTTTCCGGTTCCAATCCGGTTGATATAAAGCCGCGGTTTGCAAGGTGGTTATCCCGGCGCTGATCGGACTCCCCAGGGGACGGCTGTTTTCCGCGATTATCGGGTTATGGGGTGGGGCGTTTTCCCTCTGCACCGGTGGCGGTTGGACGTCAAGATCATCATCCATATTAATAATACGTTCCATGACACGTTTAAATAGCGGGGCGGCGCCGACGCCTCCCCAATGGTAACCGTATTTCGGTTCGTTCAATACAAAGACTCCCAGTAATTGGGGGTTCTCAGCCGGGAAGAAACCCACGAAATTGGAAATGAATTTGGTGTTTGAGTAACTGCCGTCGATGAACTTTTGGGCGGTACCGGTTTTTCCGGCAATCGACCAGCCGGCAATACGGGCATTCGTACCGGTCCCCGATTCCACTACCTTTACCAGCATCTGTTTCAGGGTATTCATGACATCTTCGGAAGCCACTTTTCGGACCACTTCGGGACGGTCAGCGTAGATAACATTGCCGTTATTGTCGATTATCTGCTGTATTAACCGGGGCCTGATCAGGAAACCGCCGTTGGCGATTGCGGCGTATGCAGTGGCCAGTTGCAGGGCGGTGACACCGACTTCGTGTCCCATGGCCACCTCGGCCAGGGATATCCTGCTCCAGTCCGATACCCTTCTCAAAACACCCGATATTTCACCGTTTAAACTGATGTTCGTGGGTGAGCCGAATCCGTAATCACGGACAAAACGGTAAAGGTTCTTCTCGCCCAATGTTTCGGCGATTTTAATCACCCCCACATTGCTCGAAAACTCGATTATTTGCGAGAAGGTCAGCAAGCCGTATTTCTCATGGTCATTAATGAGCACATCCTTAAATTGATAACTTCCGTTTTCGCAGTTGAATTCCCTGTCTAATGGTACGGTATTCAGGGCCAGGGCCGCGGTGGCAGCCACGATTTTTAAGGTTGATCCCGGCTCAAATTGGTCGGTAATCGCCCTGATTTTTTGGTTTTCGGTTTGATAGCGATTGGGGTTGTTGGGGTCGTAGTCGGGAACCGACGCCATCGCCAGAATGGCGCCGTCCTGGGGATTCATAATAATGCCGATGGCGCTGCGGGCCTTTGTCTCTTCCAGCCGTTGTAATAATTCTTCGCGAAGGATCGATTGGTATTCCAGATCGATAGTTAATTGAATATTGGCTCCGTCCACCGGTGGTTTTACCGGGTAATTATTTTTCGGCTGGACGTTTCCCCGGCCGGTTCGTTGTTTGATCACCCAACCGGGAACGCCGCGCAGGTATTTGTCAAAACGTTCCTCGATTCCGGTAATTCCCTGGTCGTCGACGTTGGTAAATCCCACCAATTGTCCGGCGATATTCCCATGCGGATAATAGCGACGGGAGTTTCGTTCCACGACCAGGTTCTTAACGATCGAAGCGGGAATTTTGTTAAACGTGCTTTTCCTTAAATTCCGTTCCAGGTAAACGAAATTTTTTTTCGTATTCAGTTTTCGGAGATAATAGTCCACCGGACGCCCGGTGGCTTCTTTCAGGGCCTTTGCCAGTTTTTGCTTCTCCGTGATTGTGATCGGATGAACGCCGATGTTATAATGAATGATATTGCGCGTCAGGGATGTATTGTTACGATCATATATGTTACCTCTGACCGCCGATAACGGTTCCTGGGTCTGCCCCTGTTTAAATCCCCGGAGGCGGTACGTTTCCCCGTTTAAAACCTGAACCTGGAATAATCTTACCGTGAGTCCTACCCAACTGAAAATAATCACGCAGGAAATCACTTTTATCCGGGAACGAAATTTTAAGTACGTTTTAGTCATGTTCGTTCGTATACAAATTCGGTTCGATGTACACGGTGATGGATTCCGGTCGGGCCGTTACCATCCCCAGTTCCCGCTGGGCCTTGGTTGCAATAACGTCCGCCCGTTGTAAATATTCCATTTTGCTTTGTAATTCCTTGATGTCATCCACCAATTCGTCGACCGTGGAATTTTGTATTTCGAGGGCCATCAAGGTTTCATCCACTTCGGTATAAACCCAAAGATATGTTATCAGTCCGGTGATTGATAAAATCGTCACCAGGAAAAAGGTGATGGTTTGCAGGTATTCTTTTTGTTTTTTGGAACGCCGATGGAATTTTTTCTTCATTACGCGATCCTTTCCGCGGCCCGTAGTTTGGCGCTGCGTGAGCGACGATTCGCTTGAATCTCCGCCGCTGCCGGGCGTAGCGGTTTTTTTGTCAGGATCAGTACCTGGCCTTTTTGTTTAAGCTCTCTGAATTTCAATTTAACCAACCGATCTTCCAGTGAATGGTAACTGAGAATGACAATCCGTCCGCCGATTTCCAGGTAATCGATAAATATGTCAAGAAACCTTTTTAACTGTTCCAGTTCATTATTTACGGCGATTCTCAGGGCCTGAAATACACGGGCGTAGGTACGATTACGGTGATTTGGCGGAGTACATCGCCGGATGGCTTCCTTTAGTTCGGACACAGAGGAAATCCGTTTGGCCAGTTTCAGGTATTTCGCGATCCGGCGGGAATACCGTTCTTCGCCGTATTCCCAGATAATCCGCGCCAACTCTTTTTCACTGGTATTGTGAATTAATTCTTCTGCTGTGATTGTTCCCCGGGAGGAGAACTGCATATCCAAAGGGCCGTCACAGGAGTAGGTGAAACCGCGCATTTTGCTGTCGAGCTGCAGGGAGGAGAGACCCAGGTCCAGCAATATCCCGTTCACCGTCGACACTCCGGCGCGGGCAAGGATTTGGGGGAAAGCGCTATAGGAAGCGCGAAAGAGAGAGACGGATGAAGAGGCGTGAAGATTCTTTCTGCAGATATCCAAAGCCTCTTCATCCAGGTCAATCCCGATAATCCTCCCGTTGAGGCTTAATTTCGAGAGGATTTGCTTGGCGTGCCCTCCAAGGCCTATCGTACCATCCAGATATATCCCATCCGGATGGATATCGAGGAGAGAAATAACTTCTGAAACCATTACCGGAATATGATGTGGAGCCGTATCCGATTCGGAGTTCATCAGAGAATAATTTTTTCTGCCAGCTCGTCATAAGAACTTTGTTCGATTTCCAGATTTTGTTGATCCACGATGTCCAGTCTGGACGGATTCCAGATTTCTATTTTATTAACCATTCCAATAATCAAAATTTCCTTTTCCAAACCGGCATATTGAATCAACTTAGGGGTTAACTGGATACGCCCTTGTTTGTCGTAGGTAGTGAAAGTCGCGTACCGGACGGTATTTCGGATGAATGTCCGGTTTATCGCTGATAAGGAAGACAGGTTTTTCAGAGCCGTTTCAATTTCATTCCAGACCACCAGAGGATAGACCCAGATGCAGGGATCCATCCCTTGCGTAATGACAAACGTATTTTGGTTGTCTTCCGAAAGAGACTGGCGAAATTTGGCCGGAATATTGACTCTACCCTTGGAATCAATGGTATAAGAATATTCCCCCGTGAATGTGTTCTGATTTAACATCATCTTGAAAAAGAAAGGGAAAATTACCCACAACTACCCACAACATTATGAAATTGCCCCACTGAAGTCAATATTTTTTTTCGATTTTATTTAAAATCTTATACGTTTGTGTGCTTTTTTACTGTGAAAACTCATAAATAAGTGGGTAAAAATTCAGATCGGAGAAATTCCAACCGGATAAAATGGGGCGTATGGGGGTATGATTTAGCGCTGACCGGTAAATGTTTTTCCGGTACCCAACAGGATTACTGTCCCATGGGATTTTTATTCTGTTTTAATCACCGCAAAGAGAACGCAAAGGTTATTGAAAATAAAATACGTATTTACCAGCGACAGGGAACCATTGGTATGATCTGATAAGTTTTTCAGTGTGTCGGATCGATTGACATTACTATCCTTATCGCTGGGAGCTCGGTGGCTGATGAGTCCTCAGGATATAAAATAACGGTACGGAATCAGTAAAAAGAAAACGGTCGTGTCCCGGAAGGCCGACCCCGGGACGGCATACCTGTGGTTTCTATGCAATTTAATTAACAAGTACCCAAGTTATTGCGATGGGGTACAACTCGGATTTAGTTCAGGTTAGCTTATCGGGGTGTAGTGTTTAACGGTGATCTTGGTGGGATTCGTGGTAAAGGATACCCTCACCGGGTAGGGATGGGAATAAAGACTGCGGATGATTTCACCGTTAATATAGATCATGATACCATCGGAATGGTTCAATAGAAATTCCAGACTTTTTTCGAACGAATATGTTTGTTGGTCCCCGGCCGGGAGTGAAACCGGTATTGTCGGCAATGTGTCCTGAGTGACTCGGTAGCCGATCGGATTGGTACACACAATTTTTACGGAGAATGGGGCGGAGACGTCCAGTACCTCATCGCGGGAACTAAACACGACAAAGTCGGATCGAATTTGGTCTTCCGTTACGATTTCGACACCGTTCGTCAGGAATTGCGCGGCCGGTGTGGTGGTGACGCTTTTGTCTTCGACGAATATTTTCCGGATAATGATCAACGCGAATATCCAGACAACCAGCAACACGGCGCTTTTTGCCAGATTAGAGCGTAGTTTTTTCGGGGAGCGGGGAATGATGGATTTTTCTTCGCTGACCGGTGCGGGTGTTTCCGAAATGTCCGGTGGTGTCTCCGGCAAGGGCGTCTCCTCCCGGTCGCTGAGATAGTGTTCCAGTTGCGTCAGCGCTTCGTCCGGGTTCCCGCCTATCTCAGTTACATAGGCGCGAAGGAAAAGCCGTATATACGGGAGCGGTAAGACATCGAATTGACCGTTCTCGATGGCCGCGAGAAATTTTTGGTCAATTTTTGTCCGGTTTTGAATTTCCGCCAATTCTATATTCTGGCGTTCCCGGAGATTTTTCAGTTCTGTATAAAATGGTTCCATTCTCAATATTATTAGTCGTGAAAGTTAACCGAATGAACGACTTGGGAACAATAAATTAAATTGTAAAGTTGTAATGCCCCTGTGACGGGGAATATTGGGTGAACCACTCCGGCAGGCGGACAAGAACTCCCGACGAAAGTCAGGAAGCGCTATTACCGTCCGGGTTCTTCCGAATTCCACCCCCTGTCTGCCGGATTCAGGTAGGCGTCCCTGTCCGGTTTACGCAAAGTTTTACCAGTTTTCCGGAGAGTCATGCTTCCTGGCGGGAACATTACCGGAGGCTATCCGATGGGCCCAGCGTGTTGTCTCCGGGAGACGATAGCGGGTCAGACAGCGGCGGACGATTTCCACCGCCGTTTCCAGACTGATTTTATGTCCGATCGAAACGTAAACAGGTTTAATACCCACACGCGATCTTAACACAGCGCCGATTATTTCATTGTCATGGGTGAGGGGAACCCAGTCTCCTTTTCTGTTGGGTACGATTCCGTGAAGGCCGATTAGCCGGGTTTTAGCCACCCCGATGGTTGGAAGGCCGGTTATTAAACCGATGTGGCTGGCAAGACCGAAACGCAGGGGATGGGCAATCCCATGACCGTCGCAGAGCAACAGGTCCGGCCGGATTCCAAGTTTTCGTAATGCTTCCAGGATCACCGGTGTTTCCCGGAAAGAGAGCAATCCCGGGATGTAGGGGAAAGTGATTGTCCGGCGGGCAATGGAATAATTTATCAGTTCAAGCTCCGGGAACCGCAGTACCGCAACAGCGGCCTGGGCAATGTTTTCCCGCTTTGGGAAACCCACATCGATCCCGGCAACAAGATGAATTCGGGAAAACAGGTCTTTTCGAATCACACGTCGTCGCAGGGTTTCCTGTAGTTGACGCGCTTTTTCCGGTGTGATATGATCGGGGAAAGGATGGTTATCAGATAAAAGGATATTTCCCATTACAACCATGACGGGAAGAAGTCACATTTCCATAATCTTCTTATATTGTTGATAGAATTCAGATAAAGGGAACCCCACCACGTTATAGAAACAACCGTGTATTTCTTTCACGCATACGGAGAACCAGTCCTGAATGCCGTAACTACCCGCTTTGTCAAAAGGGGCGTAATTGCGGATATAATACCATATTTCTTCGGAGGAAATAGTCCGGAAAATTACTTCCGTTGTTACGGAAAAAGTAGTGTCGATCTGTTTCGATATCCATTGCAGGGATACGCCGGTTATGACGCGGTGGCGGCGCCCGGATAAGAGGGTTAACATTTCAAAACTTTCCTGTTCATTCGCCGGTTTTCCCAGGATTCTATTTTTTAACACCACGATGGTGTCGGCGCCCACAACCAATCGGCCGGGGTTTTCCCGGGCGACGGAATGTGCTTTTTCGCGGGCGTAATGTTCGGCGAATTCGTTTGGTGGCAGCGAAATGGAAAAGTCTTCCCTGATCGTACTGGGAATCACCTGGAATTCAAGATCGATTTGTTTCAACAAGGCGGTGCGGCGGGGCGAATTGGAAGCAAGGATAAGGGGCGGCTTTGTCATGGGTCTATATTAGAAAAGATTTGGGAAAATAACGGAGAAAAAGTGGTTTAACCGGAATGGAGCATTCGAAGATCACCGGAATTTAGCCAAACGACCGATTGTCGAAACCGTCTGATCATCGTTGCTGGCCTTTAAGCGGTAGAGGTAAACACCGTTGGCAATTTGGTCCCCAAAGGCATCACGACCATCCCAATTAATTGTGTGGTATCCGGTATTATAGAGACGTCTTCCAAGGGAGTGGATTTTTCTGCCGCCAAGAGTGAAAATATCAACCGATATTTCCGCCGGTGTGGTTATTTCGAAAGTGAATTGGGTTGCGGATTGAAAAGGATTGGGATAATTCAATACATGAAAAAGCTTCAGAGCTGTGTTGCCGACTTGTTGCAACCGTATTTCCGCTTCGGAGGGATTATTGGCATTATCCCACGCTTTGACGGAAAGGTTTATTTTGGTTGTGTTCTCATCCAGTTCCAATTCAATGGTTCCGGTAGTAACACTATTGGGATCATAAATAAAAAGGTTGGTTACATCTTTTGATTGACCGAGATCCAGATCTGTTAATTCTATTTTATGACCTACCTCCCGGGTCAGATTGATCCCCAGGGGGTCGGATAACCGGATAATAAGCGATTCGTCGCGGCGTAAATGATCGCCGTTTTGCAACACCCGCCCGTCATCGGCGATAAACGTAATTATCGGTCCTTGCTTATCGGGAACCGGTGAACCACCGGTTAAATACACGGGACCCAGGGTTCCCAGGGCTTCCTGTACGGGGTCCGTATTGGAGATGAGATAAACATTGATTCTTCCGGGTTCTTCCGAGTAGGTAATATCTTTCGGGACACGGAGTTTTCCGGTAAACATTTCATTGTTAAACGAAAACTGGCCCCGGAAAAGCGTGGCGCCGGGGAGGGTATAACTCAGATATTGGACAGTAGAGAGATAATTGTATTCGCGCCTTATGGACCGGTTGGCGTCTTTCAGGATAATGAATCCGGTTCCTCCGGCCGGGGAGAGTTCCTGTTTCCCTGAGAAGCGGGCAGTATCCAGGGTGCGCAATGTATCGGGGGATAGGGAAGTAATGGAAACCGTATTATGGGGAATAGTGACCGGCATCGCGGGGTCGCCGAAAAGATGGAATAATTCGCCGCTGCCATCTCCGGTCTTCGTGGATTGCAATATGTCACCGACGGCCTTATCGGTTACCGACCGGTTCGGGAATAATGCTTTAAAAATCTGTTCTTCATAGTATTGATTGCTGCTGACGGAAATGGGGCGACTGGTGGTTATGATCGCCGAGGCGCCGTTCATGGGTTGCCGAATCAATTCTTCGGCAAAGGATTCGTTCTCGAGGTCGTCGAAATGGCCCCATGAACAGGTACCGGCAATCCAGATCGGCAATTTCATACCGGTATCGATCGACTGCAGGTCACGGGATTGGACCAGGAGTCTTTCCTGGGCCCACTGGTTGGCGCTGCCGTGGCCGATGTAGTTGATGATTGCCGTGCCTTCCCGGAGGTAATCAAACAGCGCTTCCGTGGCGTCGGGTTTGACCACCCCGAAGAAAGAGGCGTCGCTGATTTCCGGAAATTCCATCATATACAGCTTCTGCACTTCCACGGACGGCGCGATCAGTCTGGCGATAATTTCCGAATTACGGGTATGGCTTTTGCCGGTGGATAGTTCGGATATTTTTTTCTCGGGGCGGGCGGCGTCATCCGCTACAAGGGTTATTCGTTGCCGCCAAATCCCATATTGGGGATCGGTTTCAAAAGCGATGATTTTTTCCACAAAGGATTCAACCTCGCCGGGTGAACGGGCAGGGTAACGCCCCATGGCGATTTCAGGGATTCTCCCGTGGATAGTCGCCAGGCGGTCGTCGGTAGCGTGGGAATAAGAATAACCCACTTCAATGGTGGGGACTTTGATTCGGGACATCCCGGTGATATTTCGATAATCATAGTCCGCGTCACCCAGTAGCAGGAGATATTGCGGTTTGGGATCGGGCCAGTTTTCTTGTGTCCATTGAATGAAGGAACGTATGGCAACCGGATCGGCGTTCCCGCCGGAGAATTCGCGATAAACCTGCTCCAGGGGAATGAAAAGCGAACTCCCGCGGTGTTTGATGAATGGTTGGGCGGCGGCGGCGAACTCTTCCGGCCCCAGAACCAAATGGGTGGCGGATTGATGCTGGTTGCGGTAGTGGTCAAAGGTAATCGGTCCCCGAAAAGCCAGATCCGTAATCGGCGGTATGGAAGAGTCGGAAAAAACGGCAAATCGTGCCGTTGTGTCTTCAGGAAGATTGGTGGAAAAGACGAAATAATTTCCTTCCACGTCCAGGGATTTGGCGATCGGGGCGGCGGGGTTCGTTATGTCCCACACGGTGGGGGTCGTCGTTGCCGTAATCGAGAATTTCACCGGGTTACCGTTTATTGGTGCGTAAAATTCAAACGGATCACCGTTGAACTCGAGGTACCGACCGTAATTTAGAGTTAAATAATCGAAGAAGGGCTGTGAATACTCGTTGGAAGATTGATTTTTGAATACGAATATATTTGTCCCGTCGGAAATTTGACTCCCCGGCATTTGTGTGGAGAAATTTTTCTTACTCTCCCCCGACCAGATTAATGTCGCCAATTCCGGACCGTCGTAGGATTGGTAATGAAGGGTAATCTTATGATTCGGATAACGAGATACTTCGGAATTGGAAGAAGCGCCGAGCAACATACCGTTCAGGTTGATTTCGACGGCAGGGTTCGGGGAGCTTAAGGGTACAAAAACCGTTCGTGTCGCGCCCCGACTGATCGGAGAATCGACCCACATTAAACCGGATTTATACGGATTAATCAGGTCCGTTTCAACATGTTCATAGGCGATTCCGTATGAAAGGGAGGTTGGATTCGAAACCAATTCCCGGTCCGGCGTCACCCGTTTCCCCCGCAGGGTTTCATCGTCGGGAATTAACAGCCAGTACACGTTTTTTGTGAAGTAAAGGTTCTGATGAAATTCCACGCTTGTTCCGTTATTGTCAAATCCGGCCGCGCCCCGGCCATAGAAGATCAATTGATCTTCGGAATCCAGGCGTCCGTCGTCTTCACCGTTAATGAGAAGGGAGACTTCGGTCAGGTTCGGAGGGACGGGCTCGTATAGATTCTTACTACCGGGGGAGGCGTACCGTTTCAGGTAATCCTCCGTCCGGTCACGTCCCAGGTTACTGCCGGTAAATAACATGAAGCTGCGGGGATCCCGCTCCGCAGTAAGCGGAGCGACGGCAATTAAAGCGGCGCCTGAAATAGTGTACATTCCGTCTTTATCAACCCGGAACCGGATCCAATTTCCGGAGGGCGGTTTCGATTCAACGATTTTCTTTCCGGCCGGGATTCGGAACCAATCCCGGGCGACATTCCAGTTCAAAATACGATCCGAAAGGAAACGGGACTGGTATTGGGAAGCTTTTTTCAATCCACGACCGGGGGGCGTGTCGAAGGTGACCGTGATAATGATTCGCTGGTAATATTCGTTATTTCCGGCATAGGGGGAGAGCTTAAGCGTGCCGACGTTCAAACCCCTCAGAACCTGTTTTTGAACCCATTTCGTACCATCGGCTTCAATTTCACTACAATCAGTGGGACAAGGTTTTTTCGCTTCGTAGCGCACAGTCAACCGGGGGTAATAATCACCGGGAAGACCGATTAACACATGGATTGGTTTCACGTCGTCGGCCGACAGCGCTTCCGTGGTAACCTGGAATTTTAGTTCCGTTGCGTTACCGGATAAAACTCCGACCGTTGAACCGGCCAACAGGAAGGGGCCGGTCAGCCCCAATAGAAATAATAAACGTATTTTCATCAGGTGTGGAATATAGCCAAACTTTCTGGTATTGAACTGGTATTGAAATTGAATATGTAGCGCATAGGTTCTTAACTTAGTTAATTAAATTTCGTACGAAAAAGAAGATTTCATGTTCCTGGTAAAATTTATTCATACCGAAAGCGAGGATACCCATGTTTGATTTGGAAATGATTAAGACGGTTTATGCCCGGATGGGAACGAAGATAACGATGGCGCAGGAATTATTGAATCGCCCTCTGACCCTGGCTGAGAAAATCCTGTTTGCTCATTTGGATGAACCGTTGGAACAGCCACCGATTCCATTGGAAACGTATGTTTATTTAAACCCGGATCGGGTGGCCATGCAGGATGCCACCGCCCAGATGGCGCTTTTGCAATTCATGTCCGCCGGGAAGAGCAAAACGGCGGTTCCGACGACGGTTCATTGTGACCACCTGATCCAGGCTGAAGTGGGCGCCGAGGCCGATCTGGCCAACGCCCGCGTGACGAATGGCGAAGTTTACGATTTTCTCCGTTCCGTCAGCCAAAAGTACGGGGTTGGTTTCTGGAAACCGGGAGCCGGGATCATCCACCAGGTAATCCTGGAAAATTATGCTTTTCCGGGGGGGATGATGATCGGCACCGATTCCCATACGCCTAATGCCGGCGGCTTGGGGATGATCGCCATCGGCGTCGGCGGCGCCGACGCGGTGGATGTCATGGCCGGTATGCCCTGGGAATTGCGCTGGCCCGGAATCATCGGCGTCAAATTAACCGGTGAATTAAAAGGGTGGACGTCTCCGAAAGACATTATTCTGAAACTGGCCGGTATTCTGACGGTCAAGGGCGGCACCGGGAAAATCGTCGAATATTTCGGCGAAGGCGTCAAGTCGATCAGTTGTACCGGGAAAGCTACGATTGCCAATATGGGCGCGGAAGTGGGAGCAACCACATCCGTTTTCCCTTATGATGAACGTATGGCCGCTTATTTACGCCATACCGGTCGCGCAGCGGTGGCGGACCTGGCCGATAAGATCCGGGAATCTTTGGCGGCGGATCCCGAAATCGAGCGCGCCCCGGAAAAATATTATGACCAAGTAATTGAGATCGATCTATCGGCGTTGGAACCGCATATTGTGGGACCGTTCACGCCGGATCTGTCGCGCCCGATTTCCAAAATGGCCGAAGATGTGAAAGAAAATGATTACGTGGATGAATTGAGCGTGGGACTAATCGGCAGTTGCACCAATTCATCCTACGAGGATATTGAACGGGCGACGCATGTAGCCCGGCAGGCTTTGGACAACGGTTTGAAAACACGGGCTGATTTTATGGTTACACCGGGCTCGGAACAAATTCATGCCACCATCAAGCGGGACGGACAATTAGCCACGCTGGAAGAATTCGGAGCCAAGGTTCTGGCCAATGCGTGCGGACCCTGTATTGGTCAGTGGCGGCGCTCCGGTTTAAAGGAGGGCGAGAAGAACTCCATTGTCACTTCCTTCAATCGTAATTTTGCCCGCCGCAACGACGGGAATCCGGGAACACATGCCTTTATTGCCAGCCCGGAGATTGTCACTGCACTGGCGATTGCCGGCCGACTAAGTTTTAATCCCCTGACAGACACGATTACCAATGAACAGGGTGAGGAAGTCAAACTGGAACCGCCGACCGGCGAGGAACTTCCGCCCCGGGGGTTCGTCCCCGGCGAATCGGGTTTTGTGGAGCCGCCTGATAACGGATCGGATATTGAGGTGGTTATTCCCGAAGGCAGCGAACGGTTGCAATTCCTCACGCCTTTCCAACCCTGGGACGGGAAAGATTTGGCGGATCTCCCGGTGCTGATGAAGGCCAGGGGGAAATGCACGACCGATCATATTTCACCGGCGGGACCGTGGCTCCGGTTCCGGGGGCATCTGGACAATATTTCCAAGAACTTGTTCATTGGCGCCGTGAATGCTTTTACGGGGGAAATCGGCAAGGGGAAAAATGTGTTTACGGGTGAGACCGGTGTCAATTACAGTACGATCGCCAGGGATTACAAAGCCCGGGGAATCGGTTGGGTCGCCGTAGGCGATGAAAACTATGGCGAAGGTTCCAGCCGGGAACACGCGGCGATGGAACCGCGCTTTCTCGGCTGTCGGGCGGTGATCACCAAGAGTTTTGCCCGGATTCATGAGACCAATCTGAAGAAACAAGGGGTTCTGCCGTTGACGTTTGTAAATCCGGAAGATTACGATCTTATCCGGGAAGATGACCGCATATCCATCCTTGGGCTAAATGATCTGGCGCCGGGGAAAAACCTGACGGTTGTCGTGAAACACAGCGATGGCAGCGAAGACACCTTTGAAGTTGCGCATTCCTTTTCCGAAGTGCAGATTGAATGGTTCAAAGCCGGTTCGGCCCTGAATAAAATTGCCGGGGAAAACGCTTAATACCGTTTGCCGCCCCGGCAGGAACAGTCGTCGTTCCGGCGGTGAGGATTCCCGCCGATAAAAGCGGGGCTTATTTTCCACGGAAAAAACCAGGATAAATCATGAGAAAAGTTCTTATCACCGATCCGTTGACCGACCAAGGGTTGGAAATATTAAAAACCGCGGGTCTGGAGACCTTATATATGCCCGGCCCATCGGAAGAGGAACTGGACCGGGTTTTACCCGACATCCAGGGTTGGATCATCCGCAGCGGGACGAAAGTGACCGGTGAAAAACTGGAAAAGGCGAAACAGTTACAGGTTATCGGCCGGGCCGGCGTGGGCGTGGATAATATTGATATCCCGGAAGCCACCCGGAAAGGGGTGGTGGTGATGAATACGCCGGATGTCAACACGATTTCCGCAGCCGAACATACCATTGGAATGATGCTCGCCCTGAGTCGTAACATTACCGTCGGTCACCAGGGATTGAATCGTGGCGAATGGAATCGACATGCCCTGGTGGGGTCCGAGCTGCGAAACAAGACCCTGGGTATTGTCGGATTGGGAAAAATCGGGCAGGAAGTATTCAAGCGGTGCCGCGCTTTCGGGATGAAAATATTGGGGTATGATCCGTACATCAGTCCCGATATGTTTAATCCCGAGGAAATCACGTTCACCGATCTGGATACATTAACCCGGAAAGCCGATTTTATTACCCTCCACGTGCCGATGGTGGAATCCACCAGGAACCTGTTCAACCTGGAACGTCTGCGAATGATGAAGCCGACCGCGCGCATTATCAACGTCGCGCGGGGTGGTATCGTCAACGAACAGGACCTGGCTACCGCCCTGAAAGAAGGGATCATTGCCGGGGCGGCTATTGACGTGTTTACAAAAGAACCCATTGGCAGGGATCATCCGCTGGTAAACCTGGATAATTGTGTGATCACGCCCCACCTGGGCGCATCGACCAAAGAGGCGAAAGCCGGTGTGTCGGTGGCCGTGTGCAAGCAAATCCGGGATTATTTACTGGAGGGACGGTTGGTCAACGCGTTGAATACGCCGATCGCGGATATGTCCCAACTTGCCCAGTTACAACCGTTCCTGGACCTGGCGGAACTGTTGGGATCGTTGCAGGGGCAATTGATTGAAGGCGCAATTACGGGCGTCCGGGTTGAATGCGCCGGGAAAATCGATACCGTGAAACCGGTGGCGTTAACCTTTATAAAAGGATTGCTCCAGAATCGTGTAACGGAGCGGCTTAATTTCATAAACGCCGAGACGTTAGCCGCGGAACGGGGAATCCAAATCGACCAGCGGTATACGACCGAAAGCGGCTCATTTACGAATTTAATCAATACCTATGTCATTACCGATAAAGGGAAGACCCAAATCGCCGGGAGTGTTTTTGAGGGCAATTATTTACGGTTAGTAAACATTCTTGGATATGAAATGGAATTAACGCCCAAAGGAACTTTATTATTCGTAAAGAATAAAGATGTACCCGGTGTGGTCGGAAAGGTGGGGACCATTTTGGGGACCGCCAAGGTAAATATCGGGGCTTACCTGTTAAGCCGCCATCATTCCAACGGCGAAGCCTTTGCGGCAATCCGGGTCGATACTACCGTCCCTTCGGAAACGCTGGCGGAACTGGCTTCTCTCCCGGAAATCATTTACGTGAAATTGTTGACTTCCTGATTCATGAGCGCAGATACGATGCACACGGATCTTTTGACTCGTTGGGAACCGGTTATCGGGTTGGAAGTTCATGTCCAACTGAAAACGAAAACCAAGTTGTTTTGCTCCTGTCCCAATCAAACCGGGGGAAAGCCAAACCGATATACCTGTCCCGTTTGCCTGGGGCTGCCGGGAGCGCTGCCGGTCGTTAACCGGCAGGCGATTATGTCGGCCATTAAATTGGGTCTGGCAATCAACGGCAAAATTCGCATGTACAATCGTTTCGCCCGAAAGAATTACTTCTATCCGGATATGCCGAAGGGGTATCAGATATCCCAATACGATGAGCCCATAATCGATGGCGGTTCGGTACCTATATGGTGGAGAGGTGAATTGATATCGGTTGCCTTAACGCGCGTTCACATGGAAGGCGATGCCGGAAAATCGATTCATGATGACCAGGGGAATACCCTGGTGGATTATAACCGCAGCGATGTGCCTTTATTGGAAATCGTAAGTGAGCCCGTCTTGCACGATCCCGATCAAACGCACCTGTTTTTGGAGCGGTTAAGGCAAATCGTCCGTTACCTGAATATTTCCGATGCCAACATGGAATTGGGACAACTCCGTTGCGACGCCAATATTTCGTTGCGACCGAAAGGGCATACCGGTCTGGGGACAAAGACCGAGATGAAAAACATGAATTCTTTCCGGTCGGTGAAAAGGGCCCTGGAGTTCGAGATTGAAAGGCAAGCCGGCATACTGGAAAAGGGGGGGACGATTGAACAGTGCACCCTGTTGTGGAACGAGGAAAAGAATCGGGCCGAGATCATGCGCAGCAAGGAAGATGCGCCCGATTATCGATATTTCCCCGATCCCGATCTGGTCCCGATGGATCTCAGTCAGGTGGATATCTCCGGAGTCCGGAAAGCATTACCGGAGCTGCCTCACGTAAAAGAACAGCGCTGGATGGAGGCGTATGACCTGCGCCTGGAAGATGTCCAAATCCTGGCCGGAGACCCTGACATTGCGGATTATTACGATACCTGCATCGGGGAAGGAGTCGACGGGAAAACAGCCGCGAAGTGGGTTTTGGGCGAAGTTCTGCGATTGATCAACAAATTGGGTGTCAAAATCGGAGCGTTTCGAGTGCCCCCGCAACAGTTGGCGGAACTGATCCGCACAATAGAAAAGGGCACGATAAATAAAAACACGGGCAAAAGGATTCTTGCCAAACTGGTATCGGAAGATCGTTCGATTGATGAAATTATCCGGAGTGAGGGACTGGGGCAGATTTCCGCGGAAGGCCAGTTGAAATCGGTCATCGATAATGTGATCGCGAAATTCGGGAAAGAAGCGGATCGATACCGGCAAGGGGAAACGAAATTAATGGGGTTTTTCATGGGACAGGTAATGCGCGCCACCCGGGGGCAATCCGATCCCGGAAAAGTAAAAAATATGTTGGAACAAATATTAAGGGACCAGGATTAATACACATTGAAACACGGATAGTTGGAGACCACATTAATTTTTATGTATTTGTCGCCAATAATTTGATTTAATATATAGTTAACATAAATTCACTAAAAAGAGGGGTTCGAAATGTCTAAACTTTGGGATGATCTGAAAAAGAATATGAAAGTCTGGGGCGCTGCCGCAGTTGAAAAGGCGGAAGAAGTTAGTAAAATCGCCGTTGTTAAGACTGAAGAACTCACTAAGGTAAGCAAGATCAAAATCGAGGTACATCAGTTACAACGGGATTTGAATAAAATTTATGAAGACCTGGGAAGATTTGTCTATTCCAAGGCGAAAAAAGGATCAAAGGTTGATTTTTCCAAGGACGATGAATATTCCGATATTATTAAAAAGATAGATGAACTCAAGGCTTCGATTGGTGAAAAAGAGGCGGTAATTCAGGATATTAAAGAAGAATATGATATAAAAGAGGCGGACATAGCAGCGGCTACTGCAAATAAAAGCGAAGCGACGGAAGAAGGAAGCGCGGAAGAGGATAGTACAGAAGAAAAGATTGCGGAAGAAGACAAATCAACGGAAGAAAAATAGTATCGCCGTCTTGCCTTCAGCGAATTCACGCAGACAAATCACACACCGGGCGCTTGATTTATATCTTTCCGAAATAAAAGAACTCAAACCATTCACTCCGGAAGAAGAAGTGTCCCTGGCACAACGTGCGAAAAACGGTGACCAGGAGGCATTTAACGAACTTATTACGCATAATCTTCGTTTTGTCGTGGCCGTGGCAAAAAAGTTCCAGAACCACGGTGTTCCCCTGGAAGATTTGATCAATGAAGGAAACCTGGGTTTGATCAAAGCGGTAAATCGTTATGATGAAACGCGTGGGTTCCGGTTTATCTCCTATGCCGTTTGGTGGATCAGCCAAAGTATCCGGCAAGCCATCGCCCGCACCGGGCGGATCGTGCGGTTGCCAATTAATGTAACCGAGTCGATCGGTTCATTATACCGGCAGTCAATCGAGTTGGAACAAGCGTATGAACGCGAACCGACGGCGGAGGAGTTGGCCGTCATTACGGATCGCACCATGAAAGAGATCGAGCAGTTGATCCAGAATTTTAGTTTGCCGACGTCTCTGGACGAACCGATGGAGGATTCCAGGTCCACTTTACAGGATTTTCTATTGTCCGAATCGGATCGACCGGAAGCACAGATAATGAAGGAATCGATCCATTTCGAAATTATGCAAGTGTTGCATACGCTTGATAAACGCGAAGAATATGTTATCAGGAATTATTTCGGGTTGGATTCCAGAACCAGTAAAACGCTGGATGAAATAGGTGAGGAGCTGGACATTTCCCGGGAACGGGTTCGTCAAATTAAGGAACGCGCTTTACAGCGATTACGCCATTATACCCGTTCTCATCTTTTGCGTTTATACCTTTCTTAAATGGATTTTTGTTTTGGCCACCTTTATCATGAAATCCGGCGGTTTCCCCTCCCGGCTTCCCCGTCAGGAACTGCACAAACCCATTGGATTTGACACCTTAAAAGTGTAAAATCAAATATTATTTTGGGTACATGTATCCATGCCAAGGCATAAGGAAATAAACTACATATTCCAAGCTGAAAATGATCGACGAGTACGTCAATGGCACTTTACCCGAGGCCGTCTGTTAGCCGGTTTCGGAGTAGCGATAGTTATTGTCGGCGCGACATTATTTTTCAGTACTGAACTGCTTACGCAAATTATTTATCAAAATAAGCTCAAAGAGATTAAACAGGATTACTCGTCGATTTCTTCCACGTTGGTTACCCTGCAGACCCGGCTGGATCAGTTAAACAGCCAGATGGATATGATCGTGGAAAAGGATAAGGCGGTCAGGACCTATGCCAATCTTCCGCAAATCGATAAGGATATCCGCGAACTGGGGATCGGAGGTGTTCGTTTAGAAAAAAACACTGAATTCGGTGAATTAATGCCGGAAGTCAAAAATAGAATCTCTGAATTGGAACTGGACGTTGATCGGTTGACGCGGAATGTAAAATTAGAACTGTCGAGTTACGAGAGCATATATGATAAAGTAAAAGCCGATACCAAGAGAATGCGGTTTATTCCCTCGATCAGGCCGGTTTTGGGAGGCTACATTAACTCCGGTTTCGGGTACCGCAGGGATCCCTTTGACGGCAAACGCCGATTTCATTACGGACAGGATATTACCGTTCCGACCGGCTCCCCGATATTCGCTCCGGCTGATGGGGTTATCCAGGAAGCGCGCTATCATCGTGGTGGATTCGGTAAATACATTAAAATCAACCATGGGGACGGCTACACCACTATTTTTGCCCATTTATCCAAAATTGAGGTGAAAAAAGGACAGCGGGTCAAGCGTGGTGAC
>Ga0256830_1000869_pt1 | contig 22313 bp, 19 predicted proteins | sample 128326metaG_FD_190537 | JGI IMG/M metagenome (GOLD analysis project Ga0256830, IMG submission 190537) | Hydrothermal vent microbial communities from Lau Basin, Pacific Ocean - 128-326 | ecosystem: Environmental > Aquatic > Marine > Hydrothermal vents | place: Pacific Ocean: Lau Basin | collected... | reverse complement strand
GATAAAGGGTGGCACCCATGTGCCATTCAGCCCACCCTTTGATTATTTTAAAGAGGTGCTTGTTGTGCTTCTCAAAAGGCTGGGTTTTCAGGTCAGGGCAGAGATTAAATCATATGGCTTTTATCCAGTGGGAGGTGGCCGGGTTACCGTAGAGATAAAACCTGCAGGACCATTCAACCACATTGAGCTTACCGAGCGGGGTGAATTAAGGAGAATTGAGGGTATTTCTGCAGTAGGTGGTTTACCCTTAGGTATTGCAGAACGTCAGAGGAGTGAGGCAGAGGCTGTTCTGAAAGCAGAGGGGTTTGTTCCCGAGATAAAAACCGTTACTGTCCCAACTCCTGGTAAAGGCACCTATATGTTTTTAAATGTTGTGGCAGAGAATATCATAGCCGGCTTTTCCTCCCTTGGTGCAAGGGGGAAAAGGGCTGAAACAGTGGGTGAGGAGGCAGCAAAGGAGGTGGTTCGGTATATCAAGAGCAATGCCTGTCTTGACCATCATCTCTCAGACCAGATACTTGTCTATATCACCCTCATTGGCGGTCACTGGCGATTCAGCACATCAATGGTCACCGAACACCTGAAGACAAACCTCTGGGTAATTGAAAGGTTTCTGGATATGGAGTATGAAATTAAAGAGCCTGTTGTGGAGATAAAGAGTAAAGGGATATAATAGCTTTCATGAGTAAACATTGTACCGGGTTTTTTAAAAAGAGAGATGGGTAAGGCTTTTCGCTTCATTCTCAGCGGACCTCCAGGTCCGCATCCGCGAGAGAGGAGGTCTTAATCTGTGAAAGACAAAACCATTGTCCTGCTCGGACACTCGCTGATTGAATACGGAGACTGGCAGGAGTGGCTTCCGGAATTCAATGTAATAAACCTTGGTGTTGCTGGTGAGACAACAGAGGGGCTTGCATCAAGGATGGAAAGTCTTCTGAGAGATTATCCGGGGGCTGATTATTATCTCATCATGTCAGGTATAAACAACATTGCCATGGATGATTACGGCTTCCTGGATACCTACAGATGGATAATCAAGAAACTCAAAGAATCCTCTCCGAATTCGCAGATAATAGTGCACAGTATCCTGCCCTGCAAGATTGAGTTTATTGATAATAACGAGATAAAAAAGACAAATGAAAAACTCAGGGCCATTGCAGATGCCGAGGGTGCATACTTTCTGGATCTCTATGACAGGTTTGTTGACCATAGTGGTGAGGCAGTGGGTGATTATCTCCTTGATGACGGGGTTCATCTGAGCAAGGAAGGTTACAGGGTGTGGGTTGAGGAATTGAGAAAGATCATCAGGTAATAATATTAATAATCATGTACCGCTATCACTACTGTCCGGTAAACATTGAAAGTTATGGTAAGGGCAAGGGGTACTGATTTTTCGTCTCATTCTCGGCAGACCTCCTGTCTGCCTCCGAGGTAATTTTGCCTGGCTGCCCTCACGGCAGCCCTATGGCAAAATTAAATCCGCTCAAAATCAATACCCCTTGCCCTATATATTGTCTCTGGTGAATTTTTACCGGACACTACTGTACCGCTATATTTCTGAATCCAACCATTGATTGTATCTTTTTCATCATAGAGTCGTCTATTATCCCTGCATCTCTTAATATCTTGAAGTTTTCCTTTATAGTCGTGGCAAGTCCGAGTCCTTCAGATGCAATTATATGAGATGCAATATCTATCGTTGCCTCTATTGCCCGCTGAAGATTCAGTACAAAGATGTCCTGCTTATCAAATTCCTCAAGGGATTCTGGATCATCCAAGGTTGTCTCATGTATCCTTCTTAGGCATCTCTGGATATTTCCAACCTTAGCAAGAATAACATCAGGATCGGGCATATATCCTTCCTCTCAGTATATTCTTTTCCTGCTCCTTTCTGATCCTTTTCAGATCATCGTATTCCTTAATTGTTCTTGTAAAAAAATCATTATATACAGAGTCGTTGATCTTTTTTATTAATCTACCCTTTTTAAGAACCTGCATCCTTATTATGGGAGAGGAGTCATTTAGTACTACAATATCAGCCTCTCTTTTTGCAATACCTGAAAGGGTGTCAATTATTTCTGTAAGTGTTGAAAAGTCAGGCCTTTGCTTAAAGAGGATTGCTATATCTATATCACTCTCTTCTGTCTGCCTGTCTTCAATAAATGAACCAAAGACAAAGGCAAGTAATACATCATCCCTTGAATTTAGAAAGTTTTTTATCTCTAATAAAATCTCATTTCTTTCCATAGTACTATTTTAACACAACATCTGAACATTACAATTTAAATTTATATTAAAATAATATCTGTTATACAGGATTCCCGGAGAAGTTTTGAACGAATTTATTCTCAGGAGGATTATATGGACAGAAAAGGTGCAATAGGTGTAAGAGGTGTTATAGTTATTGTGCTTGTATTAATAACTGTGGCCTTTCTGATCCAGAACTCTCAGGTGGTGGAGATACAGTTCCTTGGCTGGAAATGGTCAATGTCAAAGGTCATACTGATTGTCTTTTCAATGTTTGTTGGAGCCCTCATTGGTCTTATCCTTGGAAGGGAATTGTTCAGAAAAAGGGAAAAGAAAGATATATTCAAAAAATAGTATATCTACTGGATTTTGTTATGTTATGTCCTGAATCATTCAAGAAGAAAAGTGTTTTTTTCTGTCCTGGTCATGGATATTGAACTTTTTGTGGATCAACCGGAATAGGGTCGGGTAAAGGACACTCGCCACAATGCCTGTCAAAATAAGGCTGTTATATATTGAAGACGGGATAAGCCCCATCCTGACCCCCAGGGCACCTGTTACCACTATTAGTGAAAGGGGAGCTGAAAGAATCAGAGTGATGCCAAAGGCCTCCATGCCCCTGAACCCCATAAGCGGCGCAACAAAGAGGGGTAGTGAATTGCTCAGGAATATGGCAAGCGTAAACAGGAGAGAGAGGTAGATCATTTTCATATCCGTTAAAACAGACAGGTTCAGATCAGCTCCAATACCTATAAAAAAGAAGGGTATGAAGAAGCCGAATCCCACTGCATTCAGTTTATCTTCAAAAACCCCCTTGCTCCTGAATACATAACTGAACACCACCCCCACAAGAAAAGAACCAAGTATGGCCTCAACACCGGAGAAGTGCGCTATCAGTGCACCTGCAAAGGCAATTGATACCACTGCCCTTATTCCTTCCTCAACAGGGTCTTCGCTTTCCATCACCTTCTCAACCTTCTCTGGATTCCACCATGCAATCAGATAAAGCACCCTGAGGAACAGCCCTGTCAGGGCAAGTAGTCCAAGCAGCTTTACCCCTTCCCAGAGGGCTGTCAGACTCAGACCTGTTCCATGGTAAATATCCACGAAGGCAAGTACCAGTATTGACAGGAGTTCACCCACGAGAGCAATTCCCATGATATCTCTACCAATAGGGGTATCAAGGAGATTGAGTTCCTTCAGTATGGGTATTATAATCCCTGCAGATATAACCGAAACAGCTATACCTAAATAAAAGGAAAACCCTAAATAGATAAAAACAACAGGGGTGATGATAAAAGAGGAAAGCGGTACAGCTACATACCAGAGAATCCTCTTCTGTCCCCTCAGCCCCCTGATATCAAGCTCCATGCCAGCTATGAACATGAGATAGATTATCCCCAGTTCTTTCATGAGAAGGAACCACTGGGGCTTCTCCTTTAAAACTGTATTGAACAACAGGACACCATAGAGTATCTCCAGTACAGATGAGGGTATATGGAAGCGTCTTCCCACAAACGGCACAATAGCAGCGCCACCTATAATCGTAAACATGATCAGGATCTGCTCTGTCATCTCTTACAGTGCTTCCTCGACAGGGGGTGTTATAAGGGTTGTAATCCTTGTATCTTTAATGACATTCCACACAACATCAGGAGAGAGAAAAGACAGAAACCCTCTCCTTGGACTGCCCCTGTTGATCACCATCAGATTATATTCCCTCTGAACCTGATGAGTCACCTTTACAGGATTTCCTCTCATGGTAATAACCTCTATGGATGTCTTGTACATGGCAGTCAGAGCGGATATCCTCTTCCTGATCTCTTTGTGTTTTGCATACTCTTCCTCAGTGGCAATATAACGGGATGGTTCCACTGTAAGGGCGGTGAGGCTTCCGTTGATAATGGCAGATATCTCAATACCCGTTTCTATAATCCTGTCAATGTCAGCACCAGCAAAAGAGGGTAGCAGTATCTTTTCATACGGATGGGTACCTGAGAGTATGAACACAGGACATGATCCAATATCAGCAAGGGAATACAGAAAGTTTCTTTTACGGGCAGAAAATACAGAGACGCCCAATGAATCAAGCACTGCCTTTTTAGAGACAACAATCAGTGCCTGCTCATTTTTTATCTCTTTTGAGGTTTCCTCTATCGCACTCAGGATAGGCAGAACACTCTCCTTGAATACCCTCTCTTTGATATGAAACCTGTCGCAGAACTGCTCGATCTCTTTCATTCTCTCTGCTACCTTTCTGGAACAGACAAAGATATTTTTCTCCACAGGGAAGGATGAGATAATATAACCAAGCTCTTCAAAGAATCTCTCATCCTCGGCACCTGTAAGATAGGTCAATACCACTGTGCCATACTCAAGAGGAAATCGCTCAAAACTGAAGGTGAGTATCTCTGCCACTGTCTTTAATATATTTGGTTCACCAAGGATAACCACCCTGTCCTTTGGTTTTAAAACAACATCCTTGCGAGGTATGATAATATTGTCATCCCTGTAGATAATCCCTATCCTCCACTTTATCGGTGCAAGTATACCGATGGGTTTGTTTGCAAGACGGCTGTTGGGATGAACTTCTACCTCCATAATCTCCTTTCTGCCCAGTCCTATCTCATGGGTGGTCTTTGTTTTCTCTGTCAATCTGTTCACTATTCCTGTGGCACTTGCCATGAAGATGTTTTCCACCTCAGCACCGTAGGACCGGAGTGTCTCAATCCCTTCCTCTGAAATAGCTATTGCTATTACCCTTCTGGGTTCAAAATTCTCATGGAGAATCCTTGCAATCTCAATATTGACCCTTTCATCCGTTGTTGTGATGATAACACCATCTGCATCATTGATCCCTGCCTCCTCAAGGACAAGCCTGCTTGTGGCATCTCCAGTAATAACATCAATATCCTCCCGGATCTCCCTGGCCCTGTCTATCACAGCCTCGTCCCTGTCAATACAGAGCAGCTCATAGTCCCTGGAGAGTGTCTTCAGCAGTATGAGCCCGATATTGCCAAGACCAATTATTATAAACCTGTTCTTTTTCATGCAGCCTTTCTCTGTTGCTATTCCTTTGCAAAGGACTGCCCGTTCCACTTCTTATCAGGGCATAATGCAGTTTAAGGATTTTCTAAGTCTGCCATGTAAATGTCAAATAAGTCAATCTCGGGATCCCCCTTCACTCTACTACATGGGTGCTATATGATTTAAATCATAGAAGATTAATCTCCAACCTGTTAAACTTTCCATAGGATTCTGCAGTCATTATTCAAGACTATCAGGATCCAGAAGGTTCCGAATCGGGTTCGGAATGAATAAAATGTAATACACAGGAGGTCACAGATGGAGCACTTAAAGGATGAATGTCCAAGCTGTTCAACAATGGGGGAGCAGATGCAAAAGGAAGGCCCCCAAACAGCCCCTCCCCTTTCGCACTGGCCTATCCAGATAAAACTCATGGGCACAGTCATCCCCTTTCTGAATAATGCCGATCTGCTTGTTGCAGCAGACTGCACAGCCTTTGCCACAAGGGAGTTTCACGACAGGTACCTGAAGGACAAGAAGGTACTCATAGGCTGTCCCAAACTTGACGATGCCATGTTCTATGTGGACAAGTTCACAGAGATATTCTCAAACATACCCATCAAGAGCGTCACATGCCTGAGGATGCAGGTACCCTGCTGTGGAGGGATGACGGCCATACTGAAGGAGGCACTCAAGAGATCGGGAAAGGACATCCCCTTCAAGGAGATAATCCTTGGAATAAAGGGGGAGTGCCTTTCAGAAGGGTAATGATCACAGCAGGCAGAGGTGAATCTCCTCTGCCTGCCCCCTGATTCCTCTAACACAATATTCATCCACCCATTCACCCATCTACCCATCTACCCATCTACCCATTTACTCATTTACTCTTTCATCCATTTACCCATTCACCCATTTACCCATCTACTCATTTACTCATTTACTCTTTCACCCATTTACCCATTTACCCATCTACCCATTCACCCATTTACTCATCTACTCATCCACCCATTCACCCACAAACTGCTCACCGCTCACTGCTTACTGTTAACCCCTTGGGTCGGACACTGTTGACCTGTGACAATGGTTACTGAAATTCAATGCTCAATTGGCTATATTTTTATTAAAACACAGGGGTTACAAATTGCTTTCACTCAATAAAAGGTTTCCTAAAAGCCTTCGTGCAAAGATCCTCTGTATGCTTTTTATGGGTATTGTGGCCACTGTCTCGGTTTCATTCTGGGTTGAGCTGAAAAACACAAAAGAGAGGATCCATGAGGAGGAAAAAAAGAATATGCAACTGCTCACCTCTGTACTCTATTCAATCCTTGAACAGACCATGGTAAAGGGTAATGTTGAGGATGTCTCCAGAGCGCTTGATCTGATCGCAACAAGCCCATCCATTGTCAGGATTGAGATACTTGACAGGGATATGAGACCGAGGTTTGGCTCGGAACAAAATAGGCAAACTGACAGGGTAAGACTCTTTACAATACCTGTAAGACCGCGGCCTGCCTGCAAGGATTGTCATGGAGATGCAGATCCCATTGGTTATATCCGCATAGGATTTGATACCACCGGTTATGAAAGGAGGTTCTATAAGGAACTCACAATAACCCTTGGTACATCCCTGGCTGTTCTACTCACATTGACCATTTTAGTGTACATCTGCCTCCAGAAAGGGATATTCTCTCCTCTGCAGAAGATAAATGTGGCAATGCATTACTTTGGCAGGGGAAACTTCAGATACCGCATAACTGCAAAAGGTGAGGATGAACTGAGCAGGATGGCAAGGGCATTCAACGAGATGGCAAGGAACATCTACAAGATAAATTTCCGCCTCTACAAGGTATCTGAATTCTCTAACATTATCAACAGATGCACTTCGGAAAAGGAGGTTTACAGAAAGACCGTGGAATTCCTGAATAGGTATTTTGATATAAAAGGTGTAGCCATCGTGCTGAACGAGCCAGAAGAGAGAGTGGTTTCATCCCTGGGAGAGATAGAGGGTTTCCTTTATATTGAACCCATCACATTGAACAAAAAAGAGATTGGTAGTATAAGGTTATCTGCCTCAAGGGACTTCACAATGGAGGAGCTATCCGCAATCAAGATTGTGGCCTCCTCCCTATCCATGGCCCTTGAGAGAATAAGTCACACCACTATCTGATTCCAAAAAAATACCGATAGGAAAAAAGACAGGCATAAAGGTATAGCCTTTGAAGGTGTTTTCACCTTCATGGTCTATTTGATATAATAAAAATAGTTGAAAAAGTACCCTGAAATAGATGAGCTGATACAGGCTATCGTGCAAGGGGAAGCACATCTCTCTGTAAACCTTGCAGAAGCTCTTATTGCCAAAGGCCTTACCATAGAGTCCATCATCCAGGATGGATTAACCGCAGCGCTCCAGTCACTGAACGCCAAGTGTACCAACGAGGAGTTCAATCTACTGGAGATTGTGCTTGCAGGCAGGGCAATGATGGCTGTAATGGACAATGTAATTATACGATATCTCCCACCTGCCAGGGCTACCGAGTCAGTGCCTGAGAAGACCCTTGTACTGGGCACAATTGAGGGTGATATACATGAACTTGGCAAACATGTTGTAAAGATGCTTCTCAGATCCAGTGGCTACAGGGTGATAGACATCGGGAAAGACATAAGACCGGAGGAGTTTGTGGAAAGGGCCATTCAGCAGGATGCAGGTTATATAGGGGTAAGCAGCCTCCTTACCACCACCATCCCCTCAATCAGAAGGATAAAGGAACTGCTCAACAAGGCAGGCAGGCCTGACATAAAGGTCATAGCAGGTGGCGGTGCAATACAGCAGACCTCCAGGGACGATCTCAATGTGGACTTTGTAGCACAAAGCGCCTTTGACATACTCAACTACCTTAAAAACCTGCAAGACGAGGGATAATGGGCCTATGAATTCCTATGAAAGGGTGCTGAACAGTCTGAAGAAAAAGCAGACAGACAGGGTTCCTGTGGTCCCCGAAGTCTTTGGTGTCACGGCAAAGGCCGCGGGATACAGCATATATGATTATGTAACCAGTCCGTCCAGGCTCGCAGAAAGCCAGTTACATGCAAGAAGGCTAATCGGACACGACATGGTCTTTGCCTTTGCTGACCTCTCAGTTGAATCAGAGGCCATAGGTTGTGAACTGGAATACAAAGAAGAGGCCTACCCGGTAGTGAGAAAGCCCCTGATTGAAAACCTGAAAGAGATTCACACCCTGGATCTACCAGATCCTCAAAAGGATGGAAGGATGCCTGTTGTGATTGAGGCAACCACACGTCTCAGGGATGTGGTGGCTGATACCTGCATAGTAGCAGCATGTGTGATGGGTCCAATGAGCATAGCCGGCCAGCTCATTGGACTTGAGGGGCTTCTCTACCACATTGTGGACAGTCCGGATGAGGTGGATAAAGTTCTTGACTATACAGAAGAGGTAACAAGAAGTTATGGCAATGCGCTGCTACAGGCAGGCGCCCACTGCCATATCATATTTGACCCGGTAGCCTCACCCATGGTGGTACCTCGGGATGTCTTCAGGAGGCTTGAACTGCCCAGACTCAAGAGGCTCTTCAGAGAGTTCAAAGAGAAAGGAAGCCTTGTAAGCTGGCTCAGCATCGCTGGCAATACAAAGAATATCCTCCCCTTCTACAGGGATGCCAATGTGGAGCTTGCCACAGTGGACTACACTGTCTCAATCTCGGAGGCCTTTGACCTCCTGGGAGATATCGCGGTAAATGGAAACCTGAGGCCCTTCTCATTTGTATCCAGCAGCCCCGAGAAGATAAAGGAGGAGGCAAAAAAGTGCCTGAAGGAGAGGGGCAACAGGTGGGGTTATCTCCTGGGTTCAGGATGTGAGGTTCCCATAGAGGCAGAACTGGACAATATAAAGCCTCTTGTAGAGGCCTCACTGGAGTTTAGCCCGTAGCGAAACAGAGAAGAGGTATAGCATGTCTCAACGCATCAAAGACAGAGGCATCTCCGAGGAATGGGTAAGTTCCGCCCTTTCCACGGTAATAAAGTTGAGCAATATCATAGGGTATCTTCCAGGTGATATTGAGATGACACTGAAGACTGTGGCAGAGGAGGTTTACCAGCTCTTCTGCCCTGAGTTCTGTTGTGTTTATATGGTGGACGATAAGGGATCCCTTGAATTCACCACACACAGGGGGCTGGACAGCCCTGCACCTGACCTGCACATTGACCATTCCATGGGGTCATGTATTGCACTCAGGGATGGTCTGCCCTATGTCGCCTGTGAGAACACAAGCTGCCCGAACAGGGGTATGTATGGTGCACCTGAATTCAGCCATGTCTGCATCCCCATGGTCACCGGCAGTGAGGCTTACGGGGTGATCTCTGTCACCTTCCCTGCAGGAAGGAGGCTTGAAAGGAACGAGATTGACGTACTCCTTGCGATAACATGCCAGACATCTGCAGCAATACAACGATATCGCCTTTTTGAAAAGATCAGGAGGGAAAAATCAGAGATAGAGGATGCCTACAGGGAGATCAAGAGGCTCAACGAGATGCTTGAAGGCAAGATTGTTGAGCTGAAGAAGACACAACAGAGACTCATACAGTCGGAGAAGCTTGCAGCAACAGGGATGCTCTCCGCAGGACTCTGTCACGAGATAAACAACCCACTGAGTGTCATCCTGAACAGAATTGAGTGTCTGAGGATGGAGGCAGAGGAACTGACCCTGCCGGCTCAGGTGATGAAGGACCTTGATGTAATCTACACCAATGCATCCAAGGTCTCGGGTATAGTACAGGACCTTCTTATATTCTCAAGGCACCAGCCTGTCAGGTTTGACTATATAGATCTAAGGTTACTGATTGAGAAGGTTCTGTACATGCTGGATGATGACCTGAAGAGGAGTGGTTGTAGGGTACACTTTGAGATTACCGGTGGCTACCACACCCTTTATTGCGACAAGGAGAGGATTGAACATGTCTTCACCAATATCCTCTCCAATGCAATTGATGCGATGCCAGAGGGTGGCAATATTCACATATATACCCGTGCCTCAGAAGAGAGAAAGGGCTATCTTGAGATCTCAATCGCCGACGAGGGGGTGGGTATCCCAGAGGAATACATACACAGGATATTTGACCCTTTCTTCACCACAAAGAGCCTTGGTAAAGGCACCGGGCTTGGTCTCAGTATATGTTACGGCATAGTGAAGGCCCACAAGGGTGAGATCCGTATAAAAAGTATCCCTGACAGGGGAAGCACATTCACCGTGGTACTACCCTGCAGAGAAGAGGTGCTTAAGCAATGAAACAGGCCAGGGATATACCAAAGGTGCTGGTTATTGAGGATGACGCACAGATGCTTGAGAACTACTCAAGGATGCTGAAGAGGTTCGGATACGATTGCATTATGGAACCCAGCAGTGACAATGCCCTTAAAACCCTTAAGATTTCAAAGCCGGATATAATCCTCACGGATCTGAGGATGCCTGGAAGCAGCGGGTTTGATATTATATCAGCAGTAAAACGGTCCGATCCCGACATCCCTGTGGTTCTGATTACAGCCTATGCAGATATTCCCACAGCTGTGGAGGCGATCAAAAAGGGGGCCTTTGACGTGATTGCAAAACCCTTCACATCGGAACAACTGCAGATCGTTCTTGAGAGGGCACTTACACAGAAACTACTGATGGATGAGAACAGGAGGCTGAAGGAACAGTTGAGGGGCACCACAGAAGTAGAGATCATAGCAAAGAGCCCACCCATGCGGGAGATACTTGCCCTCATAGAACGGATAAGCCACACAGATGCAAATATCCTTGTAACCGGAGAAAGTGGAACAGGCAAAGAGATGGTTGCAAGGATGATCCACCAGAGGAGCCAGAGGGCCGGCATGCCCTTCATCCCGGTGGATTGTGCAGCCATCCCGGAAAACCTCATAGAAAGTGAACTCTTCGGCTATGAAAAGGGTGCCTTCACAGGAGCTACCACCAGCAGGGAGGGGCTTTTTGAGGCAGCAAATGGAGGCACTGTATTTCTTGATGAGGTTGCAGAACTGCCTTTGCTCATGCAGTCAAAGCTGCTGAGGTTGCTCCAGGAGCGTAAAGTGAGGCGGCTGGGGAGCAACAGATTCATATCCCTGAATGTAAGGATCATATCAGCCACCAACAGGGATCTCAACAGATCTGTCTCAGAGGGCCACTTCAGGGAGGACCTCTACTACCGCCTCAATGTCATAAATATACACCTGCCACCACTGAGGGAACGAAGGGAGGACATACCCCTGCTGGCGCTTCATTTCCTGAAGCGTTACTCGGTGACATACGAAAAAAACATCAGGGGCATTTCACCGGAGGTGATGGAACTACTTGAAGGATACAGCTGGCCAGGCAATGTAAGGGAACTCCAGAACATCATGGAAAGGGCGGTTATACTCTGCAACGATGATTACCTCACCCTGCATGATATACCAAGTGAGTTCCTAACACTAAAGGATGATACCTTACAGATATTTACCACCTATCATAGTGCCAAGGAGACCTTTGAAAAACAATACCTCCAGAATCTCATCAGAAGCGTCTCTGGAAATATCTCAAAGGCTGCCAGGGTGGCTGGCCTCAACAGAAGGACGATATACAGGCTTCTGAAAAAACATGACATCAAAGTTGGTATTGATGACCCCTCTCACTGAGACATTTCTGTCACATGTGTCACTATTGTCACAACATGATAATCTCCTCTTTTTCCAGTCATTTTCAGAGACTAAAGAAAAGTGACTGGGGCATATATGTCACACCTGGCGGGTCTTGATATCAAGAATATCCCTTATTTTCAACATCTTCCTTAAAGGCATGTTTCTTGATATGTAATCCAAGAAAATGGGGAGAAATTTGGACATCCATATTATTGCCAAATTAAGGAATCTGCATTGCCTGAGCCTTCTGCAGGAGAAAAGCCTCCTGAGGATAGCAGAGGTTACGAGCGAGAGGCTCGTCTTCAGGGATGAGGTGCTCTTTGAGGAAGGCGAGAATGTGGGTTATCTTTATATGGTCTGCACTGGTAGGGTGAAGCTCTTCAAGGTTTCACCCGAGGGCAGGGAACTGATAATAAGGATAGCGGGGCCAGGAGACCTCTTTGGATGCGAGTCACTCTTCAGGGAGGACAGGTTCCTCATGAGCGCAGTGGCACTGGAGGAATCGGAGATCATACTCATGCCTGCAGAGATATTCAAGGAGGTATTCATCTCCGAGACAGGACCTGCCGGGCTAAAACTACTTGAGAGTCTATCCACATGCATACAGCAGTTAATCGGCCTGGTTGATGACCTTGCCTTCAAGGATGTGGAACTGAGGATTCTTGACAGGCTTTACAATCTCAGCTGCGACTCATCGGTGTCTGAGACGGTAACAATCCGCCTGACCCATCAGGATATCGCCTCCATGGTGGGTACCGTAAGGGAGGTCGTCTCACGGACGATGTCAAAACTGAAAAGGAAAGGGGTTGTCGTAGATAGCACTGTAAGGGGTTTCAGGGTGCACAGGGAAAGGCTTCAGGAGCTACTGGAACAGAAATACTCATATATAAAGCCCTGATATCATCTGTTACAGGCGCTGTCTATGAAAGAAATAAAACTAATAAAGTGAAGGGATGTAAATGGGGAGGTATGTACTTTATCTTCTAATCAATATCCTTCTTGGTATCTGTTGCACAAACTCCATGCTGAGACAGGCTACAGGGTGGTCTGACCTTACAGGGGTGTAACTTTTGTCACTGAAAATGGGTTCATCTAACTTATATATTTACTTGTACATTATTTCCGCAAGGGGAAGATATGCCAAAGAGAACATTTGAAGTGGTAATACCGGACTACAAATACTGGAGGCAGAATATCAAATGCCAGACAGGATGCCCTGTCAATACCGACTCAAGAGGGTATGTAAGGGCGATCTCCCAGGGAGACTATGAAAAGGCCTACTGGATCGCAAGGCTGCCAAACCCTCTGGCCTCCATATGTGGCCGCATCTGTGGCGCTCCCTGCGAGCTTGCATGCCGGAGGGGTGGTATAGATGCATCCGTCTCCATCAGGGCACTGAAAAGGTTCGTTACCGAGAGATACGGTGCAGAGGTGTATCAGGAAAAGAAGGAGTTCACCGAGAGATTCAAAGAGATCTTCAAGAAAGAAGGCACCGGAATTGAGGGCATCGCAAAAGACACATCCCGGCCAATATCCATAGTGGGAGCTGGTCCGGCAGGGCTTGCCTGTGCTCATGAACTGGCACTAATGGGTTACAGACCCGTTATATATGAGATGGAAAAGGTAGCCGGTGGTATGTGCGCCCTAGGGATACCACCGTACAGGCTTCCCAGGGAGATACTCCAGGCAGAGATTGATGCCATAAAGGCCCTTGGTGTGGAAATAAGGCTTGGTACCATGATCGGCAGGGATATATCCCTCAGGGAACTGTATAACAACTCTGCCTCTGTGCTTCTTGCAGTTGGGGCAAAGAAATCCAGGATCCTTGAGATGCCCGGCAGCAACAGCAAGGGTGTATATGGTGGTGTGGATTTCCTGAAGAAGGTTGCCCTTGGTGAGGAAGTGGAGATAGGTCCCAGCGTTGTAGTCATAGGTGGTGGCAATGTGGCATACGATGTTGCAAGGACAGCCATCAGACAAAAGGGTGTGGAGTCTGTCACCCTTGTATGTATTGAAAAATACGAGGAGATGCTCGCCGATAAGATTGAGATAGAGGAAGGAGAAGAGGAAGGTATACAGAGGATAAACAGCTTTGGCCCCCAGAGGATAAATGCCGATATAAACGGGACAGTGGAATCGGTTACATTCATAAAATGCATATCCGTATTTGACAGTGAAGGAAAGTTTAACCCCAGGTTTGACGAGTCAGAGACCCTTGATATAGCGGCTGATACGGTGTTCTTCGCCATAGGACAGGCCTTTGATCTGTCCTTTCTTGATAATGTTGATCTCCCCATAGAGAGGACCGAAAGGGGAATGATAAAGGTTGGTCCTGATGGTGTAAGCACCTCTGTTGCCGGGCTTTTTGTTGCCGGTGATCTCGCCCACGGGCCAAGGCTTGTTATAGATGCGGTAGCATCGGGAAAGAAGGCTGCCATGGCAATACATGAATATATAAGCGGGAGGAAACTGAAGCTGAGCATTACAGAAGCCCACACCGAGGAGTATGCAGGAGAGGTCTCAGACAATGAGGTCCAGCATCCAGAGGACTACGAGAAGATCAAAAGGAGACCCGTTCCTACCCTGCCTCCTGAAGAGAGGAAAAAGGATGTTCGCACCGTTGTTGAAAAGGGTTACACAGAGGATATGGCAGAGGAGCAGGGAAGCAGGTGTCTTAACTGCAAGGTAAACACCATATTCAATGGTGACAGGTGCATACTCTGCGGTGGATGTGCTGATGTCTGTCCAGAGTACTGCCTGAGGCTGGTAAGCCTTGAAAGCATAAGATGTGATGAGACCCTGCTTTCTCTATACAAAAACAGGTACGGAAAAGACCCCTATGGCTCCGGCTCTGCAATCATAAAGGATGACGAAAGATGCATAAGATGCGGATTATGCGCCAAGAGGTGCCCTGTCAATGCAATTACAATGGAGAGATTTATCTTCAAGGAGGTGTATGTAGATGAGTGATAAGAACCCTGAAAAAGGAGAGGTGTCAAGGCGCGACTTTCTTGGACTGGCAGCCATTGGGACCGCTGTTTTATCAGCCCTTGGGGTTCTGGCTGGGGTACTCAGGATATTCAAACCTGATGTACATTTTGAGGAGTCAAAGAAATTCAAGATCGGCAAGCCAGAACAGTTTCCCGTTGGCACTGTGAAGAAATTTGACGACAAGAAACTGTTTGTCTTCTCTGACGAGGATGGTTTTTATGCCATAACGGCTGTATGCCAGCATCTTGGCTGCATAGTGTATAAGACAGACTGGGGCTTCCAGTGTCCATGTCACGGCTCAAAGTATGATCAGATGGGTAATGTCATTGGCGGACCTGCTCCAAGAGGGCTGCCCTGGTTCAAGATTGAACAGCTTGTTGACGGCTCCCTTGTTGTTGATGCATCAAAAGAGGTCCCCAAGGGAACAAAATACATATATGTCTAATGATCAAACTAATGAGAGGTTGAAAAATGGGTGAGGTAAATCAGTCAGGCATTGCCAAGTTTTTGAACAACATCAGGTCATTAAAAAAATCCTTTTTGGGCTCATTCTTAAGAAGCGGCAAGCCCACCTCTGACAAATCCAGGGCAGCCGTGATGTTCAACAACTTCTTCCTCCATATACAGGGGGTAAAGACACACATCAACACACTAAGACCAACCTACACTTTTGGTTTCGGTTTGATATCACTCTACCTGCTGATCATCGTGGTTATCTCAGGTGTACTGCTCATGGTCTACTACAACCCATCCGTAACGGAGGCATACAACAAAATCAAGGATCTTAAATACGTCGTATTTGGTGGCAACCTGCTGAGGAACATCCACAAATGGTCTGGAGAGGGCATGATCATATTCGTGCTCCTTCATATGGCAAGGGTCTTCTATACAGGTTCATACAAGAAGGGCAGGGAATTCAACTGGGTGATAGGAATAGTTCTTCTCATACTCATGTTTGGTATGAACCTATCCGGTTACATGCTTCCCTGGGACCAGCTTGCTTACTGGGCGCTACTGATAGTGGCAAACATTATCAATTCCCCGAAGGAGATCACGGACTCACTTGGGATAACCCAGTACTTTGATATAGGCGGGTTCTTCAAGGAGCTGTTCCTTGGTGGGACAAACCCCACACAGGAATCCCTTACAAGGGTCTATCTCCTGCATATATGGCTTCTGCCCATGTTCCTCTTTCTTTTCCTCGGGATACACTTCTGGAGGATCAGAAAGGACGGCGGGCTTACAAGACCGGATACATTTGAAAGGAAAGACAGTGATGTCTACTACGTAAACCCACCCGAAAAGACAGGTGGTATATTCCCCACCTACAAGACCTACGGGCTAATGGAGCTTGCACGAGGTAGAACACCGGCGGTGGACAAGGATGTGGAGAACACCGTGTTGAGCTGGCCCAATCTCCTGATAGCTGAGCTGGCCATCTTCGTGTTAACCCTCGCAGGGGTAATTGCCTATGCCTACTTTGTGGATGCTCCCTTCAAGGAGCCCGCAAATCCCCTTATCCCTGAAAACCCTGCAAAGGCACCCTGGTACTTCCTGGGATTGCAGGAACTGCTTTCCTACTCTGCCTTCATGGGCGGTGTCGGACTTCCGGGGCTTGCGCTCCTTGGGCTTGCCCTGATCCCCTACCTGGACAGAGAGGAGGACAGGGTTGGTATATGGTTTACGAACAGGCAGGGGGTTACGGTAGCACTTCAGTCCTTCATAATCGGCACCATCGTGGTGATCGGAATCCTTGCCTTTGTTGTAAACTTCGGCTGGTTCAGGAACTGGTGGCCCAATGTCCCCCAGATTTTGATTACCCTGATCAACCCCGGAAACATATGGGTTGGCTTCATGATTGTGTATTCACTCTTTGTGATAAAGAAGACCGGCTCCACGAGGATGGGTGCAATCGCCCTGTTCACAATGTTCCTTGTTAGCTATGTGATCTTTACAGCCATGGGTACCTACTTCAGAGGTCCCAACTGGGACTTCTTCTGGTCAAAGAGCCAGTGGCCTATACATTAACTGTTTCGTCTTTCCTTTCTGAAAGATGAAGATATTCGGCCTTAAAGAGAATACAGGGAGTATGGAATCTTAAAACTAACGAGGGAGAGAGGCTATTATGTACAGTAGATTTTACTTATCAGTACTGCTAATATCAGGTCTGGTTCTTATCACCTTTCTGGTTTTTGCAACCTACAGGGAGCTTAATCCCGAATGGAAGAAATATCAGCTTGAATACAGGGATCTGCTCATAAAGAATGCACCCAATGAGGCAGCAAGGAAAAAGGCAAGATCAATAAAGATTGAACACCAGCAGATATACATAAAGCCACTGAAGAAGGTGGATCGCTGCATGAACTGCCACAGAGGTGTTGACGATCCGCTGATGAAGGATGCAAAGGTCCCCCACAAGCTGCACAGCGGTGACTATCTGAAAAAACACCCTGTGAGCAAATTTGGCTGTACCCTCTGTCATTACGGACAGGGACGTGCCACAAACAAAAAGGATGCCCATGGGAAGGGGCGTGACACACACTGGGACTACCCCCTCATACCCTTCAAATATATCCAGAGTTCCTGTGCAAAATGTCATGATTACCTGTTCCTGAAGGACAATGGAGGAGAGATGGTCGTTGAGGGTGAAAGGCTCTTCAGGGAAAAGGGATGTAGGGGCTGTCACAAGCTCAATGGTGTGGGAGGTGACCTTGGTAAACCTCTTGATATCATCGGCTCCCAGCCCATAGCCTACTTCCCCATGAAGTACGTCGTGGGAGAGCGTAATACCTATAACTGGCTGAAACAACACTTCCTGGATCCTCGCAAGATCGTACCAGGTAGCGAGATGAGGGTCTTTCTTTCGGAGAAAGAGGCAGATCTACTGACCACATATACACTTACATTAAGGGCAGAGGAGATGCCAAGACAGTTCAGGGCCATCAGATACACAACACCTGTGCCAAAAGATGGGGAATCACTCTACAAGATGTACTGTGTGGCCTGCCACGGTAATGGCAAGATCAGTGCCTATGACGAGATACTGAAAAGAACTATCCCTGCAATAATGAACCCTGCTTTCCTGAAGATTGCAGACGACAAGAACCTTGAAAGGATAATAAAGGAGGGGCGCAAGGGTACCCCCATGACATCCTGGAAGAGAACAGCTGCAGGACTTCGGGATGAAGAGATAAGGAACATCATAAAGTTTATCACAAAAGACAGGCCTGATGAGAGACCCGAGCCCTTTGATTACAAGCGGTTCGTTACAGATACAAAACACGGCAAGGAACTGTTCAATGTCCGTTGTGCACTCTGTCATGGCAAAGACGGCAAAGGTGGCAAGGACCACCTTGGTCTGAACCTCCGCAATCCTGCTGTACAGAAGTTCGTTGACCCGGAATTCCTTGCCATGACCATCAGGGATGGAAGAAAGGGAACACCGATGCCAGCCTTTGGAAAGACCGGTGTTGGACTTTCAGACCAGGATATCGCTGATCTGGTTGCCTATATCAGATCTTTTTCTGATAAGGGAAAGAAATGATTATTACAGAGGAGAGGATGAGATATGAGGTGTCTTAGAAGAAGGAGCATAACCGTTTTCTTGTTTTCTGTGGTCTTTTTAACAGCAGTTGTTATGTTGATAATCCGTGATACAGAGTCCTCATATGCTGTGGAGGACATTTTGAAGCTTGGCAAGAAGGTCTACGAACAGAGATGTCTCATTTGTCATGGTAAGGACGGCGACGGAAAGGGGCTTGTGGGTGTTCTGAGAAGGACGGAACTCTCTGGTCGCACAATAGAGACCCTGCCAAGGGATTTTACCATCGGTGTCTTCAGGTTCAGGTCAACCCCCACAGGCTGTCTTCCCACTGATGAGGATCTACTGAAGATAATAGACCATGGGATCAAGAGATCCTTTATGCCCTCCCACAAAAAAGAGCTGACCCTGGAGGAAAAAAAGGCTGTCATAAGCTACATCAAGACATTTTCAGAGAGATGGGAGGAGGAAGAACCCTGTGATCCTATCCCTGTAAAGAAGCCACCATGGGTAGGAAGCCCCTCATCCATAGAGAAAGGAAAGAGGGTATATAAAGATATGAAGTGCTGGGAATGCCATGGCTATGAAGGCAGGGGCGACGGACCAAAGGCAGAGAAACTCAAGGATGACTGGGGAAAAAGGATCTGGCCCTTTGACTTTACAACTGGAGAACTCAAGAGGGGCACCTCCCCTGAGAATATCTATATCACCTTTACAACAGGCCTTGACGGTACGGGAATGCCATCCTATGAGGACTCACTAAGCGAGGAGGATAGATGGCATCTTGTTTCATACACACTGAAACTGATGGGCATGGTGGGAAAGAAAAAGGAGTAGCAATTTCTAATGCCTCTGGCACTGTGACAAAAGTTACTGAAAGAAGGATTGCATAAAATAAAAAATATAGTATTAAAAGATACTGTATTTTTTGAAAAAAAATTTTTAAGAAATCTTCTCTGTTTCGGGTGAGAAGAAGGGGAAAAAGACAGTAATGGGAATGTACTTGTACAGATCCGGGATACCATCTTTATGCAGTTGCATCTATGTCTTCTCAAAATCAGCCAATCCATTGAGATCGTATACTATAGAATATTCTCATCTTTACCAAAGTCGCCAGCCTTCTGGTCTGACACCTTACATAGATAGAATTCTGTTAGAAAAGGAGGATAAAAATCAGTGAAGGTGTCTGGTAAGGATTTTTTAACCAGGCATCAATCAAATCAAATGAAGGGAGGAAGGCATGGAAGGATTTAGTCTGAAAACCAAGGGCGCTGTAATTCTTTTCTTTCTGGTCTTGCTTGTCTTTGCCCTTGCCACGCTGCACACATCCGACAGTGTCTACGGCAAAGATTCGGCTATCATTGAAAAGGGCAAAAAGGTCTACAAGAAGTACTGTATCATCTGTCATGGGGAAAAGGGTGACGGAAAGGGGCTTATAGGTATCATTCATAGGGTTGAAAAGAGTGGTCTGGTCTGGTATGTTTACCCAAGGGACTTCACTGTAGGTGTCTTCAAATTCCGCTCCACACCAACGGGTTGTCTTCCCACAGATGACGACCTCCTGAGGACCATAACAAATGGTATCCCGAGATCGGGAATGCCATCTCACAAGGATCTATCGCTGGAGGAGAGAAAGGCTGTGATAGCCTACATCAAGACCTTTTCCAAACGGTGGGTTGAAGAAGAGCCATGTGATGAGGTGATAGAGGCCAAGATGCCCAAGTGGGTAGGAACACCGGAGTCCGTTAAAAAGGGTGAAAAGATCTATGTAAAAATGAAGTGCTGGGAATGCCATGGCTATGAAGGTAAAGGCGATGGACCTAAATCAGATAAGCTGAAGGATGACTGGGGCGACAAGATACTCCCCTTTGACTTCACTACCGGCACACTCAAGAGGGGCTCATCACCTGAAAACATCTATATGACATACATCACCGGACTTGATGGTACTGGCATGCCTTCTTATGAAGATTCCATCCCCAACGAGGAAGACAGGTGGCATCTCGTTTCCTACACACTTAAGCTGATGAAGAGGGTTAAATAAGATATCTGGAATAAAGAAAATTAGAAAGGAGGTTTTCAGAATGTCAAGGAAGAAATTCAATAAACAGAGAAGAAAGCTGCTCAAAATACTGGGGGCTGCGAGTGTTGCCACTGGAGCTGGTGTTATGATGCCGAAGGAGGTTCTACTTGCAAGGGCAGAGAAAAAACCAAAGGGTAAATTGAGTTACGAGGTGAAACCTGGAGAACTTGATGAATACTACGGCTTCTGGAGTGGAGGACATTCAGGTGAGATCAGAATAATTGGTGTACCCTCAATGAGGGAAATCCACAGGATACCTGTATTTAACATGGATGTGGGAAGCGGCTGGGGCATTACCAATGAGAGCAAGAAGCTCCTCAGGGGAAAGTATGCAGGTGATACCCATCATGTCCATGGCTCTTATGTAAACGGTACCTATGACGGAAAATGGCTCTTTGTGAATGACAAGCTCAACAACAGGGTTGCAAGAATAAGAATAGACTATATGGAGGTGGATGCCATACTGGATATCCCGAACATACAGGGTGCACACGGACTCTTTCCCCAGAGGTACCCCAGAACGGAGTGGCTCGTCCAGAACGCTGAGTTCCAGATTCCCGTGCCTAACAATGAGTCAAATGCCAAGGCATTCAATGAGCCTCAGAAATACTATGGGATGCACACCATTATTGATGCAGAAAGGATGGCTGTTGTCTGCCAGATAATGCTTGATGAGAACTGTGACCTTGCTGCCACGGATTATAAAGGAAAATACTCCATGTGTACATCCTACAATACCGAGAAGGGCGTGACCATCTCGGAGATGCTCGCTGCGGATCATGACTATCTGATCGTGTTCAACTGGGAAAGGATAAGAAAGGCGCTCAGGGCTGGTGACTACAAGATAGTAAATGGTGTGAAGGTCATTGATGGAAGAAAGGGTCATGACAAGCATGGCATCACACTGCGTATACCCGTGCCAAAGAACCCTCACGGTGTAAACATCTCCCCTGATGGCAGATATGCTGTCTGTTCAGGAAAGGTCTCACCCACCTGCACAGTGGTTGATCTTGAGCTTGTGGACAAGGCCTACGCAGGAAAGATAAAACCAGAGGAATGCATAGTTGCACAGCCCTATATCGGCCTTGGACCACTGCATACCACCTTTGATGGCCGTGGCAATGCCATAACATCCGTGTTTATTGACAGCACAAATGTAAAGTGGAATATCCAGAAGGCCATTGAGGCTGAGAAGCAGGGTGAGGAGGCAAAGAAAAAGAATCCCCATATCATTGATGTACTTGACATCCATTACCAGGTGGGACACATTATGGCCTCCATGGCAGAGACAAAGGAGGCGGATGGTAAGTGGCTTGTCTCACTGAACAAGGTCTCAAAAGACAGGTTCATAAATGTGGGGCCATTGAAACCAGAGAATGACCAGCTTGTGGACATATCAGGAGAGAAATTAAGGCTTGTTCATGATGGACCTGCCTACATTGAACCCCATGACTGTATTATTGTGAGAAGAGACATAATTGAGCCAAAGGTCAAACACCGCTATGACATGTTTGAACACCCTCTTGCTGTTACTGAAAACAAAGTGGAACGCAAGGGTAACAAGGTGATCATCAGGATGACCGCAAACGCACCTGTCTACGGCCTGCAGGAAGTAAAGCTCAAAAAAGGCGACAGGGTCACACTCATACTGACGAACCATGACGAGATAATAGACCTCTCAAACGGCTGTGCCATATCAAACTACAACATCAACTTCGTGGTTGCTCCCTTCCAGACG
>Ga0256830_1000868_pt1 | contig 22342 bp, 23 predicted proteins | sample 128326metaG_FD_190537 | JGI IMG/M metagenome (GOLD analysis project Ga0256830, IMG submission 190537) | Hydrothermal vent microbial communities from Lau Basin, Pacific Ocean - 128-326 | ecosystem: Environmental > Aquatic > Marine > Hydrothermal vents | place: Pacific Ocean: Lau Basin | collected... | reverse complement strand
TGCCTCATTATTCACTTCTATTCTTATCTCCTTAATTCCTATTTCTTTGTCAAAGTTTTTCATTATTGAAACCTTTCCAGGAGTGATTTTTGTCCAAGTATGGGACTTTTTCTTAATGCCTGAAATGCTGATTCCAATTCCTCCTCCGCCTCCGCCGCTGCTGCTGGATGAAGAAGAGCTGCTGCTGGTTGAAGTTGTTGCTGTAACGACCTCTCCTGAAATTTGAGGTCCTGTACCCGAGAAATGCGGGAGCCTCACCCACACCCTATTTGCAGTTTTATTGATATAGCAAGGATTTGTCGCATTTATTGAATCGGCATTTTCGTGGCAGACTGTTCCAGTCATCAGAACCTGCCACTGGCTCTGATAGGAAGAATAATGAGAATAATTTCCTGCAAGTGCGCTTGCATCTGTCCCATTTGAGGAAGTATTCCAGATAACATTCCAGTTCTCATCATAAAACAGAGGTATTGAAATATTAACATCTGCCGTTTCATTCAGGCCAGTCGTTGAAGAATTTCCTTCTGTATAAGGCATCGATATGAGGACATAATCATAGATAGTAGGGCCGTTAGAGCCAAATCTCATAGCAGCGCCAAACTCTCCGTCTGTAGACTCATTTGCAGAGTCATCAAACAGCGCATCAGGAGGTCCTGAGGCAAGCAAATCGACATTAACATAATGCACAATTATCCCTGTTGAGAAAAGCCCCATTCTAAAGCTTAATTTCCCTCCTCCCATAATTGATTTTATCGGATTGAATTCGCTGAAATTCTCTCCTGCTGTATCTGAAGAGCCGATTACGCAACTGGAAGAAGGGCTTGGGACATCGCATGTTGAATTAGACATGAACAATGCAATTTTCAAATCAGAGCTAATGTCCTCTCCCCCTACATCGCCAGGCTGAAAAGAGCTGATAGTAATGTTTTGGGCTGATTGTATTTGTGATTGGGTGTACGACTTCCTTACAGGAGCAAAATTTCCTCCCCCTACAAAAACATTCATTTCCTTAATTCCTGTGGCATTAATAAGAGGTATCCGAATTGTTGCGCTTCCTCCTTGCTGGCTTATGCCTTCCATCCATGTAAATTCCTTTGCCCCAATAGAAGAATAATCAACTGTAACCTCCATATGGGCCGAAACTCCTGAAAGGCTCGCATTGGAGCTGTTAATGAGACTAAAGGACTGCTTTGCAGTAGAAATATTGACGACTCCTGAAGGCATTGATTCCATGCTTATGTTAGCCGGACTTCCTAAAAGCTCGTAAATTGTTATATTCATCTCTATATTTGCGCCATTAGGCTGCGCTCCCAAAACAAAAGAAGTGTTTTTAACCCCTCCATAATAAGAGCTTCCATTCCTTGCTGTGGCAAACAAAATCATCTCAGAATTTTCAATTGTGGTTGGGAGAGAGATATTATACTTCCCTGAAGTAAGATTATATGTATCGCTTGGGCTTCCCTGATCAAAAAACGAGCTTAGATTATATGGAAGATCCCCGTAAGTTACGTGAACCATGTCTCCTGGCTCTAATAGATAAGGGACAACAGTGAACTCATCCCAATCACCAACTGCAGCCCCTCCCTCTGAATTCAGGTATCCGTAAACCCTCACATACCCCATGGTAGTGTTAAATTGCTTATGGAGAGTGTTTGTTGTAGCATTAAATCTCGAGAGGTTCTGGCCGAAAGTATATGAATAATTTAAGGAAAAATTATTCCAGTTAAAGCTTACAGGCATGCTTTCATCAGGATAAATCATGATTGAGTAATTTCTTTCTTTTGGAACATAAACAACAGCCTCGCTAACTGCCGAGTTGAAGTTTTCTGCAATAGAATATCCAAGCTTAACATCCTTAACCTGGTATCTGAAGCTGATTCTGTCTCCCGAAGAATTAATTGCAGTTATGTTTATTGTTCCGGCCTCTCTAAGGTAAAAAGAGGTGCCTGCAATTTCTGTCAGCGTATTTGAATCAAAAGCAGGAAGGCTCTGGCCTATATACTGTACGTATCCCATGCTGTCATTTGCCTTTGTAATTACTGGCTGATACATTCCATTTGAAGGCCCTGAAACAACCATGTTAAACCATCCTGAAGCATTTGTATATGCTGATATTGAACCAATGCTGTTAAAAGAGGTATCTTTTACAGTTATATTGATTAGAGTATTGTTCAATGGATTTCCATCGACATCATAAACAGTTCCATTAAACACAAAAGAAGAAAGATACCTGTTAAAAGTTACGCTTGTGGAATTTTCATTTCCGAGAGAATCATTGCAGTAGAGCGTCCAGCTGTTAGCCCCGTCTCTGCTTGGAACATTTGTAAAGTTTGTTCCCATATTCTCAATTGAGCTGTTTGTCCCGTTTATTGAATACCAGCAGCTTCCAGGATTTGTTTCAAAATAAGTGTAGTTTAGTTCGCTTACATTTGTAAAATAGCTTGTCCCATTTGAGGGGTAAGAAATATACACAACAGGAGGGGAAATGTCAATTTCAACAATTCTTGTCAAAGTGGAGTTCATGTTTCCAAAAGAGTCATTTACTGTTGCATTAAAGTAATACTCTCCTTCAGGAAGATTTGTAAAATTTACAAAAAAAGGCGATGTGGTTGAGGTGTTTGACTGGTATAGTCCAGTAGAATTGTACAGATAAAGAGTAATTGTATCAATTCCGGAGTTGTCTGAAGCAGTTACATTCACTGCAATGTTTGTCCTTGAAAGAATTGTGTTATTCGTTTCTGTAAAGTTTGTAAATTGGATTAATGGGTTTGTTGTATCATTGACAGTAACAGAAAGGTTTGTCACTGAAACTCCCGTAGCATTTAGGGTCAAAACACTGATATTATAAATTCCTGGAGTTGTGGCAGTTGCATTAAACCAGAAGTATTTTGTTTCGCTTCCATTAATAAGGTATCCTGTAGAGTTGGTCCAGCTTAAAACAGTGCTGGTGTTGCTGAACGAGACTGCAGGAGCGTCTGTCCCTTCTGTTCCTGCTTCAAAATCCAAATTTCCCCATAAAGTTATATTGACTTGCGTTATGTTTGCTGTCTGGCCAGAATCAGTGTTGTTTATGGAAATATTGTAAAGCGATTCAACATCCTCGTTGACATTGAACGAATCACCTCCGTCAGAAGTTGTAACAACGTGTGCTGCAAAAATCAAGTAAGTTGAAAGAATAATTGCCAGAAACGCAAATGCTGCAAAAAACACCGAATATAACCCCTTAATTCTCATTTTTCACCACCTTTTAATAAACCTATATACAAATTGCTCCTTTATAAATGTTTTTCTTAAAGTTTACATTTTTTTTCTGAAGTTATCCTCAAGATTGGCATAAAAAAGTAATAGTTCTATTGAAAAAGAGCCGTGAATTATTGGGGATTGAGAGTATTCTTCAAATAAGCACTAAAGAAAATTTTATAAATAAACCTTTCAGCAGTGTTTCATGGCAATAGAAAGAACTCTTGTTTTAATTAAGCCAGAAGGCGTTCAAAGGGCTATAGTTGGAAAAATTATCTCAAGGTTTGAAGATGCTGGATTAAAGATTATCGGAATGAAGCAAGTATGGATTGACAAAGAGTTTGCAAAAAAGCACTACACAGAGGACATTGCAGAAAGAAGAGGGGAAAAAGTGAGGGAAATGCTTTTAGATTATATAATTGAAGGGCCTGTTGTTGCAATTGTTCTTGAAGGAATTAATGCTATTGAAAATGTAAGAAAAATTGTCGGAGGGACAGAGCCGAAATCAGCTCCTCCCGGAACAATCAGGGGAGATTTTGCGCATGTAAGCTTCGCCTATGCAGATAAAAACAGCCTTCCTGTAAAAAATTTAATTCATGCTTCAGGAAATGAAAAAGACGCCAGACATGAAGTCTCTTTATGGTTTGATGAAAAAGAGCTGCACTCTTACAAAACAATTCAGGATTTCTTTATGTGAAAGCAAATGGAATTTCAGTTAAGAAAATTTTGATTAAAAAAATTTAAATATCTCTTAAGCTTGATTTTGCAATGGAGTGTTTGTTTTGCAGTTTTATTAAAAAAAAGAGGGAGCATAATGGAGGATATCCTTTTTTGGTTCTTAATGAAACAGAAAACACAGTCTCATTCCTTTCAACTGATTTTCCGAGAAAAGAAGACGGGCATGTCTTAATAATTCCAAAAAAGCATTTCAAGAATATTGGAGATGTCCCTAAAAAAACACTTCACGAGCTTATTGAGCATGTTTCTCTTTTTGCAAAAGTATTGAGAAAAAATCATGAAGGATGCAACATTCTCCTTAATGACGGATATAGCGCACAGCAGAGGATTTTCCATGTCCACTTCCACATCATCCCGAGGGACAAAAGAGACGGAATAATAATGAAGCTCTGGAAGCGCAAAAAGATGCCAATAGGAAAATTCATTGAATTGAGCAAATCATTGAAAAAAGATGTTGAAAAATATGCAAAAAGAAAATCATAAATCAAAATAAGCATCTCTGCAAAATCCCTTTCCTGGAGGAAAGCAATCGCCTGTTTTTATCGGATTTTTCCATTGAAAAAATTGCCTTTCAAATTTAGGAGATATTCGGCTGCTGGCTCCTAACGCAAAGCACACTTTACTGAATTTCAACTAATTAAAAAAACAAGATTTATATTTTAAAGAGAATTAAATTAATGGAGTTTGGCAATGCATTGAAGGCCCCCATAGTTCAGTTGGATAGAATCTTTCCTTGCGGAGGAAAAGACCGGGGTTCAAGTCCTCGTGGGGGCGTTTTAGTTTGTGTTTCTGATTTGCTTTGCACAAACAACGCCATTGAAAAAAGTTATATACTTAATATTATTTAATCTAAAATGGATAAAGAAAACATAGAGCTGGCAGAAGAGCATATTAAGCTGGCTGAAGATTTAATTATTGGAGAAGCAGAAAAAGAAGAGGGAAAAACAAGAGAGAAGCTGAAAGATGCTGCTTTTTCTTTGGAGAAAGCTGAAGCTGAAATTAAAGAGAGCTGAAGAAGGGGGTTAAGCTCACGCCTCGTCAACAACACCTGCTTCAGTTACAAAAAACATAGCCTCGTTGTCAGGAAGATTGGGGCTGTCAATTAACTTTGCGACTCTGCTTCCTTGCTTCCCTCTTCTTAAATATATCCTGTATGTGCTTGCATGTCCGACTATATTTCCCCCTATTGCTGTTGTAGGGTCTCCGAACATCTGTGCCGGATTTGCCATTACCTGATTTGTGACATAAACTGCAAGATTATAGGTTTCTGCAAGCTTCATTAAATCATGGAGATACCTGTTTAATTTTTGCTGCCTGTCTGCTAACTGCCCTCTGCCTGAAAATTCTGCCCTGAAATGGGCTGTCAGAGAATCAACAATCATTAACTTAATAGGCTCTCCATTTTTAATCATCTCTCCTATTTTTTCCAAAAGCAGAATCTGGTGGTCTGAATTAAATGCGCGGGCAACAAAAATATTTTTTAAAACCTTTTCAGGATTTGCTCCAAGCTTTTCTGCAATCTGTTTTATTCTCGCAGGCCTGAAAGTTCCCTCAGTATCAATAAAAACGCATTTTCCGCTTGCCCCTCCCTTCTCTGCAGGAAGCTGAACATTGACTGCCAGGCTGAGCCCTAATTGGGTTTTTCCAGAGCCATAAGCTCCAAAAGCTTCAGTTATGGCTCTGCTTTCAATACCTCTTCCACCCAGAAGTTCATTAAGATTTTTACTCCCTGAAGTAATATTGAATATATTCTCTCTTTTTCTGGCATACTCTACCCCATCCTGAAAACCGAGATCAAGCATATTTCTTGCAGCCTGAATTGCCTTTCTTGCAACAGCAGCACCCACTCCTGCAGCATCTCCCAAAGCAGCAGGGCTCATGACTGCAAGAGACATTAAATCATAAATTCCTGCTGACTCTAATTTTGCAGCAACAGCAGGGCCGATCCCTGGCAAGTCAGTCAGCTGAGGCTCTTTTTCAGAAATCATTTCAGACTCTTTATCTCCGGAAACAGCCTCTTTTATTTTTTTAGCATCTTTTTCAGGTTTTTTAATTGCCATAAAAAGTCAAAAATATCTCTGTTTATAAAGATTGCTTGACTGGCAGATATAGGTTGCACAATTAATTAAAGCAATTGGCACTTGCTTTAGCATCAAAAGAGGCCTCCAATCTTTCCAACTATTAAAAACAAGCTTCCTATGATAAAAAATACAAAAAGAGCTGCTTCTGTCCTCCCTCCAGTCCTTATTATCCAAGAGGATTTTTTTCTGTAAGGATAAAAAGGAATTATTCCATCTTTTGTAAGGCTATCTGCAAACAAATGCAGGCCATATCCTAAAAAAAACGGAAGGGCTATAACAGGAAAAAACAGCGCTAAAGGCACAGAAGCCATTAAAAGAAATGTAAAGCTATGAGTGATTCCCCTATGCTTTGTAAAAAACTGCAATATTCTTGCAATTTTCGGCCTTCCTATTACAGAAAACCTTGAATCAATGTCAGGAATAAATGCAGAAGCCATTGCCACCAAAGAAAAGACAAGCTTATGCTCTGCAGAAGAAATAAAAGCCAGCACAGCAAAAGCAGTTATGGCTAAGTGAGTTTTTATTAGCATCTTAGTGATTCTGTTCAAGCTTTGCAATCAGCTCGTCAATATCAACTTCTTTTACTTTATCAATAATAAACTCTGTATTGTTAAAAAACTTATTTGTTCTGACATTTCCTGAAAAAATCATTTCCTTTCCGAGAATGCCTTCTCTTTGTCGCATGCACTTGTCAGGATCTTCTGGGTTTTCAATCCCAACTGCCCGAAGATTGTCGTTGAACAAAACAGCCCTGATTGTTTCTGTTCCGTCATCCAGAACAATATTCATCAATGCCCTCTTTTCAGGAATAACTTTCCCATGCTCTGCGCAGACATCACTCTCCCCTTCCCTGGAGGGTTTTTTTCCGCATTCAGGACAGACATAAAAGAACCTCGGCTCAAATGCCTGAACAATAAAGGCTCTGGTGCTTGCATGGTCTGAAACTTTGAAATCAGATATGTTTTTCTCCATGATGGCTCTTTCTGTCTGAACACTGTCAAAAACTTCGTTGCTTAATTTCAGCTCAGAAAAACTCCCGAGATGAATCTCATTGTTTCTTATGCTTGCATTCATAATTTCAATAACCTTTCCCTCTCCGACATCCCCTTTTTCCACCAGCCCTATATGATTAGTATCCCAAAGGACTACTTTAATATTGGAGGTTTCGTCAGCAATAACAAGGTTTGCCACTTTTCCCTCTTTTCCGTTCCTTGTAAAAGTCCTCACAGGAGAGAGATTTATTACCTTCCCTACAACATTGGCCTTTTTCATTCCTGGTAAAAGCTCATTAATCTTCAGCCTTTCATTGTCAAAAGAAACCCCTAATTCCGCAGCAATAATCTGTGCAGCCCCCTCATAACTAATAAGCCCTGAAAGCTTTGCTCTTTTTGCCTCAACCCTTCTTCCAATCTCTTCTTTATCCAGTCCAGAAACCTTTGCAATCCTCTCGAGAATCTTTTCATAATTCTGAATCATTTAAAAGAAAAATTATGGGTGTTTTTAAGCATTGTGATGGCAAATCATTTAACAGGAGCTCTCAAAAGCTTTATAAACTTCTTCAGTCAGAGCTTACTATGGGAACAGCAGGAATAAAGATAAAAATAATGCCGGTTTCTCCTGAAACAGATCTTGAAAAGATAAAGAAAGAGGCAAAAGAAATAATTGAAGAAAAAGGCGGAAAAAACAGAGAGTATGCTGAAGAGCCGATTGCTTTTGGATTAAAGGCAGTAATTGCTTTTTTTGAGTGGCCAGAAGAAAAAGAGCTTGAGGAAGTTGAAAATTCTTTAAAAAACATAGAAAATGTCAATTCTGTTCAGATAGTTGATATGAGAAGGCTCTTTTAGCTTTTAAGCCAATGGCCAAAAACAGCAAGATATATTAATGAATTCTTCATTAGCATTTTATGCTATCTCAAGAACAAGTAGACAGCCTGAAAAAGCAGGTTATCCAGCAAATAGAGTCAACATTTCCTGAAGATAAAAAAGAAATGGCCAAAAGCCAGATAGAATCAATGAATGCTGATGAGTTTGAAGAATTCTTAAAACAAAATAACCTTATAAAAAGCCAGCAAGAATCTTCAGGGGGGCAGCAGTGCATTTTCTGCTCAATTGTTTTCGGAGATATTCAGTCTTATAAAATAGGCGAGAATGAAAAGGCAATAGCAATATTGGAGATAAACCCTGTTTCAAAAGGCCACACTCTGATAGTTCCTAAGGAGCATATAGGCTCTCCAGAGAAACTTTCTGCTGAAGTCCAGGAGCTCTCTAAGGAAGTATCAGACAAAATCAAAAGATGCTTGAATCCAAAAGAAATAGCAATGCATCCCTTAAATTTATTTGGCCATGAGATAATAAACATCCTTCCAGTCTATGAAAATGAAACTTTAAATTCCCAAAGAAACAGAGCCAGTGAAGAAGAGCTTCAGAAGCTTCAAAAAGAGCTAAGCAAAAAAGAGCCCCTGGAAAAAAAGCCAAAAGAAGAAATAAATGAAAAAAATACATGGTTGCCAAAAAGAATCCCTTAGTTTTTAAAGAGAGATTCCGAAATTCTTAAGGCTCCAGATAAAAATAATGAGAGCAATCAAAAACACCGGAACAAAAGGGATTCCCTGCCTTATCTTTACTCTCTTTTTGTACTTCTTTCTTATCTCATCAATATCTTCCTTGCTCAGACCCTCCCAGCTTGCTTTGATAGTCTTATTTTTTCCTTTTCCTAATTTCAGGTCCTTATAAAGCCAGTCTCCTTCTGTTAATTGGCTGCTTCTCACCTCCTTAATCATGCATGTTTCATCAACTGCCCTGGCATAAAAATAAAGATAAGGCATTGCAAAGACCAAAATCCCTAAAGAAAAAAACAGAGATTCTGAAGCAAAAAATCCGAGAGAGGCAAAAATAAGTCCTGAAAATAAAGAAGCATATGCATACTTTTTATTTTGGTTTAACAGGAAGGAAAACTCTTTCTTAAAGCCATGAAGATTTTTAAAGGCCAAAACAAAGCTCCATAAAAATCCATAAGCCGCTCCTGCAAACAAAAAAATAATAAAAAACAGGGTAAACAGCCATAAGTTAGAAAGAAGGCTTTCAGAAAGTGGCAAAACTGCTCCCAAAGCAATCATAAGCTTAGCGTCTCCTCCTGCAAAGATTCTTCCATGATAAAAAAGGTTTCCAAGTGCAAAAAATATTGCAAGCCCTATCAAACCCTGATAAAACAGGCTAAAATCCCATCCTGATTCAGGGGAAAATAATGAATAAAAGACTCTGAATCCCATAGCAAAGATTATAAGCGAAAAGCTTACCCAGTTTGAAACCTCTCTGCTCCTTAAATCCTGTATGCTTGCAAAAACAATCCAGACAAATGCAAGTGAAATCAAAAAAACAACCTCATTCATAATAGAAAAAGCAAATCTTAATTTATAAAACTATTTTCACTTTTTTCTTGCCCTTTCCCTTCCGCCTTTCTTATAAGGATGCTTTTTCTTCTCTCGTTTTTTATCCTTTCCCTTCCTTCTTTTCTGTGGAACTGCATAATCTGATGACATTTTAAAGGAAGGGCTGAATTGTTTAAATAAGTTTTGAAAGAAAAGGAGGAATTTAAAAAAGCCATATTCTGGAGAAATGCAGATTTATCCAAAACAGGATAAAATGAGAAGTAGCAGAAAAAAATTTATAAATAAGGAGTGTTCAGAAATTAAATAGAATTTTAACCATTTTAAAATAAATACAAAAAATGTTTCAGGATGAAAGAAAAATTAAAAATTGCAGTAGTATCAACCCCTACCCTTCCAGTCCCTCCATTTAGAGGGTATGGCGGAACACAAAGGGGAATTTATGATTTCTTAACACATATGAGTGAGAAGGGCCATAGATTGCATTTATTTGCCCCGAAAGACAGCGATGTTTCTGATCTTGAAAACGTAGTCCTTCACGGAACCCTTGAGATGTCTTTATGGGTTCCTGAAAATAGCGCTCCAATAGATGTAAAAAGAAGCCTTGCAAGGCTCCATCATGAAATTGCCATAAAAAAGATAAAGCATATATCCATCAAGGAAGGAATTGATATAATAAATATGCGGGAAGACAATGTCCCGGTTCTTCGGGAATTATGCGACTCTTTTGGGAAAAATAAAGTTGTCTACAGCCTGCATAATATAAAAAGCAGGGAAAAGATAGATGCTATAAAAGAGCTTGGAATCACCTGCATAACGCATTGTAGAAATCATAAAAAACAATATGAAGAATTACCGAATATAGTGACAATTCTCTACGGCATCAATGTTGAATCCTTTCCTTTTTCCAACAAAACCCTCTCTGAATCTGAAGAAACCCCTAGATTGCCCATACTTAAAAGGCTCAAAGAGGAAGGAAGAGACTACTTAGTAAATATTGGGGGAATTGGAGAAAACAAAGGGCAGAAAACATGCATAAAACTGGCAAAAGAAACAGGAAATGCCTTGATAATAGCTGGGACGCCTCAAAGCCGTGAAGACAATTCTAAAACAATATATTTTGAAAAAGAGGTTAAGCCATTTATTGATGGAAGGCAGATTAATTATTATGGCAATGCCAACGAAGAAGAGAAAAAAGAGCTATTGAAGAATGCAGTGGGTTTTGTATTTCCTTCTGGTTTTGAGGATATGAGATGGGAAGAGCCTTTTGGAAGAGCGCCTGTTGAAGCATTAAGCTGCGGGACTCCTGTGATAGCCTACAGAAAAGGCTCAATGCAAGAGATTATTTTTGACAGGTTTAACGGGTTTCTTTTTGACACTTTTGATGAAGCGGTTGAGAAAATTAAGGCGATTAGAAACATTGACCGTAAAGATTGTAGAAGGACTGCTGAAAAAGTGTTCAATAGCAAAAGAGTGGCAGATGAATATGAAAAATTGTTTTATAAAATAATTGCAGGATCAAAAAAATAAAACATCCCTGAATTTCAAAGAATTTTTATTGAAAATTATTCTTTCATTCCTCTCATAATTGCGTCTACAAAAGACTTTAAGAAACTCCTGTTTATCTTTTCCTGCTCTTTCTCAAATTCCTCTTTTTCTGCTTCTAACGCCTCTCTCACTAAAGAAGTAAATCTGTAAATAAAAAACAGGAAAATAACTATTGCAATAAAAATAAAAAATCTTACCCATGATGCTTTCTGGGAAAATATAATCCATCCAAGCCACCCTATAATTCTCTTAAAGGCACCTGTTTGCGCAGCAGCTATTGTCATTCCAAAAGCAATTATTTTTGATGTTAAAGGGGAAAACATTCCTGAAAGGCCCATTATTTCTGAAAAATAGATAAGGGCATATATCCAAAATGCTATCAGGAAAAACAGCCCTGCAGACATTGAGTAAGGCTCTCCAAACAATACAAGAAAAACCACGCTTATTTTCTTAAAGAAGCTGTCAGCAGCAGAAACAAAAGAATTTTGCAGCATTATCTTCCTCCATTCCTCTCCAAGATAGCCCCATTTTTCCCCTTCCTCAAAAGACCCAATCTTGTCTGTTGTTTTTTCCAGCTTAGAAAAGCCCTCATCCAGAGAGCTTTCAACTCCAGAAAGGTCCTGAGATGAAACAATACTTATGCCAGAAAATAATAAAAATAAAAAACCGCCAAAAAGCAGCATAATGCAACCAACAAAAAATAAATTTGAAGATATAATGCTCTTTTTCATTTTTGGCCCCTTTGTTTATTCTGTATTGTTCCTAATTCTTCAATTCCCGCTTGTAATCTTATTATTACACATGTTAACATAAAACAACAGCATTTTTAAATGTTTAAAAGAAAAAATGCAAAATCCTTTTTTACCATTATCATCATAAAAGAAATATGTAAAGAAAATTTTTAAAGGTTTTTAAGAGGTTTATTTTTCTCCTGCTGTCTTTCTCTCTGATTCTGCAAGAATATTCATCATATCCGTAGCTCTTCTTGCTGTCTCTTTTGCCGCTTCTTTAGAAGATTCAATATGCATGTGAGTAGTAATTTTCATAATCCCTTTATAAAAAATTGCCATTCCTGCTGCAACTATTGTTGTTACTAAGAGTATTCCATTCATAAACCCACTACCTTCTTTTGCCCAAAACCAATCATAAACAAACCTATAAGTAGAATAAACTGCAAACAAAGTCCATGCAAACCATGAGAGCATAATTAATTGAACCTTTCCTTCTTTTGCAGTAGCAGCTATATATGACAAACCAAATAAAGTTGCTAAAGGTAAAAGAGTATTCAAAGTTAGCCCTAAAGCAGTATAAGAAATAAGTATGCTATATACTGCATCAGGAGTAATGTAGGCAGTTGAAAGAAATCCTATAAGAAGAGATAAAATAAACATTAATCCCTTATTTTTTTGAAAAATCGGATTTAAAACCAAAAAAATAATCAAAGTTACTATAAAAAAGAAAAATATTTTGGCAACACTTGATGGTAATTGTCCTTCTGTCCAACCAGTTTTACTGAATAAGTTTGAAAATGAACCGGCAAGAGTAGACACTGCTTCTCCGGCATCAGCAGCACTCACAAATCCAATTACTCCGACAAAAATACTAAAAACCAGCAGACTCAGAAAAAACATTCCAAGAAGATTCTTTCCTCTCAAATCACCTCTTCTTTTACTCTTAATCTGCATTACAAAAAGAGATTTTTCATATTTATAAATTTATCTTCATTCAAGAATCCATTTCCAGGCTGGCTTTACCTGAATGATTTTTCCATTGGCTTTTTTAAATTCCTTCTGAAATGAGCCAAAAAGAATTTATAAAGATTTATTTAGTAGAGCTGATTCTTGATTGCTCCTCATCTGCTGCCCTCTCCATTGCTGTTTTCCCCTTTTGGACAGATAATTCCGTTGATTATTGTCTTCCCTTCATAATCACTGTCTGCTCTCAGCCTTTTACAGTACCTGTCAGCATCATAGTCTCCTTCAAACCCCTTAACTGCCTTATAGTTTGTGTCATCCGGAGCTTTATCGCACTGAATGTTTCCTGAGCTTGGAATGTCTGCTCCGATTTTCAGTAAATAAGGGCAGTTGACATATTGTTTCTTTCCTCCAAGTTTTATTTCCTTAAACTCAATGCAGTAACTTGTCTTAAGCCCTGATTTTGCAGAAATCTCGCAGGACTGTGCAACAACCTCCAAGTCTCCTGGAAGCTGCCCTGGAATTTTGGAAAATTTCCCCCAGTAATTATAAAACCCAAGAATAACCAATGCCAAGCCCCCTATTCCAAGGAGCAGGAGCAAAAGAGTTCCAATGCTCACTTCTCTCTGGGCTTTTTTAGCGCTTATCCTCAAAAACACCCTCTTTTTCATCTCTTGAAAAAGATTTTCCAATTTATAAATTTATTGTAAATGCAGGAAACTCACTCTGGCTTAAAAGGATTAGGCAGGAACAAATGAAAACTTAATTCTCTCAAAGCTGTTTCCTGCAAAAAACTCCTTTTTGCTTAAAAGAGTTATTAAAAAATAGCTCTCTCTGTTCAGCCTGGTTTTTTCTTCTGCATCTATATAAAATCCAGGGAGTTTTTCTTCAAGGCATGATTCAATCTCTTCAGCATTTTCTCTTTTTTTGCACTCCCTAGAAGCATTGTAAACATCCTCAAAGCCCTCAAGGCCATATCTTCCAAGCTCAAAGCTTGTTGATATTTCAGGCTTGTATATGACTTCAACATCATCCCATTTTTTTTCAATTTCAAGGCCCTCAACAATAATATGAATCGACTTCCCGTCGAAATTAGCTTCAGGATTGTTATCCCTGACTGCATTCTGAAGCTCCTTCAGATACCTTTCACTAAAATCATATCTTAAAAATTCTGCTTTAAAATTATCAATAAATTTTTCTTTAAATATCTCATCCAGCCTGCTGTTTAGCTCTGAAAATTCCGGATCTTCATTGTTTATATACTTAACAGGGGGATTGATATACTGGCTGCTTCCTGAAATTTCCCTGTATGTTTTAAAGATTGCGTTTTCTGCAGCATCTGCTATGTAAAATTTTGCAATTCTTTCACTGTCATAGACCTCATCAAGAATTTTTGCATTAATTATTATAGATTCTACCCTATCAGAGTTTTTTATAAAACTGAAAAGCGCTGCTGAAGTTGTAAAAAAAACCAAAAAAACTAAAAGTACTGTTTCAACGCTTGCTTTTTTTCCGCTTACAGGCATTTTTCAACAACCGACATCTCAACATTTATTTTTTCTTTTCCTGCAAAAATCAGGACCTTGTGAATTTTGGATGATAGAGGCATGCTTGCTACATTCACTCCGTTGCTCGCAGTCACAAAATCTTCATCATTAACCCCGTCATACCCTATTCTCATAATATGGCACTTCTCCTCTTCCCTAAGTTTCTCAAGAGCTTCTTTTGCGAATTCTTCAAGCTCTTTATCACTTAAATCTCTGTCAAGGATTTTCCATTCAATAATTTTATCTTTCAGAGTTTGTCTTTCATGAACAGGAAAATTAAGCGCTTTAATCAGCTCCTCAAGAGCATTTGCATCTATAGATGTTTCTATAGAATTTATGTTTATCTGATTAAACCCTCCTCCAAACCATTTTGGAAGATATCCGGGCATTGTTAGAATAAAAACAGGAATCAAAAACAGGGCAAAAAGAATAAATGAAATAATTGCAAGAGAAGGCACCCAGGTTAATGTAGAAGCTACTTGTGCCCTTTTCATTTTTTCAGATGTTAAAAAAAACATTCTCATTTTAAAACAGAAACTCTTTTCCCGTAATTATTTGAAGCAATAAGAATCTCTATGATTGCTCTTTTGACTTCTTTACTGCCAGAATCATAATATAAAACAGGTTCTCTTTTCATTGTGCATTTAGGAAAGGAATCTGTTCTGATAGAATCACTCTCTGCAATCATGCACTCTTTTTCAAACAAAAGATTCCCTCCTTTAACATCCCCTCTTATTTTTGATACGGCTTCAGGAGATTCTGATATTCCACCTCCTGCAACTTCCTTCATCTTCTGATGCCTCTCCATTACCTCCTCAACGTAAAAATCCTGTTTGACAATTTTGTTCCCATTGCTGTCTTCTCCGCACCCCCATCCATTATACCCCCTTACTGCAGCATCCCATCCTGAATAAAACCTTTCTTTATATTCATCAGTACATGCTCCTGAAAATTTTCTTCCGTTTTTGTATTTGTCATAACTCTTTTTAAGAATTTTTGCGCCAATAGCGATATTCTTCTCAGGGTTCTCAATGAGTTCCTGCATGCACTTTTCCCTGTCTGTAGGAAGCCCGAAATTTCCGCAGTGAATCAGGTTAATCTGCATAAGCCCTGTAGAGCTTCCGGAAAAAGCAGTTTCAATACACCCTGACTCCTGCATCATTATTGAGAGAAGGAGCAGCGGATCAGGAATCCCGTTTTCTGCAGCAGCCTTAAAAATATACTCTGCATAAGAATTGCATTTTTCATCTGAATTGCAGCTGCACTTTCTCTCTCTTATTGAATTTTCTCTTGCATAATTAATGACCTTTTTCAAAGAGGCAATGCCTGTTATTTCCAGCCATTTATTATCTTTGGATGAATAACCAGTCAAGGAAGGATTCTCCTGAAGGAAGCTGATTCGAAAATAAAAATCGCTCTCTCCTTCAAAAAGCCCTTTGTTTATGCCGCATTCTTCAAAAACATCAAAACCCTCATTTAAAACATCCTTTTTCAGAAACCCGCTGTCCAAGATGCACTCTTTTATCTTATCTCCGAGAATGTCTGCTTCAACAGCCCTTGCATCTGCTTCTGCAGAGGCATAGACATAAACCCCTATGGCAATGACAACTGCCACGAGCCCAATAATAAAAAACCACCAGATAGAAAAAACCTTCTCTCCCCCTTTTTTTTCATCAAAAAGCATCTTATTGCCCTATAAAAATAACAAGATTATTTTTAGAAAAATAGTATTTTACGTCATAATCGCTAAAAAATCTTGAAATATACCCGCCTTTCCCAGACATCCTTACAACTACTTCTTTTTTTTCATTGTCTATCTCAATAATCCTCTCTTTTTTCAAATTGTTTTCTTCTGCAATGGCTATTGGCTTTTCAAAGTTAAAGATTATCTGCATTCCCGGCTGTGCATTATCAATCATCAATGCTATTTGTTTTGAGTATGCCTGCTCATAGACAGCAGCTCCAGAAGAAGCATGGGCTGCAAACCCTCCAAGTATTGAAAAAACAATTAGATTAAGCAAGACAAAAATAACTGTTGGATGAACAAGCCCTTCTGATTTTTTTCTCCTGTAAAATTCTTTAAAACTCATTTTAAGTATCTGCAGATTATGAAATGCTTTCAATGACACTGCAATATTTTTTCAGTTCTTCTGCATCATAATTCACTGTTCTTACAACACTGCATCCAACTCTCGCATCTTCTTTTGATGAAACGTCTCCGCAATAGCCTGCTGCAAGCGCCTTATTATATGCAACGTTTCCCTGCTGATAGACTGCTCCTGCAGCAAGAACAAATGCAGAAACAGGATTAAATAAAAGCTTTGAAGCGGCTCCTGAAACAACCTTTGGCCCAAAAATAAAGCTGCCTGAAACCCCGATACCAAGAGCGGCTGTAATTGAGTTCTTTATAGTTCCGAGATGGCTTGGGGCAGATATCTGCATAAACAGAACAGCAAGTTCTTTATTATCAGAAGAAAGGGTGTTTCCGTCTTCCAGCTCAATGCTCACCTCCCTCCCCTGCACAATAGCCTCTTCTCCTTTTTCATTTCTTACAATATTCCCATCCGCATCTCTCGCCTCCTTCAGCTCAGAAACTTTAATGCTCTCTCCAATACCTTCAACACTTATTTTAGCAGGAGAATTTCTGGTTAAAAAATCAAAATAAGTCATCTCTCCCCGGGGGATTTTATGCCCCATCATATACTTAATGACATTGACATCCTCAATCCTGATGCCTTTTTTATCAAGGGATTCTTTATCAAAAGCTATTCTTGAGCATATTACGCAGGAAGGGTAAACAGTGCCCAACCCGTATTCTTTTGCAAGATGCTGGGAGAAAAGAGAGATTCTTCCTTCCCCCATCATGCTCCAGCACCCAATAATCTCATTTGCAATAATTTCTTCAATCTCTCTGCTGCTCTTAACTTTTTCTTTTACCTGATTCTTTACTCCTTCAAATTCTCTGCATTCTCCTCCAAGCAATCCTGAAGTAATGCATACTTTTTTTGTTTTGCATTTCAAAGGAGAAAAGCTGCTCAGGCCAAAAGTAGTTGGAAGAGAGCCCCTTAAAATAACTGAATTATGGCAGACTTCCCTGTCTGTCTGAGCTCCAAACTCTATCTGATAAAACATCAGGAGAAGAATTGCAAGCCCTGCTATCAAAAGTATTATTGAAACTATCATCTTTGAACTCATCTCTGCTTTTTTAATTCTGCTGATTCTGCCATAAATTTCCATTTTAAAACCCTGTAATAAAGTCAAGCAAAAAATAAACTCCAGTAGCAAGTAATACAAAAAGAATCACCCATATAATGCTCTTCACAAGGCTTTCAAGCTCTCCCCTTTTATCCATATACTCTATGAGAATCTGACATTAATAAAGATTGTCTTTTAAATAAATTGAATAACCAGAAGCACTTCAAAAACCGTAAAGAAAGCTGTTATGATAAGAGGATAAAGAGCCTATAGCTTGCTTATCAAAATCCTGTCTTTTTTGCTGAGTATCTTCAGAGAAACAGGCCCCCTAATTTTTATCCCCTCTGAAACTTCCACATATTTTGGAGTTTCTTTGCATACCCCTTTTGCATCACATTCCTCAACAGCATTTCTAAATAAAGATGAAGAGCACATGCATATGCAATAGCCAATGCATTTTCCAGGCTTTGCTCCTTTTTTATCAGGCCATGCGCTAAGCTTCCAGGAATCTGGAGATTCAAGCAAGAAAGTTGCCTGCAGCTCTTCGTTTTCTAAAACTGACTGAATCTTTAAAGACAATTCATTGATGCTTGATTCAGCCTGTTCTGACTTATGCTTTTGTGTTAAGATGCTATAAATTCCAGCTGCTAAGCCAAGAAGCACAGCTATGCCTATTGCTGCAAGAATTAGCTTTACAGTTTCTTCTGAAGTAAGCTCTGCTTTTTTTCCAGATAAATTAAGCTTCATTTTTTTTGCAAAGAATGTTGTTCCCATAATAATACGAGTTGTCAATTGATTTCGCTAAATCATAAGTTCTGGAATCAGATACAGAATTGAGATAAGCCTTGTCAATGGCAACAACCCCTTTTCTCACAACTCCTATTTTAGTGGTCAAATCTATTGGAGGGCTTGCCCCGCTTTCATCAAAATAGATATTTTCAAGAAAAATTTCTGCATTTCTTTGGCCTCCTTTCCAGACAAAATCTGTCCTCTCCCCATTAACATAAATATACTCTCCTTTGATTATCCCGACAACATCTTTTGAGAGGCAAACATTATTGTCAGCTCCCTTTTTTGATTGGCTGATATTTTCAGGAGTCTCAGGAGAAGGAGAAGGAATATTTTTTAAAAGAGAAATAAACCCTGACTTAAAGATAAAAAATAAAACACTTGCAACAACCAAGATTACGATTAAGGATATAACAATTTTATCTATTTCAACTCTTGCCTCTTTTTGAATCATCTTCCAAATATAAAGAGTGTTTTTATGTATTCAATTGCGTCAGACCCCTTGCCTTTTAAAACCATGAAGCCTATAATCATAATAAAAAGAACAGCTAAAGCAATCATCCACCACCCAAGCATTTCCATTTCAAAACCCTTCTTCCCTCTCATATTTCAAAAAAACAAAAAGCCATTAATAAAAGTTTCTTTGTTTCAGTGTATCTGATAATTAGTGCTTAATACTGGTTACTTTATTACCTATCTTTTTTAATAGTCTTTTTGATTGAATTAGAACTCCATGTTTTTTTGATATAATAAGCCATCCTGCTATAATCAAAACTATGACTATTGATAAAACCCTTATGAAAAGTTTGTTTTTTTCTCCAGGAGGTATTTTCTCAGCTCCAATATCCTCCTTATCTTCAGTTGTCCATGCGCTCTCTCCTGTTTCAGCAGCTGTTTCCAGCTCTTCAATAGTTTTCTGCGAGATTGCAAGATAACTTGATGAAGTCAGCTCAACATCATAGTAATAATAGCTATTATCCTCTTCCTTGTATACTGTCTCTAATTCATTCCATTGCTCTGAACTTTCATTAAACTTAAACACTGCTATGCTGTCCTTATCCAGTCCGTTGCCTGAAACCCATGACTTATTTACCTGAATTGTCAGTGTTCCTTTGGCCAGTTTGCCTTCTAAATTTTTTGTCTCTATCTGAAGATATTTGTAGACTTTGTTTGTTTTTTCTTTACTTACATTTATAGGCTTCTCTGGATATGTTGTTACAGTCATTTTTGCATTTCTTGCTTCACTTTTCACTTCTATTCTTATCTCTTTAATTCCCATATCTTTGTCAAAGTTTTTCATTATTGAAACCTTTCCGGGAATGATTTTTGTCCAGGTATAAGACTTTTTCTTAATGCCTGAAATGCTGATTCCAGCTCCTCCGCCTCCCCCTCCACTTCCTCCGCTGCTGCTGGATGAAGGATTGTTTGAAGGAGAGGTTGAATCTATTGAAACTGACCAGTTTGTTGAATTAAATGCGCAGTTATCAGCAACATCGCAGGCATAGTAATTCCAGTAATAAGTCCCATCAGCAGGAAGAGTTATTGAAACATTGCTTGAATTGGAAGTTCCTGTTATTGTTTGTGTTTCTGTATTGTTTATCAGGCTTAAAGAGGAATTCCAGATATAAGGGGTTGCATTTTTAAGGGAGTTGTCAGTGAAATTGGCGGAAAAAAACAGAGTAAGCGATCCTGAAACAGTGCTGTTGGAGGGGGATATCAAATTCACTGTCGGAGGAGACGAATCCCCTTCGCCAATGCTGTAATTAGTCCATGAGGTTACATTGAAGATGACAGTTCCTGCATTCAGTGAAGTGAAGTTGTAGCATGAAGGAATTGTAGTTGAATTGCAGGTGCCTGAGCTGTCTCTCAGTATTCTTGGAAGCGAAAAGCTTGTTGACAATCCATATAAAGTGATGTTTGCTGACCTGTTCAATCCGGGATTTGAAGATGAGAGGACAGTTGCTGAGTTGTTCCTTATTCTAACATCATTGCTCAAATTGCTCCCTGAGCCGTTGATTGGCTCAAGGAATTTTATCTCTCCGTAATTGCTGTCCTTGAAATAAACAAGGCCTCCTGTTCCTGCAATTGAATAATTGAGTATTGGCTGGTCTATCAAGTATGTTCCGTTGATATTTGGATCAATAATATTTAACTGCAATTGCCCGTTGTCAATTATTGTGTTGTTTGTGAAGTTGTTGTTTTCTGGATAATTATTGCTTGCTACAAAATCAAGAGTTGCTGCATCTCCTGATGTGGCATTTATAGTATTTTCCTCAAAAGAATTGGAGTTTGAGTTGCCCAAGATATAAATTCCTTTTGAAGAGGAGCCTGAAACATCAATCTTATTTCTGTCTATTGTATTGTAGTCTGCATTCTGAACATGAATTCCTGATCCAGAAGAGCTGGAAACAGTTACATTATTTCCTGTAATGTTGTTTAGCTTAACATTAACACCTGAATCATAAAGGTAGATTCCTCGGGAGTATAAAGAGCCAGAGACAGAGATGCTGTTTCTTTCAATGGAGTTTGACTCAAAAAGAGTAGACCATGACGCGAAATCCACATAGATTCCGTAGCAGTAGTCTCCGTCGCAGGTGTTGCTGATGTTGTTTAAAGAGACATTATTTGATGTTGAGTCTGCCAATGCTGACTGGGCAAGCCTTAAGGAATAAACATAACCCCCTCCTCCTGAATGGCTCATTTCGAGAGAGTTGTTCATGAAAAGAAGGCTGTCTCCTCCAATGATGTACACTGCATTATCAGTGGATCCGCTGGAGTATGATGAATAAAAAGAATTTCCTGTTATATTTGAATTTCCGGCTCCTGAGAGATACATTGACTCTGATTCTGAAGAGTTGATTGCATTATTCGCAATGGTGGAGTTATGCAAATTGATTATGTGAACCCCTCTTGAAGAGGTTGCTATTGTATTTCCTGTTAAATTAGAGTAAATTCCAGAGTCTATATAAACTCCTGAAGAGGACCCGTATGTGAAAACAGAGTTGTTAAAAATTGTCCAGTTGTCTGCATTGTTTTGAAAGTAAATTGCATATGAATTTAAAACAGAGCTGTTGCCCTGCTCAATTATCAGATTCTTTATTGTGATGTTGTCGTATCCTCCTGTGTTGTTTATTGCATATCCTGTTGATGATTGGGAGTAATTGATTAGATAACCTTGTCCGTCCAAAACAATATTGTCTGCTAAAATTGTAAAGCAGGTTCCTGCTGAGCTTACATTGTTTTGAAGCGTGTAGGTTACTCCAGGAGCATCAAGGTTCCTGCAGGAATCAACGTCAATGTTTGAAGTATCAACAGTTACCTGTCTTAACTCAGTTGAATTTTCATTTCCAAGATTGTCGGACGCAAAAGCCCTGTAAGTGTAAGTTCCGTCATCCAGCCCTGAAGTTGAGTTTTTGCTCTGGTTCACATAGAGATGCCATTGAGTCTGGTTGTATTTCCTTAAGTTGCTGAAATACATCTGCTGGATTTCCTCTGCTGAAAGGCTCCTGTTCCAGATTCTTACTTCGTCTATTGTTCCGTTGAAATAAGCAGCATCCTGAGGATGATAGCCAATGTATAGCAAATCTCCGTTTGCTGGTGCAGCAGAAGAGCTTAGAGGAGCTCCGTCAACAGACGCATCTACATACCCTGTAACTGCAGAGCCGTTCCATGTTACTGTAAGATAATGCCATGCCCCTGCTGTCAGAGTTTTTGTTCCTGTATAAAAATGGTTTGTTCCCCCTTCTTCCTCGTATCCGTAAGTGGCATTTGCTCCGTTCAGGTTTATTAGGTAATTTCTGTCATTTGTTCCTCCTTTTGCAATAATTGGCTGAATTCCTGTCAAATCATCCGGCTTTATCCAGAGAGAAACACTGAAGGAGCCATTAATGTCCAGGCTTGGGCTGTCTGCAGCAGTAAAATAATCATCCACTCCGTCAAACTCAAAAGCTCCTCCGTATCTTCCTGAAGAATTCCAGACAGAACAGTTGGTTCCGGAACAGGTTAAATTGTTGCTGTAATTGCTTAGGTCAACTGCCAGAGTATCATTCTCTCCCAAAGCAGAGACATTATTGAAGTTAAGCATTAAAACAAGGCTCTCGTTGTAGATAGTGTAATTTGTTCCAT
>Ga0256830_1000867_pt1 | contig 22348 bp, 29 predicted proteins | sample 128326metaG_FD_190537 | JGI IMG/M metagenome (GOLD analysis project Ga0256830, IMG submission 190537) | Hydrothermal vent microbial communities from Lau Basin, Pacific Ocean - 128-326 | ecosystem: Environmental > Aquatic > Marine > Hydrothermal vents | place: Pacific Ocean: Lau Basin | collected... | reverse complement strand
AAAGGACCGCCCGAGGAGGTAGCGTCTCGGGCGGCCCTGGAGGAACACGCGGCGACTCGGGAAACGTGAGCGAATCGCGTGCGGCTTTGCGTCGCGATCCTACCAGAGATCCGCGACGGCGTCCAGTGCCGCGCGGTCGCCAGGACGCGAGAGTGCTGTCGCGGCAGCGTCATGGAGCTCGGCGGCGGCGAGGAACGCGGACCGATCGCCGGCTTTAGTCGCACGGTCGATCTCGATCCGTGCTCGCTGCATGATCTCGCTGAGTCGATCCGCCTGGCGCTCCTCTGGACCGATCGCGGGCCCCGGCGGGATCTTGAGCATCGAGCCGGATACCCGGCGCCTGGTCTGTGTGATCGATCGATTCAGCCCTGCAAGCTGTGGTCGTGTCATTGATCCCCCTCCTGCCTGAGCGACCCGCCTTGGTACGTCGAGTCTCCCTGCGGTTCGTCTGCAACAGCCTTGATGACCCCGGCGATCGCTTCGAGATTTTCTGGCGTCATTGTCACACCGCGCATCTCGCGGAGCTCGAATACTTTGGCGGCGATGCGCCGCGCGTCGTCGATCGTCATTCGACCCCCTCCACCGTCGGCGGCACCCGATCCTCGTGAATCTGAGCGAGAGACTTGACCTGTCGCTCGGAGAGCGGCGCGCCGGCGTCCACCGTGGGCCGGATCGAGGCGCAAAACTCGATCTCCCATTCGGTGAGTCCGTCCCCGCGCTCGTCGATCTCATCGAGGACCGCCTTCGCCCATGTCTTGCTCATGATCTATCTCTCTCCGTAACCTGGTCGATCCAGTCGGCGCAACGTCGCAAATCCGATGCGAGCCCGGCGAGCTTGTCGCTCATGGTCTTTCTCCGGAGCCATTCCGCGATTTCGCCGGCCTCGACCGCCTCATAGTATCCCTTTCCGAGATCGGCCTTGACGGCTCGTTGTACGTCTCGGAGGACGAAGTGGTTCTGCGCGATCCATTGCTTCGCGGTTTTCTTCGCGGCCCGGCGCATTTCGTGAGCGATCATCTCGGCCCGGATCTGCACGTCTCGATCCATTCCGAGCTTACTTGCGAGGCGGCGTAGATCGTCGATCGAAATCGACTTGCCGCGCCATTCCGCGAAAACCTTCGACCGATGTCTCGCGTCCTGCATCGTCTCGGACATGCGGCGCGCAAGCGAGATCCATAGAAACTCGTCGGGATGGTTGTCGAGGTTTTGCCGCGCCCGAATCGTGGCGCGGAGCTTGTCCTGGCCCCATGTTTCGAGGAGTCCGCATCCGTCCGGCACCTCTGCGGCCGGGATGACGCCACGCGGCGCGACATACCAGAACTCGTTCACGAGCTTTGCGAATGCCTCGCGTTTCTCCGGTTGGTCGAGCTCTCGGCGGAAATCAGCGCGATCAACCTTGACCTCGCACGCGATGTACCGAATGCGTGACGACGGGTAGCAGTTGATGGCGAAGACGTCGATGGTCCGATCGTGCATCGCCCCCGTCGCGTTGCGGACTTGATCAAATGTAGCCCACTCGGGCAATGAGTAGCGCCGCCGAATCATGTCGACGAGGTTCTTCTCGGTCATTGGATGCGTCGTCAACGCTGTGCTCATTCGCCGGCCTCCCCTAGGGCCTTTCGCGCCATCTCCTGAATGCGTCTGAGGATCCTCCGCAACCGATCCACCTCGGTTACCCCACTTCGCTCGATTCTCTCGATCCGCGCATCCATCTCATTCAGCGCATCGGCGACCGTGGACGCGAACGAAACAGGATCGGCGCTCTCAAGATGCGCCCTCATGCGATCCTTGTCGACCCTCATGATCCTGCGCCGCCTTTCCCGAGCCGCGCGAGCTTCTCGACGATCTCGACGAGGTCTCGAATCCGCGGTATCGACTCATCGCCGTGAACTCGCGCGTCGATCGGTCTGAGGTTGTCCGCTGGTCGCGCTATGTCCGAAATCGAGTCCAGTCGCTTCTGCGCCGTCTCGATAGTCGACGCGAGTCCATCGCATCGTGAGACGAACGCCTCGCGGATTTCCTCGACGTGGCGTTCGAGCTTCTCGATGCGGTCCTCGATCTCGGCGAACGCATCGACGATTCGCTTCGCATACGCGAATAAAGCCTCGGTGGCCTGCGGGCTATCGATGAGCTGCTCATATGTCACCGCCATAGCGCCCTCCTGATGATCTCGTCGACCGCTTCGGTGTCGGTCATGAGATAGAGGAGGACGAGACCGAGGATGATGACGGCGGCTGCCAAACCGCCGAGCGAAATCGCGCCGGATTCGCCGGGAGGACCATCATCCCCGGTATCGAGCTCCTCGACGACCGCGACATATTCGCGGACGATGTCGAGCGTCTCCTCGTAGGACCATTTCACGTTGTCCTGCTTGATGATGCGAGACAGGAGGTCGGCCGCGGCGTGATCGAGCCCTGCGTTTCGGAGCGACTTGGCGGCGCGGTTCACGAGGTGAAACACGTTTCCCGGCTTGAGACCGTGCATGGAGATCGCGGGTTTGGTTTCGCTCATCATTTGTCCCCTTCGTCTTCCGGTTGCCCGTCGTCGTCCGGTTCGACGACCTTCGCGATGATGTGCTCTCCTTCTTGGAGCACCTCGAAATCGACGGCTTCGAGGAGCTCGCCGTCGTCGATCGCGAGCTTGAAGAGGTCGCCTCGGTTGACGTCAACGGCCCTGACGGACCGGAGCCCGTCGCCTTCGACGACATGGACAATCGTCGCGTCGTGCGGCTCCTCGTCATGGATCTCTGGGACCGGGACGGCGCCGTCGGCTCGGACGTCGTCGCGCGTCCGGATCGGTGGTGCGACTGCGATGTCGACGGCTTCGGCTGGCGATTCGAGTTGAGGCGGCGGCGCCGGGCATGGCGCGGAGCACGATCGGCATCGATAACCGTTGTCGGCGGTCTCGATGATGGCGGATGATCCGCAATTCGGGCATCGGTTCATGGCGTTTCCTTTCTGGTTTCGGTTGCGACGTCCGCCGCCTCCCGCGCGGCGGTTTCGATGGTATGGACCGCGGTCATGATGAGCGCGGCGTTCATTCGGAGCTGGTTAAGCGCGTCGGCGATGATGACGTCCTGCCAATCGGTTTGAGCTTCGAGCTTGTTCGCGTCGTCCATCGACATGATGCGGTCGGCGACGAACGACCGGGCCCGCTCCTTCGGGATCTCGACGAGTAGAGTCGTTCGGTAAAGGCGCGATCCTCGCTCTGTCGTGGAGCGTTCGAGGCGCATGGAGACGTCGATCGACAGTGCCGGTTGTTTCATCGTGTACCCCTCCTTGAGCGGAACGGTGGAGGCGTGCGCCGGGCAATTACCGCATCAATCGCGGCGAGTTGTTTCGTGAGATGTTCGCGGTCGTCGCGTCGCGCGTCGATGACGATGCGGAGAAACGGGACGGGTTGAAAAAACGCCACCCCGGGCATTTCGGAGACATGCAGCCCAACCCAAGCGGCGCGCGGGACGATTCGGAATCGGATCATGAACCGGTCCTCCGATAGTCGATCTCGTCCACGATAACGATCGTGACGACAATCGCGGCGGACGCGCCGAAGAGCCGGGCGACGCCGTGCCATCCGGCGATTTCGTAGGAGACGAGGTAGGCGACAAGACACGCGGACGTGATCGCGAAGAGCGCAAAAGACCCCATGAGATCGAATCGAGACGGTCGGATCATTTCGAGCCCCCCCGCTGGATGGTTTCGCGGACGATGAGCGACGCCGCGACTAGTGATTCTTGAACCCTCTTCCCCTTGACCTCCGCGATTCGCTCGTCGAGGTTGTCGAGCGCCTCGGTCACGCCGTCGATGTCGAGGACGTCGTCGCGCCAAGCGCGAACATCGAATCGGACGAACGATCGCGGGAATCGGAGGATCTCCCCCGACTCATTCGCGACGTCGACCGCGTGCTCGCGAATCCATGCGGGATACGTGCGGCCGGCGGCGAACCCATCTTCCGGGCGCGCGATCATGACGGGTATCGGTTGGTCGGCATTCTTCATTCGGGACTTCCCTCCTTGGTTTCGTGGTCATTTGCACTTGTCCCATCGCGGAGGCGTCGCACCTCGTCGACGATGAGCGCGACCCCGTGCTCCTCGAGGTCGAGATCGGTGTAGGCGAGGAGGCGCCATCCTCGAAAGAGCGCCCCCCGGGCCTTCTCGAGGTCGCGTTGGAGCCCCTTCGGTCCGGCGTGCGAATTGCGACGGCCTCGGGCCGACCTGGTGCCCCCGTGGATTTCGACGGCGATCCTGAGCGCCGGCCACGCGAGATCGAACCTCCATCGGCGCGTCTTGTCGAATCGGTACTCCCGGCAGACGTGCCGGAGGTCTCGATAGTCGGGATGGTGGGCGATGCAAAACGCGACCTCGTCGGCCCGGTCGGAGAATCGCACGCGCCGGCTCAAGAGACGACCTCCGAGGTCGACGCCGCACGGCGCCGCGACCGCTCACGGATGAGCTCGGTCCATTCGGCGAGCTCGTCGCCGGTCGACCCTGCGCGGATCGCCGCGGCGAGGTCGTCGATGCGCTTGCGGATCGACGCGTCCGACAGCCCGTCGGTGGTGACGTTCGGCTTCGACGACTTACGGTCGTTGTGACGCCGTGCGTCTATCTGTTTCTGATTCTGTTTCTTGTCCGGCAATGACCGATCGTAAGTCGTTGCGGCGTCTACGTCGGTGCGCCCGGAATCCGTCCGGGTTTCGTCCGGTTTGTGTCCATATGGACGAAAACCGGTCGGATTCCGGTCTCCTAAGTGTGATTCGATCGCCTGCTCGGCGTCGTGATTTTGGGCGGTTTTCGGCGTCGCGAGCGCCTCGGCGACGAGCGATCGGAGGCGGCGGCGAGCGGGCGGCGTCCGGGTTTTGCCGCGGCGCTCGATGTCGGCGCGGCCGGACTTTTCGGAGAATCGCGGAATCCAGAGGACGCCGAGTCCGCCGGTGTCGGCGTGGTATCGCAACGGCGTGCCGCCGTCGATGACGAACGGCCCCGGGTCGACGGCGACGACGAGCCGGCAGTCCTCGCGGGTCAATCGCTCGATCGCCCGGGAGAGCGTCGACCGCGGGACGAACATCTCCGCGGAGAGCTCGTGCGCGGTGTACGGCTTGAGGAATCCGCCGTCGGAGTAGGCATAGACGAGCCCGTCCTGGTCGGCGATCATCGTGAGGAGCTTCAAATAGACGCCCTGAGCGGCATGACCGAGGCGGCGGAACCGGGAGCTCGTCCGGAGATCCTCTCCGTACACCTTGACGAATTGGCGCCGTCTCGACATTGTGCCCGCTCCGTCCTATTTCCGCCGCGAGCGTACCGGATCACGTCGGCGGCGTCAACATCTCGCCGACGAATTGAGAGACGACCTGTCTCCGCGGGTCGTCGGGCGGCGTGCAAGACATGACGTAAAGCGTATGCCTCGCGCGAGTTGCGGCGACATAGAACAACCGCCGCTCCTCCCATAGATGAGCGACCGGGTCGGCATCGCGTCGCGGCGCGAGCGGGAACGAGCCATCGACCATGCCGGCGACGACGACCACGTCGAACTCGAGCCCCTTCGCCGCGTGAGCCGTGCCCACCCTGGGGATCGTCTCATCGGGCGCCGTCATGTCGCCGAGCTCGATCGCGGTGATCGAGTCGAGATATTCGGTGAGCCCCTCGCCGGGATGATCGTCGAGCCACTGAGCGGCCCTGAGCGCCGCCTCCTCGACATTCGTCGCCCGGGTATGCAATCCGTCGCCCTCGTACCGCTCGACGATCTCACGCCGCGCCTGATCGGCGTAGGCGCCCGGATCGTCGATCGAGTGCTGGTCGGTCCATCCGACGACGTCGAGGACGGCCTGGTCGTTCTGTCGGGCGGCGATTCGCGCGGTGAATCCGTCGGGCGACCTCCATCGCGGCAGATCCGGGTCGGCGTCCATGACGAGACGGGCGGCGATCTCGTCGCGCGGGTTGATCGCCGCGCGGATCATCGCGTGATAGAGCCGGACCTCGGAGAGCGCGAGGAACGACCGCTCGGACGAGAGCGGGACGACCTCGACGCCGGCGGCGCGGATCGCGCGGATGATGAGTGCGACCTCGCGATTCGTGCGGACGAGGACGGCGGAGGACTCGCCGCGGTGCGAGGCGCCGCGGACGATCTCGACGATGGCCTCGTCGTGGTCGGGCCACGCGGTGAAGCGTCGGGCGTGGACGGCGCCGGGCGCGGCGCCGGGCCGGGCCTCGATCGCGCGGTCGGGTTGCGCCGGGTTTCGCGCGATGAGATTCCGCGCGGCGGCGACGATCGCCCGATCGGAGCGGAACGACCTCGACAGGATATGCACCTCCGATGCCTCGTCCGCCGCGGCGCCCAAGAGGAACTGATTTGACGTGCCTCGGAATCCGTAAATCTCCTGATTCGGATCGCCGACGATGACGACCTCGCGCGGATCGAGGACGCGGTAGAGCTCGCGCTCATTCGGCGCGGTGTCGTGGTATTCGTCCACGACGAGACACCGGGCGCGATATTGGAATCGATCGCGGACGTCGGCGTCGTGAGCCATGAGCCAGACGGCGCGGTCGATGATCTCGGCGACCTCGACGGCGCCGGCGCGCCGGAGTGTCTCGACGTATTCGGATGTGAGGCGCTCTTCTTCGCGCGTCCATTCTCCCGGTTCGCCTCGCCGCTTGGCCTCGATCAATTCTCGGGCCCGCTTGGTCGAGACTTTGTGATCGAGACCCAATCGGACGCGGATATCATCGAGAACATCCGCCGCGTCGGTGTCGTCATAGACCGTGATCTCGTCGGGATATCCGTAGGCCGACGGCTTCGACCGGAGAATCTTTAGAGCGATGGCGGTCGATGTTCCGATGTGAATGCGGCGCGCGTCGCGTTCGCCGACGATTCCGGCGATGCGGTCGCGGAGCTCGGCCGCGGCGTTGCGAGTGAACGTGACGGCGGTCACGGCCTCCGGTGTCCGGAATCTCCGGACGAGCTCGCCGACGATTCGCGCGAGCGTGAACGTCTTGCCGGTCCCGGGATGCGCGACGATCACGCGATATCGATGCGTGGAGTTGATCGCGGCCGCCTGCTCGTCGGTGGCGCGCGTCGCGCTCATGGTCGTATCACTGGGCCTTCGCCGAGGAGCTCGACCATGTCCGGCTCATAGTCCGGATCGTAATCATCTTCGAGCTCTTCTCTCATCGCATCGTGCCAGAGCTGGAGCGCGTGCGAGAACGTCTCCGCCTCGACGATCTCGCTCTCCGACACTCCCTCGAACCAGATTCGATAGACTTTCATCGCGTTGCTCCGAGATCGATGAGAGACCACCCATCCGGGACCGACGCCGCGTGACATGATGCGACGACGATCGAGTCGAACTCGGATCCTAGCTCGCCGAGGATTGCGAGGAATGCGTCGAGATTCGGCCCGTCGACCTCCGCCGCCTCCAGGAGGAGGAGCTTCGCCGGTGGATCGACGAGCCGCACGATGGCAAGCGAGAGAGCCGCTGTGAAGATCGCGGACTCGCCGCCCGAGAGCGCGCGCCACGGTATGAGAGTCTCGCCGGATGTCCGCGCCATGATGTTGATTCCGCCCTCGACCGCGACGGCTTCGAGAGCCCAGCCTGGGCGCACGCCAGCGAGGAGCTGTTCGACGGTATCGAGTAGCGGCCGCATCGAGTCGGAGAGCGCCCGGCCTGTGACGGACTTCGCGGTCTTCGCGACGCCGCGTAGCGTCGACGCGGACTCACGCGCGGCCGCGGCCGCGGCCTCCGCGTGTAGGATCTCCTCATCGATCGCGCGGACCCTCTCGGCCGCGGCGATCGCCTCATCGATGTCGGCGATCCTCTCCCTTGTCGCCGCCACGAGCTTCTCGGTCTCGCTCGTGTCGATGACGCCTGGTGCCTCGGTCTCGCGCTTGCGCGCGTCCTTCTGCCGCGCGAGCGCATCTCGGAGCGCCTCATCCGCGGCCGCGCGTTCGGCCTCCGCTGTGGCGAGCGCGGCCCGCGCCATCTCGACTTTTCGCTCGGCGTCGGCAACGGCCTTCCGCTCCGCCTTGACGGCTTGAGCGACCTGTTTTCGATACTCGCTTCGGCGAATCGCGCGCTCATGTTCGCGCGCCATGATCGCCTCATATTCCTGCGCGGTCCGGTCCGCCTCTTGGACCTTCGTCTCGTAGTCTGTGAGCGCGGCCTCGATGGCCTCCGCAAGATTCGCGCGCACCGTGTCGCCGGCCGGGCAATCGAGACCAGACGAGATCGGACATGCGAACGAGCCGCTCTCTCCCGCTCGATCCCGTCGGGAGCACAATCCCCGGAGGAGCTTGTCTGCTGCGTCGGCCTCCGCGCGCGCTTGAGATTTTGTTTCGAGCGCCGCCTCGATGGCGGATTCGTCCCGCGGCGGATCATCTGGCGGCTCGATGGTGCTTCGATTGGCCCGCGCGAGCTCGGCGGCCTCCTCCATTTCAGCGAGAACCTTCTTGGCTCCACTGACGACGTCGTCGCATTTCTCGATCTTCCGGCGCGCCTTGTCGACATCTCGGTCGGCGGCGCGCGCCTGTTGCTGCACGGACTCGACTTGTCGCCGCCGCTCGGTGTCGGCGGCGAGAGTCGCCGACAGCTCCTCGACTTGCTCGCGGAGCTTCGCGCGTTCCGCCCCGAGGTCGGCGGCGGACTTTCCGAGCGCGACTTGCATGGTCGAGCGCTTGTCCATGAGTCGCTTGAGAGCCTGTTCGGCCTCTTTCTTCGCCGCCGCGGCCGATGACACCGCGGAGGCGATCACCGCGTTCGACGCGGCGAGATTTGCGGACGGCGGCGCCGTCGGATTCCACGCCGACCGGAGAGGCGCGAGGACGTCCGCCCAGGCCTCGCATGACGGCGGCGCAATGGCTTCGAGGAACTCCTCGAGACTCATCGCGTCGGCGCCGGCGCCGATCGATGCGAGGTAGGCGGCGCGCTTCGCCGGCGAAAATCCGAAGAACTCATCCGGGTCGAACAAGATCGCGCCCCCGAGCACCTCGGCGATCTTCGCGTCGCGGGCCCGGAGCCCGCGCTCTCCCGTGTCGGGAGCGATCTGGAGCTCCTCTTTGACGGTCCCTTTGTCCGTCGACGTGAATCGGCGCGAGATCGCGAACCGCCGGTCGTCGACTCCGATACAGTCGACGCCGACTCGCATGGACCGGGCGCTCGCGAGCGTCATGATGCCGCGTTTGCCGAGTGCCGGGTCGACCCCCGTAATCGCGATCGTGATCGCGCGCACAACTCGCGTCTTGCCGCACCCGTTCGGGCCGGCGAGCACGGTCCGCGCCGGGATGTCGAGCGTCGTCGTCGACCCCATGAACGAATCCAGATGTACGCGCTCAATCCTCATGGTCGCCACCTCCGAATAATGCGCCCTGCCCTTCGTCGTCCGCGTCGATCGCACACGACACAGCCGAAATGAATGCGCGGAGCGAGTCCTCGTCATTGTCCTCGAATGCGAGCGGACCGAGGAGCTCACGCGAGAGCGCGCGCACCTTCTCCTCGCCGCCCTGGCGCCGCTTGAGCTCTTCGGCCATCTCGCGCCCCTGCTCGATCAGCTTGAGGCGCGGGCCATCGTCGACGACATCCGCAGACGTCGTCTCCTCTTCCTTCGTCGTCACCGTCGCCTGGACGTCGACGACCTTCTCGACCGGCTCCTCCACAGTCGATGAGGACACTTCGCCGAGATCGACGAGGTGGGCATCGAGCGAGGACTCTCCGGCCTCGAACTGTGCCGCCGCCCGGAGCGCCTCACGTTGAGCGTCGGCGTTCTCGACCCACCCCATGACATCGAGATACGCCACGGCCTCGACCGGCTTCGCGTACTTCGACCCCGGATCGTCCCATGTGATCGTGACCGCATCGTTGCCGATGCCCTGGATCGTCTGCCTCGGAAAACCCGGATGCGCCTGGCAGAGTCGCCGCTCGCAGATCGTCGCCGCCTTGCGGACGGCGAAAATCTGGTTTTCGTTCTGCGTCGCGATGACCGCCGCGACGTCGGAGCTCATGAGATTCGCCACGATGGCGACGGTCTCGTCGAGCGGATAAACCGCCTCATGGTCCGCGAGCTCGATCGAATCGAGACGGGCAATTGGCACGAGCCGGCCGTGCTCGGACCAATCGGTATCGGAAACCTTCTCATTTTTGCCGGTGCTCGGGTTCTTCCGCCATCGCTGACCCATCTTCACGAGGTTGAAGAGGTCGCGTAGGAAGTAGAGCCGCGGCGAATAGTGGATGGTCTGCGTGAGGACGAGGACGTTCCCGTTCGTCGACCGCCCGACGATCCCCTTGCGAATCCAGACGTCGGTGATCTTGCCCGTCGCGTCGTCCTTCTTGACGCACGGGTTCGGTTGCTCGATCCCGTCGACGACGACCGTTGGCGCATCGACGATGGTCATGCCGGACGCCGCGTTGAGCGTGCGGAAACCCTCGGCCGTGATGGTGAACGTCTTGCCGCGATCGAGCGTGAATAGCTCTTTCTTCGACATGCGGAGCGGCACCTTATCGACCGTCCGGGCGAGCGCTCCTCCGCGCGTGACGATTCGGTCTGATTCTGACGATCGTAGCGCCGGCGCCTTCGCGCTCGACGTCACGATGAGCCCTGTCCTCTTTTCTGTCATGGGGATGCCTCCGGGATGAGCTGCGCCACGTCGACCTCGAGCGCGCGCGCGATGCGAATGATGCGGTCGAGACGAGGAGGCGGAGCGGTGCCCGCCTCGATGCGGGATAAATGGCGATACGAGATGGACCCGTCGAGCTCATTGACGCGCTCGACCAATTGTCGGCGCGACAATCCGGCCGCGAGGCGATGCGTAGAAATGAGCCGACCGAGCTCGCGCGGGTTATGGGTGGATCGGACCATGCGGTCATTATGACCGCGCGGTCCGACACCGCAAGCGGGCCCCTACTTGTTGCCCTTGAGTTGCGCGAGCTTCTCCGCGATCGACGCCGCGGCGTTCGCGTAGCTGTCCGGGAGCGGCTCGGCCTCCCGCCCGGCGTTGGTCATGTTGACGTTCGCGACGGTGAGATTGGTGAGGTTCGGCATGTTGATCGTGCCGAACGCCTCCGCCGATTGCATGAGGTCGCGCCGCGCCTGGACGTAGGCGGCTCGCTCCGCTTCGAGTGCCTTTCCGATCCGCTCGATCTCGGCGGCATCCGTCGCGGCCGCCGCCGCGGCTCCGAGCGCCTTCATCCGGTCCGCGATCGACAGGAGGACCGGGTCTTCCGCGAGCATGCGGCGGACGTCGCCGACGGCGTTGAGCGAAAATCCGGTCTGCTGACCCGGCGCCTGCGCGGCGTTGTTGACGTCGCGTTTCACCGTGAAGTCGGTGCGGCTCTGCTGATTGTCTCCCCCCATGTTGGTGTAGGCGGTTTGCGGAGTGATTCCGACCTCGCGGTCGCCGGCGACCGCCGGTCCGGTCGACGCCTTCGTGAGCGCGTCCGCGCTCGTCTGGTCCTCGGCCGCGGTCGTCCCGCATCCCGGGACGATGAGAGCGATCGCGATAAGAGTGATGAGGTAGCGATTCATGGGTTCCGTCCTCCGCGGGTTTTCGACCGAGTGAAACGATGCCGCGGCGAACGGCGACGGAACCCGCGAACCGAAAACCGCCGCCACGACATCGCGAATCATGTCTCCTTTTTCAGCGTCGCACGAGCGGCGCGCTTGACCTGGTCGGCCTCGACGTCGTTAAACCGGCAGAGCTTGTGCCCTGGCGCGTGCCGTCTGACAAGCTCGTCGAGGACCTCCCGTGTCGCGTCCTGCCTCTCGCGGACGTCGCGGATGTCGTCGCGCGTCCTCGACGAGTACCGCTTGGCACCCTCGACATGACGCGTGACGAGAGCGGTGTGGTGCGCGATGGTGTCGTTCAATCGATCGATCGACGTCGTTAACCGCTGAGCCATCCACTTTGTCAACCATATGAACGCCCCCACAAACGGCGTGAGCGCCCCGAGCACAATCCCGATCAATTCATACGAGCCCTGCGGCATTTCTCCCCCCTATGGTGCATCGTTTCGGTCAATGCCGACGAACTCGATCGTCGGCGGATTGTCCCGCCCGCCCGGGTTGATGGAGAGCTCGACGACCTCGACCTTGTTGGTCGACCTCCATTCGTGCGAAATGTCGACGACGTCGCCGCGCACGACGTCGAGCCCGTTGAGATAGGTCGACCACCGGAGCACGGTTGCCGCGTGGTCCAGGTAGTCGAGAATGTTGTCGCGATATGCGAGCGCCGCCGATGCGGTGACGATCCAGTCGGCCTCGACGACGCGTTTCTTGGTCGCCGAATATGCCGTTTTCGATGTCGCGGACTCCGCTTGCTCGCGGTCCGTCCACGCCTTCGCGTCGGTCGAACCGGTGAAATCACCGTCGACATAATTCGGACCCCACAAGACCTCGACATCATTGATGATCTCGTCTTGCGGCGTGCGCGAGATCGAGAGCGAATCGCGAACGATCGCGTCCTCGTCGAGCGTCGGCGACCCCGCGGAGATCGATGACAGCGCCGGCTTGAATAGCGGAACGAAAAGCCCGTTTTCCCAGAACCACGAGAATGAATACTGAGTGAGGATGGAGTCGATGACCTCGCTCGCCTTCTTCTGTTCGAGGAGAACGCCCGCGGCGTCGGTGCGCGCGAGCGTCTTCGCCGTCGCGAATGCGCTCGAATCTTTGTAGGCGGCGCCGATGTAGTCGTCGAAGATGCGCTCCACATGGTCGATCGGGTTTCCGCCGTCGCCCGAGTCGACGTCGGCGATGATTCGGTTGGTGTCTTCCTGCCCGACGACCCCGAACTCGATGATCGAGTTAACCCGGAGATATTTGACGTGCTTGTCCTGCATGGCGACGATCGGACCCGCCGCGAACTCGACGCCGAGGTCGACGAACGCGTTCCATGAATTGATGAGTAGCCACGAGGACGTCACGTCGAACCATGTCAACGACGAATGGGACAGCGCGTCCTGCGCGTCGGTCGGACCGGTGTCCTCATCTTGCGCCTCGTCTTGGAACTCCTCGGCATAGTATTCGATGCGGACGTCGAAGAGTCGCGGCGTCCACATTGACCCGATGTGATGATACAGCGGATTTTGCACCGTGTAATTCGGATCGCTTCCCGGGTTTGTGTGCTCCGAGGAAATCGCATCGACGTTGGTTGACGGCGTCGGTGGCGGCATGATGATCTCGATATAAGAGTCTCCCGCATTCCCGATGAGGTCCGAGACTTGGTAGTCCCCACCGCCTGGCGCGAGACCCGCGAGATTCTGCCATCCGCTTGAGCTTTCCACGCGCGGATCGCCACGCGTCAAAGTCGTGCCGGCGCCGAAATAGATCGGGCCCGGCTGCGCCCAAGTGAACGGAAGCTCCTGCACAAACGACCGCTGCATAGGCCAGCGCCCCGAGGCCCATCCGTCATAGTCCACAGGAACGACTGCATCGCTCATGTCGAGAGAGAAGTCGAACGCCGCCACCTGGACTCCACGGAGGACCAACCGCACGAGGTAGCGCGGCGACAACGGCGCGCCACTCGTCGAGTCGATGACAAATCCGGGATCCGATTGAATGAATCCACCGGGAGGCGGTGGGGAAATGAAATTGAGCGGAACCGTTTGTGGAGCGATGAGAGACGGCGGGCCCGAGTCGAACCCGTTGTTGTGTGCGATGATAATCGCCGCCGACTTGAGTCGAGCGAACGGCTCGTCGAGGTCGGTGAAATAGAACCGGAGCGTCGGCTGCGTGAGCGTCGAAAACGGGCAGTCTGGACCGTTGACAGGAGGATTCGGGTTGATGAGCCACCGGTTGAATCCAGACGGGACCGACGGGCCTCCCGGGATGTTCTGCAGCGTCATATGAGCACAATACGTTGATGGCTCGAACGTCTCGATCCGTCCGTCGCGGCATCCTTCGAGGGCCTTGATCCAGTTGTCATAGGTCGGTCGGACGATGCGAGTCGATGGAGCGGTCGAATCGAGCTCGGTCTCGACGTAGACCTCCCATAATTCGAGCTCTTGCCCTGAGACCGTCTGGCCTCCCGGAGCGGTGATGCGAATGAGAGAGTCCGGCCGCAGCAATTCCACGAGCGCGAATTGTGACGGCGTGAGATCAACGACCGACGACACATAGGTCGTGCGGGCGCTCGTTCCATTGCCGAGCGCTGACATAGAGCCAACCGGGATCGTCGCGACGGCTTGTCCACGAATCGAAAACTCAATCTCGTATAGGTCGGCGCGGCCCGAGACGACTGCGACGAGACGCACGCGCTTGATCTGTCGGTTGGTCCGGCTGAGATTGCCGAACGAATAGACACCTGTCGCCGTTGTCGGTGGCGGAGTTGGCGAACTGAGGATCGCGTCGAATGTGTCGACTGATCCATCGGCGGTATAGTTGAGTGAATCCCGCAAGAAAAATTGCGTCGCAGTGTATTGCGGAGCCAATGTGCCTTGCGGCTGATTGTACGGATTGACGCCCAGCGCGGAGACCGACCAGCCGCTCGGCGTCGCATATTGCTTCGGTCCAGACACCGGTCGGATGATCGTCGACAATTCCGGCTGCCCGACGAGGTGATCATGTAGCGACCCCGGTATCTGGTGCTGATGCGCTCCCTCGAATCCGGCCGCCTCCGTGAAGAATGCGCCCTGCTGTAGAGCGCGGTCCGGAGTTGTGTTCGTTGAGACCAGAGTCCCCAGCGGGAGCAAGAGGACGCCGCTTTGGGTGAGTGATGCCGTGATCGCTGGAAACGTCGTCACCGGGTCGATGCCGTGATGCTCGTAAACGACATATGCCTTGAGGACGCCGGACGCCGGGACCGGCCCGTCAAAATCGGAGGTGCGCCGGACGACCAAGAAATCCTGTCCCGGTTGCGATTGGATTCCGAAGTTAGTCTCCGTCCAAGCGGCGTTGAGCTCGCACGCCTTCTCCGCCTCGAACACCGAATTAATCGCCCCCCCCGGTCCTGGTGGCCCGGTGAACGGCTCCTCGGTTCCGATCGAGAGCCATAGCGATCCTTCGCCGCGGATGTCAACGCGAGGCGGTCGCGTGAATGTCACCGTCGCCCGCGGCGTTGTCGCGATCGTGATGTCCGCCGCATCGACCGGGACGGCCTCGCCCCGGCTGTTGAGCTTGCGGACGTTGGTGAGTGCTGTCACGGCGTGGTCGGCGAACGCGTAGACCTCCGAGCGTACCTCCGTGACCTGCGCTCCGGTGACGTGCGACGTCGCGATCGTGCCGTTGGCGCCGCGGGTCACTCCGGTGAACGAATCCGAGGTCGTCCCGGTGTAGTCGATCTGCTCCTCGTCGACGAGGATGGTCCCAGACGTCGGGAATCCGGTCGTGTCGTCCACCGGGATCGACGTCGACGCGGTGAGGACCGAGGCCCTGAGCCGCGTGCGCTTTGCCTCTGAGAGACGGAGCCCCGGGAGATCGGTGACGGAGCCGAAAACCAGCGGGATGATTTTTCCGACGCTCGATTCTGGCGCATCCGGCCATGTCGTCTTATCGACGACGGTCCCGATGAGGCGGTCGGCGCGCTCCGAGACGTCGCGGACGTCGAGCTCGATCGATCGACGGTCGGCCTGGATGACCTCGGAGACGACCCCCTCGAATAGCTTGACCGGCGTCGTCGCGACCGGGTCGCTGAATGCGATCCAGATACGGACGAGCGCGCCCTCGATCGGATAGAGAGCCTCCATGTGATCGGTGATCCGATCGCGCGTGATCCCGGAGATCCACTCCGGAGCGGTGAGCGCCGGCGAGAACACGCCGTCGCCGTTGTCCGCCGTCAAGGTCGCGGTGATGCTCGCGCCGGTCTGCGAGCTCACCGCCGACGTCGTGCCGGTCCCCTCGTCGAATCGCGTCCATGCGACGAGCGAGGAGTCGTTCGCCTCGCTCGGCTTGAGCGTGCGCCGGGCAGCCGCCTGGAACTCCGACGACGTGAGCGTCCGGCTCCACCATCTCGGCTCGTCCACGTCGAGCCACGTCGGGAATCGGCCCTCCGTCCCGGCGTTGGCGATGGCGCCGTCTGAATCGCCGGAGAAGACGATCGGATGCGCGCCGCTCGCTCCGGCCGGTGTGAATCGAGCCGGCGTCCCGACGAGGTCGCCGGAATCCGATCGGCGAAAATAGGTCACCTGGCCCGATGATGCGGCGTGCGAGAATCCGATCGAGAACAGCTCGCCGTCGGAGAGTCCCGCCGCGTCGGTCGTGACGACAGACCAGACGCCGCCGTTGTCGAACTCCAGAGTTATCGAGCCATCCGGCTTGAGGATGAATCGGAAATGGTTTTTCTTGAACGCCAGGATGGCGCCGGCGGAGTCGAGATCCTCGATTGACCACGCGCGCATGATGACCATGAACGCGTGGTCGTCGGTGCCGGTGCCGAACGGCGTCCCAGAGCTCGGAAGCCAATAGGCGAACGACCCGTCGCGCGCCGCGGCGGCTCCCCCGCCCTGGCACCGGATCGCCTTACCGAGCGCGGAGCTCGGCGCATTCGTGAGACTGAGACGGATCGAATCTTGCCCGCCTCGCTGCTGATACTTGAGCGGCGCCCACCGCTTGACCCGGCCCTGCACCGGACCCGGGAGGAGGTCGTAGAGACCGAGCGAGACGGTTTGATGATCGAGGACCATGTCGGCGTAGAACACCGGACGCTCGCCCGTCGCGTTTGTGTGATTCGTCCACGGCAAACCGCGCGGCATCGCCCCCCCCTATACCGGAGGACCGGTCGCGCCGGCAGTCTGACGATAGACGTCGAACGAAACCGACCACCATCCATCGCCGGGCCCCATGTTGCGCCAGTCGAGCGCCGGCTCCGAGAACCGACATCCGGTCAAGACGAGCGGGCCCGGCGTATCGAGGACGCCCTCGTAACGCGGGATCGTGACGGTGAACGATTTGAAGACGCCCTGGGCGACGTCGTCAAACCAGGTCTGGAATGCGACCTTTTGATCGTCCGGGATGTTCGAGATCGAGAACCTGTAGACCTCCGCGGCCACTGCGACGTCATAGGCGAAAACCGCCGTCCCGTCGGTGAACCCGACGGCCTGTCCACGGTCGCGAATCTCGACGTCGCCCGAGTCGCGATTCCGGAGGAACACCGCCGGCGTGCCGGGAACCTGAAAAATCATGTTCATCGAAGCGTCCTCCGATTCGTCCGGGCGGTCCTCGACGATCCGAGCCGCGCGAGCTCATTCGAGAGTCGGGACACGCCACGTTGATCGAGAGCGTCGATTCCCGGCAGCTCGAGGCGGACGTCGCCGAAGCGGAGGACGTCGCCGGCAGAGCCCGTAGCCGGAGCGGATCCTGAACGCCCCCCCGACGGCATCGCGTTGATCGCTTCGAGGAGCGGGAGGAATGCCGCCGTCGCGTCGGAATTGACGATGAACTCGCCACGGGAGAGCGCCGCGATATTCCGGTCGACCCCCGGTCGACCTCCCACGAGCCCGCCGAACTGGAACCCCGGGAGCGAGAATCCGAGACCACCGCCGCCGAGGAATGATGCCACAGAATTGCCGGCCGTGACGATCGATTGCACGAGCCCGGTAATCGTCTCCCATGCGCCCTGAAAGATCGAAACGATGCCGTCGACGATGGTCTGAAAACTCGACTTGATGCCTCCCCAAATAAACTCCCAAATGTCAGATAGAATGTCTCCGGATCTACTGGCGATCGATTTTATTCCTGACCACATTAGATCCCATGCGGACTCGATAATGTCAAATGTTCCTGTCGCAATGTCCTTTATCCCATCCCAAGACGCTTTCCAGTCACCAGTGATTGCGCCCATCGCGACCTTCAACAACCCACCGATGATCTTACCGAAGCCTCGGAGTGCTTTCGTTACCGCGTCAAACGTCGCCTGTGCAGCTCGCTCAACCTCGTCCCACACCGGTTGTCCTATGTTTTCCCATGCAAATCGAACGAGTTTCCAGACAGCATTAAACGTGTCAGAGATCAATGGCCAATTATTCTGAATGTATGATATCAGTCCTCCAACAATCTCTTTTGTGACCGACGCGATTGCATGAACTATTGGACGAATGAGCGTCCATGCTGTCGAAATGACTCCTACGACTACCTCTCGAATCCTCGGCCAATTCGCGCGGAACCAATCCACGACGGAGCGCGCCGTCGCGATCACTGCTGCCGAAACGATGTCCCATGCGTTCCGAATCCCGCCGACTCGATCGACGAAATCGATGACGACCGCGGCGACCCCGGCGGCGACGAGAGCGAGCGGCGCCAAGATGAGGAGCGGCAGACCCGTGAACACCGCGAGACCGGCGGAGAGTAGAGCGAATGCCGACGTGACGACTCCGACGACGGCGCCGATTCCGGTGAGCGCGAATCCGAGCGCCGCCGCCGCGGCGGCCGCCGCCGTGATCCCGACGACGACCGAGGCGATCGTCCCCGCGAGCTTCGGATTCGCCTTGACCCACGCGATGACCGAGCGCACCGCCGGGCGGATGCGTTCGACGAGACCGAGGACCGCCGGTGCGAGCGCTTGTCCGATCTCAATGCGGAGGTCCGTTATCGTCGCCTTCAATTTGTCGAATGACTTGGCGCCGGTCCGCTCGATTTTCGCGAACGCGGCGTCCGTCGCGCCGGTCGCCTCTTTCATCGCCTCCAGATTATCCGCGACCGTTCGCCCATCGTTCGCCATGAGAGCGAGCGCGCCGCGGAGTGCGCGGACATTCGGAAACAATTGCGCGACCTGCTCGACGTTGAGCCCGGTCGCCGCCGCCATGCGATCGAAGATGACCGAGGTCTCCGCTCCCTCGGCCGAGAGCCGCGCCAGCTCTTTCGCGGTCGACGCGCCGATCTTCTCACGTAGGTCGTCCATGACGCCGAGGAGTCCCTTGGTCGATAGCGCGACGGCGCCGAACTCGAGACCGAGCTTGTCCGCCGCCTTCGCCGCCTGGACCCCCGGCTTGACGATGGCGGAAATGAGCTGCGCGACCTGGACGATCGCCTCTGGAGTGCTCGCCGTCTTCGTCGCGGTGGCCAGCGCCGCCCCCATCTCCTCCATCGAGACGCCGGCGGCCGCGGCGACCGACGCGAGACGCCCGACATTCGGCGCCAATTCCTTAAACGTCGTGACGCCCTTCCGGACGATCGTGAACAGGAGGTCGGACGCCTGAGCCGCCGTCGTCCCCTGCTTCGAGTAGGCGCTCATGACGCGGATCAATCCCTCGCCGGCGGTCGCCGTGTCGGTGATTCCGGCCGTCGCCGCCTTGTTCACAACGCGCATATGCTCGGTCGCATTCGCGACGTCGGTCACGCCGGCGGAGATCGCGTCATAGGTGCCCTTGAGCTGCGAGGCGATGTCGGTCCCGAACTCAACCGCGAGCTCGCGTTGCGCGTCGCCCATCGCGGCGATTTCGCCGCGGGTCGAATCGACGAGCGTCGAGATTTCCGCGAGCGATTTCTCGTAGGTGGTCGCCGACTTGACCGCGAGAGCGGTCGCGGCGCCAAAGGTCGCGGCGATCGCCGTCCCCGCGATGGTCGCATTCCGGCGGAGTGACCCGAATGCGGCGCGGAACCGGGCGCCGGCGGCCCGCGTCTCGGACACCGCGCGATTGAGCCCCGCGCGGTAACCCGTGATGTCTGCGCCGACCCGGACCGTGATGTTCTGCGCGAGTCCTATTGCTTCATCCCCCGCTTTACTCGCTCGATCCGGTCTCGCTCATCTTCATCGCGAATCCGGAAATATGCGAGCCAGTCTACGAGCTCCGCCCGCGGCATTGACATGACGGCGCCGCGCGTCATACCGAGCTCATGCGCGACCGTATGAATCAGCCACCGGAGAGTCCGTTCGCGCTTGAGACCCCCCGGGATCAAAAACCCTCCTTCGCCGCCTCGATGTCCGCGTCGGATATCCCGCTCATCTCCCGGATGCGATTCGCGACCGTCGTCAATGCCTGAGCGGAGAGGCCGAACTCCGACATCTCATCCCAGATCGCGCGATAGTATGCCATCCACTCCGACGACTCCGCGGAATCATCCGGCCTCGTCGCGGCGAACTCCCACGCCGGATCATCGAGAGCTTCGATGAACATCGCCGCAGAATAGGCTCTGTTGTGCGCGTCGATTTGGCGAAGATATCGCGTGTCGCGCTCGTCGTACTCGTAGATGGGACGACCCTGCTCATCGCGCTCCGGCTTACCCCGGGAGCGGAGCGGACGCTTCGGCGGCACCGGCTTCGGAGGTAGCTTCGCCTCGACGTTGTCTGTGAAATCGAGCGACATAATGCGGAATCGCGCGGAGACGATGACCGGCACGAGCTCGCCGTCCTCCTCGCGAAATCCGACCGGGAGGTCGACCACGAAATGGCGCGCGAGCTCCGATCGATTGACGCCTTCGATCTTCATCGGGTTCCGTCCTTTCGTTCCGGACTAGCTGTAGGTCGGCGCGGTGACGAACGCCTTGCCGCTCACCTCAAGCGTGTTGAACTCGTCGCCCTCGCTGAAATCGATCGATTCGACGTAGACCTTCGAGAACGTGATCGTCTCGTCGTCGGCGCCGCCCGTCGGATCGTTCGCGACGAACTCGACCGTCGTCGTGTATTGCTCGTGAGCGCCGGAGGTCGACGCCCACGACGACGCCGATCGCGTCCCCGTGAGAGCGTCTCGGAGCGTGACGGTCGTCGCGTCCGACACACGGTCGACCTTGATCGAGAATGAGAGCTCGACCGAGACATCGTCGCCGGGTCTGGTGTGATCCAGTGTACCGCGATCCATGACCTCGATCGTGTTCCGCTTCTCGGAGAACGAGAGATCGCCCTGGTCGATCGTGAGTACCAGCGAGTTGGCGCCGTTGTCCTTGATCGTGATCTGACCGTCGCGAAGGTTTCGAGTCTGGCCCATTGTGGCACCTCCTTAATCTGTAGGATAGAACCGCCCGGAGACGGTGACGACTCCTCGATGAATCCCGGCGACTTCTCCGCCGTTGACGTAGCGCGCCCCCTCGAAGCGAATCCGCCCGATCAATTGCGAGCTGAGAGAGGTACTATGTCGATGAACGTCGACGACCTTCGAGGAGAATGTCCGCTCAATCGCCTGCGCGATGTCCTCGCGCCGGTGAATGTTCGCCCCACGCCTCACCGCGATCGAGACCTCGAACTCGACCGCGCTTTCGCGCGCGCCCCTCGACGGGAGCTCGTCGACGAACCGGACGGTCGGCTCGATCCAATCCGACATTTTCGCCGTATTCGTGTCGCGGCCTCCGTCGAGCACCCATCGGGTTTTCGGCACCTCCGACGTTATCGAAACGACGTCCATCGCGACGAGGAGCGACGCGCGGATATCGGTGATCTCGACGACGTTCGCCACGGCCATTATGCCGGTCCTCCGAATTGCGCGATGTAGTGCCGGGCATGGCGCCGGACCTGGACTCGGACCATGCCCTGCCGCGCCTGCTTCGACCAACCGAACTCAAGCGGGAGAATATGCTTCACGTTGTTGGCGACCTCGACGAACACGACGTCGCGGCCGCGCGACTTGAGACCCGGCGCCGGCGCCGTCAACCGCTCCTCGAACGACCCCTCGGCCGTGCCGAGCGCGATCCCCTCCGGTGTTCCTGTATCGCTCGACGCGTTTTTTGCTCGCGGGAGCGACTGATATCCACGCGGGCCTCGAGGACGCCCGGAGACGCGATCGAGCCAGACCGACCACGCGGCCCGCGCGCGACCTGTGTCGACCGGTGTCGATCGCATAATGTCTCGGACGAGGTCGAACGCCACCTTTTTCACAAGGAGCGTGACGTCGACCCCGAAACGTCGCACGACATTGCCGAGAGCCTCCTCGAATCGCGCGATCTCCGTCGGGTCGATCGTGATGCGCGGGACGGCGGTCATGCCTGGCCCTCCACCGCGCGCCCCTGGATTCTCCAGACGGTCCCCGTCGGATCGCGCTCGGCGTTGACGATCTCGACCTCGATACCGTCGACGGTGATCCGGTCGGCGGCCCGCGGCGTGATGACCTCTCGGGCGAGCTCGCGACCGTCCATGAGGAGCATGACGTCTCCGACCTGGACTCCGGCGTTCACGTCCTCGATCGCCGTGATCCGAGCGGCGTTGACGTATCGGACGCCCTCAGCGGCGGTCACTGCACCCGTCGCGAGGTCGACGTCGTCTCCGGACGTCGACACCATCGTAAACGCGACCGTCACGGAGCCCGCCTCGCCATCGGCCACGAGAGCCTCGATGTCGCCGGCGAATCGGTCGAGCTCCGCTCTCGTCAAGATGTCCGCTCCCGGCGTGTTCATTCGGTCGCGTCCTCGAACTCGAATTGATTGCGCGACGTGAGCGCGTCGTCGATGTAATCGACGTCGCCGTCGACATACTGCGTCATGACGGAGAACACGTCAGCCTCGGACCGCCGC
>Ga0256830_1000866_pt1 | contig 22355 bp, 16 predicted proteins | sample 128326metaG_FD_190537 | JGI IMG/M metagenome (GOLD analysis project Ga0256830, IMG submission 190537) | Hydrothermal vent microbial communities from Lau Basin, Pacific Ocean - 128-326 | ecosystem: Environmental > Aquatic > Marine > Hydrothermal vents | place: Pacific Ocean: Lau Basin | collected... | reverse complement strand
AAGCACCTGGTGTCCATCTACCAAAACATTGCCCGTATAAACATAAATATCTGCAAACGCCTGCAACAGGCAACCAGCAAGGACGCCAGTCTGAACGCGGTTGTTATCCTGGATACCTTTGCCCAGATGATGCCCCTGACGATCGAAGAAACGCTCAAGGATTTTGAGCATTTGTTCACACCCTATATAAAAGAATAATTGAGATCCGATGATTGTCGATTGACAGTCTGCAGACATTTTTATTGGCCCTAAATTCATTTGATAGCCCCGGAATTCTACCCAGTAATTGAATTGTATTATTGGTGCGATTGTAAAAAGTCCAAAGTTGTCATTCTTGAGTCCGCCGGCGGACAATGCACCGGTAAAAACGGGGAATACAACAGTTCCGTATTCCCTTATTCCGTAATTTGAATCAGATCCCCAAAAGTATCCCAACCGCACGTAATTCTTTCTTATTTTCCCAGTGTGAGCAAAACCGATTGGAACTGAAAAACCGTGCACTGGAAATTTATTGACTCCGACACCGAATCTATCGCCCGACTGAAGCGCGATTTCCGTTGCTCGGAAATCATAGCTCGTGTAATGGCCAACCGGGGACTCACATCGGTTCGCGACTCAAAACCATTTTTCAACCCCAGCCTGGATCAGCTTCATGATCCGTTTCTGATGAAGGACATGGACCGGGGCGTAATGCGTATCCGGGAGAATATCACTAAGAAAATACCGATTCTTGTATTCGGCGACTACGATGTGGACGGAACGACCGGCGCTTCCATGTTGTTTTTGGCGCTCCGCATGCTGGGCGCGGAAGTCAGTACTTACATTCCCGATCGGGAACGCGAAGGATACGGATTATCACTACAGGGGATCGACCGGGCAAAATCCATTGGCGCTGATCTGATCATTACCTGCGATTGCGGGATCAACGCCTTTAACCAGGTGGCGTATGCCAATTCCCGGGGAATTGACGTCATTATTACCGACCACCACACACCCGACGAAACCCTCCCCGAAGCCGTGGCTATTTTGAATCCCAAACGACGCGATTGCGACTACCCGTTTAAAGGCTTATGCGGCGGCGGGGTTGCTTTCAAGCTGGTTTTCGCCCTGGCGGAAGAAATGGGCGTGGATTTCGACCAAATCCTGGATCTGCTGGATTTGATCACCCTGGGAACCGCCGCCGATATAGTGCCTATCCTGGAAGAAAATCGTGTAATTGTGCATCATGGACTGGAAATGCTACCGGTTCACGGGCGGCCGGGACTGAAAGCGCTGCTGGAAACCGCCGGACTATTGGACAAGACCCTTTCAGTAGGGCAATTGGTGTTCGGCCTGGCACCCCGGATTAACGCCGCCGGGCGATTGGGAGATGCCAACCGCGCCGTCGAATTGCTCACAACTTCCGATTTCGAGCGGGCCCGCGAGTTGGCCCGGGAATTGGACCGGGAAAATCGCCGCCGCCAGGAAATTCAACAAACGGTGGTCGATGAGGCGATCCGGATGGCCAATGCTCACCTGGATCCGGACAACGAATTCGCCGTCGTGCTGGCCGGCTATGGATGGCATCCCGGTGTGGTCGGCATTGTCGCATCGCGAATTCGCGAAGAATTCCACCGACCGGCAATTATCATTTCCATCGACGAAAACGGTTTGGGAAAAGGTTCGGCCCGCAGTATTCCCGGACTGGATTTGTACCAGGTCTTGACAAACGTAAGCGAATACCTGGAAGGCTACGGCGGTCATCCCATGGCTGCCGGGCTGACCCTCCGGGAAGATAATTTTATCGCTTTTCGAAACGCGTTTATCGCCAAGGCCAATGAGCTCCTGTCCCCCCGGGACCTGGAACCGTCCATCACCCTGGACGGAGAAATGCGTCTGACCGATATTAACGGCCGTTTCATGGACTTTCTTGAAAAATTGGGGCCCTATGGTCCCGGGAATATGCGACCGAAATTTGCCGCCCGGCGGGTCGAAGTAGTGGGCAATCCACGCGTTATCGGAAACGGCGACCACATTCGCTTCAAAGTAAGACAAGGACACACCGTTTATCCCGCTATCGGCTTCAACCAATCACAACATTACGAAAAATTAATCAAAGGATTCCCTGTAGACCTGGCTTTCATCGTGGAAATCAACGAGTGGCAGGGACAAACCACTATCCAACTAAATATTCGCGATATTAAATTGAGCAATATCAGGTAAAACCGGGCGGGGCAAGATAAATCGGTTAAAACCCGTTGAGTCTGCAAGTCAAAAGGTTGCAAAATCTTAAACCACCAGGAACACAAACGCCACGTTTCACGCTTCCCCTCCGTCGGGATCTCCACTACGTTCCGACACGCATTTCGTGGGCCCGTGCTTTCGCCTGCATGTGCATCCTGAAAAATAGTCCGGCAATATTAATCAAAGGGTAAAACAAATGAGACAGGCCATGATTTCCGGGGTCGGTTATCACGTTCCGAACAGAGTCGTAACCAACCGGGACCTGGAACAGTTAATGGACACCAGTGATGAATGGATCATTACCCGCAGTGGAATCCGGGAACGTCATTGGGCCGAAGAGGGTGAAGGAACTTCTGATTTAGGTGTGGCGGCGGCGAAGAAGGCCATGGACATGGCAGGAGTGGAGCCGGAGGCCATCGATCTGGTTGTGTTTGCCACTCTCACATCGGATTATTTTTTCCCCGGTTCCAGCGTACAGGTTCAGGAAAAATTGGGTTTGCGTAACGTCGGGGCCTTTGATATCAAGGCGGCTTGCTCCGCCTTTATTTACGGCTTATCCATCGGGGATCAGTTCATCAGAACCGGCCAGGCGGAGACCGTTCTGGTCATCGGGGCGGAAGTACAGTCCACGGCCCTCAACGTTTCCACTTCCGGCCGGGACATGGCGGTACTTTTCGGGGACGGCGCCGGGGCGGTGATTCTCCAACCAGGCGACGGACGTAGCGCGATTCTCTCCACCCATCTACACGCCGACGGCCGATATCTGAAAGATTTATGGTGCGAGGTGCCCGCTTCGCGATTCAATCCGCGTGTTTCCCATGAAATGCTGAACGAAGGTCGCCAGTATCCCCAAATGAACGGACGGGAAGTATTTCGTAACGCAGTGGTGCGCTTCCCCGAAGTGATAAATGAAGCCCTTACGACTAACGGATTGAAGTTGGACGATATTGCTCTGATCATTCCCCACCAGGCCAATCTTCGGATCAGCCAGGCGGTGGCAAAACGTCTGGGAGTGGGGATGGATCGGGTGTTCAGCAATATCCACAAATATGGAAATACCACCGCCGCATCGATCCCCATCGCTCTGAGCGAAGCCTGGGAAAGCGGCCGGTTTTCCCGGGGTGACTACATTATCCTGGCCGCTTTCGGCGCCGGCTTCACCTGGGCCTCCGCCGCCCTGCGCTGGTAGAGTACGCAACAAGCCTCCGGGCCCGTGTTCAAATCGGCCGTACCGAAAATCCCACGGGCATAACCCGTGGTACCATCAGAAAATACTTCCTGCGTCAAGGTTTTAAGTGACTTTTTGCGTAAGTAAATAATAAAACAAATTGTCCTCCGCATTTTTTAAATTTCGGAGTAATAATTCTCCTCCGGACAGGGAATCATCGACGAGGCCGGAGGAGAGGGTGCAACGCGCCTCCCGATTCATGGAGATGAAGTATATTATCATTATCACAGTATATTATATAGTTCCTGTATCTATGCCTTGTCTAAAATAATCGAAACTCTTAAAATACACCGTTAATTTAAAAGAAACTCAGACATCAATATGCCAATAATAGCAATTCACGATTACCGTAATTTCTTCCCTTCCCCGAAGGAATTACCATCTCAGGATAAACTCCTGGAGAAAATTCACATCGCCCAGTACCTGGACAAAACCGAGGATTTTTATCATCTGAACCTCACTTCAACCCAGAAAGCCCTCATGGATTTGTCCTACATTACAAAACTTGACGATCCGGACCTGAAAGGGATCGCCTGGGCCGGACTGGGTGCCATTCATACATTTAACGGCGATTACCGAAGCGCATACGCCGCCTTTCATCTTGCTCTGGATCAGACCGTCACCGATGATGTTCAGGCCTATCGTCTGCTGGAACTTTCCAATCTCATCCGGAAACTTGGATACCGGAAAGAAGCCGAACATATTCTAAAGACGGCTCTTGAGCTTACGGACAAGGAAAAGCTGGTGTGGAGGATAAAAACGTACCTGGGGTTATGTTATAAACATAACAAGCCTTACAAAGCTCTTGGGATCCTGAAAGATTCCGAAAAGCATTACCGGGATGAAAATGACTATATCCGCCTGTCATGCACTGTCCGGCATATCGGCCAGGTGTATTCCCGACTCAAGGATTACCAAAAAGCCCACGCCGTCCTCAACGAAGCGTTGGGAATTGCCGAACAACATCAATTGACGAAACATTCCAACGAAGCCACCAACGATCTGGGCTGGCTTATGATCCTGCAAAAGAAATACGACCAGGCCCGTACGATTTTCAATAAGCTGCTTGAACGCGATCTGCCTCCTTACCATCTCAGCCTGGCACTGCAGAATCTGGGCTACCTCGAATTTGAGTGCAAGAACTATCGCAAATCCATTACATATCACAGCCAATCCTTACGGCTCACATCCCGCTACGGAATGCTGGATATGCTCATCGAGGATTACTACAAACTGGGGCTCTGCCACGAGAAATTGGGTGAAGTCGGATTGGCCGATCATTTTTATTCCCTTGGATACCAGGAAACAGAGAAAGACGTTGCCTTACGGCTACCCCTGCTGGGGTACCGAAAAACGTTGCTGGACAATTACCTGCGCTTCCTGCGGGATAACCAGCAAACTACGGCAATCGAACTGGACGATGAAATCTTCCATTTTGCTTTGGGCAAAACGTTAAAAGAGATCCGCAACATTTTTCACACACATTACCTGAACCTCCACATAAGCCGGTCGAAAAGCGCGGCGGAACTTTGCCGGAAAATCGGCATCGATACCAAAACCTATTTCACCTATCAGAAGAGATTGGGCCTGCGGCGAGGCGTGAAACGTAAGACCGCCCTGGATCGGAATATCCATTTCAAACGCTACCTGGAATCCTTGGCGCGGCTGAGTTGGCGGGAGGCCAATAAGCAATTCGAAAGCGACATGCTGGCCTACCTGTTAAAAGCATACCAGAACAACAAAAAACGGTTGGCCCAGGATCTAGGCATATCGTATATCTACATTATTAAACTGACGAATTAGAGCATGTTCGCGCCTCCCGTTTGGGGGGCGCGAATACAAAAACAACAGCCGGTTACACTCGGCTCACCAAACACATCTGACATTTTGTTGGGGTTTTATCGTTACTAAAAAAGTCTTCACCCGGTAATACCTTAGTTATGGGGGGAGAAAAACAATTCGCCCGGTAGCAATTTGACAAATATACACCCGTCACTGAAGTATTACGATAATCTCCAGGTTTCTCTTGCACGGCTACCGTTCATCGGACTATTTTTTATCGGTATGCATATTCGACAATCATTCGGAATCATCATCGGAGTTCTATTCCTGTTGCACGTGGGTTATCCACAATACGGGAAGGTGACGGTTACTTTCGATGACCGGTTATTGAAAGGCGATGACCGTCAAATATTACAACCCCTTAAAACCGAGATCGAACATTTTTTCATCAACACAACCTGGGATGAGGATTACAGCGATCTGGCAATCCCGTTGCAAATTCAAATTATTTTCGATGGTATTTCCATTAAGGGCGGAACACGGACCTACCTGGCCCAGACTTTATTTTCAGCGGGACCCGACCAGCGCTATTTCGACAAGGCGGTACAATTTATTTATAATGACGGCACATCCCTGTACTACGACCCGGTCATTTTCGATCCCCTGGCAAGTTTCCTGGCCTTCTATGCGAACCTGATCCTGGCCGTGGAAATTGATACGTACGAACCTCAGGGAGGGACGACACTTTACGAAGCCAGTCGCTCCATCGCCCTGCGCGGCAAGGCCTCCGATTACCCCCGGGGATGGTCTGACCGGATACAGCTTATCAACGATCTAAGCATTAATTACGGCCTGCGCAAAGCCCGCTTTGCCTACTACTACGCCATGGATCTGTTCAAAGAGGGACAGGTGGAGAACGCAATCAAACAATTCCAGGCAATGATGGCCGGACTGGAGGAGGTGTATGACCGATCACCGCGCGAACACTACACCGTGTTATTTCTCAGAGCACACGCGGAGGAACTGACCTCCGTATTGAAGATATTGCGCCAAACGAAAATGTTGCAGGATCTGATCGGATTAGACCCCGATAACGAAGCGATTTACACCCGTGGCTTATAATACAATTTCACGGTACGTCTTTTTCCCCCCCAGATAGTGTGCCAGTACGATGCTCCCCCGGTAGAGGTGGGGAAGTATCTCCCGATCTTTCAAGCAACGGACCTTTTTAACGCGACAACGCTTTTTCCATATTACCTGAGGATGGAACAGCATCCATACCTGAGCACGCAATATCCCCAACATGTGTTTCCAGTCCAGGCGCGTAAAAGCATACCCGAAGGCAATCCATTCCAGCATGTATCGAAGCGGAAACAGATAAAACGCCAGCGGAAGCGAGTAATTGGAACACAACATTAACAACGAATTCCGGTGATTCAGGTAAAACTTCCTGGTTGAGTTCATGGGCAGGGAAACCGCATTTTTATGGTATACCACGGAGCGCGGTTCCACCCGGATTTCATATCCCATCAACTGTAATCGCCAACAAAGATCAATTTCTTCCATGTGGGCAAAGAAGGTTTCATCAAAACCTCCCGCTTTAAGGAACAGGTCTTTGCGCATTAAACAGGCCGTACCGGAAGCCCAGAATATGGATTCGGAATCGTCATACTGACCCACATCCTCCTCCTGCTCCAGAAAGATTCTACCCCGGGCAAACGGGAAACACAAAATATCCATGTGTCCGCCGCACCCCCCGGCATAATCGAAACGGTTACGCCGGTAAAAATTCAATATTTTCGGCTGAACGGCCGCAATCTCCGGGGCCGACCTCACTCGTTCAACAAGGGGCTCAATCCATCCCGGTTCCTGAACCGTATCGTTATTTAGAAACAATACGTATTCCCCCTTCGCTTTGGCAACGCCACGGTTACATCCCCCGGCATACCCATAATTCCGATTGTTTTCAACCAAAGTGATATCGTGATGATTCTCACGCAGCCAGGACTGACTGCCATCGCCGGAAGCGTTGTCCACCACTATGATTTCCAAGCGCGGATAAGTGGCTTGTTTCAGTGATTCAAGACATTCAGACAACACCTCAATCCCGTTCCAATGGGGGATAATCACAGAAACAAGGGGTTGATTATTCATATCCGAATATCGCATTCGACGTTATACAACAAACATTAAACGATTAACCCGTTAAACTGAATCGACGTCCTGGAAGAGTTTACTCAGGATTTGCTTCAAAACGTCAAGCACCGGGCCTGAAGTATCTATTCTTCCTGTCGAACTTCATCCAACAGTTTTTTCGCGTTAGCGTCGTCCGGATTGTGTTCCAACCAGGAGGTAAGTAACAATTCCGCTTCCGAATTCATATCCAGTTTCCGGTACACAAGCACCAGGGTGGAAACAATTTCAGGGTAATTGCGCTGCCATTCTTTCCAGGTTTTCTGTGGGATTCCGGATTTTGCCAATCCCCGCCGCTGCGCGATCCCTTCCAGCGTTAAGTACGTGTTGTACAAATCCTCAAATACCTCGCGCGCTTTTTCATATTCACTGAACCTTCGCGCATAGGTCTGTCCGAAATGAATCTTGTCCCTGACAGACAAATCCCTGCGTTTCATTAAATCGTCCAGGATCAGCTTCAGTTTCTCCGGCTGGCCCATATCGTAGTATAGTTGACCAACCTGGAAATACAGTTCCTTGGAATCCATGCGAATGGTCTTTTCCGGAATATTTCTTTCCATCCGGTCCAGAATAGATAAAACTTTTTGTTTTAACGCTTCCGCTTCGTCAGCGCTGTCGGCATCTTTTTTCAATCGTTGATATTTGAAATAATAATGAACCGCCAGTTGCATGTACGCGCTGCGGTAATTCTGCAGAAGTCGTATGATTTGCCGGTTGAAATAAACCTTTTCATTCCCCAGATTCCGGAATAAATAACCCGGTTGATATTCTTTGGCCCAGAATTTGTCGACGGACGCGGCCAACTCGGCTCGCGGAAGAGGCTTATAATCATAAATCCACGACGAGTCGCCGATTTCGGTCATCAGGTTCACTTCCATCTGATCCGGATTAATCGTTTCCACCTTATGACTTTGCAGGCGGAAGGTTAATCCTTCCATCGATAAGTATTTCTCCAATCCCAGGCGGTTTGAGGGAGAAACCGTTACCGCGAAATAGATCGGATCCCGCCAGCGGCTGTCCTGGATGATCCGCAAGATCATCATATCCTGAACTTTTAAAGCCCGTCCTCCAAAAGTCGGTTTCAACATCCAGGTGATTCTGTTTTCGGGATTCAATGAATCGCCCTGTACGGGAATACTTACTTTCTGGGGACTCCAGGGCTGGAGACCGGAAGCAACCTCTTTGATCTGTTGATCGGATAAGCGGATAAATCGTCTTCCCTTTGGACGAACATCCCGTAGTTGGCGGATATACCAGGATGTATTCAACAAACTTAGATTGGCAACGGTCACATCTTTCCGGATTCCCTCCACCTCCTGTAAATACCACAAGGGGAATGTATCGTTGTCACCGTTTGTGAATAAGATGGCGTTTGGTTCACAGGATTGTAACAGGTTGTAGCTGTAATCCCAGGCGACATAATTACCGCTCCGGTCATGCTGGTGGTAATTGGCTTTCAGCATCACACCGGGGACAATCACCAGCATTAAAACAACGATTGCCACCGCCAACCGACGAAAAAGCCGGGGCTGTTTTAGTTTTTGAAACAACGTTTCCAGGATAGCGCTGACACCGATTCCGATCCAGATCGAAAATGCCAGGAAACTACCCACGTATGAGTAATCCCGCTCCCGGGGTTGGGGATTGTCCTGGTTAAGATAAATTATAATCGCCAACCCGGTCATGAAGAATAGAGTCAGAACCGAAAAAGCCTCCTTTTCATCCCGGTAAAAATGGTAAATCATGCCCCCTAACCCTAATAAAAGCGCTAAGGGCAGCCCGAACTGACCCCAGTCAACGCCGTCTTCCCGGGCGTTCGCGCCGAAGGGCGTTACTCCTTCTTCTGTTGAAGGGCCACGCCCGGCAAACTGCCACAGGAAATAACGCCAGTACATCTTTTTTACCTGGTAACCCCAGAAAAAATCCCATTGTTTACCCAGGTTATACAGCATATACTTGCGATCCTGTGCAAAGGAATAGTTCCTTCCGTTAGCAGGACGTCCTACGACTTCATACTTGGGCGGTATGCCATCGTACCGCCGGGGAAATCGTCCCACATTGCCATATTGCTCCCGTTCCAGGTAAGAAACCGCGGCCGCCACCGTTTCGGGGTTGTTTTCATCAATTGCCGGGTCCTGGTTTGATCGAATAAATATCAGGGAGTAGCTCGAATAACCAACCAAAACAAGGACAATGGATGTTGTGATTAAAGATAACAGTTGCCGCTTTTGCGATATGGACCAAATCATTGCCCCGAAAGCGATCAAAACGGTTATTACGACACTCCCCAATCCGAACGAATTCGCCAACTTCGGCAGCCCCTTAATAATTCCATTATGGATAATTAAAAAGGTAACCCCGGTAATTCCGATGGTAATGAAAAAACTCTTCCAACTAAACTTTACTTTTTTGAAATATATGATCAACGCGACAAACGGCAGGGCCAACAAATTTAACAGGTGTACCCCTATCGCCAATCCTATCATGTACGCAATGATCAGAATATATCGTTCATTCCCCTTGTCTTCGGCCCTTTCCGACCAGTGAAGAATAAGCCAAACCACGATTGCCGTGAAGAAAGTGCTGAAAGCATATACTTCCGCTTCGACGGAGTTAAACCAATGGCTATCGGTAAAAGCAAAGGTAAGGGCGCCGATTAAGGCTCCTCCGAAAGCAATAATCGCGTCTGTGGAATCGTTTATTTTCCCCCGCCAATGGGCAACAACCTTGACAATAATCAAATACAGAAGCATTACGGCCAGACCACTCATTAGCGGAGACATCAGATTGACACGGTAGCCGATGTCTTCATGAAAAGGAATCATCGAAAATAAACGGCCTAAAAGAAGGTAAAAGGGACTGCCCGGGGGATGGGGCACACCCAGGGTATAGGCCGTGGAAATAAATTCCCCGCAATCCCAGTAGGAAACAGTCGGTGCCATAGTTGCAAAATAAATGATAAACGATACCAGGAAGATCAGTCCGGCCAAAAGTCGATTCCAGCGAAGATAATCGGGATGAATCATGCGTCTTTCCTCCCGGATATCTCTTCCGACCCGTTTTCGTTCGGTCGGGTGGAATCCTGCTGATCTTTTATTTCGCCGCTTCCGGCGGGTGATTGACTAACCCCGCTTTTTTCTTCCAAATAATTCATTTTTAATTCCGCCAATATGTGACCCAAATATTTTTCTTCCGCTTCCGACAAACTCTTGTCCATCCGTTTATAAATCATGTCCAGCATATCAATGCTGATGGAAGCCTGGTAAAGATCCCGTTCAAATTTTCCATTTGCCGGGTTCTTTATTTTCCCTAAAGCAATCCAAACGCTGTGTACAATAGAAGAAATAAGTTGATCAAATAACTGCTTTTCGGTTAACCGGCTTTCTAATGCCATGCTTGTCCTTTACGGATTGTCTGGTAAAACGCGGAAACAGTTCCCATGTTCCTGCAATACCTTGTTTCAAAATTAGTCGCGTAATTTAGGGCAAGATCGGGAAAAGGACGAAAAGATATTACCGTTTCCGGGAAACAGTCCCAATTTATCGGCCCGCTCCGGTTCATCGCGGTAAATCAACCGATATTCACCAGTTCCAGCATATGCTGGTATTCCTTTAAAAATCGCTGCCGGAGTAAATCGTGTTCGGGTTTCCTCAAATGCGGATCACGGGCAACCAGTTCAAAAGCCGCCTGACGGGCGTCCCGGATCAGCGTGCTGTCGGTAACCAGATCGGCGATTTTGTACTTGAGAAATCCGTGCTGCCTGATTCCAAAAAATTCTCCCGGTCCGCGTATTTTCAAATCTTCATCGGAAATCTTAAAACCATCATTGGTCCGTTCCATGATGGACAATCGCTTATTGCTGTTTTCGGAATAATGGCGTTGTACCAGGATACAGTAGCTTTTTTCGCTGCCGCGACCAACCCGGCCCCGCAATTGATGCAACTGCGTCAATCCGAATCGCTCGGCATGCTCGATTAACATTACCGTGGCGTTGGGAATATCGATCCCTACCTCGATGACCGTTGTGGCTACCAAGATATGGATCTCATTCCGGGAAAAAGCATCCATTATGGAATCTTTCTCCTCCTTTTTCATCCGGCCGTGGATTAACCCGACAACAAATTCCGGGAATACCTGTTCCGATAACTGCCGATGGGCTTCCACCGCCGCCGCCAGATCCGATTTTTCGGTTTCTTCCACCAGGGGGTAAACGATCATACATTGACGCCCTTTGCGGACCTCATCCTTGATGAATTGATACACTTTCGGCAGCCGTTCCGGGCTGACTTTCCTGGTTATTACCGGTTTTCGGTTCCGGGGTAATTCGTCGATAATCGAAAGATCCATGTCGCCGTGGTAAGTTATTGCCAGGGTCCGGGGAATCGGGGTGGCCGTCATCGCCAGGAAATGCGGATTGAGTCCCTTCGCAATCAAGTCCCCGCGCTGAACAACACCAAAACGGTGTTGTTCGTCGACAATTACCAGGCCCAGTTCACAAAATTTCACATCTTTCTGGATCAGCGCATGGGTTCCCACGATGAGATCGATCCGGCCTTCCCGCAAGGCCTTCAAAATCGATTCCCTTTCCCTGGCTTTGGTATTCCCGACCAGGATGGCACAGGTGATTTGAGCCGCATCGGTATACCGTTTCAGGGAGGCGTAATGCTGATGCGCCAATATTTCCGTGGGGGCCATTACCGCCACCTGGACACCGTTCCCGATCGCAATTGCCGCCGCCAACAAGGCTACGATCGTTTTCCCGGAACCGACGTCACCCTGGAGCAAACGGTTCATTACCACCGGTTTGGCCATATCATTGCGGATTTCCTTGAGCACCCTTTTCTGCGCGGCGGTTAATTCAAACTCCAGTTGATCGTAAATTAATTTCACGTAGGGACCCACCTTATCCAGCGGTTTTGTGCCGGCCCGGCTAACGGCTTCTTTCCGCAGGGCCATCAACAACTGAAGGAAAAAATGTTCATCGAATTTTAACCGGCGGACGGCCTTTCTCAGGTCCGATTCCCGTTCGGCAAAATGAATATCCCGCAAAGCCGTCGCGCGCGATACCAGGTGATGCGCTTTCAATACCCATTCCGGAAACAATTCGGGGATTTCATTGACTTGCTTATGAACCTCGTACACCATCTTGCGGAAACGGCGATTGTCCAACCCCACTTTTTTTAATTCGCTCGTTAACGGGTACAGGGGGATAATCCGCCCCGTGCTCAGGGGGTCGTCGCTGCTATTTAACAGGTCGTATTCGGGATGGACAATCTGGAAACCGTTAAAAAATTCTATTTTTCCGTGGACCGCCACCCGGTCGCCTACCTGTAAAGACCGTTTCACCCAGGGGATGCCGTTAAACCAGATCAGGTTCAACAATCCGGTGCCGTCGGAGATTACCGCCTGGAAAAGTTTGCGGTTTCGCGTTTGCCGCTCGCCGCATACTTCGATCCTGCCGATAACCGTTGCCGTGGTATCGCTCACCAGTGAACGAATGGGGGTTATGGTGGTCCGGTCCAGGTGCCGGCGGGGGAAATAATAAAGGAGGTCTTCTACCGTCTCAATCCCGATTTTTTCCAGGATTTTTGCCCGCGCGGGCCCTACTCCTTTCAGATATTGAACGGGAGTACTAAGGTCAACGATAGTCACAAAAGGAAGGGACGGTTAAATTTGAACCGAAGGGCCGGTGCCGCGGCAAACCAACTCCCGGTTTATTCCGGGCCCGGTATCAATCCGGATTTCCGCCTGCAAAGATTAATCCCATTGTTTTCGGTACGTATAGGTAATAAGCTGGGTTTCCCCGGCCGGGATCGTCAACGGATAATAAATCGTACTCGCATCTTCCTTGATGTACATCGTGGAGGCGTCACGGATTACCCAGTCACCGGATATATGCTCAATTACCCGCACCTGGATTTCCTCATCCTTGGTGTTTTTCACCGTGATTTCGATGGATGCTTCCTCGCTTTTACGCAGCCGGTCATAATTTATCACTTTGCGCTTCCCGATCACGTCAAACGCGCGCCCGGCAATCAGGATTGCCGTTTCTCCTTTTGGGATCTGCTTAAGCAGATCCTCACCCGAAAATTCGATTGTGCCGTCTTTGGTGGACTGGTACAGTTCCACCTTTCCTCCGGGCAGGGGAATATTCAGGTTGTTTTCTTCCGTATTGGCAAACTTAATTTCCACAACCAGCGGTTCTTCCCGCTGGGAGCGTTCGGAATTTTCGAATAGATATGTTTTCTCGTAGGTAATCTTCCGGGGCTCATACAAACGAACGGTCATACTTTCGTTGGCCTTCAGGCTGACCCGTTCCGCCAGGCTGTAGATATGGTAGTCGCCCAAAACCTCCCGGATTGGAACCTGGGCGGCCGTTTCCGTCTCGCCAACCTTCATCCGGGACATGTATCTTTCGACGGGCGAAACAGCCGGTCGCCGGCCGGCGCGACGCAAATTACCCTCCACTAATTGCAGCTTCAGGTCCGAAAAATCCAGGTTGCTTTTGTTGGCGATATAGGCTTCGGGGATTAGTTCGGCCGTTCGGGACGGAGCATCCAGTATCATCCGGTACACCGCGTTCCAGTCAAAACCGCCGGACAAATATATCAATTCGCCCTTGGCTTTTCTCGCTTTTGAGGAAGAAATTTTCCACATCAGAACCGGTGCAAATTGCGGGCTTTTCAGCTCATCTTTGACGGCGATATAATCAATCCGTTCCCGGAGAATATTTTTTACCGTATTCTTCTTCTGAATGGTAATCGTGGCGGGTGTGTAATCAAGCAATATTCCCGTTTGTGGTTTTTCACCCCGGATTTTTACCTCGACCACCTCGCCCAATTTCCCCTTGAAATATTGATCTCCCGAAAATACGTTATTATCCAGTCGCTGGGAAAGAATCCGGGTCCCCTTCAAATTCAAAAACGGGGAGTCGACAAACAACCCTGCCGGTAACCGGTTATATTTTACGGTGCTCTTGCCGGCCGGCACCCTCCAGGCCACCGGTTGCTTCAGCAATGCGAATCCGTCCTTGTACAGCGTCATGGTCGCGTTGACCGATTGACTCCATCCGATTCCCGCGGCCAACACGGTAAACAACACCAATTTCACCAAAAAAGCAAACGAACAAGTCGCAGTTACTATCCTCCTTTGTTGCTTGGTTCTCCACTCTAAATTTGGATTCGTTCTTTGCATTCCCTTGTCCTTAAACATTGTCAAATATTTCCTGGGCTCAATTTACGAACAATTTCAGGGTTCTCAATGGGGTTGGGTACTATTGCAACATCCCAAGATTGGAAACGACTTTTTCCAACTCCTCCGACATGTCCGCCTGTTTTTGTCGTTCCCGTTCAACTACCGCTAACGGCGCCCGTGATAAAAAGTTCTCATTCCCCAATTTTTTTTCAATAGCTTTTAAATGGCCTTCCAGTTCGGTCTTGCGCTTTTCCAGCCGGCGCCGTTCCAGATCCAGATCAATTAACCCCTCCAAAGGAATATAAACTTCCATATTACGAACAACGGCCGTAGCCGAATGGGCCGGTTTTTCGACGGCTTTACCGAATGTGATCGTTTCAATCCCCGCCAGGGAATGGATAATCGGTTCGAAACGGTTTAAAAACGCTCCCGCCGAATCGTCGCAGCGGACCACCATGGAAGCTTTGCGTGTCGGCGGTACATTCATCCGGCTCCGGATGGTGCGGACCGCCGTAACAACCTCCCGGAGCAGTTTCATCTCGGCTTCCGCTTCCTCGTTTTGTTGCCGGCCATCATACTGCGGCCAAGGCGAGACAATCAACTCTTTTTCTTCGGGATATTTAAACCGGCTCCACAACTCTTCCGTAATAAACGGCGCGTAGGGATGCAGCAAACGAAGAATCGTTTTTAACACGTGAACCGCGATGATCCGCGCCAGGTTAGCCCTTTCCGGATCATCCCCGTAATAGCGTACTTTGGCAATCTCAATGTACCAATCACAGAAATCGCTCCAGGTAAATTCGTAAATAACTTTTGCCGCCTCGTTGAAATGATATCGTTCCAGTTGTCGATTGACGTTCCGAATGGTTTGGTGCAGGCGACTCAGTATCCAGCGTTCGGGAGTCGGTAAATCCGTATCCCAATCCCTTCTCGGGAGTCTCCCGTCTTCCAGGTTCATTTGAACAAACCGGGCGGCGTTCCACAGTTTGTTCATGAAATTTCGCCCGACTTCCAGGCGTTGTTTCGAAAACAGTACATCCAGTCCCTGGGGAGCCATGAGCATGATGCCAAACCGGACGGCGTCGGTTCCGTATTCGTTGAAAAGATCGAAAGGATCCGGAGAATTCCCCAAGGATTTGCTGAACTTGCGTCCATCTTCATCCCTGAGAATACTGGTGAAATAAACATCACGGAACGGTGGTTCTCCCATGAATTCGTATCCGGCCATGATCATCCGCGCCACCCAGAAAAAAATAATGTCCGGTCCGGTTACCAGGGCATCCGTGGGATAAAAAAACCGGAGGTCCGGGCTGTCTTCCGGCCAGGAATGCACCGCAAAGGGCCAAAGCCAGGAACTGGCCCAGGTGTCCAGCACATCCGGGTCCTGGTACAAATTTTCGGTTTTTCCGCAAACCGGACATTGCTCCGGTTTTTCTACCGCGCAGACCAGAACATCCTCACACCCGTCACGACCGCAATACCAGATCGGGATCCGGTGTCCCCACCAAAGCTGACGACTGATGCACCAATCCTTAATGTTCTGCATCCAGTGATTGTAGGTTTTGACCCAGTGCCCGGGGTAAAACCGGATTTTCCCGGAATTCACGGCTTCCAGGGCGGGACGAACCAGGTCCTGCATTTTCAAATACCATTGGTCGGAAATATAATATTCGATCGGGACATGCCCGCGTTCCGAATAACCGACCTTGTGAGTATAAGACTCGGTCTTTTCGAGCAATCCCAGGGTTTCCAAATCCTTAACGACCATCTGCCGCGCTTCTTCACGGCTCTTTCCCCGGTACGGTTCGGGAACATTCCCGTTCAGAGAGGCATCCTCGTTCATGATGTTAATGAATTCCAGTCCGTGCGCCTCACCCAGGGCAAAATCGTTCGGATCGTGGGCCGGGGTGACCTTAACGCAGCCGGTACCGAACTCCGGGTCCACGAAGGAGTCGGCTATGACCGGAATTTCCCGTCCCACCAACGGGAGTTTCACCTTCTTTCCGATCAGGTGTTGATAGCGGGCATCCCCGGGATGGACCGCCACCGCCGTGTCGCCCAGCATCGTCTCCGGTCGCGTCGTAGCGACGATCACGTAATCTTCGCTCCCAACAATCGGATAGCGGAAGTACCACAAATTCCCCCGGATTTCATGATAAATCACTTCCTCATCGCTGATCGCCGAACGCGAAACCGGACACCAGTTCACCAATCGGTGGCCGCGATAAATTAAGCCTTTGTGATACAGGCGAACGAAAGCTTCCAGCACGGCACGGCTGTAATCTTCATCCATGGTAAAACGTTCCCGCTCCCAATCACAGGAACAGCCCAGTTTCTTTAACTGGTTGATGATAATACCGCCGTATTTCTCTTTCCAGGCCCAGGCATGTTCCAGGAATTCATCACGGGACAGATCTTCCTTGCGAATTCCCTTTTCCTCAAGCATTTTCACCACCTTGGCTTCGGTAGCGATGGACGCGTGGTCGGTCCCCGGAATCCAGCACGCTTCCTTGCCTTCCATCCGGGCCTTCCGGATAAGGATATCCTGGATCGTATTGTTCAATACGTGTCCCATAGTCAGCATCCCCGTTACATTGGGGGGAGGAATAACGATCGTGTAGGGAACTTTCCCCGTATTCGCCTGGGCATGAAAATATTTTTTTTCCAGCCAGTAATCGTACCAGCGGTCTTCGATTTCAGTCGGATCGTAAACTTTACCTAATAATGACATGGTCAAATTCGTCTTCATTAAACAGTTGGGGAAAAAGAGTTACCGCTCAAGAACCAGACTGAACGCGGTAGTGAGTTTTAACACATTCTGATTTGCTTTCACCAAATTGGAACAAAGCAGCCGGCAGAGGTTCAACATAACTTTATAACCAATTTCAGGATGCGAATCACAAATCAGAAATAAATCGGGTTTCATAATCCGGGCCAGTTGACAATCGGTTAATGCTTTTACGCTGGCCGTCCGTTTATCATCGATATTGAAAAGGGACATCTCACCGAACAGGGGATGAATATCACTGGACAGGGCAATGATTGCTTTTTCACGGTTGTCCACGGTTTCACCCCGGCTCAGGGCCAGGGTCAACGCCTGATTTATCTCAACTTTACCATCTAAAAGCAGGTAGATCGAATCGCCCACTTCCCCTTCCCGGATAAAGTATTCCCCGGCGGGAATGTTTATTACTTTGATTACCTTAATGAAGTGGTCGATTTCATCGTTTTCAAGGTTATTGAAGATTGAATATTGCTTTAGCAGTTCTCTGTCCATTACGACCTCACGGAATCACAATCGCCCGTTCACCCTCCTTGATTATGTAATCGTAGTCCGGGTTAATGACGGTGTTGATTTTACTTTCTTCCTGTAGTGAGACCCCTCCTTCTTTCAACTTGCGTTCAATAAACGCATCCAAAGCTGATGTGTCGGCTGAGAGAATCTCCCCGATCCCCAAATTTTCTTCCTCCGAATAAACACCAATCATTACCCAGCCGTGTTTTTTCCGGAAATACGTGAAAAGTTCATCATAGGTTTTGCCCACAAATTCACCGGGGATTTTCACACGTTTAAATCGCGATGGGGATTTATTGTCCAATAAGGTATTGATCACCTGGGGGATACCCGGGTCCATGACATGAGAAGCCAGCATGTACGCGCCAAAATCATCACTCAACACAACCTCATCCGCATTGGCCCGACGAATATGTGTCAGGTTTTCCTTATCGTTCATATAGGCGACCACCCGAACATTCGGTTCTATACTTTTTATGGTCAAGGTTGCAAAAATAGTTTTTTCATCCGGTCTGCCGATTGTCTCATCCGTTTGGTTGGGAATAATCACAACGGTTTCGGCTTCATGGATATTGGCCCGGTCCAATATCTTTTCCTGGGTAAAATCACCCGCCACATAATGAATTTTCAAACCCCGGTAACGGGTTTTTAACTGGTTAATCCTGTCTTCGCTCAGGTCATTGATTAATACCACCTCAACCTTTTCGCCTTCGGATAAATATTGAATGGAATCCAGAATCTGATCCCCGTTTTTATTCCACCCACAAAGGATGATATGCCTGCTTGCGTCAACTTTTTCCAAACCTTTGCCCTCACGAATTTTTCTTGCTACAAAAATGGATGAAATGGTGGCGGTCAATAAGGAAATCAGGGAAATTCCCGCAAACATGATGACGACGGCAAACAGCCGCCCTTCAAAAGATTCCGGTGTAAAATCCCCGTACCCTACGGTAGTCATGGTAACAATGGTCCACCAAAAGGGATTCTCTTGCTCGGTTATTTTTCCCGCTTCCAGGAACCGGATGACGATCCCGCCAAAGATCATCACCAGTATGATGCCCGCGCCAACCTGGAAGAAACTATTACGAATTAAATGACGAAACCACGGTCGCATGGAAAAAATTTAAGGTAACTGAGGATAAGAAATCAGGGAAATTAACGGCAACCGTGTAATCTCCCGGTGACCGGGCATATTTGAAGACCCAATCCGTCGGCTGGCGGAAAGAACCAAGGACCAAAAATCAGGTTGAGCGCATCAGAAGCCGATCATCCTTTCACGAACAACGCTACGGTTTCAATGTGCGGTGTATGGGGAAACATATCGACCATTGTTAACCTTACCAACCGATACCCCATTTTCACGATGCTCTGAACATCCCTGGCCTGCGTTGCCGGATTGCAGGACACATAGACCAGTCTCGCGGGGCTTAATTTGGGTAACCGGTTCACCAAACTGCGGTGGATCCCCGCCCGCGGCGGGTCGACAATAATGACATCGGGGCGGGGAAACTTGGTGTAGCGCTCCGGTTGTCGGAAAAACGTATCCAGATTCGCCTTGGTAAAGCGGCAATTGGTTACCCCGTTGGAAACCGCATTCCGCTCCGCATCTTCCACGGCGGAAGCAATCATCTCAAATCCATAAACACTCTTGGCGGCCGACGCCACGAACAGGGCAATCGAACCTGTTCCGCAATACAAATCGTATACGATTTCCTTCCCCGTTAACCCGGCATCTTCCAATACTGTCCGGTAAAGTTCCAACCCCTGTCGTGTATTAGTCTGGAAAAATGAATTGGCGGAAATTTCAAAAGTAAGGTCGCCGATTTTTTCCTCAATCATCGGTTTTCCGTGCAAAAGGAGTCCCCATTCTCCAAAGGCAATATCGGCTTTCCGGGTATTAACGTTATTAATAATGGAAGTTACCTGCGGGAATTCCGTTGTCAGGGCTTTAACAAGCGGCTGCAACAAATCCGGGTTCTCGTAAGCGGTGACGATATTGACCATCACATCTCCGGTATTGATTCCGAATCGCAATACCAGGTGCCGCAAAAAACCGATGTGTGTTTTCACATCATAAGGCTTTAGTCCGTTTTCACGACTGACCCGGCGGACCAAGTTCAATATCTCATTCCCCAATGGGGGTTGAATATGGCAGGCATCAATATCCAGGATTTTATCGAACCGTTTGGGAATATGCAAACCCAACGCGAAATCACGGTCAGCCTCGTCCGGTTCCTCCGGCAGAACCCACCGCCGGTTGGAAAAAGTAAACTCCATTTTGTTCCGGTAATGGAAAATCCGCTCGGCCGGAATAATCTCATCCACGGTAACATCCGGGATTCCCGCCAGGCGCTGATAAATATCTTCGACCTGTCGCCGTTTTTGTTCTACCTGCTGAGTGTAATCCAGTTGCTGAACCGTACACCCGCCGCAAACCGGGAAATGTTCGCAAACCGGATCGACGGCAAACGGCGATTCCTCAAGGATTTCCAACGGTCGTGCTTCGGCATAACCCTTCTTTTTTCGATATACCAATGCCCGCACGGTCTGGCCGGGAAGAGCGTTCTTTACAAAAATTACAAAATCATCAATCCGGGCGATTCCCTTTCCACCGTAGGCCAGTGATTCTATGGTCAGTTCCACTTCGGAACCTTTTTTTATCGGGGATTGATTCACGTTAATTCCATAGGATGGTTCATTGTCTGTAGGAACTCCTTACCGGTTAAAACCGGACTTCAATATTCATTGCCGGTCGTACCGATGTTCTTCCCGGGATAAGATACGGTGTAATTCGCATTCCCCAGGAAGATTTATTCCCCCGGTCGGATTGCCGGTCACCGGAGTGCAGGTATTTGAAACTCAAATAAGCGCCGCTAAAAGATGCGCCGATATCAACAATATCCATGAATTTTGTTTCATTAATGCCCATCAGGGTTGAAATACCCCGGGCAAAGGCAGCGCCGGCAAGTCCACCCAGGCCGATTAAATTCGCCTCTCCCAAGGTCAGGTCGGTTTTCCTGATAATCCAGTCTGTCAGGAATGTTGATCCGTTTATGGCCGTCATCATTGTGAATAAACCGGGTTTGTAACTACGGATATCCAAAAGCAGGATCATTTTCAGTCCGACAAAGGCCCCGTAAGCGGAACCATACCCAATCATCAGGGCATCCCCCCGTGTATACGATCGTTCCCGGACATGTTTATTGGCATAATAACCACTGGCCAAGGCGCTGCCGTAAGTGATAAAAGCGTCCAGGCGAAACCAATTTTCGCTGTTCGCAGTAAATTTCTCCGGTGTTAATAATGTGTGTACGGCCCAACCATTTACAAATCCGAGACTCATGGCCTGAACAATGGTGTACGCCTGGCCGTCACTGGGCCGCCACTTCTTGTAAAGTTTGTCTCCCAGCCATATCCCTGCCGGAGCCGCGGCCATCATATAGGTTAATCCTATTTTGAACCGATTATCAAATTGCAACCAATTTTCATATCCCACCAAACTCATGAGCGGCCAAATCGATCCTATTCCCAATGTCGCCCCGGTGACTTGAAACAAAGCCCGCGAACGCGGTATATCCATGGTCTTGGTATACTTCCATGTAATGTAAAAGCCGGCTCCGAAAGCCAGGGATTGGGAAGCAAGATAGATCGTTCCGTCTTCGGCGCCCAGGACGTAAGGGATGGCCCAGCCGTACAAACCGTTGCCCAACGACATATTCCGCGTGGCGATGATCCAGCGACCCTCCTGGGACCCGGAGGCTTTTAAGCCCGGCGTATTCGCAACCCGTTTTTCAATTGCCAGGACATCATTTTTTTCCAGTTTCAGTGACTTCCGTAACACCTCCAGCATTTGTTGCTCTTCGTCGGAAATAACACTGTCTTCCAGCGCCTTTCGGTAACTCTGTTCGAATATTTCTTCCTGAGCCTGCATAAAACCCGTAAAAAACAACAACAGGATAAAAATCCGCTTTCTCATGAATTGTTTCCTTTCTTCGCACTTGATGTAATCGTATAAAGTTGTTTTTAAATTGCTTTGTAATTGCAATCGTTAATTTTGTTGTATAAGAAATCTTTCGTCGGGTTCCGATATTTAACTATTTAACCTGTACAATTCATTGGGAATGGATTTTCCGGGTTAAAAGCCAATCGGATGCCAGGTGGTTTTTATTTCCTGCGTCTTCATTATATGATAGGGCCCCTGAGCATCCTTACCATCCCAACCACGATCAGGCAAAATCACAGTTCGTTTTATATTTAGCGCTGATTTTTCCTCCACCAGTTTGATTTCCGAAGAGTCTCCCCCACAATACACAACTGCATTCACATCCATGTGGGACGCGAAATGTTCCAGTAATTCCTTGCGAAATCCGGTGATTATGTTGATGACTCCGGGAGGCACATCCGACGTTTGCAATACTTCCGCCCAGGTGAGTGCGCACA
>Ga0256830_1000865_pt1 | contig 22375 bp, 3 predicted proteins | sample 128326metaG_FD_190537 | JGI IMG/M metagenome (GOLD analysis project Ga0256830, IMG submission 190537) | Hydrothermal vent microbial communities from Lau Basin, Pacific Ocean - 128-326 | ecosystem: Environmental > Aquatic > Marine > Hydrothermal vents | place: Pacific Ocean: Lau Basin | collected... | reverse complement strand
CATTACAACAGAAAGCACTGGACTTGTTAAGCGTAAAGCTATAATGTACCCAGTACAGACAAACTGAAATTTGCTGTTTTATCAGTAATATCAATAGGTTTGCGAATTAATCCAGGGGGAACTTCAGACTAATTAAGCGCTTACATATAAACAGAACGCAGAACATATTAATTCTCATCAGTGCATTCCTCCCATCCGGACCGACGGTGTGGCGGCGATTTCGTTGGAGTCAGGTGATTCGTGTCCTTCAGCGTCCACCCAGCTTACAACGTAGTAGTAAGTAATTCCGTTGGTCAGCCCAAGATCCGCATAGGCGCAGTAGTCTGAAACATGCCCTTCTGCAACCAGCTCATACGATCCGCCTGAGGTAGCGCTCCGGTAGATATTGTAGGTCATAGCCTCTGGAACACAGGTCCACAACAAGTCGACTTTACAATCCTTGGCGCGTGCGTAAAGATCCTGAATTGACGGTAGACCGATCACTGTGATCGCTACATTATCAAAATCACTATCCTCGCCGTCAAATACCTCGAGCTCCAAAACGTAGTTCCCGGCCACATCCGGTGTAAAGGAAGGCGATACCGTATCGGCCGCAACTATTTCTGAGTTGGTCAGGCTGCTGCCTTCACCCACCGATACAAAACGCCAGGTGTATGAAAGCGCTTCGGGTCCCTTATCAGGATCATCGCTGGCAGAACCATCCAACATTACCTCGTCGCCCAGTATAACCTCCTGGTCTTCACCTGCATAAGCATTCGGAGGCACGTTGCGTACAGAAACGATTATAGAGATGGTGTCATTGTTGCTGTTTGCACCGTCGGATACCTGCAGGTCAAGCAGGTAGTCTCCAGGCAGGTCAGGAGTAAAAGCAGCCTGCGCCTGGCCGGCATCGATAATATCCGGATCCTGTAGTACGCTTCCATCAGGCACGGCCGTAAAGGTCCATAGATACGTAAGTGGTTCCGGCCCTTGATCAGGATCGTTACTGGCGCTTCCATCAAGCAGTACCAGGTCACCCACATAGGCGCTTTGATCCGTGCCGGCATCGGCATTGGGAGGAATGTTTGTTGTTTCTGAGGTTATCTCTACAAAGTCAGGCTCACTATCGGTATGGCTGTCATTAACTATCAGCCTTAAAACATAAACACCATCCACATCCGGGATGAAATTTGGAGATGAAGTGTTTCTATCTCCTATGTCCTGGTCAGTAAGCAGACTGTCCAAAGGTCTGGCCTCAAAGCCCCACTCGATTGACCAGTCATATGTGATCAGGTCGCCGTCCGGATCGAACGAACTGCTGCCGTCCAGGGTGACCAACTCACCTGTTTCTACATTCCGGTCAGCTCCTGCATCTGCAACAGGCGGCTCCTGAGCTAGAATTGTGTACTCTGTCAGCTCGCTTATGTTTCCTGCGGCATCAGTTGCATTGAAACTTAAGATGTTGGCGCCGGGGAAGAGTTCTATTTCAGTGAATATAAATTCACCGGTGACTGAATCCGCATAGGTTCTGAAGATGCCCTCAAACATCATCTCAACCAATGAGCCGGGCTCCGCTGTTCCCTGGATTTCTACTGTGTAGGTTACAACAGGGGAGTTCTCAGGCGGCGAGGTAATCACAGGAGGTTCCGGTGGTGTCAGGTCTATGCTTATGGTGGTTACCACGGGATCACTTGTATTTCCGGCATGATCAGTCGCCCTGAAGCTTATGGTACGTGTCCCTTCATCCGCGAGTGAGGGGAGCATTGTTGATGCATACTCTCTTTTTGCAGGATTCGATAATGGCATTGGTTTCCATACGTCCTGGTCAAATTTATATTCCACAGTACTTACGCCTGAGACGTCATCCGTGGCTGTGACCGTCATCGTTATCTCTGAATTGAACAGCGTGCCAGGGGCAGGTGATATGATTGTGACCACTGGAGGTAAAGTATCTATAACAGTAAAAGTGGCGCGATCCAGGGTTTTTGTATTATCCTGATACGTGCATTGAAGCGCAACTATATAAGTCTTTAGGTCATAGGTACTGGTAGAGAAGCTGTACTGGTCAGACCCGGAGCTGCTCATGCCGAGGTTTATTACGGTTTCCTTGGTGTCTATTACCGTTTCGGTCTCAGAGTCGATAATGAGCAGGCTTGTCGTCAGGTCGTCAGCGTTTGTATTGCCGCTGTTTATGAGAGTGTACTGAGCCTGTACTGTACTTCCTATTGATACAAGCGGTGGTGTCAGTGTCAAGCTGCCTGTAATTATTACAACTTCATCGATTCTAAAGGCTGCGGTTTTTGTGGATATAATTTCACTGTTAAGACTGATTTCGAGAGTCGCGTTGTAATTACCCGGTGTATTAAGATCTGTATTCCATGACGTAACAAAGCCTGCGCTTACGCCGGGCATGAGATTGGTGATAGCGTTGTCTCTTGTAAAAAGTTCATTATCCGCCGCATCCCTGATAATCACCCTGGCTTGCAGTTCAGGAAGTATATAGTTCGCGCCGGTATTCTCAACACTGTAACTAAGTAAAACAGGGGAGTTAGAACCATAATTCGTCCTGTTTGTCACCAGTGCGGCAAGAATGCTTATATCAGGAGTTATTTCAAATGGAATACTGTTTTCAGCGATAACATCCGGTAGATTCTTGAGAACAGTGCGCACTCTGTACATGCCTGCATAGGTGGAGCCGCTATTCCATACAAGGCTGTAATGCTCTTCAGATGCATAGGGAAGAATTGCACTTATTGTGTCAAAATGTGTCACCTCAAAGCCGTTGTCATCTTCAATAAATACTTCCAGAGCAATGTCACGCTCAATGCCGGGGTTCCAGAGATCTATGTTAATACGTACATCCTGGTTAACCTGGTATGCTTCCAAATCCAGGGTTGTGGTCATGGATATTTCCTCTGTTGCTGCAACATAGAAATCCCTGGTCGTATAGTTGTTCGTCTCATCCAGCTCAGGGATGTTATCTTCGGCATCCACAATCACAAATACGGAGTTCTCACCCACAAAGCCTGCGCTGTTCCATTCAACAGTTACCGACTCGACTGATTGAGCTTTCATGTTGACGATAGTTTCGGATGTGACCAGCTCAAAATTATCGTCTGCATCCCAGATATAGACATCCACATCAACATTTTCGACATCCACATCCGCTTTGTTCCAGACGAACACGTTTATCATCACGTCCTCCCCGTCTATCGGATATGGAGGATAGATATAGATGTCATCTACTGTTGTCTCAAGATCAGGTACCATTTTTTCGTCTAAGACAACAGATACATTCCCGGACGGTTCACTTGAATTGCCGGATAAATCAACAGCCTCGGCATAAAAACTGTTGTCTCCCGCCTCAAGCGGAATGTTTTTAAAGTTGAATAGTCCCTTTGGATAGACCCTGTTCCATCCATTCGTCTCTTTATATATAATTCCGCCTGTGTTATGCCAGGAAATATGAGTAAGGCCGCTAAAATCCCCATTCAACAGTCGTTCCTGGCGGTCTGCGCTATAAGAGGTTATCCATAATGCGCTGTCCCCGACAGATTCCCATCTCTCAAAAACGATATTTTGCCCGTCAGGACCCCAAACAGGTTTATACTGGTTTTTATCCGAAGCAGTAATCTGTACATTATTACCGGAATCTATCTCGAACACATGGATATCTCTGGATACCATGAATAACAATCTCTTGCTGTCGGAAGACCAGTCAAGATCTTGGTTATTTGTTCCGGCAGCCACTAAGGTACTGTTGTTGCTAAGAAGATCGACAAGATAGAGATTGCCATATTCAAAATATGTGAGTTTTTCGCCATCAGGAGACAACTTCGCTCTGGATGCATAACCGACATCTGTTATTTGGGTTAGAGAATCTGAGACAAAATCCTTTATCCATACGTTACGCTTAGTAGAGTCTGCTCTATTACTGATAAAGGCAATCTTATTAGCGTCTGACGACCATGATGGATAATAGCCCTCGTCCACATCAGTGTCATCAGTGAGAGAAACACTGTTTCCTGTTTTCAGATCATAAATCCAGAGACGATTTTGGTTATTCTCTCTTACTGAATAGGCAAGCCTACTCCCATCCGGAGACAACATAGGCAAAGATCCCTGCTCGATTATCCGGTCAGTAACTCCGGTCTCAAGAGATTTAAGCCAGATAGAGTTATCATATGCATATGCTACGGTCTCTCCATCAGGTGATATTGATACACTATATATATTATTCTCCAGTGGATAGCTCTCGAAAACATCCTCTGAGCTTGCATCAGTGGCGCTCTCGGAGATTCCATCCCTGAATAGTTCAACAACAGTTCCAGGCTCTGCAAAACCTGAAACATCTACTTCCTTTGCAAACACAACAACCGGTATTGCGGAGATGGTCGGCGAGAATATTGCAGGCGGCGGAGGCGCAAGAGTGTCTGATGGAATCCCCATCGCCTCGTTCGAGTTGTCACTTTTATTGCCATAAGAATCCACGGCAACTACAACATAATAATAAGCAACACCATTTACAAGCCCGCTATCAATATAAGATGTGTCTAAAAGCGGTTCTTCGTTGATCTTTATATACGGCCCGCCTGGAGCCATGCTTCTGTAAAGATTATATCCAGCTACCGGGTCACCAGAGTATTGCCACGCTATACTGAGCGTATTGCCTTCGGGCATTGAAATCACACCAAGGTTTATCGGAGGCTGGGGAGGTTCAAGATATATAGTTGCAGAAGCCTCGTTCGACGGGTCACTCTCATTCCCGACCTTATCCACTGCTGTTACTCTGTATATATATACGCCGTTTGGAAGATCCGGCTCGATATAGGCAGCGTCTGACACCAATGACGTGTTTAGCAACGACCAGCCCTCAGGGCTATTTTTATATATGTTGTATCCTGCCAGGTCAGGCTCCGTGTTTGCAGCCCAGCTAAGAACAATATCAGCGCCGGATATAACGGCTGTAAGGTCCTGCGGCGGGGCCGGAGAAATTATATCGCCAACACCCGCTTCTACTGCATCTGAAGGCAGGCTTTCAAAACCGTAGTCGTCAACAGCGGTAACCGTGTAACTATATTGCCCGTCACCAAGATTCATATCCTCATATGATGTACCGGTTATCAGGTTATCCTTGAGGATTATGACTTCAGATATCCCCACTTGCTTTCCTGAAGATTCATCTGTTGTGTCTGTTATATAAATCCTGATCTTGTCAGTTGGGTAGGACGGAGTAAAATCAAAGGTGCTAACCGGTGAGGTATTGCCCGATATCTTTACCTGCGTAATCCAGGCATAACCAGACCATACCTGAATTTCGTAATCCTTACCTGCGTAGAGAAATTCATTCCCGTAATAATCGGTTCGCAAACGCCATTGGATCTCCAGATGGCTGATCAATTCCGGTGAAGGCAACTCAAGTTCCCACCAGGCGGTATAGAAGATACCACCGTCCTCTCTCCTATCGAAAGACAGCCAGTATGTTGACGGATCTGAATCAAAGGCGTTTGAACCCCAATAACCGAACTGCGATGGGGCTGTTACGCTTCCTGACTCTACAACCATCGATTTATTAACCTTTTTGCCAACTCTGTAAAGGTTGTAGCCTAGGATATCAGGTTCAGTATTGGCATCCCATGCAAGGCTGACATTAAAGTCCTCCACAGATGCTGCAAGGCCTACCGGCGCGCCGGGCGGTTCATTGTAAACCACAACCACCATGTCTGAAGGCTTGCTGATGTTGCCATCAATATCCGTTGCCAGAGCTGTTATCCTGTTTTCTCCAGGTAAAAGAGTTGCGGCGAAAATAAAGTTCCCTTGGGCATCGGGAAGAGTCGTGCCTGCGGACACAGGCCCTGTACCTGTATCCACGAATATCTCTACTGTTGCATCAGGTTCTGCATTGCTTCCAAAAATCTCTACTGCACTTTCATCCACCGGTGTATAAGGCTGTTCGATTACCAGAGCGTATATTGTTACCGATACAGTGTCGGAGGCGTCGCTTTCATTGCCGTAAGTATCTACTGCTGTGACTTCATATGTATATGTACCGTCTGAAAGATCGCCCTGTTGATAAACCGTATCCGTTACAACCGAGGCATTAACCTTTCTTCTTGATCCCCCAAACGTCCTGTATATGTTATACCCATTAAGGTCCGGCTCTGTATTGGCCGTCCATGTGAGCGTTACGTCACCCCCGTTAACTTGAGCACCCAGATCCAACGGTCTAAGAGGCGCTGTCAGGTCGGTATAGGTGATCCTGATGGATGAAGGCGACGGATCGGTGTTACCTGCCTGATCAACGGCAACTGCTCTCAGGTCGTAATCACTGTAGGTCAAGCCAATTTCTTCAGGGTCAAGATACGTGATGAAAGGCTGTGTTGTTACAGGCTCACCAAGAGGTATCCATGAGCTTCCATAGCTGTACATTTTATATTCAAACTGTACGGTTACAATATCAAGATCAGGCGACTCCGCCTTGGTCATGATAGTTTTTTCAAACGTACTGCCGTTTTCGGGCTTTACAATTACAGTATGTGGAGGATGCGTCTCGATCTCCACCTCGATTGTATTGGACTGCTCACTGATGTTCCCGGCGTCATCCATGGCTACAATATAGAAGTTAAATACTCCGTCAGGCAGTCCGCCATCAATGTATGTCGTACCGCTGACCATATACGATTTCAGGTCGGCTACTACTACCTCGGAAGAATTAACAAGCTGATCGTTTCTGTAAACCAGGTACCCTGCAAGATCAGTCTCTGTGTTCGCCTGCCACTGCAGGTCCACGTCAGAGCCAAAGAGCGTTGCGGATACAAGCACTGGCGAAGCCGGAGGTGTGTTGTCAATAATCACAGTAATCTGATTTGTCGTGATATTGCCGGTGATATCCTCCGCCTCAAGCTTTACAGAGTATGTTTCATCATCCAAAAGACCTATGGTATCCCACTGTGTTAAAGTGCCGTATGGCAGTGGCAAGGGCGATATTCTTATAAGTTCCCATGAAGACGGCTCTGATCCATAGCCGACGTAAAGTCTGTATTCCTTGAAATCATCAGGGCTGTAAGCTCTCCCTTTTATGTCAACAACATTGCTCACCTTTGAGCCGTCCTGAGGCAGACGGATTTGTGCATCAGGACCTGTCAGGTCTACTGTCAGCTTCACCTCGTTGGATGGCCCACTCTCCGATCCGGCATTATCAACTGCTTTTACAGTATATGTGTAATCTCCCTTGTCAAGCCCCGAGTCAAGATAACTGCTGCCTGTTATAAGATCACCATTAATCTTTTGGCCATCTCTATAAATGTTATAACCAACAAAATCAGGCTCCGTGTTAATCGTCCAATTAAGGCTTACACCTGTTATATTTTCTACCTCGCCTGAAATAAATGGCGCAGCAGGCGGATGCGTGTCCACCTTCACATCTACCATGGCCTCTGCCTCGGCTCCAAGCTTATCAACCGCGCTTAATTTAAGGCAGTAACCACCATCAGGCGGAAGCGCTTGCCACGTGGTAAGAACACCGTCCTGTACCGAAGAGTAGGATGTGTTGATAACAGCCCATTTGAAAGCGCTGCTGCAGTCGCCTTCGGATATATAAAGGGTATAACTATAAAGGCTTTGATCAAAGGCTGTGCCTGTTACATCAACAGCTTTCGTCACATAATCGCCTTCCAGGGGCGAGGATATCGATACCTCGGGCGGTGTGTTGTCAATAGTAACTTTAACCCTTGCCTCTGCCTCCAGGCCTGCGCGGTCCTTCGCATAAAGCGAAATGGTGTATAACCCGTCAGGAATGTCCGGGTTATTTCCGGCTTGCCAACTAAACAGCCGTGATTCAGCAGGCAGAGTATCTCCGGAGGTCAGCTCGGTCCACTGCGCAGGGCTTTCTCCAGGACTATATCTCACGCTGTAGAACTCGAGGTTTTTATCTTCAATAAGGCTATCGATAATTGCAACAGGGTTATCAGTGTTGTAGTAATCGCCCTCTTCCGGGGTATTAATTGTGACTTCAGGCGTAGTCCTGTCTATAGTAAAGGCTATATCAGCTTCGGTAGTATTCTCTGCCAGATCCTGCGCAGTAACATTCAGAGTGTAATCGCCTTCAGGCAGGTCTTTCAGTATTCCAAATACATATTTCTGCCGCAACTGAGTAGCGCTGTCCAGGAGCATCGTGCCAACATCTCCCGTATTTGTAACTGTGTACTCCTTAATGTTTTCGTCGCTGATCGTCCCCTCTACAGTGATGTCGTCTGCTGAAATATAAGAATTCATTTCAGGCGGATTAATATCAACAGTTGGCGGTGTTGTATCAACAGACAGCGTAATTGCTTCTGTCTGAGTGACAGATGTGTTTGCCGAAAGGACTGCGGTAAGCTTGATGCTGTAATCACCGTCAGGAACCAACACGTCTGCATCATCCAAGCCATCCCAAGTATATGTATACGTTCCTGCAGAAGAAGCTGTTGTTGTATAGCTATTCCTGACACCATCGTCTGAATCGAGTATCTCGATTATTACATCACAGGTATCGGTAAGTTCATACATTATGTCCGCTGTATCCCGTTTTCCATCATTGTTTGGTGAAATAAAGCCCGGAACGGCGTTCAGGTCTTTGATCAAATCGATTCTCTCACCGAGGTCCACGGTAACTACTACTTCGCCTACATTACCAATAATATCCGTTGCTCTTAGCCGTAATGTCCATATTCCTTCAAGACCGTAAGCATTCCATTGCCCGAGAATATCATCTTTTAGCGGTATATTCTTTGATGAAATGGTAAGCCATTCGCCAGGCACAGATTTTTCCTCAGTCTCGATAACAGCGTTATCAAAATGCAGATCATCGGCCGTGCCTTTGATCTGTATAATATTGCCAAGCGGATCACCTGGTTGCGGATATGTAATTGCGACGCTTGGCGGGGTAGTGTCCACTTCTGCAGCAACCCACTGCTGCCGTGTGTTTCCACAGGTATCTGTTGCATAAACAACAACTCCGTACTTTCCATCAGACACAACCATGCCGGAGTTATCCAAGCCGTCCCACATGACGCTTTCCGTATCGCCGGCATAATGCTGCAACAATGTTACAATCGTCTTCACGGGCGCGGAATAATCAGGGACATAAGAGCCGTTGCTATTTTTAATCAAATTGAATACCCTTGCATCCAATGTTGCGAATTCATCTATTTGATAGCTGATATCCAGGTCATCAAAAAAACCATCGCTATTTGGTGAAAACAGGCCTTTGTCTACAGTGAGACCTGTTATCTCAATGACTTTATCTATAGAAAAACTGGTTGTAGTATAACAACTGATATTTCCTACAACATCCAGAACCTTCAGCTTAAGAGAAAAGTCACTGTCCTCAAGGTTTGTTACATCCCATAGCCCGATCTGACCTTGAATCGAGCCGAACCCTGCAATTTGTCTGCCGCTTCGTGTTACGGCCGGCTCCCATGATGTTGGATTCTCGCCAATACCGTAAAACAGCTCGTAATGTTTCACACGTATATTATCTGTTGCTATACCTTCAATGGGTATCCCAAACCAATTACCTTCTGCATCTGAAAATTTGACAGGGCAGAGCATAGTGGACTTGTCAGGATAGAATATCTGTGCCGTGGGAACTCCTCTATCAACTATAATGGCTCCTGTTGCCTCGGTTTCTTTTGTCAAATTACCTTCAACGTACTGAACAAGCGCCTTGACAGGATAGACACCTTCATCAAAAGAGACGGTATCAATAGTTATTGAACGATCAACACCTTCTTCAGAAAGATCAATAGTCTCCAAAACATTCCAGGTTTCATCTGAGTTTTGCATAGAATAGATTACTGTCTTCAGTTCTTGCTCTAGTTTTTTATTAAATAAGGGGAAACAAGGATCGAGCATTGGCGGTGTTAATTCCTGATCGAAGGAGATGGTTACTTTATCAGAAATCACACCACACTCTTGTAGCTTGTTGTAATTAATTTCAAGGTCAATTTTTAAATTATCAGGCTGTAAATAGTCTTCGTCATCCGGCTGTGATTTATCACACTTCAGCTTAAGAAGCACTTCATTTGAATAGTACTCATTACCGAATATATCAGTAGCTTTTATAAGTATAGATGTCTGGCGTGTATTGTTATTAGCAAGGAAAGAGTTATCCCAGGTTATTGACAACTCGTCAGGATCAACAACTATGGAACCCTCTTGCAAGCCTTCTGCGCTGTCGTACTGGAGAAGAATGCTTGCTATCGGACCTTTAATGGTTTCCACCAAACCAACTCTGCGAACTCCCCACTCACTTATCTTATATATTTGGTCGTTATAAATTGTTTCCCCATCCCATGTATTTAATAAAATCCTTTCTTCAACCATATTGCTGACAAAAGAACTTCTGTTTCCTGCCAAATCATCGCATGTAATCCTAAGCCTCTTGCCGCCGAGCCAGCTAATATGTTTTCCCTTAAATTCAATGATTGAGGTATCTTTTATAGGATCTACAATTGGATTGCCGAATTCGTCTTTGCCAACGCGTTGTGTCTCTCCATTTCTATACTCATACCACACTTGCGGATTATCACCTTCCCCGTATTCAATAATCCACTCCTTTATATTGCTGTCAACAGCATGGCCCATTAACCTGGCGGTATACTCATAATAAGTTTTTCCATCCGGAGACTTCTTGGCTTCAAAAACGATATCTGTAAGCTCAGCATAAACATCAGGAGGCGTGCTATCAACCTCAACGAAAAATTCATAGTCAGCCAGCTGTATTACATATTCACCGTCCGGGACCACGTCACCGTACTCATCCCTTCCGTCCCAGGTTATGTAGTCTTCCACGGCAGATGTGTACTCTCTGTAGAATGTTTTTATAAGGTTATCAGCGGTATCATAAACGGAGAACTCAAGATGCGCGGGCTCAAGAATCCTGTAATGAAGTTCAACCACATCTTTTACACCATCACCGTTCGGCGAGAATACCTCATCTGTCTTATACAGGTTTGTTATACTTGAATAGATACCCCACGAAATTCTCTTTCTGTCCCATGCCACATTGCCAGCCTTATCCCAGACAGTAAGCTTTACATAAAAAGTGCCCTCATAGGGTGGAAACCACGTGGTGAATACACCGCTTATAACCGGCATATCAGAGGGCGGGGCTAAGGAATTCCAGTTATCAGGAGTGTTTACGTCGGCATACTCTAGTATATAGCCTTCAAAGTGAGGGTCTTCCGCTGTGCCTTTTAAGACAATCCCTGACCTGTCTTTTATCACTCTTAAGTCAGCGGTAAGGTTCATGAGTGAACTTATGGTTAACAGATCGTAGGTTTCTGTTCTACCATAATTACGATTAAGATCCTCATACGTTATATGCCTGCCAAGCGGCGAAACAGCGAGGTTTGAGTCATCATAATAGCCTCCATCACGGTATCCAATTGTAAAAGAGGTCTCGACGGGAAGCGGAAACTTATCTCCATTTTCTGAGTTTATAGTAAATAGAGAAGATCCATATCTGTCTAGATAATTATAGTTGGCCTCAGCAATAATAGAGGTATTGTCGTTCAACCATAGTAAGTCACCATAGTTGCTATATCTAACCTCACACACGTATCTATAATAATCATCTGAAACATCAAAGACTCTTTCATTATTTGTCGCCAGGTCAATAAGTACAAGATGAGCTTCATTACAAAAATTCGAATCGGCATAACCAATGTCAACAAAAGCCAGTTTTGTACTATCGGGGGACCAGTAAATCACCTGATCCAGCTCACTCCAGTAAGCAGCAGAAAATGAAGTTCCGAATATGTTCAGACCAGAAATGATAGAGGTATTGCCGACATCATCAGAGACCTTTAGATCTAAATAATATTCAAAATAATAATAAAGAGGATCAGCAGAATTATAAATATATGGAGAATGCCTCCTCGATTCAACAAAGGCAAATCTCTTTTTATCCGGGCTTACAGCCAGATATCTTGCCTTATCGGAAATTTTTATTTGTTCTCCGTTTTCGGTTGTATCAATAAGCCAAAAAACATTGTACCATATAGGAATGACATTACCAGGGTCATAGTCAAATATTTCAGTAACAATTATTTTTTGATCATTAAGCCATTCGAAATCCTGGAGATGAATATAGTTACCAGTCTTCCTAAAGATATCTTCCTTATTCCCTGACCTACCGGTTGCTCTTATTGACTCATTGTAATAATTGTAATCAATAAAATACTGGATCATATAAGCGATTCTTTTACTATCAGGCGACCACATAATGGAGTCGTAATCAATATACTCCTCATCAATCATTGTCTTTTCTATCCCATATGGCTCTATAATCCAAAGCTCGTCAAAGCCTGTATCCTGATTAAAGACCACGTAGGCCAAATATTCACCATCAGGAGACCATTTTAAAGCCGATATTCCACCATAAGCCTCTGTTATATCGAATGAGTCAAGCAGGGTTAGATTTTTTCCATAGCTATCCACAAGCCATAACTGGCTGAGCTCGTATTGACTTTCTTCTTTGTTGTATTTATTCAGGATAAAAGCAACCTGTTCCCCGTCAGGAGAAAGCTCATACGCTGCGTAGCGATAATCATATATTGGATCATTTTCAACGCTCCATTCGGATGGAACTAACCTGACAATATTTTCACCATTTGGAGCCATTGTGTATAATCCGCTAGGATATTCAGTTGAAGGAGGGTTATAATACGAATACGGATAGCCAAGAAGGAATTGAATAGCGCTCTCGTCAGGCAACCAGGTCCAACCCTCAATAACAGCATTAACAGGCAGTTTCTCCAAAATATTATTCTTTACCAGGTATTTCGTGCCTATTGCCTCTGTCAGAGGCAACCGGTTAGTATCCACAACAACTAATAACCCGCCAAGAATGTTATTACTTAGGTCAACTATCTGTACCTGATAGTCTCCGTCATCAACAACCATTCCATTATCGTTAAGACCTTTCCACGTGATATTGCCGCCTGTTATATTTTCAAGCCCGTCTCCGCTGAATGTTCTGACAGTCTCGCCTTTTTTGTTAACCACTATAATCTTTACACTTTGCTGCAGGTCCAGCCTGAAAAAGAACTGGGTGCTGTCTTGTATTCCATCACCATTAGGCGATATGTATTGTTCTGTAAGCCATAGATTCGCATCCTGCACACCAATAAACCTGGATGCAGTATTGTTGTCATTGCTCTGTTCCATAATCGTATTATCAGGATCTACAGCAACCGTTATTTCATGTGCGCCGGTTTTTCCAGACGTATCATAGGTAAATGACACAGCTGCCTGGAAGTTGCCAGGAATAAGCGGAATAACTTGAGTACTAATCTCTTCGTTCCCTTCGTATGCGATAACAGTCACATTTGTTGCATCCTGTCCTCCGGAATTCAGCACAGCCACATCTATAGAAACAGTATCACCGTCTTTTGGAAACGATGGTGTTAAAATGATACTACTGGAAGAAAGGGTAAGATCAGGAAGAGTGATAATATTCAGGATTTCAAAGGCAATGTTGTCGTTTTCGTTAAACTCCGAAACAGTATCTGAGGGATCTACCTCAACATAAAGAAGCACCTCACCTGAATCAGGTATATTTGTCCAGATGAAAGAAACAGTTGAGGCTGAATCAGGGGAAATGCTCTGAATAGTTTCGCTGTGAAGAAGAATACCGTCTGTCCCTGGCACACCTTTATAAAAGTAAACTTCAACAGAGTCTGCCGGAGCAAACCCATCATTCCTGACTATGGCTGAAATTTCGGCTGATCCGCCCTGTTTTGCTGTTGTCGGGTTAAAAGTAATATCTCTATATGAAACAGAAAGGTTAGGCTCACTGACAGGAACAACCTCAATCGCCTTTACCGCTTGATTATTCTCCTTGGTCAACTCATCAATCTTACTTTGAGGGTCAACAACAACATAGAGATTTACATTTGTACCGACTTTATTTGCCTGCCAGGGAATCTCCCGCAAAACTGTATCCCCTGCTGCCAGGAAAGGTATATAGCTCGCTCCTATAAGTGTCGCTTGAGATACAGAGTCATAGTAGAACTCTACGTCTATTCCAGTAGCAGGATAGTTACCATCATTTAATATCTTGGCAGTAATAACTACATCTTCTCCCACATCCACAGGATTCTTCGACAAGGTAATATTATCACTGGACAGAACTACATCAGGAACAGGAATTATGGATATTTGAGCTGAAACCTGGTTATTTGCCTCTTCCAACTCATCGATTATATCGTCAGGATCTATCTTGACATATATAGTGTAGTCACCCTCCCTACCTCTTGTATCAAAATCAACACTTATAGTCGAAGTCCCGCCAACAGGTAATTCCGGAATGATCTGAGTAGTATCTAACTGAACTATTCCATCAGTTGTGGTTTCGACAAGTATTTGGACAGGGACATTGGATGCTGTTTCTATACCTACATTCTTAACAGCCATGTTTATTTGGACACTCTCACCAGCTTTAGGGAATAGAGGTGAAATATTTGAATTAGCGTGATCTACTACCAGGTCTGATTTCAGAGGTATTATAGATATCTGCACTGAAATATTATTATCTGTTTCTAATAATTCAATAATTGAATCATCAGGATCTATCTTTACATGTATAGTGTAGTCACCCTCCCTATCTCTTGTATCAAAATCAACACTTATAGTCGAAGTCCCGCCAACAGGTAATTCCGGAATGATCTGAGTAGTATCTAACTGAACTATTCCATCAGTTGAGGTTTCGACAAGTATTTGGACAGGGACATTATAAGCGCTGCCTGTGCCTTCATTCCTTATTACAGTACTTATGTTTACAATATCGCCACTCTTAGGGGTGAGGTTTGAAATATTTAAATCTGATTCAACTACTGATAGATTCGGTTTAAGTTTTTCTAACAATCTTATTGCAATAGCTGTTTCATAGGCATCTTCATCCCAACTGCCATCCAAAAGCTGGTTAGATGTGAGATAATTGACAGCATTTTCTAATGAATCTGCTTGAACATGTCCGCTCTCTATCAGTACTATAAGAGCCAACGCCGTCTCATGGACAGTTGATGGAGAACTTCCAAACCCACCATCAGGATTCTGTTTCGTGCTTATCCATAAGACCCCTCTGTTGACAGTATCTGTTACGGTTACAGCATCCTCATATTTTCCTAGGACTACAACAACCATAGAAGTTGTAGCAAGATCACCTGACACACCAGACAAGAAACTCCAACTCCCGTCAGCATTTTGTTCTGAAATCAAATAGTTAATACCCTCTGATATAATTTCATTACTTTGATATTGCAGTTCTTGCAGACTATATAAAACCGTAGCAGTATCATATGCATTGCTTTCATATCCTGGAAAATATCCCCAACCTCCGTCAGGATTTTGAAAAGAAACTAATTGCTGTATGTCAGAAGTAAGATCTAACCCTGTTTCTGACATGGAGAGAATACGTTTTGCATTATAATCATTGCTCTCTACTGAGATACCATCAATCCAGTTAACAGCATTCAGGTAAGCCCCATCTGAGTCTCCAAGTAACCTGAACGTATCAATAACAGTTGTCGTGTCTCTTAAGTTACTAAGCTCCCCCCAACTACCGTCTGCATTCTGATTGATCTTAAGCCAGTTGAGACCATTGATCACTTCCTGACTTTGGGCATAAGCGTGAGATGTTATAAATGATGTAATAAACAACACACTCAAAATGAAGCACATTCTTACGAATTCTGACTGATTTATTATTAACTGCTTCATCGTACTTAGTCCTTGATCTTCTTCAATATGAATCTTATTTTGTCTTTTGACAAGATGAACAAGATTGACGGGATAAGAGAAACTAATCATGTTAATTCTGTCTATAAATTTCTATGACCTATGAAATACACTCCCTGCGCATAGCCACGGTTCTGTCCTTATATAATATTTGTTGTTCCGGAATCCGATCACACTCTTACTACTCCTTAACTGTGCCTCAAAATTCAACTACGCTTTCACTCAATGAACAATTACACCACAAACCCCGAAGAGCCTATTTTTGCCATATAGAATTCCAGAGGCATAATATTTCTCAACTCACTAAGATATTCATCAGAAAACACCTTCCAATCAAATCCCATCTCAGAGGCTATGTCGAGCTCTTCTTGCAGTATACTTATTTACACATTTTATCAAGCAAATTAAGAAAACTTTGATATTTTTTATAGGTTTCTAAATCCATCGACTTAAACATTTCACACTTTATCTTTTTGGGTAGATTTGATTGCAAATAGCTCTCATATATTTCCACTTCTTTATCACGATTCTTTTTTTCTCCTAATAATTGTGCAAAAAAGAAAATCTCCTCTCTTGACGCTATAGGGCTGCGCTGTATTTGCTGTTTCATCTCTTTAATTGCTCTATCGACATCACCTTCGTGCTCCAGTAATACTCTAGCCAACGCACCATGTACCAACATATGTGTCGGCGTTAATTCTACTGCTTTCTCCAAAAGACTAATTTGTTCCTTGGGACTCTTGCTCATTAATGCTAGTTCATAGTAGGCGTAACCTTCGCATTCTTTTATAAAAATATTAATTACTTCTGGATGATTCATGAATTTATTTAAGGCATCATGCACAAATTTTCTACATTTCCGCCTTTGTTGCTCCCTTGATTTAAGATAAGCTATGTAAATTTCTCGAACCTCAGCCTTATAACCCATCTTCCATAATTCTTCTGCGACACCATAAATGACATCATTACCAGGATAAACCTCAATTTGTTTTTTTATCTCTTCTACTGCTTTTGGTATACTCATTTTATGGTAGACTAAAATCCATGCTAATTCTCCGTGTACCCATAAGTTATTTGGTACAAACTTGACAGCTTTTCTCAAGGCATATATCCTTTCTTTTGGCGATTCAGAATGTGTTCCAATAAAATGGTATGCCTCTCCGTCTTTAGGGTTTAACTCCAGCAGTTTACGAGCTATTTCTATTCCTCTCGAAGGAGATAGATTCCTGTAACCTAACAATAAAAGTGATAATGTTTTGGTATTCCGAGGATCTAATTGTAACGCTTTTTCTAAAAGGTTAACTCCTTCTCTGCATTCGGTGAATTGATCAACGGATTCTGCATCACAATATCCTTTCACAAACTCTTCACCTTTTTTTAGCATTATTCCCAACTGATTTTTATCAATTGTATCAGCCACCTCACCGACCGATGGAAAAAGAGTAGCAAGAAAAATTACAATGGAAAAACCATGAAAAAACAATTTTGTTCTCATTTTTTATTACCTCAGTTGAAAGTGTAAATGATCTGCATTAGGATCATCGCAGGGTACAATATTACCACCAATCTCAATAAAGGCATTTATAGCTCCGACTGCTCGATCACCAGCTAATTCTATAATGCAATTCGGATTGGCACTCGTAAGACCTTGTATCGCAAATCTCCGAGTTCTGATATCCAGAGCTCGACCTCTGGGATGCATGCTGGTGAGACTATTAGAGCCGATGTTTGTATTTCGTCTAGGATTTCTAAATCCACTAGTTACGTAAAATTCATTTATATTATAACTTGTAAAAGTAATAGTGTTGGCAATCGTATCTGCCATACCATTTGGACCTGCACAGATAAACCCACCAACGACTACGGTAGTACTGGTTTCACCGGTGTTTGGGGCACAATAAACATCATCACCGCCAGGTACACTGTGGAAAATGATCACTACTCTGTTATAACTTGGATTAGGTGGACGTCTTGTTGTATCAATAGTTCCTGCTTGAATAACAACATCTAATGGACTAAGCCGACACTGGTAAGGGTTTTCATCGCGACACTGCTGGTCTTCAGGAGAGCATGGACATAGTGCAACAACTTGTTGATCCAGTGTCGTAAGCATGTTATTGAGTTCAGCAACAAAATCTCTTTTTAAGTCAGGAAGAATTCCATTAATCATTAAATTGTAGTTGCCATCATTATATACGTCGCTATTAATGGTTGATTGGTCAGGTTCAGCAATGTCAGGTCGATTTAGCTGAAACATGATTCCAAAATCAATATACTCTTGTCTTATGATGTCTCGCTCATCTTGACGTATTGCGGAGAGAGGAGGCACTCGGTCCTCAAAAGTTGTTTCACCTATGCTTACAGTTGCAATTACCTCGTATTCCAAAGGAGGATTCGGCTCATTGCTTCCACTGGTTGGAAGCAATGAGCTGGCATTAAAACTGAATATATTTGTGTTATTAATAGATTCAGGATTCGCTTGACCTGCCTGATCGCCTACTGCCTCAGCTCTCCAGTTGATCTGAGGTTCAAGTTCAGGTGCTCCTATAACCCTTGCTCTAACTTCAATTATGTTTTCTGGAGCAACAAAAGAATTTTCCCCTGGTGGATTTGCGATATCGCTCGGCGTATTTACTTCAAAAATCTCCACCTTAAACACCGTCACCCCATGCTTTTTACTCTCAGTCCTCCCTCCACTTCCTACCGCCTCAATTACAATACTGTACTCCCCAGGAGCTACAACCTGCCCGCTGTCGTCTTTGCCGTCCCATGTAACCGTCTGCTTGCCCAACGCCAGAGGCAGAGAAATAGTTCTGATTTCAGTGCCTTCCAAAGTGTCTGAACTGTCATAGATCTTCATGTTCGCTTCTGTAAGATTTACACCAGGAAGATCTGTAATGGCGTAAATTATCTCGATAGTATCGTTGATAGTATCAACACCATTGTCTGTGCTTATGCCAAGATACCGGTCTGATGCATCAGAGTCTATAAACACTCTCCATACCCTAAATACTAATAAATCCTCGCCATCAAACTTTAACTTATACTCACCAGGCAACAAGGCATACATAGGCCAGGCACCGGACTTGTAATGGGTCCAGTCCGTATCAATTATCGAGATAGCGTCTACTGACGACTCAGCTCCGTACGAGTCCCCCACAGTGGATATTAATTTATAAAGAAATGATCCTCCAAAAGCAACCAAGACAGGACTCACAGGGGATGGAACCTCGTAATCTATCCAAAGATTCCTACTCTCAAATGAATCCTTTATGAACGTAAGGTCGGTTTCATGCCCGATAGGAGATGTATCATAAGCCAATCCGCCGGCTGCCGTGGCTATCATGTATCCCGCAGAACCGATATCTCGATCGTATTTAATATATGGAATGACTGGCAATCCACCAGACTGAGCGGGCGCTATTACATTCCAGCCCATGTTCAGGGCATCGTTGATGTCGCTGACTACACCAGCAGGCAGATCGGGGTTGGAATAAACCTGATAGGGTTCAAGCTCTATTATCTCAACGCCCATAGCCTTCAACATCTGAAGCCCTTTGACTGCTGACAACCCGCCAAGCCAGAACATGTTGTCTTCAAATATACGGTTCTCCTGGTAGGAACCCTCATAACCGCCTACCATAGCAAAATCCAGTACCTTCTTCTTGTCATAGCTATCAACCGGCACAGGACTTGTACTCATTGCCTTCGCATCAATCTTAAAACCGGAAAGTTCAAAACTTGCCGGAACATCACCCAGTATCGTTTCTCTCTTTTGGTGTGATGACACCAATGCTTCATTAAAAAATACCCTGCCATGCATCTTCATGCTGTCATTCAATAGCCGGTTTGCCAGGTTAATTCTATGATGGAATTTCATTGCAAGGCTATGAAGCATCTTAGCCATGTATACCTCTTCGGAATCCTCAACCGTTGAGATACTCAAATATTCAGGCCTGACTTTGCCTATTGTTATCCCTACTGCATTAAAACTTCCCGTTATAATGTTGTGATCAAATGTCTGTATATCTCCGCCTGGTTGCGTATAATCTATTGAAAAAGATGCAGGGATACCGGCATCCATAGCCAAACCCTCCACCACTTTGTTTCCATTAATTCTCAGAATGGGCTTAACCTCTACCAGATATGGCGGTGTCTTGAATATGCCTCCAAACTGTTCTATAAGCTCCTGATCTTCAGCAGTCGCACCGGTAAACGATAGGGTTATCCTTCTTCCTGAAGCTTTAGGAAGACTTACAGTGAGATCAAGCACAGATCCAACTTGAAATCTCAGGATGTGCCTGAGTTCCTGAGGTATCTCTGAAAAATGGCCGAGAACATTCAACACCACATAAGGAAGCGTATTGGGGAGAAAATCAAATTGCATGTTTCGGATTTCCGTCACCCTTTTTAATGTCTCTAATGTCTGGCCCGGATGGTTGTCGGCAATGTGGTTATCTATTTTTGCCATATAAAATTCCAGCGGCGTGATATTTCTCAATTCAGCAAGGTATTCATCAGAAAACACCTTCCAATCAAATCCCATTTCAGAGGCTATGTCGAGTCCTTCCTGCAGTATCCTGTATTCTTTCAGACTTGGATCAAGAGGTATCCATAACTTGCCGGTATCATCATTTCCCGTCCCTCTATAGTTGGAGTAAGGGATAAATGCCTCTACATATACATGCTCAAGTTTTACATGGCTTATTCTGCCTCCACGAGAATAGTATCCAAACGGTATCTTTGCACTTTCAAGATGGTTAAGTGCCGACATTGTGTCATTAATCCTTAACCATTTCTGCAGTTTTTCTATCGGAATCAGTATTTCGGCTCTAACATAGCGCGCCGGAATATCAGATGCCCTGAGTAGCGTAATTAATAATGACGCCAGGTCGTAATCATTTCCTTCTTTCTCCCAATAAGTATCGAGTGAACCTTTCATCGATCCATAATATGGAGTGTAGTCGTAATTGTTGTATACATACCTGAAAATCTTTAAAGGATGGTTGTCCAGGGTACCTGCAAGTTCCTGAATTTCCGGAGTTATCTGAACATCCACTGTCTCTGAAAGATCATCACCAGTAGGCGGCTCCGACGAGACCAGTGAAACACTTCCCTGCGGCAGACTCGAACTGTCACCGAGCAGAATGAGATCTCCAGGCTCGACAACACTCCATGGCAATCTGTTTTCAGTGGACTTTAAGTCATAGTCCTTTTCAGGTTTGTTCTTTTCTATAAAATCAATGAGGCCTTTTACTTTTTGCTTCAGAACTTCAGGATGGTCGTGCCTGTGCTTTGCCCCTTTTACCGCATCACAATGACCTTTCAACTCAGAACTTTTTCTCTTGTATTCATCCAGAACCTTCTGGTGCCTTAACAGGGCTTTTGGTGCTCCTATTGACTGTAACTTTTGCTCTATTTCCTGAAATCTTGTTTGAATTTCCGACTCTTCCGACTTTAGAGATTCTATATCGGTTAATAGATTATCAAGGCCTGTAGTAACATCCTCACCATGTTCTATTGCCTCGACTAACTTTTTAGCCGACCTGCAAACTTTTTCCTTATTATTTCGTTGCTCCCCCCTCCCAGGCTCCCCAAACACAGCATTCTTAGACATAACATCCAAACTTTCTAAATCGGATGCTTCGGTTAAGGAAAATGAAGAGAAGATAAAAACAGGAAGAAGAAATATCAAGAAGAAAAATATTGTTTGACGAATATAAGCCTCATTAAAAGGCTTACACCTTAATAAGAGTTGAGATGGTTTAATGGAAAAAGTAGTAATAAAACTGCGGGCATATTTAGAACCCAAAGCCTTCCCCCCCTTTAGACCCTGTTTTGTAATTGCTCAGGCAGTAGCGGTACGCCTATTTAAAAAATCTGCCTCATGCGGTGACAAATCTTATACTCTGCAATTCATCAATTACAAGCAATACCTGTACCAATTTCGTAACTAATTGATATTATATGGTTTTTTAAATTGCATTTTTACATTTTGTAAAAAGTGTAAAGTTTTCCGACAGTGCTGCTCATGTACCATTTATCCTTTATTATTAATAGCTTACTAAAAAACATCTGAAAACATGCTCAACAAACAGGCAATTTTAGACTGATTTTGGTGAAGTCAGCCCAAAAAAGTGTAAAGTTTTCCGTCACTAAAACAGGCTTTTGCCGGAGCAAAATAGGCGTTTTCCAGCCTCTGCCGGCCGCCAGAGATGCCGCATGGAGCGACTTGGGCCACAATATATAGTAACTCCGGTTTCAGCTAACACAATATAGTGACTTTTTTATTTTTTGGTTTATCTCTACCAGATATTTTGAAGTGTCAGGATTTTTTACACTTTGCTCATGCTTATCTTTTTTAAAAAAGTAAAATAAATCCAGCGAAAATAGAGAGTATCGGAACACATACGCGTAAAAGAGCCTGTAAAAAATCACACCCTATTTCCAGAAGAACCTAAAACTATGCTTCTCACGCCTTTTTGGTTTCACAGTCATCCCATAGGAAAGTTCATTAAAGTCTTGTAAGTGTGCCGGGTTGCAGTCTAAAATGGCTAACCAAACCACAACGAAAGGATAGCCATGAAAAAGACCACAACACCGACACGTAGTA